>Ga0172371_10001261_pt1 | contig 40042 bp, 37 predicted proteins | sample Lak12m_FD_114543 | JGI IMG/M metagenome (GOLD analysis project Ga0172371, IMG submission 114543) | Freshwater microbial communities from Kabuno Bay, South-Kivu, Congo - kab_022012_12m | ecosystem: Environmental > Aquatic > Freshwater > Lake | place: Democratic Republic of the Congo: South-Kivu... | reverse complement strand
TCGTCTTTGGAAAATTTTTGTTCGAGTTCGACGGCCAGGATGACTTCTTTCACCTTGCGGGTGAAAGTTTGCTCCGGGGTCAGGACGGTGTTTTTGATGAGCTGTTGGGTGATGGTCGAGCCTCCCTGTGAAACATGCCGGCCCATAAGGTCATATATTGCCGCCCGGGCGATCGCCTTGAACTGGACGCCGTGATGGTTGTAGAAATCTTGGTCTTCGGCGGAAATGGTCGCGGCGCGGACAATGTCACTCATTTGATCCAGGGTTATGCTCGTGCGTTTTTCTTCGCCGTGAATTTCGTAAAGCATGTGTTCCCCCGTCCGGTCGTATATTTTCGTTGATTCGACGACTTGTCTGTCATTCAGCTTGGTCGGGCTTGGGAGGTCTTTGGCATAATAGGCGAAAACACCGATCGCGAAGAGCAAAAAGACGACCAATCCCCAACAAGCCAGCTTCAAAAGCCGCCAAAACCAGCGTTTTTTTGGCTTTTTCAAGGCATTTTTGGTATTATCGACAAAAGTTTTCATCTGGATTTAGTACGAAGTTAAGGGATTATTGTTTTCGATTGGATTTTGCGATGATTTTATTATATAGTGCAATATACTTTTCTGCCATAATTTCGCTCGAGAAATTTTTTTCAGCATATTTTCTGCAGGCTTGTCTGTTGAACTGCTCGATGTTTTTTGCGGCTACAATCAGTTTCGGCAGACTATTTGAAAGACAGCAAATTTTTTTGTTGTTTTTCAAAAGTTCGGGCAAGGGATCAATGTTTGTTCCGATCACCGGTGTCCCGCAGGCAAGAGATTCCATGATTGCCATCGGGCAAACTTCCGGGCGGCGAATTGTGAAGAGCAAAGCTTCCGCATTTTGCAGATATTCAAAAATTTCACTGTTTGGAACTTCGCCCATATGCACAACATTCCTCTTGTCGAGAAACGGCTTAATTTTTTTCTGAAAATAATCCCGTCTTTTTTCTGAGAGTCCGATTCGGCCGAAGATCAGAAGCTTTTTCTTCGCCCTCTTGGCAATCTGAATAGCGGTATCAATTCCCTTTTGATCATCCAGTCTTCCGATCGCAATCAGATATTTTCCGGGCTGATAGGAGGGTTCAATCTTGCTGACCGGGATTCCGTTCCAAATCGTCGCGGATGTTTGATATCCGTTTTTTTGGCTCTTTGAAAGGGATACCGCAAATATATTTGCTCTTTTGATTTGGATAAATTCTGGCTCAGTGATTTTGTTGTGATAGGAGAGGACGCAGGGGACGTTGGAAAATTTTCCAATGAGGTAGGCGTAGCGCTGGGAGTGCAAATGAATTATGTCAAATTTTTTTTTGGAAAAAAGGACTTTGAGCTGGCTCTCAATTATCAAATTTCGTCTGACCTTTTCCGACTGACTGGCAAAACTCTGCATACTCCACAAGCTTTTTTCGAGAGTCGGAATATGTTTTGCGGAGGTTTTCCAATCACCGGGCGCAAAGAGAGTGACATCGGAGCCTTTTTTGACAAGTGCGTCGGTCAGGTTTTGAACCAACACCTCTGGCCCGCCCCAAGATCCGAAGGGGGGTGCGATAATGGCAATGCTGTTTTTTTTCTGCTTTGGCATAGTTATTCCAATACCTTGGTTAGCTCAAGAAAATTTTTATTCTTGATTTTTTCGTCGCCGACGATATGCAGGAGGTCGAAACCGGGAGTTGTGTTAACTTCCATCAAGACTGGCTTGCCGGCATCTGAGTAGATAAGGTCGATCGAATAGTTGGCCTGGGGAAATATTTTCATCTTGCCCGTTATCTCCGAAGCAATTTTTTTGGCCGATTGCGGGATGTTTTTTCCCGGAACGAGAACAGCGGTTGCTCCTTGATGGAAGTTTGTGAAAAGAGACCCCTTTTTGGCGATTCTTGAAAGGGCATAAATCAATTTGTGATTGAAGAAAACCATTCTCAAATCGGCAACCTCGTTTTTCTCGGAAAAGCCAGGCACGCCCTTGTTGCTCTTCACGAATTCTTGAACCAATATCGGGTATTCAAGTTTGAGGGAGACGGCTTTCTTCTTTTCAGTGATGGTTATGCCGAATCCGCCTGATCCATAAAAAGGCTTCAAGACGACTTTTTTTGATCTTATTTTTTTCAGACCTTCAAGCAGATCCTTCTTTGAATCAGCCAGATATGAAGCAGGCATGAAATCTTTGAAGATGATGTATTGATTGAGTTTGTTGTCAAAAATTGTCCGGAATAGCGGCGAGTTGAAAATTTTCACTCTTCGATTGATTCTTATTTTTTGCTCGAAAAGATCATAGTCGAATTTTCCGGCGATCTTGTCAAAAATCAGGTCGGGCTTGATCGGCTGGTCAATTTTTAGCCATTTCTTGTTGCGATATGCCCAGGTTTTCCGAAAGACATTTTTTTTCTCATCATACCACTGTATACTGGCACGGAACATTTCAACTCCCCGTGCAAGCCCCCTCTCATGCCAGTCTTCAAATGATTCGCGGGTTGAGGGATGTTTTTCAAGAGGCAGCTTCTTCCTCCAGTCGTCTCCTTTGTACACCACAACAATTTTTTTGAATTTTTTCATGAAAAATTATTTTATTTGGATTAAGAATTTTTTGAGGTCTTTTTTTCCGACAATCATTGGATATTTCAATCCGGTCCGTTCGATAATGTTTGTCTTTGAAATCACTTCCTCGTTGTTCATGACAAAACTTATTTTTACTTTCGGCCGTATTGTCACGCCGCTCGACGAATATATCACGACTATATCTTCCAAATCTTCGTGTCCTGCCAGATATTTTTTTCTCAAATCTTCCTCAATTTCCTTGACCTGATCCCGCGGAAATTCGGCGGGTTTTTCGATTTTTTCAAAAAAATCCAACACACTCTCGAAACCTAGCTCTTTTGCCAGACTTACATCAATTGACGAAGATTGAGCGCCCGTGTCAATCTTCGCCTCGATTTCAATTTCTTTGCCATCTTTCCCGATCAGTTTCACTTTTTCAGCTGTGCCAATTATGCGTTTCCCCGAAATATCCTCAATTTCTTCCTCAATTTCGCCCCCGAAAAGATTCATGCCGACAGCGACTCCTTTTTCGGCCGTTTTTATTTTGAGACCCTCGACTCTTTGCAATCTTCCTAAGAGTCCGTCGAGGTTCGCGATTTGGATCGAAAGTCCCGGGCGGGCGTTGAGTTCCAAAAAGACCGGTCCGTGGTCGCGGTCGATGGCGACGTCGGCGCCCAAAAATCCAAGGCCGGAGACTTCTTGCGCGCGCACGGCGAGGTTCAAAATATTTTTCCAATAGGGGATCCTGATCCCGGAAAGAACCAGTCGGGTGCCGGGGAGATATTCAATGATCGTATTCTTGTGATAAACGGCGGTGGTTGTCACGCCCGATGCCATATCAATTCCCACGCCGACCCCGCCTTGCTGAAGGTTGGCTTTCCCTCCAGACTCGCGCGTCGGGAGGCGCAGCATCGCCATCACCGGCACCTTGTTGTACACGATAATTCGGATGTCGGGAATTCCCTTGAAAGCATAGGGCTTGAAAAGCTTGAGAAGCTTCAGGCGTTCTTCAAAAAAAGCGATATCCGGGACACCGGAACGGGAATAGCTTCCGTCAAGAATGTTTGAGATGTGCGTTTTGATATCATCAACCGTGATGAGGGATCCGTCGGCTTTGATCCACGTGTCAGCGATGTTCTTTTTCTTGCCGTAGACGACCAAGATACCTTCGCCGCCGAATCCGCGGTTTGGCTTCAAGACAAAACTTTCAGGGAGACTGTTCCAATCAAAATTTTCGAGCTCATCCACACTTTTTATCTTCGCGATCAGATTCGGGACGGGAAGATCCGCTTTCTTGAGAGCGCGCTTGCTCAAAAGCTTATCGTCGGCAAAACGCTTGGCGCGGCGAAGATTGTTTGGGCGGATGAATTGCAAATTGCGGGCGTTCATCCCGAGAATTTTTCGGCTGTTTTTGAAGAACGCGATCATTTGGATTTCAATATTTGACGAAAGCGGAAATATTCGGAGAGGCGCAGGCCCGTCCATTTGCCGAGGAAGATATTGAACGGAATAGTGAGGAGACTGATCCATGGATAGTTCAAAATAAAACCGATGAGAGAGGGCCAGCTGGCGATGTAATAGCCGATGACGGAAATAATGAGAGTCTCGATGGCGAGAATGACAGCGGTGCGGCCGCCTTTTTCAATTTGCACAGCCACGAACTTCTCAACCAGTGTGATCATGATGAGGATTGGGAAGATGGAAACGCTCGCGAGACCCGTCCGGTTGTATATTCCGCCGATGATGAGAAGCGCCAGAATTGCGAATCCGACGATCGTGATCATGATAGCCACGCGGGGAAGGTAAAGCAGGCGGAATTGCTTCAAAAGAAAGCGGACGAAGGTTCCAATGGCGATAACGGTGACGAAAATAATGATTCCATATTTGATCTGATTGGTCGCGAGAAAAGCGAAAGTGATGATGGCGGGGGTATATATTCCAAAAGCTTTGATTCCAATCACTTGGCGGAAAAAAGCAATCAGGGTCACGATGATCGGCAGGATCAGCACCAAAACAAGCGTATCCAGAGGTACGCCGTTGGAGAGGGCGAGTGAAACGAATTGGTTCATAAAGTTATGTTATTTTTTACAATAAAATGGCCTTGCCATTGTGATGTCGTCGCTTGCTCGGAAATGAAAACAAGTTTTCATTTTTCTCGCTCCGCTAGACAATAAAAAAGCCCCTCTAATTGGCTTCATCTTACTTATTTTTCGGGCGTTTGTCAACCGATTTTGTGCTGTCATTGCGAGCGAAGCGAAGCAATCCCGTGTTTACTGTATAGCTCGAGATTGCTTCGTCGCTGTGCTTCCTCGCAATGACAAGCTAACCTCGCTTTGCGTCGAGTGTTTTTGCGACTATTCATATGGCAGATCGCGATGGCTACCGCGTCGGCGGCGTCATCGGGCTTCGGAATGCTTTTCAGTTTCAGAATGTTTTTCACCATCAGTTGGATCTGCTTTTTGTCGGCGCGACCGTATCCCGTGAGAGCTTGCTTCACCTGAAGGGGGGTATAACTTTCAATGGGCAGTCTATGTTTTTTCAGTTCATAGAGGACCACTCCGCGAGCTTGGGCGACGGTGATGGCCGTTTTTTGATTGTTGAAGAAAAACAACGCTTCGATCGCCGCCTCATTTGGTTTATATTTTTTGATGAGTGTCTCAATATCCCGCCCAATTTCAACCAGCCGCTCCGCGTCGGTTTTGTATTTTGATGTATTCACGCATCCGCACGCAACCAATTTCGGATTTTTATTTTTCTCTTCAACCACCGCCCAGCCGGTCGTGGCTGTGCCCGGGTCGATGCCGATGATTTTCATAAGATTATTTGTCATTCCGACCGACCCGCCTCGGCGGGGAGTGGAGGAATCTCAGGATCCCCCGACTTCGCTCGGGATGACATACTGTCATTTTATCAAATCCCAGAGCAAATCGAAACGCTGTTTTTCACTTTCGGCAATCTCATCCGATTCGATGCGAAAAGCGATCATTTCTTTTTTTGAGGTGAAAATTGAGACAATATTTCTATAAATCAATGTATAGGTTGGCATGAGATATTTTTCCGGCAGGAATTTTTGCTCGCGAAATTCGCGGGTGTTTTTTTCAGGCGTGAAAATGTGCGCGCTTTCCCATTTGAAATGGAGAGCGCGGTACTTTGTGTTGTTTTTTACGCGAGTCGGGATGTAATAGTTATGATCGTATTCTTCTGTGACAACGTCGTATAGTTTTCCGAGTGAACCAATGGCGCGGATCAAGTCATTTTTTGTTTCTAGCGAATCCTCGAGGATGGTGAAATATCCCTCTTCGCCTTCATAGAAAGTAATTTTGGGTTTGGTTTGCAGTTTTCCGGAAAGGGCGGCGAGCTCGGGGATAATCTTCTCCACTTCTTCGCGCTTGCGCTCAAGTTGTTTGGCAAGCGTCGAAGGAGGGGAGGCGACAAAGCGCAAGCCCGAGCGCATTTTGAAATTTCCCATCAAACCTTTTTGCTCGAGAGATTTTGCAATCGAATACGCCGTCGGCCGCTTGATCCCCGCCTCTTTCGCGATCCGCGCCAAAGGAGCTTCTCCGGTTTTGAGCCCGGCGAGATAGAGAGCGGTTTCCTCATCGGTGAGGCCGTAATTTTTGAGAGTTTGCTCAACTGCCATATTGTTGCATTTTCTGACAACAGTATATAATAACCTTTGAATATTGTCAATATGCAGTTTTGTTAAAGCAAAATATAGTGGATTATGACGTTGTTTTTATTGTTCCAAAATATGACTAATTGTTGATAAGCATGACGAAATGTGCTATGCTGACTCGAAAATCGAAATCAAATCTGATCTTTGAAAAGGGAGAGAAATATGCTTTATTTTTTTCTTGGCATAGTGGTTTATTTGATAGGACATGGTGTTGATGAAATTCTTTTTCCTGAAATCATCGAAAAAAAACAAGCGTTTTTTCTGGTCCATGGATGGATATGGACTGCCGTGGGCGCTTTTGTCGGTTGGTGTGTGCAAAAAGCTGTCGTGAAACAAAGAGCAAAAAGAAGGGAAAAATTATGAGAAAAAAAGTATTCGTTATTCAAAACGAAAAAATAATGATTCGTGTTGATCCTCTGGTTTTTCCTCCTTCACCACATGGCACAAAGGGGCTCGGGGGAAATATCAGAGTTTCAAGAGGCGAAACTGTTTTGGATATCGGGACGGGCACCGGAATATTGGCGATTCTTGCCGCGAAAATGGGAGGTGAAGTTTGGGCCGTCGATATCTTGGACTCAGCGGTTGAGTGCGCCGCGCGAAACGCAAAACTCAACAATGTTGACATCACGACTTGGAAAAGCGATCTCTTTAAGAAAGTTCCAAAAAGAAAATATGACGTGATCATCGCCAATGTTCCCCAGGAATTGCTCTCGTCCAAAATCATCAAAAAGTTGAAACCGGAAATCATCACCGAAATGCACGGACTTGGCGATGGTTCTCGTTTGCTCCTCAAAAGTCTACGCAGGGCGAAAGAATTCATGGGGCCGACCTCTCGTCTCTACGCGGTGGTCTACACGATGAGCGGTTGGCGGAAGAGCCTGAAATACATTTCGGAAAATTATAGCGCAAAACTTTTGGATTCTTGCTCGGGTGAGGTTAAGAGTTTTGTCTATGAAGATCTAGAATGGTACAAAAGCCAGCCGGAAATCGGAATCTATCCAAGGGGAAACAAATACTGGGCGGATTTGTTTGTCTTTGAGCTTCGACTCAAATAATCAAGGAGGAGAAAATGAAAATTGCAAAATTTCTGGCATACGCGTTGGTCTTTTCAATTATCGCGGCAGTGATTGATCTTGAGCTAATAAGGCCATATGTGGGGATTGAAACGGCAAAGTCGGCCGGCAGTCTCGTGGCCATCGCCGGAGCACTTTGGGCGATGAACAAATATTTGCTGTGAATAAGCGCCACAAAAGCCGAGCTGAACCAAGCCCGGCTTTTTTCTATTTTGAGGTCACAATTTGTGACCTCAATTTGTCATTTCTGCGAAAGCAAGGATCCAGGGTTAGTCGAAAAAATATATTTTCTGGATCCCGCATCCCTCCAGAGGCGGGCAGGCAAGTGTGGGATGACAAAATAAACTAGAGATTGTCATATATCTCCTGAACATCGTCGAGTTCGTCGAGTTTTTCGAGAAGATTTTCGTAGTCAGTTTTGGTATGCGAGTCGATTTCGATCGGATCAAGAGGATGGAAGATGATACTAGCGTTGTCGATTTCCACGCCATTTTTTTCCAGAGTATTTTTGACTTTCATCAGTTCTTTCGGGTCGGTATAAATCTGGAGCAGTTCGCCTTGGAAAATCGTGTCGATGGCGCCCGCGTCAATCGCGGCCATTTCAAGTTCGTCGGCGTCTTTGTCAGTCGTGTCGATATAAATAATTCCGACGAGCTTGAAAAGATGCTTGAAGCTGCCGGCCGGGACCATTTTGACGTTGGTCTTGTTGAAAATTGCCTTAAGCTCGGAAACGGTGCGGTTTTTGTTGTCGGTGGCAGTTTTTACAAGCATGGCGATGTTTCCCGGCGCCATCGCTTCATAGACAACTTCTTCAATCTGGGCCGCATCTTTGAGCTCGCCTGTGCCACGCTTCACAGCGCGGTCGATATTGTCTTTGGGCATATTCACGCTGCGCGCCTGGTTGATCGCTAGGCGCAATTTGAAGTTCGTATCCGGGTTTCCTCCGCCCTCTTTGGCAGCGAGCGTCACGATCCGAGCGACCTTAGTGAAAACTCCGGCGCGCTTGGCGTCGGCCACTCCTTTTTTGTGCTTTATCCCCGCCCAATGTGAATGTCCGGACATATTTTCAGCATTAATTCTGGCTAAAATTAATACTAGCCCGTATTGGGGATTGTTTCAAGATATCGCCCGGGTTTTTATTTTCTAGATCCCGCATCAAGTGCGGGATGACAAGAATGGTTATTTTCTCTTCCTGTCCCGAAAGCCGATGATTTTTGTGGGTTCGATTCGGTCTTTTTCGATGAGGCGGTGGATAGCTTCAAAAACAACCCTGAATTGACCGTCATATTTTCGTTCCAGCGCTTCGATTTTTTCGCGAAGAGCTTTGTTGCTCACGATCATTTCCCGGATTTTTGTGAAGGTGCGCATAATTTGTATATTGGCCCGAACGGCTTGTTTGCTTTTGAGAACGGATGACAGCATGGCAACGCCTTGTTCGGTGAAAGCGTAAGGGTTTATCCTTAATCCCCTGGCTTCACTTCTGGAGGTCACAATTTGTGACCTCCAGATACTGGTCTCCTCTCTTGTTAATTGGAACATAAAATCTTCCGGAAAGCGTTCAATGTTTCTATTAACTGATTGTTTCAAGACTTTTGTGGGTATTCTATAGAGTCTTGCTAAATCTCTGTCGAACATTACTTTTTTACCGCGGATAATAAAGATACGATTTTCTATGATTTCGCTTGGTATAATTTGATTTTGCATTATTATAATTTTATTATTTACCCTGTTTAAGGTCACAGATTGTGACCTTAAAGATTTGATGTTCCAAAATGGAACTTCAAGATTATAATGTTGACGCCAGAAGATAGGCGATTGAGAAAGAAGAATCGTTCATAGAGCAGTAGTTTGGCTCGGTCGGTGATTGGCCAAAGCCAAATCGAGTCAAAAAGATATATGCGTTTTCAGAAGAAAAGTTCGCATTATAATTTTCAGGCGGGTTTTTATTTTCGTCGCTGGCGCCGAGAACCGCACCATCCGTTTTTCCTTCCTCGTTGTCATCGTCTTCTGCAACTCCGATATTGATGTCATCCCCCGCATGGCTGATGCCGCCCTCCTCCATATTCGGCACCAGCCATTTCCATTCCCCATCAATTTTCACATAGGCTTCGTTCTCGACGATTTTGTCTTTGGCGTATTCAATTTCATCCACCACTTTCCCGTCGGGCGTAACAATTTGGATTTTCCCGGTTTTGTTGTTGAGAGAAAATTTGGAAAATTCCCGGGTGATGGTTTTGGCCGCGTTCGGATCAACACTGATTTCACCGCTGATCGGATGGTTATATATTTTTTCGCCCGATCCGGTGGCGATTTTCCAGCCTGTGAGATTGATTTTCTTGTTAGAATTATTTTTCAGATCAATAGTCTCCGCTTCCGCGTCAGATCCGGCAGGATTCGGGATAATTTTCGTGATCTCAAGATTCGGGCGGGGTGAATTTTTCACATTAATGACAAAACTTTTTTCGACTGTCTGCGAATCGTCCGTGACGGAAAGAGTCACCGTATATTTTCCCGTATCGAGATATTTGTGCAATGTTTTTTGAAGATTGCTTTTCTTTCCGTCGCCGAAATTCCAGCTGTATTTGAGCTTTTTGGTCTCTTTATCCTTGGCTCTGGCGGAAAACTCGGCAACAATATCTTTGAAAACATTTTTCGGCTTTGTGATTTTCACCGTCGGCGCGGAATCGAACTTGTTTTCCTCGCCGGGAGTGAGATATTTGCTCCATTTCCAAGTTTTCCCGTCAAAATTATACGAAGCGTCTTTTTGAGATTTGTCGAAAGACACGCTTGAGACAAGTTCGTTCTTTGGATTATATAAATATATTGATTCGTTAGAATTGTTGAGCGTTATTTTCGAATCGGGCCTGTATATCGCCAAATATTCGCCGGGATTCAGGATCTTATGTTCTTTGAATTGAAAACCTTTGCTTTTGGAAGCGTCTTTGAGGTGCCAGCCGAAAAGATCAGTCGATTCGTTTCCGTCGTTCGCGATCTCAATATATTCATTGTCGGATCCGTCTTTGGGATTGGGAAGAATCTCGTTGAGATATATCCCGTCGGCGGAAGAATAATTTTCAGTGGTGTCTGTATCAGTTCCGCCGCCGACATTCTTGCCAGAAGCTTCTACGGAGGCCTCTATATCACTGATGATATTTTTCTCTCCCGGCGTCGGAGTGGATGTCCAGGAAAAACCTCCGTCCGACAATGCGTAGGAATGGTTTTCTTTCGCCTTTTCATAAAAAACTTTATCGAGTGCATCATTTTTTGCGTCTCCGTTCGCATCCAGGAGATAGGTCGTATCCGAATCGTTGTTCAGATAGAGGTTTCCTTCCAGAAAAAGAAATCCTTCGTGTTCCAAAATTGAATTTTCGGGAAATGCTTTTTTGTGGCCGGCCTCGTCCATCACTTTCCAGCCGGAAACGTCGACGCAAGAAGCACCGGTATTTTTGATTTCGACAAATTCGTCGCCACTTTCCGGATAGGGGAATATTTCATTCAATTTAATATCTTTTGAGGAAATGGCGCACTTCGTCGAATCATTCTTAGTCGCATCATCACCCGATCCGGTTTCATCGCTAGTTTCAACAAGAGTGCTGTTTTTTGGACTAGGAGCTTCGGGAAAAAACGTGTTCGGGCAAGTGTTGAAGTCGCGATATATGCTTTTTGTATTGCTCCCTCCACTGTAATTTACAATATCCAGAGTTATATTCGATTCGTCCATAATTGCGACTTTGCCGGCAGTTGCAGACAAATTGATTGCGCCGGATTGATCAGGAACCGGCAGGTTGTCGCCCTCGCCATTTCCCTGAGCCTCCGCAACAAGATAATAATTTTTTGCGTTTATCGTGCCCGACAGCCTGGTTTTATTCGTGCCCGTGAATGACCCGCTCGTTGTCGCGTATTGGACAGTCCAGTTTTCAAGGGAAATATTTTGATCAGTGGGATTGTATAGTTCGACAAAATCATTTTTGTATGCTGCTCCACTATTTCCCCCGCCGCCGTAGATTTGACTCACGGTGACACGATCATTGCAGACATCCGCAGCCCAGGCGAGGTTTGCCGCGAAAAAAATTGCGATTGAGGCTAGAAAACAAACGGCAATTGTTTTTTTCATGTGTTTTTGAAAATTAATTTGTTAGTTTGACGAAATGATAGCAAAAAAGACCGTAATAAATCCGTATTACGGTCGAAATCCCCTTTATTCCCCCTTTATAAAAGAGGGAGATATGAATTTATTTGTCTCTTGCGCAGCGGAAGCCGACATCCACGTCTTTGTAATCTTTCCGGAAGCCGCATCTTGTGGACGTTCGTTGTTCGCTTATCCCGTCATCGTAGGCTCCTCCCCTGAGTGTCTTGAAACCCTTTTCGAAATCTTCTTGGATGTATTTGTCGTTTTCGGGATAGGCGTTGAAATCATCGGCTGTCCATTCATAAACATTGCCCGCCATATTCAAAACTCCGTAGAGACTCATGCCCAGCTCGGTGCCGACGGGTGCCGTATATTTCCAGCCGTCGCTTTCATCGTAGCCGTAGCCTTCCGCGCCCTTTCCATGATTGTCTTTTGTCGGATCCCAAACATTTCCCCAAGGCCAATTTCTTCCATCTGTTCCGCGGGCCGCTTTCTCCCATTCGGTTTCGGCGGGCAATCTCTTGCCAACCCAGCGACAATAGGCGTCGGCGTCGTTCCAATCAACTCCGACCACAGGCTGGCTGGGCGAATTGAGCGTCTGATCGTCCCAGAGTGAGGGGGCGGCGCGCTTAGTCGCCTCAATAAACATTTTGTAATCGCCGTTCGAGATTTCTTTTTTGTCGATATAAAAATCATCAAGCGCGATTTTTCGCTCAGGATATGAGGAAACATAATCTTCTTTTCCCCATCCTCCGTCGTTTTGGCGCCAAGTATCGATGACCTCCTGTTCGGTGCTGCCCATGAGAAACTCGCCTGCCGGGATCAAAATCATATCATCCTGGGGTTTTGGAAAAGAACTGGTCGCATCTTCGACGGCCAAACTGGCGTTCTTTTTGTTGCCGCTAAAAACAACCACGCTGTATATCAGCAAGAAAATTATCGATGTCGAGATCACAAATTTTTCTTTTTTGGAAAATTTTTTCCACCCTGCCTGCCGGCAGGCAGGTTTCCACTCAAACTCCTCGGTTGATATCGGACCGTCTATTGAGTATATATTGTTCTTGTATGCGACAATATTGTGTCCAATCAACAGATTTATCCTATAGCGGTATTGCCTGACATGGTTTTCGGTATATTCTTTGGCTCCCGCCGGATCGAAGAAATCGTTTATGTCACTTATTGTCGCATTCTTCTTTTTGCATAGAAAAACAAGCAAGCGATAAGCATTGCCTGTCAGCACCAGCTCTTTGTTGTTTTCGTCGAAGACTTTTTTGCTTGCGGTGTCCAGTTTGAAGTATCTATGTTTGAAAATCATTTCATTTTATAACTCTCCCCGAATAGCTTGGCCCATTTCGACCTCTTCGTTTTTTCGCTCTTTCTCCTGAAGCTGGACGATCGTGTTTTTCACCTCGTTGGGGTTGGGTATCTGATAAAAAGTAAATCGTTCAACTTCGGCAGCGGTTTGAACATAGATATTTCCATATCCCAAGATTGTCGGGATGACCCCGACGATCTCGGATGTCACGTCTTGGATTTTGGTGAGCTTCAGTTCCGAAATGTCGCGGTTGAAAAAACCTTTTTGGCTGATATTGATGATCCGCTCGTTGGTGACGATCCAGGCGTCGAGGTAGAAATCGATCCAAAGGATGAAAAACAAGTTCCAGATAAAAAGCGTGCCGAGGCTTTCGACGAAAAGGAGGAGGTTATAATAATCGCTCCGTAAAAAGTTGCTGGATAGTAAATCGAAGAAGAAATATATCAAAACCAGGCCGATGATGGAAAAAATGACGAAAATCAAGCGGCGCAAAAAGATGAACCAGTGGCGGCGTAAAAAAAGAATCACTTGTTCGTCATCGTGTTGTCCTGGAAACCTTATTTCTCCGAACATATATTATAATCTAAAAATGCCGAATATTTGAGTCCAATTTACTTGTTTGAATAAAATGAAATTGGAAATCAGCAACAAAAATGCGCCGATAATAAAGATAAGCGACATAATCCCCGAGACGTGGCGGTTGATCTTGTAATAGAGCAGATGAAAAACAATTGCCGCGCCGAAGGCAAGGAAAATGAGGACGATGATGGAATAAAGAATTGTGATAACGGAAGACATAGGCTTATGGATGAAAGAAGAAGGCTACTCCCATAATAGCATAGGCCATCAGAAGTTGAAGCCCCTCGAGCCAGTTGCTTTCGCCGTCTTCGGTGATGAGATTGGCGATCAAAACCGAGAGAATGATCGCGACAAGTTCAAAAATATTGAAAATCAAACTCATTGGTTCGCGGAAGAACAAACTGATCAGGACCAGGACCGGAGCGACAAACATGGCGATCTGAGTGGCTGAACCGATTGAAATCTGAAGGGCGAGATCCATTTTGTTTTTCATGGCCATGGTGATGGCCGAAGTATGTTCGGCCGCATTGCCGATGATGGCGACGAAAATCACACCGATGAAGAGCTCCGTCCAGCCAAGACTTTTCACAATCGGTTCTATCGAGCCAACCAGGATTTCGCTCATCCAGGCGACGGCAATTGTTGCGACAAGCAGAATAATAATGCTTTTCATCCTGCTCCACTTCGCTTCATGTTTGCCGACTTCTTCCGTGTAGAGATGTTTGTGAGTGAAAAGAATGAACAGAATGCTTGCAAAATAGACAATCAACATGAAAATCGAAACGAAAACGCTCAATTCTTGCGTGATTCTTCCGCTGGCTTCCGGCGCTGTCTGGTGAAAAATGGCCGGCATTACGAGAGCGATCACGGCCAAAAGCAAAGTCGCGCCACTGGTCATGGCGGCTGTTTTGTTGAATTTTTGTTTTTTGAATTTCAACCCGCCGACGAAAATCGCCGCGCCCAAAACTAGCAGCAAATTCCCGACAATCGCACCGGTGATTGAAGCCTTCACAACTTCAACCAGCCCTGCCCGCAAGGCGAAAATGCCGATGATGAATTCGGTCGCGTTTCCGAAAGAGGCGTTCAAAAATCCTCCGAGTGCCGATCCGGTATAAACAGAAAGCTCCTCCGTCGCTTCGCCGATGAATTTGGCGAGCGGCACGATCGCAAGCGCCGACAGGGAAAAAACAAGGATTGGTGAAAAGTTCAAAAAATGAGCCGCGACGGCAACCGGAAGGAAAATCAACATTCCGGCAAAAATTTTGTTGAGCATTTCTGTTATTTTTTTTATGAATTAGCTTTGCTTGTTTCTCATTGTGGCGGCCATGGCGCCGGAAAAACCTCTTTTTGTATTTTGTGAGTCTCCGCCCCTTCTTGCGTCCAGCATTTTTTTTCTTGCGCTGGCTATCAAGGCTTCTGTTTGGATGGCCTTGTTGGCGGAAATGTCATTGAGACCTGAAGCGGTGTTTTCCGTCCCGGCAGGCAGATCTTTTTTCTCTGGAACTGAATCGGTGTCTCCCGAAAGAGTTGATTTCGGAAACTCAAGCCCTTCTTTGTTTTCTGGAGAAAGCGGTTTTGCGGCTTCTTGTTTTTTTTCTTTCGGAGTAGAAGGATTTCCGGTTGCTTCCGGGGTCGAGCTCGTCGATTTTTTTGGGCTCACTTCTTTTTTTTCAACATCCTTTGTTGCTGTCTGGGGCATATTGAGTACTTTGGCATAAACCTCTGGCGCGACGGGCTTGATTTCAACATCTTTTTTCTTCTCCGGTTCTTTTGAAGATTGGAGGCCCGGTTTTGCGAATTCATACTTCAAACTATCCCCGGGAATAGAGTGTTTTGCCGGTTGGCTTTTTGCGGTTGTTGTTCTTAGCGGGGCTGCTGATGCTCTGTTGGCTGGCGCGACAGCGGCTTTTGATTCCGAATTTGGTCTGGTGGTTTGATAACTTGCTTTTTTTGAAGACGGCTTCATTTTTATGAAACCTGCATTTTTGGGAGAGGTATTTCGATAGGACAAATATTTTTTTTGTTCCGGACAAAACTCTTGATGAATAGCTTCCGCGATCAATTTGCCCGCCTTGTGATCGATAGTCCTTGCTTCATTACCGTGAGCAAGTTTGTCGGAAAGCTTACGCAATTCGTTCTTGTACACTCCACCCTCAGATATCTCCTTGATCATTCCATGAATCTCCCGCCATTTCGCAGGCTTATTAACGGCTCTTCTGAATAATTCATTTTTTGCAAGTTTTGCTTCTACCGGATTTCTCCTTCCCTGAAAACGTACCTTTTGCTGGCGCATGCTTTTTTGTGAAGCAATGATTCCTTTTCGAAGTGTCATATATTTTTAGAACAACTTATCCTGCTCCTTATCATACTTGATATTGAGATGTTTGTAAGCCGCTTCGGTGGCCATCCGGCCGCGGGGGGTGCGGGTGAGGAAGCCGATTTGGAGAAGATAGGGTTCATAAACGTCTTCGATGGTTTCAATTTCTTCACTTGTAGCGGCGGCAATGGCGGAAATGCCGACGGGACCGCCGTTGAATTTTTCAATAATCGTCCGAAGAATTTGCCGGTCTGTCGGTTCGAGCCCTAGCTCGTCGATTTCAAGGTTGGCAAAAGCGGCGCGGCACAATTCTTCTGTGATTGTGTCACTGTCGTTCACTTGCGTGAAATCACGGACGCGCTTCAAAAGACGATTGGCGACCCGCGGAGTGCGGCGGCTTGACTTCGAAACGGTTTTTGCTCCAGCGCTGTCGATGGGAGCGGAAAGTATTTTTGAAGAGCGGTGGACTATACTTTCAATCTCGTCGGGTTCATAGAAATCCAATCGATTGATTACGCCGAAGCGGTTGCGCAGCGGAGAAGAAATTGCGCCCAAGCGCGTAGTAGCGCCTATGAGAGTAAAGCGGGGGAGATCGAGCTGCAAAGTTTTGGCCGAAGGGCCTTTTCCGATGATGATATCGAGTTTGAAATCTTCCATGGCGGGATAGAGGACTTCCTCGATCAATTTGTTGAGGCGGTGAATTTCATCAATGAAAAGAATGTCGCCGTCGCCGAGATTCGTGAGAATCGATCCAAGATCACCGACTTTTTCAATGGCCGGACCGGAGGTGACGCGAATATTGGCGCCCATTTCGTTGGCAATGATGTGGGCGAGGGTCGTTTTTCCAAGTCCAGCGGGGCCATAGAGCAAAACATGTTCGATCGGCTCCTTTCTTTTTTTGGCGGCATCGATCAAAATCCGCAAGTTTTTCTTGGTTTTGGCCTGGCCGAAATATTCTCCGAAACTTTGCGGCCGAAGAGTGATATCCAGCTTGGTATCGTCGGATTGTTCGATGGAGGAGGTAATCATTGTTGTCAGTATAGCCTATTTTGAGGCGCTTGACAAAAAAATCAGCCTATGATAAGCTGACAAATCCGGAAAGGAGTATATTTTTAGGCAAAAATCAGGGCTTCGCGAGTAGGCTACCCGCCGGCTAAGCCGGACGGGAACACGCCTGCCTGCCGGCAGGCAGGCAATACTCGCTCACCTCTGATTTTTGCCTTAGATAAAGTATTTTTTTGAAAACCTTCTGATTTGCAGGCATAATAAGGGGAGCTCGTAACTTTCCTACCGGGAACTTTTTTGCCCAGACACGGGTTGTTCGGTTTCGGCTGAACTTCTCCTCGGCACTGTTCCTACCCCGCGATTCCCTAGTTGCGGGAATTTGCCTGCATATCAGAGGGTTTTTTTGTTTTGTAGAGACACACGTCATGTGTAGAGACTTGCCATGGCAAGTCTCTACATTGTTTCAATAAAAAATATTTTCCACCTTGTTTTTATCTTCGTCCCAAAATTTGGGATTTCTTTCAATATACTCCTGGATTTTTCCAAGTGCGGTTTCGTTTCGTACAATTCTATCGTAGAATCGGGGCTGCCATTGAAAATCAGCAAAACCATTGCTTCGGCAATGGCGTGTTACGACGCCTTTGAAATGATTTACAATTACAGATAGAGATCCTTTAAGTGGTTTTGAGAAGCTATTTCTATTTTCGTGTAGAGCCACGCCATGGCGTGACTCTACGTGTTGAATTTCAATAATTCCATGCAAATGATTTGGCATTACGATAAATTCATCCAATTTAACAAAAGGAAAATGTTTCGGTATTTCTTGCCAATATTCGTCCGCAATTTTTCCAACTTCTGACAATTTCATTTCTCCATTCACGATCTCTCCAAAAAATTCTCGCATATTTTTTGTGCAAATCGTGACGAAATAAAAACCATCGCTGGAATAGTCCCAATCTTTATGTCGCGCGGATTGAGTTTTGTATTTGTTTTGGAATAAAGACATGGGTTTTGGCAGAGACTTGCCATGGCAAGTCTCTACTATAATTTTATCACGGTTTTATTCGAAAAAGTAGAGACACGCCATGGCGTGTCTCTACAAAATTCCAGCGATTTGACAATAAGCGTCGGGGGGGGGGGTAAGCTAAAAGCAGAAATAAAAATTAAGTGCAAAATTATGGGAATCGAAGACAATAAGGAGAACGATAAGCCACAAGCGGAAGAAGAGAAAATGACTGATGAAGAAAAGCGCAGGAGATCTGACATATATAGCGGTATACGCTTTATTATGGGGGATATAAACAGTTTCTGGAGCACGGGTATGGAAGAATGTTCCATTGAGGAATTAGAAGAAATTTTTTCAAAATTTGAAGAACTAAAAGAGTTGATTTAGTTGTAAATATTTTTTACCAATTGCCGGCAAGAGTTTATTTTAGGAGTAGGTATATACCTACTCCTATTTTTTCAAAACAAAAAGAGCCGTGTATGACATTGCTCTTGTAAAAGTGGCAATTTTTTCGTATTTCGCTTTATTCGTATTTTCGTAAAGTTTATTCTTCCGTCACTCTTTCCACTTCTTCCATTGTTGTGATGCCTTCGAGGACTTTCAAGATGCCGTCTTGAGGCATCGTAAGCATACCTTGAGAGATAGCCAACTCTTCGACTTCGGAAGTGGTTGGCTGTTTTGTGATCAGCTCTTCCATCTCCTTGGTCATCGCAAGGATTTCGCTCACGGTTGTCCGTCCTTTATAGCCGATGCCATTGCATTTTGGACAACCGACGGCTTCAAAGATGCTTCCAATTTCTTTGGGAATTTCAATGCCTGCTTTGGGAGAAATAGTTTGAAGAATTTTTTCGATATGAGCTTTCACTTCGGGACTAGCCTGGGTTTTTTTCTTGCATTCAGGACACAGAGTACGAACCAGGCGTTGGGCCATAAATGCGTTCACTGACGAAGCGATGTCCGTTGGTGAGACACCCATGTTGATGAGTCGCTGGACCGACCCGGGAGCGTTGTTTGTGTGGAGCGTTGAAAGAACCAAGTGGCCAGTGAGCGAGGCCTGCACGGCGATCTGAGCCGTTTCATCGTCGCGGATTTCGCCGATCATCATAATGTCAGGGTTTTGGCGCAGAAGCGCGCGCAAAGCTTTCGGAAAAGTATAGCCCTTTTTGTCGTCAGTTTGCGTTTGCAAAACGCCTTTCAGTCTATATTCAATCGGATCTTCGACGGTGATGATTTTCACGCCCGGCTTATTGAGAATGGAGAGAAGGGAATAGAGCGTTGTTGTTTTTCCACTGCCGGTCGGGCCGGTATTCAGGATCACGCCGTTTGGTTTTTTGGCCTCGGCGAGCAGCAAGTCAAGATTTTGTTTTCTGATTCCCAATTTTTCAAGATCCAGCGCTTCGGCTGATTGGTTGAGAAGTCGCATTACGACCGTTTCTCCATAGCCGCCCAAAATGATCGAAACGCGGACATCCACTTCACGGTCTGCCACCTCCGGGAGCGCTCCGTCATCCAGGCGAATTCCAAACCGGCTGTCCTTCACGCCCTGTTCGACGTCCGTCGCCTTGAATCCGCTCAAAACTTTGATGTTTCCCAAAAAGTGAGGGTACTCGTTCATGGGAAGCGCGGCGACGTCCTGCAAGATTCCGTCGATCCGATAGCGGATCTTGACGGTTTTTTCTTCCGGTTCGATATGGATATCGCCGGCGTTGAGCCAAAGGCCCGTGCCGAGAATATATCGCAGGGCGTTTTCCATCGAAGTTCCGGCGATCAATTTTCCAAGAGCCGAAAGATCCTTTTTTGCTTCCTGGATCGCTGTCGCGTCTTCGGCGGTGATCACGATCGAGCGCAAAAGCAGCTGGCTGATTATCTTTTCGTACAATTCTTCCAAGAATTTGCCTTCACCTGTCACTCTTTGCACTTCCTCAAGGGAAGTGATGCCTTCAAGCGCCTTCAAAATGCCGTCCTGAAGCATTGTGATCATTCCGTCTTCAAGAGACAGCGCCAAAATTTCTCCTTCGGGCGCCATTTCGGTGATCTTTTGGGAAATTTCCTCGTTCATCGTGAAAATTTCGAAAATTCCGATCCGTCCTTTGTATCCAAGACCGTGGCATTTCGAACAGCCTTTCGCCCGAAAGAAAAAATCGATGTCTTTTGGAATGGCGAGTTTGGCTTTCGGTGAGATGACGGCCAGTATTTTTTTGATACTCTCCGTTGATTCGCGGGCGGGAACATATTTTTCTTTGCAGTGCGGACAAAGTTTTCGCACCAGCCGCTGGCCGATGATTGCGTTCACGGAGGCGGGAACAAGTGAGGGCTTGACTCCCATATCAACCATGCGCGGCACAGCCTCAATGGCGCTGTTGGAGTGGATGGTGGAAAGCACCAGGTGTCCGGTGAGCGAAGCGTGGACGGCGATCGAGGCAGTCTCGTCGTCGCGGATCTCGCCGACGAGGATCACGTCCGGATCTTGGCGGACAATGGCGCGCAAGGCGTTGGCAAAAGTATATCCTCGGGACCCCGAAACCTGGGTTTGGGAAATTCCTTTGATTTTGTATTCGATCGGATCTTCAATCGTGATGATCTTCACTTCAGGCGTGTTGAGAGTGTTGATGACCGCATAGAGGGTCGTTGTTTTTCCGCTGCCGGTTGGTCCGGTGTTGAGGATCATTCCGTTTGGGTTTTTCATTTCCTCAATAAGTTTGTCATAGGCGAGGCCGCGCAGCCCCAAATCATCAAAGCGCAGAGCGACCGATTCCTGGTTTAGGAGCCGCATCACGATATTTTCACCAAAGTTTCCCGGAAGGATTGAAACACGCACGTCAATTTCTTTGCCGTCGAGACTGATTGAAAATCTTCCGTCTTGCGCGATATCGCGCACGTTGATCTTCATCCCGGAAAGGACTTTCACGCGCGACATGATAAAATGATAGGACTGGGCGGGGATGACGGTGATGTTTTGCAACACGCCGTCGAGGCGATAGCGGAGGCGGATGCCGTCTTGCTGGGGTTCGAAGTGGATATCGCTGGCTTCCATCTTGACGGCGCCGGCGACGACAATGTTGAGAACCTCGGTTGTCGGAATTTCAGTGATCCTTTTTTTGAGATCGATGACGTCTTTTAGTTTTTTTTCAAATTCTTCAAGGTCGGCGCCCGTCAAAGAGAGACGCATTTCTTCGAGGCTCTCGATGAGCGCGATGTGCTTGTATTTTTCGATTGATTTTTGCAAGCCCCCTGGAGAACAAACGAAAAATTTGATCGTGAATCCCTCGTCCTGTTTCAACCGCTCTTCAAATTCTTGGAGCTCCGGGTTTTCCGGATTGGGTGAAGCGAGGCTCACGTTTTTTCCGGCGCGTTGAAGGCAGACGACGGAATATTTTTGAGCGTCTTCTTTGGGAACAGTGCGCAGTGTCTCGGGATCGATCGGGAAGATGTTGAGGTCGATATACGGCAAGCCCAAAACCGCGGCAAAACCGGCCGCTTGCTGTTCTTCGGACTCATGTTTCATTTTCGCCAAGACCCGCCGCACATCTTCTTCGTGCGTCCCATGGATCTCGTGAAGGTTTTGGTTTGTGTTTTCAGGCATATTTGTACTTATTATTTTATTCCATATATTCCAAAAAAACAAACTGGGCTGATTATAAAAAATGTACTAAAATAAAGAAATGCACGAAGAAATGCCCGTCAAAGGCGGATCCGCCTCGGGCGGAAAAAACAAAATTCTCAAATTTCCTAAAGGTTTTTTGTGGGGAGCGGGGACGTCTTCCCATCAGGTTGAAGGGAACATTGAAAATGATTGGACTGAGTGGGAATCAGGAAACGCCAAAAGAAAGGTAAAAGAGGCAAAGAAAAAAAACTGGCCCGATTTTATTTTAAAAAAATATCCCAATCCGCTCCAAGAGGAAAACTATATTTCCGGCCGGGCATGCGACCACTACAAGCGGTTTGAAGCAGATTTTAATATTGTCAAAGAATTGGGACACAATGCGCATAAATTCTCAATTGAATGGTCGAGAATCGAACCGGAAGAGGGAAAATTTAAAAAAAGAGAATTGGAGCATTATGCTGAGATCATAAGATCACTGAATAAGAAGGGTATCGAGCCCTTTGTCGTGTTGTGGCACTGGGGGAATCCGAAATGGATTGGGAAAATCGGCGCCTGGGAAAACAAAAAAACGATTGACTATTTTATCCGCTATGTTGAGCGCTTGATAAAATATCCGGGTATTGGCGACAGTGTGAAGTTTTGGATGCCGCTCAACGAGTTTCAGGCCTACATCGGCTACAGCTATCTGGGTGGCATACTTCCTCCGCAAAAGAAAAGTCTTTGGAAGGCGGATAAAGTTCTTTTGAATCTTGTTGATGCTCAGAAAAAAGCTTATAAATTGATCCACAAGCAAACAACAAAAAGAGTTCTTGTCGGAGCCTCTCATCACGCGACTCACCATGCGCCATTCAACCCCAGAAATTTTCTGAATGTCTTGTTTGTCAAGCTGTTGGATTATATAAAAAAGGACAGGATCATCAACATGATCGGCTCCTGTCAGGATTTCATCGGCCTTCAAGTCTACCGGCACGAGAGAATAAGATTTTGGCCCGGTGGACGGTACGGGATCGCCAAGATAGATAATGAGAAGATGGAATCGAGTGACATGGGTTGGGAAATTTATCCGAAGGGAATTTATCACACGCTGAAATATTTGAGAAAGTTCAACCTTCCTATTTATATAACTGAAAACGGAATTGCCGATGCCAGGGATAAAAAACGGGCGAAATTCATCAAAGATCATTTATATTGGGCGCATAAGGCAATTCAGGAGAATGCAGATGTTAGGGGCTACCTATATTGGTCTTTGATGGACAATTTGGAATTGGCAGAGGGTTTTTGGCCGCGGTTTGGGCTGGTGGAGATGGACTACAAAACAATGGGACGAAAAATCCGTCCGAGCGCGCGGGAATACGCGAAAATTTGCAAAAGTAATTCTTTGTCGCTGTAATTTCAAAAAATAAACAACAAAAGCTATGTGGATATTCTTCGCTTTGGGAGGCTATGCGCTCCTCGCAGGAGAAGCGGTTTTGAGCAAATTTCTCATCACTGCCCGGATCAAAAATTGGCAGCTCTATACCTTCTACATCGGTATTTTTTCAAGCGTTGTCGTCATCTTCACGCCATTTGGTTTTGAATGGCGGGGGCCGGAGGCGTTTCTCGTCGCGATTTTCTCCGGATTTCTTTTTTATCTCGCGCTTGCCTTTCTTTTCCAGTCGCTTCTGGTTTCTTCAGCTGTGCGGGTCTATGTTCTCTTTGGAGCGATGATGACTCTTTCAACGGTTTTTCTCGCTCGGGTTTTTCTTGATGACAAAATCACTCCAGTTGTCTTGTTGGGAATAGGTTTTTTGATTGTCGGTGGCACGCTGATTTCCTTCAAGCACTATGAAAAATCCTTTTTCTCCAATTGGCAAAAGACCGTTCTGGCGGGCATCTTGGCAGCGCTTTCTTATGTAGTCCTCAAATACGCTTACAATCAGCAGAATTTTGTGAGCGGATATGTCATCAGCCGGCTTGGCATCACCGCGGCGGCAGTTCTGTCGTTGCTTCTTCCGTCTTTTCGGAAAAAAGTTTTCACCAGTTTCAAAAAAGGGAGGAGAAAAGAACATCTCAAGAACTTTTTCGGATCAGTGGCGGCCAAAACGGTGGCCGGAACAGGAACAGTCCTCATCCACTATGCTATTTTTCTGGGGAGTGTCATGGTCGTGAACGCCTTGGTTGCAACGCAATATCTTCTCACTTTTCTTCTCTCGATAATTCTGAGTTTTTATTGGAAAAAAATATTCATTGAAAAATTCACGTTGTTGAACATCGTCCTGAAAATGATTGGAGTTGTTTTAGTCGTTCTGGGAACTGTTTTAGTCAGCTGAAAAATATGCGTAAAATTTTTTACTATATCTATAAGACCGTTGGCATCATTCTGCTCGCTCTTTTTTCCCTCGTTATTTTGGCTTTTGTGATTTTCAATTGGCCAGTTCAAGGCAAAAACGAAAAAATGAATTTTGGCATTTCTTATTCCCCTGTTTTTGCGAAAAGCCTTGGGCTCGACTGGCAAAAATCCTACACAGATATTCTGGACGGATTGGGGGCCAAAAAAGTGCGTATCGCGAGTTATTGGAATGAAGTGGAAAAAGAAAAAGGAGTGTATGATTTTTCGGAAACGGACTGGCTTATCAATGAAGCGAGAAAAAGAAACGTGAAAATCACTTTGTCCTTTGGCATCAAGGTTCCTCGCTGGCCGGAATGTTTCATCCCGCCATTTTATATCAATGACAAAACCGAACGTGAAGCCGCCCTTCTTCGATATGAATACGCGCTCATCGAAAGATACAAAAATTTTGACAATATCGAAATGTGGCAAGCGGAAAATGAACCATTTCTTGATTTTGGCTCTTGTCCTGACCAGGCGACTGACGGAGAGCTGATAACGCGCGAGGTGGCCCAGACCAAGCTGATTGATCCGTCACGGCCGGTGATGGTGACGGACAGCGGGGAATTGAGTATTTGGTACCAGGCGGCCAAGCGGGCCGATATTTTTGGGACGACCCTCTATCGGACAATTTACAAACCCCAACTTGGATATTTCAACTATCCGCTCGGACCGAATTTTTTCCGGACGAAAGCCCTTTTCATCAAAATTTTTGCCAATCAGAAAAGTATCATTATTTCCGAACTGCAGGGCGAGCCTTGGGGGCCAAAGTGGCTCAGCGAAATGAGCCTGGAGGAACAATACAAATCGATGAGTCCGCAAAAGCTCGTTGATATTGCGGAATATGCCCGCAAGACGAATTTTTCCGAAAGCTATCTCTGGGGCGCGGAGTGGTGGTATTGGCTCAAAACGACTCAAAATCATCCCGAAATGTGGGATGCGGCAAGGAAAATCATAAACAATCAAAAATAATATATGTTCGCAAAAAAAATCATCGCCTTCGACATCGGGGGAACAAAAATTTTGAAAGCGGTTGTGAAAATCAAGAAAGGAAAGTTCGAATTTCTTGAAATCGAGGAGCAAAAAAATCCACGAAAGCCGGAAAAGATAAAAAAGATCCTTCTGGAATATTCCCAAGTGGCGAAGAAAAAATACAGCACTAGGAAGATAGCTCTTTCCGCTGCGTATATTATCGATTCGAGAAAAAAAACCGCGAGCCAAGGAAAACCTTGCTATGGAACTGACGAATTTGGTTTTTCTTTTCTTGAGAATGAAGGATTTGATGTCCAAATCGAAAACGACGGGCGTTGTTTTGCCCTCGGTGAATATTTTTTTGGAAAAGGGATGAGTGTCAATTCAATCCTTTCGCTCACGCTAGGAACAAATATCGGCGGAGCTTTCGTTTCTGACGGCGAAAACTTCCCCGGCGCCCACAATTCTGGGATGGAAGTCAGCTACATGAATATTTTCAATGAAGGGAAATGGTCTGATTGGGATGATTTTTGCGCAGGCGAGGGAATGGAAAAAATGTATAAAAAAGCAGCCGGAAAAAAGGCAGCCGCAAAAGAAATTTTTGAGCTTGCGGGTGGATATGACAAGAACGCCAAAAAAATTGTTTCCCAGGCGACGATCATTTTGGGTATGGGTCTGGCAAATTTGTTGGATATTCTTGATCCGGAGTTGGTGGTTTTTGGCGGAAGTATTTCGAAGCAAAAGAAATATATCGACCAGGCGAAAATAATCGCCCTCAAAAAAGCTTTCAATAAATATGCGAATTACAAATTCGCGATTTCAACTCTCGGAAACAAAGCCAACCTTCTCGGCGCGGCGAGTCTTTATTTGAAATAAAAAAGCGGCCAATCCCATAAAGACGGGATTGGCCGGAAAGCTCTTCAGGATTTCATTTTCTGCCTGGCCTCCTGCACGAGCATTTGAAAGGTGCGCCTGCTTTGTGGCGTTAGGAAAAGGCTGTCGAATATCGCAGAACCGAAAACTGTGTCTGCAGTTTTTATTTGCCTCACTCCTACGGACTCGATTTCTCCTGATGGAGACATTCTGACCCAAAAAAGTAGTTCCATTGATTCCCTCCCTTAGGACGCTATTTTCGATAACAGCTCTTTTTCGGCTTCGAGGATGTTTTTGTCCTCAAAGATGACTTCCAAATAATTGTTTTTGATCTCACCTCCCAGAATTTTTTGGACGCCTTTCAACGATTCAAAATCATTATTCCTCACGAGCGCGACGCTTCGTTCGAGCGTTTCCGAGAAGAGGATCGCGAAATATTTTCCGGTCGCGAAGTTGTCTTTCACTTTTTCAAGCACGAGTGGCAATTCTTCCGGTTTGGTCCGGCTTTGAACGAAGTCCTCAAGGGAAAGAGTGGACCAGGCGATTTTCAGATTTTCATCCCACTGGAGGCGCGCCATCACCCGCCCCCAAAGCTTCATAAAGGAAAAAGAGTTGGTTTTGAAAAGATTGCGGACGATTTCCTGCTGGTCGGCGCCTTTTTCAATGAGCCATGAAGCGGCGAGAAACGTTTGAGGGGTTGTGTTCTTGCTTTGGAAATTGTGCGTCGCCGCGACGAGACCCGCCAGAAGACACAGGGCGATATCCTTGTTCGCGAGACTCGTCCAGAGGCTCTTGAAAAGTCCCGCGAGGATCTCCGAAACGGAAGAAGCGGTGATGTCGACCAGATTGATCTGCCCGAAGTTTTCATTTGTGCTGGCATTGTCGATGTTCGCGATCGGAACTTCGAAAAAAAGATCACTGTTCTTTTCGCTCAAGCTCCCAAGTGATTCAAGGCTTTGGCAGCCGAGAATGATCACGAGATCATATTTGAACTTGGCGGGAATAAAAGAAAAGTCCCGCGGATCAATCGCGGCCTTTTCGGGCGTGATATAGATATCAAATGAATCAATTTTGTTTTCCGTGCGAAAATCGGTTATCTTGTTCCGTTTCGTATCAAACGAAAGAACAAAATCGCGCGCCCCTTTGATCTCGCTTTCCATTTTTTTCGGAGCAACCAAAAAAGAAAAGGAATCGATCGTTTTTTGTCTCGCCTGCCTGCCGGCGAGGCAGGCTTCGCGAGATCCGGCGTAGTCGGACAAGACGGCCGGTTTTTTCCCGAGGCTTTGGAGCAGATGGGAGAGCGCCCAGCTGGCGGCCACGGCGTCGCGCGTCGGTTTCTCCGCTGTGAGGATCAAAATTTCCTCCGCGGATTCAATTTGGTTTTTGAGTTGTTCGTTTGAAGAAAGTGTCATGGAGTTCTTTGAGGATATACGAGTTTCCTTTTGTAAAGGGGTTTGGTTTTACAGAATATCAAACTGAATCTGGAGTGTCAATTGGCATATTTTTTCCTTTTTTGTGAAACATCGGATTTTGGCTTAAAATGAGCTTGTGCTGGTTTGTTTCACGGCGGTCTTGACAAACGGCTATTTTGGGAGTAAAATAGACAGTTGAAACAAAAATCAAAAATCTAAGAAAACATTGGCCAAATGGTCAAAGGAGAGCACTATGTACCTGAAAAACCGGCTTTTGGCTGTTGTGGCGGTGGCTATTGCCGCCGCTATGGCGATTCCCGCTTTTGGGGATGAGTATGAAGTAAAAACCGAGAAATACTTCGACAGTGTGAGGCAGTACAATCGCACTGTCGATGAGAAGCGGCAGCTGGTCGACCAGCTGCAGCAGGAGAAGGAGCGTGAGCTCCAAGCCCGCGAACAGGCGTTGCAGCAGCAAACTATGGTCCCTGAAGGACAGTTTTGGCCCGAGCCGACCCCTGTTCCTCGGGCGGTTGTGGCCCTTGACCAGCCCTGGGTGTTCCCCGCGGGTTGGGTGGCTCCGTACGGCTGGGTTCCGCCGATTTGGTGGGGTCCGCCTCCCGGATGGATTTTCCCTTCATGGTGGGTGGCGCCCGTTGGGTGGTATTTTCCGCCCGCTTGGGGAGTTCCGCCGGCGTGGGTGCATAACCATCATGTTTGGAGGAATCATATTGGCCATGATGGATATCCGAATCAGGCGCACCCGCCGCAACCTAGTCCCGGTCCGCGGGCTCCCATGATGAGCGGACATCCACAAGGTCCTGATTCTGGATTTCATCGGCCGCAAGGTCCTGGTCCACAGCCACCTATGATGGGTCAACCGCAGCAACATGGGCCGCAGAACTTCCAGCGGCCACCGCAAATGGCTCGCCCGCCGCAGCAGCAATTCCAGCGGCCACCGCAAATGGCTCGCCCGCCGCAGCAGCAATTCCAGCGGCCACCGCAAATGGCTCGGCCGCCGCAACAACAGTCTCGGCCTGTGCCTCCTCCCCAACAGGGTGGCGGCCACCCCCATCGTTAATCTGCAATCCTGTCTAGTTTAAGCGGGATTGCCAAGAAGCCAGAGAGTATGCTTTACCTCTGGCTTTTTTCTTTGCCAAAAATGATATTTATGCGACAATAAAAACAATGAATAACAGGAGTATTTTCACTACAAATAGCTCAAAGCAGACCCAAACAATGGGCGAGATTTTGGCAAAAGAACTGAAGGGGTGCGAGATCATCTGCCTTTTCGGTGATTTGGGGTCCGGAAAGACGACTTTCGCGCAGGGCGTATTGAAAGGACTAGGAGCGAAAAAGCCCTACACCAGTCCGACTTTTGTGGTGATGAAGCAATATAGAATCCCAAAATCTTTTCAAAGCTCGGCTTTTCCCTTGCGGCAAACAAGTCGCCGCAATTCCTCAAAGCCAAGCTTTATTCAAACCTTGAAAAATATTTATCACATCGATGCCTATCGTGTCAGGTCGAAAGATTTGTTGGAACTGGGATGGGAAGAAATTATTTCCAATAAAAATAATATTGTGATTGTCGAGTGGGCGGAGAGGATCAAAAACATAATTCCCCAAAATGCTATTTGGATAGGATTTGAGCACTTGAAAGCTGATGAGAGGAAGATATCTATAAAATAATTTTATGGCTACGAAAAAAAGATTAGTTTTAATAGATTCCAACGCTCTTATCCACCGCGCCTATCACGCTCTGCCGCCTTTGACGACCAAAACAGGGGAGATCATGAACGCGGTGTACGGCTATACTTCAGTTCTTTTGAACGTGCTCAACAAATTCAAGCCCGACTATATCGTAGCGGCTTTTGATCTCAAGGAACCGACCTTCCGGCACAAGGAATTCAAGGAATACAAAGCGACAAGAGTGAAAGCCCCGGACGATCTCTACGCGCAAATTCCGCGGGTGAAAGAACTGGTCAAAGCTTTCAATATTCCCGTTGCTGAAAAAGAAGGCTATGAGGCCGATGACTTGCTGGCCACTTTCGCGCGAAAAACGGAAAAACTCCATCCGGAGGTTGAAGTTATTGTGGTGACGGGCGATCTCGACACGTTGCAGCTGGTGAATGACCAAACAAAAGTTTTTGCTTTGCGGCGCGGGATGAGCGATTCGGTCCTCTATGACGAAAAAGCGATTTTCGAACGCTACGGCCTCAAACCCGATCAAATGAACGACTACAAAGGCCTCCGGGGTGATCCGTCTGACAATTTGCCGGGGGTGAAAGGTGTCGGTGAAAAAACAGCGGCAGAGCTTCTCCAAGAATACGGAACACTGGAAAATATCTACAAAAATCTGCCGAAGATCAAAGAAGGAATTCGCAAAAAACTTGAGAAAGACAAAGTGCAGGCCTATTTTTCCAAAAGGCTGGCGACGCTGGTCGACAATGTTCCAGTCGATTTTGATCTGGAGAAAGCCAGAGCCGAGGATTTTTCGCGGGTGAAGGTGATCAACCTTTTGCGCGAGATGGAATTTTTCAGTTTGCTGCGCCGGCTGCCGGGGTATGAGGACCATATGAAAAATATCGAGGAAGCACAAGCAGAAAAACGGGAAAAGCCGGGAGAGATCGGAAAAATAGATTGGGGGAAAATAGGTTCAGTTGAACAGGCCGAGATAAAAAACAAAATTTCAATAATCGTTGATGGAGAAATCAGCGGAGAGCTGAAAGGTATTGCGATCAGTTCTGATTCTCAAACGGCCTTCTATATTTCCAAGATCGATGAAAAAGTGAAAAAAATTCTTGGCGACGGAAAAGTGAAAAAAATCGGCTTCGATCTCAAGAAAGACTGGCGAATTTTGGATGAAAACAAAACAATTTTGCGCGGAATGGATTTCGACGTTCAAATCGCGGCCTATCTTCTCAAATCAGGATCGAATTTGTCCTGGGAAAATCTTGTGATGCAAGAGCTTGGCGTAATGATCGAGAAAGAGGACAAAAAACCGGGACAGGCCGCACTTGTTTTCCATGAAGATGAAAAAGATTTTGAAAGATCGTGCCGCGCATCCGCCTTCAATTTCGCGCTAAAAGAAAAATTGGAGAAGGAGTTGGAAAGAATAAGCTCCGAACAGATCACGGACGGCCGGGAGAAAACCATCAAAGATCTTTTCGAGAACCTCGAAATGCCCTTGGTCGAAATTCTCTCTCGGATGGAGAAAGTTGGAATCAAGATCAACAAAACAGTTCTTCACGGCATTTCGGAAAAACTCGACAAGCGGGTGGAAAAATTGGACAAAGAAATCCAAAAAATGGCAGGGGAGAAATTCAATGTGAACTCAAGCGTCCAATTGAGGGAAGTGCTCTATGAAAAAATGAAAATACCGACCACGGATATCAAAAAAGGGAAGACCGGATACTCGACCGCCTCTCCGGAGCTGCAAAAAATCAAGCCGCTCCATCCCATCATTGAAAAGATCGAAGAATACAGAGAACTCTTCAAGCTGAAAACAACATATCTCGATACTTTGCCGAATATGACAGACAAAAATTCCCGTTTGCATACGACTTTCAATCAAGCGGTCACGACGACGGGGAGATTGTCATCTTCTGATCCGAATCTGCAAAATATTCCCATTCGCACCGATCTGGGACAGGTTATCCGCACGGCGTTCGAGGCTAAGGCTGGCCATCGGCTGGTCAGCGCGGACTATTCCCAGATCGAGCTGCGGATCGCGGCCCATTTGTCCGGGGATGTGCGGATGATCACGACATTCCTCTCGGACGAAGATATTCACACGGCCACAGCGGCGCGGGTGAACAAAATTGATCTCGACAAAGTGACCAAAAAAATGCGGAGCGCCGCCAAAGCCCTCAATTTCGGGATCATATATGGAATGAGCACTTTCGGTTTCGCGCAGAGCGCGGGCGTGGATCAGGAAGAAGCGCGCGAGTTCATCCGGAAATATTTCGCCAACTATCCCCAAGTGGCGCAATTTTTGGACGAAGTGAAAATTTCCGCTCGAGAGAAAGGATTTGTCGAGACAGAAATGGGTCGGCGCCGGTATATCCCGGAAATAAACTCGTCGAACGCGATGCTGCGCAATCAAGCCGAGCGCATGGCGGTCAATATGCCGATCCAGGGTCTCGCGGCCGACATCATCAAGCTGGCAATGCTCGCGGCGGATAGGCTCATCCGCGAAAAATATCCTGACGTGAAAATGGTTCTTCAAATTCACGACGAGCTCTTGTTTGAAGTTCCCGAAAAACAGGCAGAAAAATTTGCCAAGGACATCAAAACTGCAATGGAAAGCGTCTTCAATATGTCCGTCCCTCTCATTGCGGACGTGAAAATCGGGGACAATTGGGGAGAAACATAAAGATAATTCAAAATTCACGCCGAAGGCGAGGCTTTCCAAGGGCGGCAAAAATCAACATGCAAAATTATGGAGTCGTTTCGCGGCTTTTTTTGTTTGTCTGCCGGTTTGACAAGATTCGGTAATTTTGCGAGCTTTTATATATTCTCGAATTTTCAAGGAGGGAAAAAATTGGAGGCGAATGTTCCAAGGATCCAAAGGGATGTCCGCCTCGTTATGGGGCGGGCAGCAATTGTTCTTAGGATTCTCAATGACGAGGAGGTGGAAATTATAAGGAATGCTCGATATACCCTTAATGTTATTGCCATTACGGGTATGGACTACGATGGCGAAGTTCTTTTAGAAGAGGTCGGTTTGCACAGAACAAAGCCATTCCGTGCCAGCCAAATCGGCCGAATCGGAAGAAAGCTGGGAAAACCAGGGAGAAGGACTTGTATGCCTGCGCGTAGTAAGTTCTTTGAGCTGACGACCGACCAATATCAACAAGTTGCGCCTGTTATTTTCCATATTTTGCAGGAAACAGTGAACGAGCGAGTCGCTAGTTGGAGGCGCGGACCCAAAGATCCGTATCGCATTCTCTGTCCCCAATTTCATTACGATTCCAGGCGAAACAAGTTGTATCTTTCTTGGAAGGATAGGGAGTGGCCGAGGGGTTTGCGGTTTTCTGTTCGGAAGGATAGTTTTTTTGCGAGGGATGTTTGCTGGGCCGAGCTCAACTCAAATGACATCATTCAAAACTATCTCAATGGGTTTGCCGGCTTCATCGACCTTTGCTTGAGTAAACACCAAAGAGGTTGGCGGAGAAGATGCAACTTCGAGGAGCTAAAGGGAGTCCGTCAGATCGGTAATGTTCTAGCCTATCGAAAATTGCCGCGTCATCTTTTGATTGAGACGATGCAATATCTTGCCGGAGGGAGAGAAAAAAATTATCTCTGGGTGGATATGGCGCAATATTTCGGTTGGGACGGCACCGAATCTGAAGAAAAAGGGTTGAGCCTCAAAGTTCTCACCGATCCAGATCCAATATCCAGACTGGGCAGGATTCAGATACGAGTTGTAAAGGTTGGGAAACATTGCCTGACTTTTGAAGTTTTCCCCAAAACTTGAGGGCGTTCGTGCAACTTCGCGGGCGCCTTTTTTCTTTTTGGGATGTATTTTTGTTTAATTGGGAAATTCGGTACAATATATAGATAGGAGAAATAGGAGTATGAGCGAGGAAAGCAAAAAATTGATAAAACTGGGAATTTTCATCTTGCTTCTTGTCTGGTTCGGCTTTTTGATGGCCAATAAAATTGACCTCACGACGTCGGATCTGGGGCGGCATCTTCAAAATGGAAGATGGGTCGTTGAAAATCACTTCAACCTTTTCGAGAAAAATTCGCCCGTCCACGAAAATTTCTATTCCTACACGAACCCGGATTTCCAGGTTCCAAATCATCATTGGGGCAGCGGGGTTTTGTTTTTTTTGATCTATAAATTGTCCGGTTTTTCGGGACTTTCTCTTTTCTATATTTTTTTGAGCCTTGTCACGTTTTCAATTTTCTTTCTTATTGCCAAGCGGGAGTCGAATTTCACCGTGGCGATGATGCTTTCTTTGCTTCTTTTGCCGCTCATGGCCGAGCGGCGCGAGATCCGGCCGGAAATTTTCAGCTATCTTTTCGCGGCGATTTTTTTGTGGTCACTTTGGGCGTGGCGAAAGAAAGAATTGGCCACGAGCCGACTCTATGTTTTGCCTATTCTGATGATCTTGTGGGTGAACTCCCATGTATATTTTTTCCTTGGGTTGTTTCTGATTGGGACTTATTGGCTTCAAGAGATGGCGCAATCTCTTCTTGCAAAATTGAGCGATGAAGAATTTTTGGAAAAAGCGAGAGGAGTGAAAAATTTGACGGCCGTACTCATCCTTTCGACGCTTGCCGCTTTGATAAACCCGTTTGGCTGGAAAGGGCTCGTGTATCCTCTTCAGATATTCAGGAATTATGGCTATACCATCGTTGAAAACAAGTCCGTTTGGTTCGTTGAAAACTATGGGATAGTGAATTCAAATTTCATGCCGATAAAAACGGTTTTGGTCCTGATGATTTTGAGCTTCGTTTTGATCTTCATTATAAACAAAAAGAAAACATCCGTTCCCTATCTCATATTCACTATTTTTTTTGGAACGATAGGTTGGCTGGCCATTCGCAACTTCACTTTGCTTGGATTTTTTGCGTTGCCAATCCTTGCCCTGAACTTCGAAAATATTTTCACGCCAAGTCGGAAAGACAATTTGCCAGCCAAGGAAAACAGTCTGGCGGTGATGTATATCATAGTTGCGATCTTTGCCATTTTTGCGAACTATCAATTTGTTTCGCTCCATTCGGGTGATCGCGGGGTCGGTCTTTTGCCGGGGAACGAGGCGGCGGGAGAATTTATCCAAAAGGAGAATATCAAAGGGCTGATTTTCAACAACTATGATATCGGCGGCTATCTCATTTGGAACTTGCCTGCCCGCAATGCTTCGCCCGCCGGAAACGCTGCATCTACCGCGGGCTGGCATAGCGATGCAGGCGGGCCAGCCAGCGAAAAAGTTTTTGTCGACAACCGGCCGGAGGCCTATCCGGATTCATTTTTCAGCGAGATATACAAGCCGATGCAGGAAAACCCGGGTATTTTCAAAAAGATCGATCAGCAGTATAATTTCAAGGCCATTGTTTTTTCTGCGCGCGACATTACGCCGTGGGGGCAGAATTTCTTGAAAACAATCAAGGGAGATCAAGATTGGGCCTTGGTATATTCCGACAATTATGCAATCATATATCTCAAGAAAAACAAGATAAATAAGGGGATTATAGATAAATATAAGATATAGTAGTTTTGTCATTGCGAGGAGCATAGCGACGAAGCAATCTGGAACTATTTTATGAGCACGGGATTGCTTCGCTACGCTCGCAATGACAAAAAAATTTTATGCCTGAGCTTCCCGAAGTTCAAACAATTGTCGATGACCTGAATAGAAAAATAAAAGGGGATTCAATCGCCGGTTTTTGGAGTGATTGGAAAAAAACGGTGAAAATGCCGATTGAAAAGTTTGAGAAAGAAATAAAAAATAAAAAAATATTGAGCGCCAGTCGGATTGGGAAAAACATTTTTTTGAATCTTTCCGGCGGGAAGACGATATATATCCATTTGAAGATGACCGGACACCTGCTAGTAAAGTCTCCGCCAAAGGCGGATCAGCCTCTGGCTGAAAAAGCGAAAAGCAACGAGCCGGACTATTTTTCTGAAAAAGTCAATCAATATATTCATCATATATTTTATCTGAAATCCGGGAGAACGCTAGAATTTTCGGATCTGCGCAAATTTGGGAAAATAATTTTGGCGGATACGGACAAAATCAAGGAGATCAAAGAAATAGGCGGGCTGGGAATTGACGCGGTGAGCAAAAAATTCACGTTTGAAAAGCTGGATGAGATTCTCGACAAACGCGCGACGAAGATCAAATTGCTGCTTATGGACCAAAGCAAGCTGGCCGGGGTCGGGAACATCTACGTGAGCGAAATATTGTTCGAAGCCGGAATCTTGCCGACGCGGTCCGCCAGCAAAATATCGCGCGAGGAAAGAAAAAAATTATACCGCGCGATCAAGAAAACGCTTGAAAAGGGGATAAAATTGCGAGGAACATCCGACAGCGACTATCGCGATACGGCCGGAGCGCCGGGGAATTTTCAAAAAGTTTTGAAAGTATATCGCCGGGCTGGCAAAAAATGTCCCAAATGTGGTACAATAATTCAAAGGATAAAACTTGGGCAGAGAGGAACTTTTTTCTGCCCGGTTTGCCAGAAATAGAAGTCTCTACGAATTACGAATCACATACGAATATACGAATGAATTTGCCTGCGAGTTACAGTGTAAAATATAATTTAATCAGCAAATCGTATTTGCAAAGAAGTCTAATTTTTTAGAGTTTATATATGCTCAACAGAATCAAGGAGATGTCAAAAAGAAATAAAATTATCGCCATAGTCGGGGTGGTGATCCTGATCGCCGGGATTGGGTACTGGCGCGGATGGTTCGGCGGAAGAAACAAGGTGAGTCCGCTCAATCTCAATGCCCCAAGAGGGGAAAGTGGCGCGCCGGTGAACGCGGGAGAAGTGAGCCCGTTCAGCGGCCTTCCCTGCGCGAACTGGAATCGCCGGCCGATCGCGGTGATGGAAGCGGCGGATGTTTCTGTGCGTCCGGACAGCGGATTTTCCGATGCGGATCTTGTTCTCGAAATGCCGGCGATCACGGCCAGCATCACCCGGTTGATGCCGATTTATGTCTGCAATGACCCTGCGGAAGTCGGATCGATCCGTTCCACGCGGCATGACTATATTGCTCTCGCCGCCGGATGGGATGCGGTGCTTGTGCACTGGGGAGGCTCGCACTTCGCGGCGGATGTTCTCAATAAGGGCGTAATCAACGATCTTGATCTCAACGGCAGTATGGGACACAAAGCGCCGGAATGTGGATTCAGAAAAGAGGGGATTCCCGCGCCGGACAATGGATTTGCCAAATTTGCGACGCTTCTCGATTGCGCGAAAAAAGCGGGATACGAAATGACCAACAAATTTTCCGGATATCCGCACCAAGCGGAGGCTCCGGCCGACCAGCGAGGGAAAGGCGGGGAACTCCGCGTCGCGTTTGCCAAGCCCTATGACGTGAACTATACCTATGACCCGGCTTCAAACACATATCTTCGCACCTGGGGCGGAACAGCTGATGTGGATGCCAACAACGGAAAAAGAAACGCGCCGAAAAACGTGATCGTGGTGATCGCCTCTTCGGAGCAGATCGAAGGCCAATACAACAATGTCCAGATCGGCGATCCGCAGTTTGACACGGTGATGGAGGGAGAAGCCCACTATTATCTCAACGGACAGGAATATGCCGGCCGCTGGAAAAAAGACAAATCGAGCTGGTCAAGCAAGCTCTTTCTCTATGATGACAAGGGACAGGAAATGAAGTTTGTGCCGGGGCAGATGTGGGTGGAGGTTCTTGAACCGGGACAAGCGCTCAAGTGGACGCCGACTCCATAAGTTAAAAGTTAAAAATAAAAAGTTAAAAGTTTTGGTATCGCTTCGTGATGATTATATTTCTTTACGGTGAGGATGGTTTCAGATCGTCGCAAAAACTCGCCGAGATAAAAAGCAAGTTCTTGGAAAAAAGTGGAGAGGGCGCGTCCCTCTCTATTTTTGATTTTTCCGAAAAAGATTGGAATATTGGAGAAATTATCACGAATATTTCTTCAGGCGGGTTGTTTTCTTCGAAAAAGTTGGCGATTATCAAAAATATTTTATCTGTCCAAAAAGACTCTTCAGATGATAAATTGGAAAGTTTCTTGAAGGCTGAATCCAAAAAAGAAAAAAGCGATTTAATCTTGGTTTTTTGGGAAAACGGGAAGATGAAGAAAGGCAGTAAATTTTATAAGCTCCTCAAAAAAATCGCGAAATGCCAAGAATTCGAACTTTTGGAAGGAATAAAATTGAGAAATTGGGTGATCGGGGAATTTGAAAAAAGCAATGCTTTGATCAGTCCGGTGGCAGTTGAAAAACTGATCGTTTTTGTCGGGAACGACTTGAATTTGCTTTCAAGAGAAATTGAAAAGCTGGTGGTTTACAAAAACAAAGGGGAGATTTCAGGCGAAGACGTCGATGCGCTTGTGAAATCAAAAATCGACACGGATATTTTCAAAACGGTGGACGCGCTGGCGCGAGGCGACAAAAAAACAGCCCTCAAAATGCTCCATGACCACCTCGAAGCCGGCGAGGATCCGTTCTATCTGCTTTCAATGTATTTTTATCAGTTTAGAAATTTGGTGAAAGTGAAACCGCTCGCGGAAAAAAATATGTCCCAAGCGGAAATCGCTTCGCGCCTTAAAATGCACCCGTTTGTTGTCCGCAAAAGCCTCGAGCAGGCTAGGAATTTTTCCTGGCTGCAATTGAAATCTTTATACAACCAGCTTTGCGAGATCGATTTCGAATCCAAAACGGGGAAAACGGACATCCAGCTTGCTCTCGACAAATTTGTGGCAGGGGTGTAAATTTTTTGCAGAAGGGATTTTATATCGAAAAAAAGACACTAAGAAAAATCATATGTCTCTGACAATTTTATTTTTCTCGATCTATATTGCAGTCGTAGTAATCATCGGCCTCATTTATTCCCGGAAAGAAACGGAGGAGGATTTCATGATTGCTGATAGAAAAGTCGCTGGTATTCAAGTTGCCGCCACAATGAGCGCGGGTTTTTTTGACGGAGCAGTTCTTTCGATTTACCTGGCGTATATTTACCAATACGGAATTTCTGCCGCCTGGTTGTTTGTTGGTTTGGCGCTCGGTTTTCTTTTGCTGCGCGGTCGATATGCGAAAATAATCAAGCGAAAGGCTGATGAGATGAAGGCTTACACTATGGCTGAATATTTTTACCGGATTTTCGGAAAGAAGAACGGCTTGATGTTTTCTTTTATTTTAGTTCTGCAATATTTTCTGCTTCTGATCGTCAATCTTGTCATAGCCGGCAAAGTTCTGGCTCTTATTTTCGGTATTCCATATTCTTTATCGGTCATAATCGGAGGGGTGGTAATTTTGTCTTACCTTCTGCTTGCCGGTTTCAAAGCTGTAATAAAAACAGATTTTTTTCAGCTGGTGATAATGTTTGTTATGAGCCTAACTGTCGCGATTTTTTTGTTTGGAAAAACAAGCATTCCTGTTTCTGAATTTAATCCCATCGGCATTGGGTTCGGCAATATCATCGGCTTTCTGCTATTGGGCAGTATCGGAATCATGGTGGCGCCTGATCTGTGGCAGCGTATTTTCGCTGCCAAAGATGAAATCAACTTGAAGCGTGGGCTTGGCTATTCCGCAATCATTTTGCCCCTATTGGCGATTATAATCAGCATTGTCGGACTCACGACAAAGCAATTTTTTCCGCATATTGTTCCCGAAGACGCCCTCATTACTGGCTTTTCAAGATTATTGCCGATAGGCCTCAAAGAGTTCGGCATGGTTTTGCTCTATGCTGTTGCGCTCTCTTCCTCGGACACGATTACATTCATGGTTTCTTCGATAATAACTCGGGATCTAAAAAACTATACTGCCAAATTCAGCGATGAGTCCATGAAAAAACTAACCCGTTTTTTTATGCTGCTCTTTGTCGCCGTCGGCGTCATCATTGGAATTTATTATCAGAATATCATCGCGCTCGGTTTATCGCTCGGAAGCCTGAGCTTGTCATTGTTCCCGATCATTCTGGGTTCTTTTTATTGGACACTGAACAAAAAAGCTGTTTTCTGGAGTTTAATTTTAGCTATTTTGAGTGTTGTTATCTTATTCGTTGGAAACGCGCTTAATCCGCAGAATACTGCTGTTGTTTTGCCTGTGGCAATTGTTGCATTGTTTATATTGCAAAAGTTTTTCAAGAGAAGAGGGCTTTCTGCTAAAGTAACAAACTTGTAAATTTAGGAAAACAAAACCGCGACTTGGTAGAAGTCGCGATCTTTTTATATCTAAGAAAGATTATTTTGAAGCTTTTTTGATCATTTTCACGAGCCGCGATTTTTTGCGGGCGGCGGTGTTTTTGGTCAGGACATTCACTTTCGCGGCCTTGTCGAGCGCTTTTTGCACCGTTGGGAACATTTTTGTGGCATCTTCAATTTTCCCGGCATGCGCCAGCTCATTCAATTTTTTCACCGCGTCTTTGAAAACTTTTTTGATTTTCAGATTCTGCGCGGCGCGCTTCTTTGAGGCTCGCATATATTTTTTGGCAGCTTGTTTGATTGGCATGAGATTTATATACAAAATTACTATATATTTCTAACACGTCAGGTTATTTTTGTAAATAGTCTGGGTATTTGCTAAACTAAAGCTAAGCTTTCGCCACCGCTAAAGCTTAGCTTTAGAAAAAAATATGATAGCGAGAATCAAAGGGAAAATTGCGTTTATGCGGGACCATTATGCCGTGGTGGACGTGAACGGCGTCGGATACAAGATATTCGTCACCGATTTCACGATGGGAAAAATCGCGGGAAAGTTTACCCGCCCCGAAGGAGGGGAAGAAATTGAGCTTTTCACGCATACCTATGTCCGGGAAGATTCGCTGTCTTTGTACGGGTTTCTGACGATTGATGATCTTGAGATGTTTGAACTTCTCATTTCAATTTCGGGGATCGGTCCGAAAGCGGCGATCGGGATTTTGACCATCGCCGAGCCCAAGACCATCCGTACGGCCATCATCACCGGCGACTCTTCTATTCTCACGCGCGTCTCCGGCGTCGGGAAGAAAACGGCGGAACGGGTCATTCTTGAGCTCTCCAGCAAAATTGCGGAATTGCCCGGCGAAGACCAAGGGGCGGCGCGAGCCGACTCGGAGGCGATCGAAGCGCTCGCGTCACTCGGCTACTCGGTAACGCAGGCGCGCGATGCCTTGAAAGCGGTGCCGGAAAGCGTGAAAGATGTTTCAGAAAGAGTGCGAGCGGCGCTCAAGAGTTTGGGGAAATAATCTTTCGCTCTGTCATTCCGACCGAGCGTAGCGAGCGGAGGAATCTTGAGATCCCTCGACTTCGCTCGGGATGACAATGTTATGAACGAAGATTTAAATAATTTTATTCAATCGAATTCCCCCGACGGGGGCTTTTTGCAATCAGTTTACTGGCGAAAATTTCAGGAAAGCGTGGGGCGGAAAACTTTCACACTTTCAGCAGAAGATATTTTCGCAAGCATAATCACCCACTCGTTGCCGATCGTCGGGGATTATTTTTATGCGCCGCGCGG
>Ga0172371_10001260_pt1 | contig 40050 bp, 31 predicted proteins | sample Lak12m_FD_114543 | JGI IMG/M metagenome (GOLD analysis project Ga0172371, IMG submission 114543) | Freshwater microbial communities from Kabuno Bay, South-Kivu, Congo - kab_022012_12m | ecosystem: Environmental > Aquatic > Freshwater > Lake | place: Democratic Republic of the Congo: South-Kivu... | reverse complement strand
GGTCTAACACCTTTCTGACCGAAGGGGGACTTAGCTGGTTACAGATCGGTTCGCAGGCATGGTTAGCCCTGGGTTGGGCGGGATTTATGTCTCTTGCAGCCCATCTCACCTTGAAAACTTACCGACAGACATCCCGTTATTCGCAAGAAGCGCTCTATTGGATGGGTGTGATCTTACTAATCGGGTCGGGCAACGCTGCCTGGTGGGGAAGATATGATTGGTTTAGCGGTCTATTCCAAATCTTGAGTGTAATCAGTATCGTGGCGGTAATATCCCAGGCGCGCTTGCCCGTGTTGCCTGAAGCTTCGCGGAGGGCGGTAAACCGTCTCTTCTTTGTCGTTCTGGTATTGGTTTGTTACACGATCGGATTTGCTCTGGCAATCACCCTGGCGCGTGCCTGGCCTGACGGCAGCCCGTTCCCGTTGTTCATTGGCCTGGCATTGGCTGCTTTGCTGGCCTTGCTGGTTGATCCTGGTCTGGCAGGGGTGCAATACCCATTTCAGCAACACGCCGCCTCGCCGAAAGACGAAACTGCCGCTTTATTGCGTCAGTATAGCCAGAGCATCACCAACACGTTAGATTTGAATTTGCTGGCGACAGTGGCAGTTGGCACTGCCAGCGAATACCTGGAGATCCGCACCGGCTATCTCTACCTGGTAGATTTGAATAAGAAGGATGGCAGCCTGAGCGAATATACCTTGCGAGGGGTAACAGGGATGGGCAGCCTTAATCCGAAATCGGGCCGGTTTAGCTGGCAAAGTCCACTGGCTGAAGCATTCAGGGCTGGCAGCCACCCTGTAATCCACAACCAACTGCTTGCCTTGCCGCGCGCCGGCGAGATTGCAGCGGAAGAACGTCATTGGTTGGATAGCCTGGCTGCTCATGTGTATGTTCCGATCCATTCCCAAGATCAATGGATTGGACTGATTGTTTTGGGGCCGAAAGAATCGGGCGCGGAATATACTGCCCAGGATTTGACATTCTTGAGTACGATGGCGGGGCAGACTGCGGTTGCGTTAGAAAATGCCCGCCTGGTGGAGGGGTTGGTACAGGCCAATGACGAGGCGCGTCGCGCCTATCAGGCGCTCGACCAGGCAAACCGTCACCTGGAAAGCCTGGATAAGGCTAAATCAGATTTTATCAGCATCGTTTCGCATGAACTGCGCACACCGATGAACCTGATCAGCGGCGCCAGCCACCTGTTAATGGATGAATCGGAGTTACAGAATAATCTGTATTATAAGGAAGTGTTAGAAAATTTACGGCGCGGTACGTTGCGGCTGGAAAAAATTATCGAGAGTATGCTGGACATGGCGCGTATTGATACTCGCCTGATGGTGTTGGAACTCCAACCGGTCGCCATTCATTCGGTCGTCCGTCTGGTTCGCGATGACCTGGCGATGGATGCCAGCGCCAGAAAGCAGCAGGTTGAAATCCGCGACCTGGATCAATTACCGGTTGTAATGGGGGATTTGGCGGCCTTGCGCAAGGCCTTTTATAATCTGGTGATCAATGCTATCAAATATACCCCGGATGGCGGAAAGATTTCCATTTGGGGGCGGAGCATACCGCAAAACGAAAAGGACTGCCCGGACGGTGCAATTGAAGTTGTGATCAGCGATACCGGCATCGGTATTGACCCCAGCTATCGCGATCTGGTCTTTTCCAAGTTCTATCAAACCAGCGAGTCGGCTTTTCATTCTTCAGGGCAGACCAAGTTCAAAGGCGGCGGGCCAGGGTTAGGTTTGGCAATTGCGCGGGGGATCGTCGAAGCGCACCAGGGTAAAATCTGGGTGGAAAGCCCCGGTTTCGACGAAAAGCGTTGCCCCGGCAGCCACTTCCATATTGTGCTACCGTTGCGACCAACCGTCAAACCGGAACTGAACCAAGATTGATCTATCTGATCAAACAAAAACCGCGTACTTGACTGGGCTGCCATCCCGATCTTTACGCGGTTTTGTGAGTGAGGAGAATGTTAATCTTGATTATATATCGCAAGCTGAATTGCGTATGAAACACGCCTGAAGGTTGGGTGAGAGAAACGCTGAATCAGGGTAGGGCGGCTTGCAATTGTTCAAATGTTATCGGCCCCTGACGTAAAATGATCGGTTGTTCGCCGGTACAATCCACCACTGTGGAGGGTTGTCCGCCTGGAGTCTGACCCCCATCCAAAATCATTGGGATGCGACCTTGAAGCTGATCGAAAACTTGTTGGGCGGTGGTCGTGTTTGCTGCACCGGATAGATTGGCTGAGGTGACTGCCATCGGGCCGGCGCAGTTGAGTAAGTCCAACGCCAGCGGGTGGTTGGGCATGCGTACGCCAATTGTGGGCAAGGGCGAGAGGTTATCTGGCAAATCGAGGCGGCGGCTGACGACCAGAGTGAGCGGCCCCGGCCAGAATCGCTCCGCCAGGCGCTCTGCCAGATTCCCCATCGGACGGGCGACCTGAGCTAAAGCTGCAATATCGCCCACTAACACAGCGATAGCCTTAGCTGTATCGCGCCCTTTCACGGCATAAAGCTGATCAATCGCGCTCGAACTGGAAATCAATGCGCCCAGGCCATAGACCGTGTCGGTGGGGAAGGCGACCAGATCATTGTTTTCCAATAGAGATAATGCTCTTTGAAGATTGTCAGGAATATGGCCTGGAAGGATCAGTGTGTGCATTATCTCACTGATTCAATTCCCAGATAATGTGTAACCCATCCAGAGTGAGCCAGGGGGCGATGATCTGCAAGACGCTGGTTTCTTTGGCTACCACCTCCGCCAGACCACCGGTGGCAATCACTTTCATGGCGGGGCCTAACTCGCCGCGAAAACGCGCGACCATCCCTTCAACCAGCGAGGCGTAACCGAAAAGCAGGCCAGACTGCATGGCATGGACGGTATTGCGCCCAATCGCGGCTGGCGGGCGTTGCAGGTCGACGCGCGGCAGCTTGGCGGTATGCAGAAAGAGCGCCTCGGCGGCGATGCCAATGCCGGGCGTTATCGCGCCGCCCAGGTAGTCTCCATCTTTCGAGATTGCATCAAAGGTAGTGGCGGTGCCGAAGTCCACCACGCAGGCCGGGCCGCCGTACATGCGTTGGACCGCGGCGGCGTCTGCCACGCGATCCGCGCCCACTGCGCGTGGGTCCTCATAGCGGATGCGCACCCCGGTCTTGACGCCCGCATCAACTACCAGGGGCGATTGCGCCAGGTAACGTTGACAGGCCTCTACGATTTTGCCAGTCAATGGCGGTACAACGGAAGCGACGCAGACGCCGCTGATCTCATCCGGCTGGTAACCGGCATGCGCCAGCAACCCCAGGAACTGCAGCCCATATTCATCTGGCATGCGTTCATGAACGGTTGCCAGACGCCAGCGCGGACCAAGTTCTGCGCCTCGATACAGGCCAAGCGTCAGATTGGTGTTGCCGATGTCAACGGTTAAGAGCATCTCAAACTTCTCCGATTACCAGATTATCTATCAGCCGGGTTTTGCCGAAGGAAACTGCCATTGAAAGCAGCGCCGCGCCTGTGATGGCATCCTGGATTTCCTGCAACGTATCCAGGTCGGCGCAAGAGACATATTGCAGGCAGGCCAATGGCTCATTCTGGATGGTGTGAGTCATGATCTGCCGCAGTGTTTCTGCATTACGCTCGCCAGAGCTAAATTGCGCCTGAGCGGCGGTCAAGGCGCGATACAAAACCGTAGCCGCCGTTCGCTCCTCTGAGCAGAGATAGACGTTTCGGCTGGACATCGCCAGTCCATCCGGCTCGCGCCAGGTTGGGCAGATCACGACCTGCAATCTGTAGTTTAAATCGCGCGCCATGCGGCGGATGACAGCAGCCTGTTGGGCGTCTTTTTGCCCGAAATAAGCTCTATCGGGCTGCACGGCGTTGAACAACTTGGCTACCACAGTCGCCACGCCTCGGAAATGACCGGGGCGCATGCTGCCTTCCAGCGGCCGCGTGATCTCCTCCACTGTAATCCAGGTCTGATAACCGGCCGGGTACATCTCCTCTGCGGCAGGCGTCCAAACCAGGTCAACTCCTTCTTGCTCGAGCAAGTCCAGATCACGGGGTAGATCGCGCGGGTAGCGCGCCAGGTCTTCGCTTGGACCGAACTGGGTCGGATTGACAAAGATGCTGACCACCACGCTGGCGCATTCCGCGCGGGCGGCGCGCGCCAGAGATAGATGACCTTCATGCAGGTAGCCCATGGTGGGCACCAGGCCGATTGGCCGGGGCAAATTTTTAATGGCGCGGTCCAAATCGGAGAATGATGCGACAATCTTCGGCGAAACGAATTTCGTCATTTGTCTTCCGGCGTTAGACCATTAACCAATTGCCACAGCGTGCGGTTGATCGGGGTCGGCACGCCCGTGCGTTCACCGGCGTTCACGATCGCGCCGCAGATTGCATCAATCTCGGTTGGGCCGCCGCGTTGGACGTCTTGCAACATCGAGGAGCGATTTTCGGCGGTATTGCGGGCGATGGTTTCCGCCGCAACAACTGGATCTGGATAGGGCAATTGGATACCCTGGGCGACTGCAACAGCGGCCGCTTCTCGGGCGGCTGCTTGGAGTAACGCCCGAGCGTGCGGTCGCCTCAGCAGTTCACCGTTTGGGACGCCCAAAAGCGCCGTAATGGGATTGATCGCCGCATTGATCACCAGCTTGCCCCACAACAGGACCGTAGCATTTGGCGCGGTTTCGATCACAAAACCTGCCATCTGCAATAAATTCGTGAACGGCGCCAACCTGGGGTGGGCGCTGAGCGAGATCACGCCTTCACCGGCCGGTTGCACCCGACCAGGGCTGAGCGCGGTTGAGCCCAGGGTGGTGACGCCCAGGGTGACGCGCTCGGCGCCCAGCACGTGCGCCAGTTGCTCCCGGTTGCCCAGGCCGTTTTGCAATGTCAGCGCCAGGCCATCGCTCGCCAGGCACTCCGCCAGCCGCCAGGCTGTCCGTTGAGTCTGCCAGGATTTAACGGTCACCAGCGCATAGCGCGCCACAGCGGCTTCTTGCGCTTGTGAGATGACGGTAACTGGATAATATTTTTCGCTCCCGGACTTATCAACCAGGCAGACACCGTTCTGTTGTAAAGCCTGTACATTTTCGGCCCGAACGGCATACATGGTTACTGGAATCCGGGCAGCGGCAAGGCGGGCAGCAAACAGGCAGGCCATCGCGCCAGACCCCATAATGAGAACGCCCGGCGGTTCGGAGCGGGCTGGATCTTTCAGTGAATCGGATAGAGGCAAATTTTTACTGGACATGGCGGACATTTTCTAAAAAACAATCCCATTCTGCATCCGGCATTTCAATGCTGTGCGTTTCGGTAGGAAAGAGATGATCTTGTACATCCATTTTATAGGCTGTGAAGGCCTCAGACAGTTCCTGGTACAGGCTGGCGTATTTCTTGACGAACTTAGGCGTAAAACGTTCAAACAAGCCTAATAGATCATGGGCGACCAATACCTGGCCATCACAGCCGACGCCCGCGCCGATACCGATTGTGGGTATTTCCAGATGTTCCGAGATGTAATGCGCCAGGCGCGCAGGCACCGATTCAAGCACCAGGCTGAAACAGCCCGCTTCCTGCAACAGACGAGCGTCTTCATACAGGCGCAAAGCTGCGTTGGCGTCTCGCCCTTGCGGGCGGAAGCCGCCTAATAGATGTACGCTCTGCGGCGTCAATCCCAGGTGTCCCATAACCGGTATTCCGGCTAATAGTATGGCGCGGATGGCGTTAAGTCGTTCGCCGCCGCCTTCCAGCTTGATTGCATCCATGCCGGCCTCTTGCAGGAAGCGCCCAGCGTTATGCACAGCTTGCTCCGTGGAAACCTGGTAAGACATAAAAGGCATGTCCCCTATCAGCAGGGCATATTTGGCGCCGCGCGAGACAGCTTTGCAATGGTGGAGCATGTCTTCCATTGTGACGGGTAAGGTGTTCTCATAACCCAAGACCACCATCCCCAGCGAGTCGCCGACCAGGATCATATCCATACCGGCCTGATCCATTGCCAGAGCGGTTGGATAGTCATAAGCGGTCAGGACGCTGATTGCCTGACCAGCCTGTTTCATCGCCCGCAAAGAGCGCGTGGTGACTTTTTTTCGTTTCGTATTGTCGAGCGTGGCTGTTAGAATTGGATAAGTTGACATGGTACCCTCCTGTATCAGGTAGAGGCCGGTTTATTTTTCGAGTTTTCTCCAGATGTCCCGGTCGGTTCCGATCCGGGCTGTCGTTCATAAGGCATATTATATCCGGAATTGACAAGATTTGACGGAACGGATATATTAGCGACAGGTTATTCGCCAGGCGTTAAGAACAGAATGGAGCAGGATTATGGCTATCCTTTTAGTAGGCGTCGGTTTTTTGATGCTCATCGCGGGCCGCCCCATTTATACAGTTTTTGTTGGCAGTATTGGCTTTGTGACCGGCAGCTACCTGGCAGACTGGATCACAATCTTTCCGTCCGATACAAATAAGATCTTGCTTTCGTTGCTCTTTGCCGCTATCAGCGTGATCTTTACCCAATTCTACAAGCGCTGGGCTGTTAGAATAGCCGGGCTGATTGGGGGGGCAATCCTGATCCTCAACCTGCCGCATGCCTTTGGCTCCGAGGCCAATTGGATCTCTCCTTATCTTGTCGCGGCGGTTGCGATGGTTTCATTCGCGCTGTTGATCATTATTTTTGATTTTGCCTTGATTGCGCTGTCTTCGCTGTTGGCGGCGACGCTGATCCTCTCCAATATGAGGCTAGGGAATCTGGATCAAGGCGTCATGTTCCTGATTTTGACCGCGTTTGGGATCATCGTCCAGTTTCTGATCCTGCAATACGCTTCCCACACCCCCGATTGAGGGGAACTGCTCAGATTGGATATCCCATACGGGCCAGGTATGCGCCCATCTGGTCTGCCATTGTTGCTTGTTGTTCGGGCGACATTTTCTGGCGAAATCGGCCAATTTTTCCATGGCTGAAATGCAGCCCTTTCTGATCCGGTTGGGCTTTCTCCGGGCGATACTTTTCCACTACCCTCTGATTGTGCGGCTGATCGCTATCCAGCCGGAGGAAATTGAGCAGGTTCATCGCTTCGGCGTCGTAACGGAGCAACAGGTCTTCGTAGCGCACGAATAGAACCTGCGGCGAAACTTGTTTCGCCCAGCTTTCCCAGATGGGTAAATAAGCCGCCATGAAATGCAGCGCGGCCTCAAACTCTGCAAAAGGAGAGAAAGCATTGGGCTGCTGGCGTTGCAGAGCGCGCTGCCCATTTTCCATAATCGAAAGCATTGCATCACGCGGATCCCGGTAGATATACGAGGCGCGCATCAGGCCGATACGGATCATCCCTCGTGCAAAAGGTGTGAGAGCAGAGTGAGCCTTAATGACAAATGTATTGCCCATGATCGAGGGCGCCGCCACAAGGGCCAGGCGTCTGAGCGTCAAGGCGCCGATATTACAGTTCACTTCGGTCAAGATGCGTTGTAAATGATAACGCTGGCGAATCTGGCGCGCGTCTTGGGCGCCGTTTGCCAGCATTAAATCGTTTGTCAGGTTATAGTACCAGCCGGAGCCAGCGCGGGGCATACCAACAGACAGGATAATCATAGGGTCAATTATACAATATCCAGCGACTGCGTTATAATCAAAGATGCAGTGGTTTATACTGCCACTGATTGAGGCTGAATTAGGAAGGAGATTGTGAAAAATGAAATTCGGACGGTTCCTGGAAGGCTTTCTCATCGGGGGGGTGATCGGCGCAGGAGTGATGTTATTGCTGTCGCCGACCTCAGGCGAACAATTCCGTAGCCAACTGCAGAATGGGGCTGAAAATCTGCGGGCTGAGGTGGAAAAAGCTGCCGCGGCCCGCCGGGCTGAATTGGAGCAGCAACTGGCTGCGTTGCGCGCGCCGCGTACTCCAGGCGCGCTATAATCTTCTTGATCTTGCCGAAGCTCGTCGCCGGATGTGAGACAGCCCTTCTGGCGACGGATTGTTTTAACCTATAGATGCGCTAACGTTGCGAGATGCTCCAGCTATAGCTGGCTTTTTGTTGAGTGAAGCGCGTTACGCCCGTCACTAACAGGGTCACCGAGCGGATATCCTGTCCGATCTGGAAAGGGATATCGAGGCTGTTGCCGACGGGCAGCTCGAATTTCTGCACGCTGGTTTGGTCGCCTTCGGCGATTAACGCCAGGCGGAAATATTGAGGTAATAGGTTGCGGATGCGCACAAAACCTTCCGATTGCCAGTCTCCCGAGTCGTTCTCGAAATCCGAAAAATAACCTGTTTCCGGTATCGCCACATCATCCAGTAAAAACCCTTCGCCATTGATAGCTGCATCGGTGATGTATTCAAAACGAATCTGCACTTTTTTCCCAGCAAATTCGGAAAGATCCACGATCTCCTGGATCCATTCAGGGCCATCCCCGCTGAGTCCATTATAGCCCCAACCATAACTGCTGCCAGATGGGTTATCTGCTGTGCCGGAGGGGGTAGTCAAAATTTGCCATTTCTTCCCATCGAGCGAAGCCTCTAGGTAGAGATAATCGTAGTCCTTCTCCAGGTCGTACCAGGTCCAGTATGTTAAGGAGAGTGGGGCGGAATAATTCGTGAAATCGAAGGCGCGAGTGAGCGTCATGTCCGACTCATCCCCCCGGTTCGAATAATAGGCGTAATCTCCAGAATAAGGGTCGGCAGGGAGAACGTTCACCTCGGTTGCGCCGGTGAAATGTAAGGTATAGTCTCCCTGGCAGCGAATCTGAATGTAATTGACCCCATACTGGTAGACCTCGCCAGGGCTCGTTTCGAGCGGGCAATCTGAAATGCTACCGGTGGGAGAGAAATCCGGCGCGGCCGGGTAGTTATGATAGGTGTAACGTCCATCTTCAATCTTAGAGTCTTGCAGATAATTGGTGAGCAACCAGTCGGTGAAGAAATCATCTGCACTGATCGGTTTGTCGGTTGATGGCTCTCGAAGATTGAGTTTAGCCAGCACATGGTCAATGCTGGATATCCCGTTGGCCGGGTCAACAATCAAGGCCTGGGTGGCCGCCTCGCCGAAGCGATCCAGAAAGTAGGTCATGAACAGGAATGAACTGCCATAATGTTCGGTGCGGTTGGTCGCGTCGGTAGGCCAGTAAGTCAATTGGATATCGGGATGGCGGGCGAAAACCTGGTCATGACCGCCAATATCGTAACCATTCAGGAAAGCCGCCAGACCCGAATTACCCTCATTCAGCCAGGTTTCTTCATTGCGGTCTTGATACCAATGGATCATGTGTTGGAACTCGTGCGCCAGTACAGAATAGGCAAACAGATCATCCAGATTGACATGATCCAGGCTTATAAAAATCATCTCGTGTCCATTGGCATAATTTCGCACTTGCGGCAGGTATTCGTCAGCAGATGAGAAGTAGCCGGCGACCGAACCGCCAAAGACGCGGGCATATAGAATGAACAGGCGCGGATCGGCGTCAACGCCCGGCGTCCATTCGCTGCCAAAAAAAGCCCGGTTGGTCGGGTAAATCTTCGTCTCAAAGGTGTCCAGCAGCGCTTTGACATGCTTTTCATTGCTCTTTTCACCCGCCTCAACCCAGAAATAGGCATGCTCCGTACGATAGCGCAAAACTGCTTTGACCTGAAAAACTGTATTCGAGTCAGAATCTGTAGCCCAAAAAGTTTCCTCGTCGCCCACCTGGTAATCCCTGGCAAGAAAATCCAGATTGCGGGGCAAGTTTTCTTTCCCTTCCAACCGTTCTGCCAGCTCCAGCGGATCATTGATCGGTACATCGGTATTTTCAAAGGTGGTCAACGACTCGGTCAGCCAGGCTGGCAATAATAGCGAGGATGCATGGGGGGCGGTCTGAGACGGTGGCGTGGATAGGCTGGCAGGCGGCGCTGTGACGGTCAGCGGAAGACCCGTTTGTGTGGCAGGTCGAGTGCGAATGGGTCGGAGAGATGGAACAGCCGGTGAATTGAGGGAGATTTCGTTGGCAACTTGGCGGATGCCCCAATAGATTGAGACGCCCGCCAGAAAAAGGGTGCAGACGAAACAAATTCCAACCACTAAAACCAGCATCCCTGCGCCGGTTATAATCCAAGAACGTTCTTTCATAAATTTACCTGTAAGTGTTTTGCGAAACTCGTTTCGCCATACTGCTCAATTGCCGCCGGAAATCACTGGGAGCGGACAGGCGGGTTGCGCGGGGTATGGCGTGCGCAGATAGAAGTTGGTCAGCCGATTGTTGGCGTCGAATACCGCCACTGCCAGTGGGTCGCCAGATACGGACGCCTGGTTTTGGCACAGAAACACCAGTATGTCTGAGGCATTGGGAAAATTGAAAGTCCTTTGTTCAAATGGCAGCGCCAGGTCTAGCCCTTCAGCGGCAGTCAGGTTGAAAACCATACGCGGATAGGGCCTGGGGGCCAACGGCGCGTAGTCAATGTCTTCTGTTCCAAAGTTAGCCGGGAAAAATTGCGGATAGAGGCCGCGTCCAGCTATAACCATACCGCCTTTGGAAAGAAAGGTTTTAAGCTCCAGTTCGGTATTTTCGGGCAGCGCTGGCGAGTTGTAGACTGCGGCAAGCATTTGCTCTTTCCTGGCTGGAGTATATTGCTGTGGAAAGCTTCTCTCGATCAGCGGGATTGCACAACTGATCAAGAAAGCGCCAGCCGTCAGATATAACCAGGGGTTGCTGAACAGAGGCTTTGATTGTAGTGGAGTAACAACAGCTTCAGTTTGAAGCGCGGTCTCTGTTCTGTATGGTTGTCCGCTGAAACTTTCCAGGATGAAAGCCGCGATTTGGGTGATCCCGAGGCTGAAGAAGATCATCGCGCTCCAATCAATCGGCAGCAAATATCTGCCACCGGAATTGCGCAGCACGGCGTTAAAACCGGCGTAAAACAGGAAAGAAAGCGTCGGCGTCAGGCTGAGCAGCCGGCGCTTATTCCAGGCGGCTTGCACACCGGCGGCGAGGATCAAGACGCTGAAAAGGATGGGCAGGACGGATTGGCTCGGAACTGCGCCATCCCATTTGGTCCGCCAATAAGGCATCTGGCGTTTATAGTTTGCCAGGCTGCAACATTCTGTCAAATATCTGGCTAAGTCGCCGTGCGCCAGAAAGGCTACGGCGCTATCAAGACCCCGATAGGCGGTCGGAAAGATCAATATTGCCTGGATCTGGCTGTTTGTAAAATGAGCCAGGGCGAAGCTGATTAATTCGCCAGGTTGCTGGAGTATCGCGCGCCCAATATCCTGGCTGATCGGTTGCGGTACGCTCGTCGGGATTGGGGTGGATGCAGCAGAGGTTGGCAGTGCAGTTGGCTGGGGTGTGGCGGCAGGCTCTTCGAAGCGCTGGTAAACCAGCCCAAAGCGAAAGGTGGGCGAATCGATGAAGATTAATCCCGTGCGCTGCCAGTTGCGGACCACCCACGGTGAAATGACCAAAGCAATTCCCATGAAAAAGAGAACCATTTGCTTGCACCATCGGGCGTAATGCTTCTTTGGCAACAGGATCAAGCCAGCAATGAGCGCCGGAGAGAGCGAGAGCGCCACTGTCTCTAAGCGAATCAACATCACCAACCCCAACGCGCTGCCGCTGGCGAGCGCCAGCCAGGATTGTTGGGCGGATTGTTGGCTGATGCGTTGCAACCATTTGATTGCCAGGATGGCGAACCAGATCGCGCCCAACGCGACCAGCAAATCAACCATCAGCAGCTTGACGTTAGATGTAGTAATACTGCTGGTGATCGAGATGGAGTTGATTTCCCTCAATATCACCAATCCGGCGGCAATCACCCCGGAAGCGCGTTGGTGCAAAGCGCTGGCTAAGAAATAGATTACGACCGGTAATAATGCCAGGAACAACACTTGCAGGCTGATGACTTTTTCATAATCCTGTCCGGCAATCAGGTGTAGAACGGTCAGGTATGCTCCATGCAATGGACGCCGGACATCCCAGCCATTAAAGAACTTGAATCCTTCTCCGATCAGCGCAGATTGGGCTACTCGATCGTAGTAACGTGCATCGGAGTAAGGATAATATTCTTCATTGGGGTCCAGCTTTTCTGAAAGGAACCAGTTGGAGGTTATTGGCGTAGTCTGCCAGAGGATCACTGCGCTCAACCAGATCACGCAGGCGATGATCAGGTCGGCTTTGCGCGGCGTAATCTTCGGCGGACAGGAAGACCGCTTCAGCGAAACTAGTTTTGCCAGCCGGCTTGAGCCAGCGCGGGCGAGATGAAATCGCCTGGTAAGCCACAATAAAAGGATGCCAGACAATAAAGCGATTAATATCTGGTATTCTAAGATTGGCGTGCCGAGTAAGTTCCAGCCTCTTTTTCCAGCGGCGATGGGGTAAATTGTGCGGATAACCCAGCCCCAAATCAAGAAAATGCCAGCGAAGTAAGCCAGTGTCAGCCAAAAAGGCGCTCCCTTAGGCCGGAGTTTTAAGCTGTCTTTGCCGAAGCGTACATAAATCAAGGCAGCCAGCGTGAGGGCGCAACTGCCGGCGATCCACATGGTCAACGGCGCCAGCCTGGCCATCAATTTTGCAGTATAAGGTTCTTCTAAGTTTGGGAGCAAGGTGAGCTGGTAGCTGCCCACAATCAGAAGCAGCCCGTTCAGCAGAACAAGCCGGCCCCAATGCGGCGGTTTATCGAGCCAGCTAACCAGCCGGCCTATCAGATTCAGGCAAGCCTGGGGTTTGCGCCAGCTTGTTAGCAAGGCCAGGCCAGCGGCGGTCAAGATGCACAGCCCGATCACGAAGATGACGCCGCGAGCGGTGGAAAGCCCCAAGAACTGGCCTGTTTCAGAGGGCGACTGGAGCATTAAGCCAATTGCGCCGATCCCGAGCAGGATCAACAGAGCAAAGTAGACCCGCCAGAGCAATAGTGGGGAGATCTTCCGTTGGGCGGTACCAGTTTCGCCAGAGATCAGGTCGCTCATAATGTTTCGGATTTCACAGTTGCGAAACTAGATTCGCCAACCGACTCGCTCTCCCCGGCTGGGTCGGGCAGATGCGCGGCGGAGGTTATCAAGCCGAAAACGATCCACATATTCGGCAGGGCAAAAGAATCAAAGGCAAAAATAACAAAACAAAAAACAAACAGAGCCAGGAAGGCGCTAATTCCCCAGAATTTTTGCTCTGGGGAAGTGGAGAACCACAAGAATAAGGCGCACCCGATGATCGCCATTAAAAAAGTTGTAAAGGCAGCCGCGCCAATTAAACCGGTTTCGGCGATCAAACGCGCGTATAGATTTTTAGCCGTGATCAGCCGGTCTCGGCCTTCCCCGGGAGTGATCTGGCGCACAATTTCCTTCTGCAGGTTCCAGGGTTGGTTGGGCAGCATCTGGTCGAAATAAAAGGCGTAGTTGCCCAGGCCGACGCCCAACCAGGGATAGGCAATAAACATGCGCAGCGCGGTTTCCCAATAGACAAAACGCTGTTCTACGGCAATATATTCCAGGTAGGTTCTTTCGCGCTGTTCAGTGGCTTCTGTAAAATAACGCCAGAGCCGGGAGAAGTAGGTGTTCTGCGAACCGACAATGAAGACGCCAGCCAGTACAACCAGCAAGATCACACCCGCTTCAAGCAGCCGGCGTTGCAGGCTTTTCCTGGCATGGTGTGGTTTTTTATGGAAATAATATCGGTAGAGGATGTATCCGATACTTGCCAGAGCCAGCAAAATAACTAGACCGGTGCGCGAGAAGGTGAAAACGAGCACCCCAACCGCCCACAGTAAGAGTAACCATTCAATCGTAATGCGTCGCCAGCGCCAGTTGAAGCTGCTTTTCCCAGTTAGCACAGCCCCGATCAGCCAGGGGAGCAGCAAAAAACAGATCTGTTCGGCGAACCACTTCGGTTCATAGGTCAAGCCAGAGACGCGGGTGGAAAATAACTTGCGGATGGAAATCAGGCTCTGAAAGAAGTTGAGTACTTTATAGTAGAGCGCAGAATTGTAGAAGACAAGTGGAATCTGCATGCTGCCCCAAAATAAAGCCAGGCCCATTCCAACATATAGCCAGCGCAAGGAAAAACGCAGGTCTTCCCAGGATTCGTGCAGCATGGTGGTCGTAAAGTAGAACGAAAGCCCCAGTCCCAGGGTGATCAAATTCCGCACGGCTCGGGAAACCGGTGAGACGCCTCGAAATGCATCCAGGTCGGAGGTGAAGGCAAAGACAGTGCTGACCAGCGCCACCAATGTAAAGGCTAGCAAAGGTAAATAGGTTTTAGGCAATGGGCGCTTGATCAGGCGTGGGAGGACCAGCAGGATCAGCAGGATTACCAGAGGATAAATCGCCAATGGGCGCACCAAAGTTCTGCCGCCCACGTCGGAAGGAAAGAGCGGGAAGCTCGTTACGGGCAGTGAAATAAAGAATAAAACCCAGGCAAGGCGAGCTACCCGGGCAATGACGCCCTGCCAGTTGAACTGTTTCACGGGCGGTTCCCCGCTTTGGTGAGTAAAGCCAATGGTAATAAAAGGCCGACTAATAAACCGGCGATCCCGCCGACCAAAATCAGAGTGGATGAAGGGCGCATCTTAACCGCGGCGCGATCTTCCTTGCGCTGCACCTCGATGTTGGGTGAAAAACTGAGGCTTTTTTGAGAGGTTTGAGAGTATTGGGTTGCCAATTCAAGCTGTTCTTGATCCAGGGAAAGCAGGCGCTGGCTTAACGCGCTGGCTTCACTTTCCATGATCGGCAGCGTTTGAGCGATCCAATCCAAATACGCCTGGGCTTTGGCGTCCGCGGCGGGCTGGTTATCCAGCGTCTGCATCCAGGCCGGGGAGTAGTCCGCCAGCCGGGTGATTGTTGCTAACAGTTGCCAACGTTGAGCCGGTTCGATTGCGCTATCCGGCGCGATATTCTGGGTAGAGGTTTGCCATTCATGCAATTTCTTACTGGCAGTAGCCAGTTCTTGCTGGCGGAAAGTCGCCTGCAAGATAGCTGTTTCGTTCACTTGCAATTTCTGGTCGATTCGAAAGGTATCGCGGGCGGCCATGACCGTCTGGGGAACTTGAACAACCACGACATCGCTCCAGGCTTTAGCGGCCTGTTGAGCGTGAAGCGGATTCGAGTGTTTGGCGATCAGACTCCAGGTACCTGAACTGCGCCATTCGGTTTCTAACATGGCGCGCAATTGAGGCGCGTCGATACTTTGCCAATAGGCATCCGTGTCACGCAGGCTGGTCAGGGTGGCTTCCATGTAGCTATCCAGTGTGATAGCCGAGTTCAATTGTGACATCTGCCAGTAATGGTAGTTATCCAGGTTGGAATATTTTGGATTGACTAAAGCTTCGAAGTAGGTATCGGAGAATTTTCGATAGGGATTCAAGCCAACATAGATATCGCTGGAGGCGCGGTAATAAGAGGACCAGAGAAAAGATAGTCCCCAGCCCAGCAACCCGCCGATGATGATGCAGGCGAAGATCACAGGCCAGTTGTGAAAGATCGTTATAAGCGCTGCGCGTAAGGTCCAGGTGTTTTTGAGATGATTATTCATAAGAAAGCATTCAAATTGTATATTCGTGAGCAGCCATGCGGATGGCGGCTGTGATCAATCCAAAGATCACCCACATATCCGGTATCACAAAAGAATCGAAAGTCAGGGCAGACAAGGCAAAGGCTATTAAACCACATAAGCTGGCTGTTCCCCAAAATTGCCACTCTTTTTCTGGCGATAGGCGCAGGTAAAGGGCATAACCCAGGTTAACCAGCAAGAAGGTCATGAAGGCAATTGTACCCAGGATGCCGGTTTCTGCCATGATACGAAGATAAAAGTTTTTGGAGGTGATCAACCGGTCGCGCCCCATTTCTGGCGTGGTCATGAATAAGATTTCCGGCGTTTCACCGATTGGGCGATAGGGCAGCATCTCTTCGAAATAAAACGCGTAATTACCCAGCCCCACGCCGGTGATGGGATAGGCCAGATAGGCGTTAAACGCCGCCTGAGCATAGACCAGACGCGCGTCGAAGCCTAAATAGGAGAGATAATCTTCCAGGCTGGCGTCCGGCCGATGCCAGTAGCCCCAAATACGGGCGAAAAAAGGGTTTTGAGCGCCGATCCAGTAGATTGGTCCTACCAATAGCAGGACGGCTGCCAATAGCCAGATGGCCTTGTACACCCAACGGACGAGGACGAAACTAGTTTTGCCTCTCTTAGCGAGAGGCATTGCCGTGGGTTGAGGCCTTGCGCGTCTGAAAAGCAAGATGCTCAGACTGACGATGATAATCAGATTCAGTAGCCCGGCGCGGGAGAAGGTGAAGTTTAACAGGATGACCGCCCACGCCAGCAACAGCCATTCGACCGTCAAACGCCGCCAGCGCCAGCGAAAAACTGTATAATCATTCAGAATCGCCGCCAGCGCATACGGCAGCGCCAGCAAGATGATTTGTTCAGCAAACCAATGCGGTTCATAGGTCATGCCGGATATACGCCCCTCTTGCAGTGGGCGGATAGAGATGCGGCTTTGCGCCTTTTGTAGCAAAAGCGCCCAGGCTGTTTGGGGGGAGACGATGTTGACGGCTTGCAGCATCCCCCATAGAAAAGCCAGCCCCATGCCGGTGTATATCCAGCGCAAGGAAAAGCGCAAATCTTGGATCGTATCAGGTAATAGCGAGATCGTCACAAAAAAGGCGCACCCGATCGCCAGTGTGAAAATGCCGCGCAGCACGCGCGGTTCAACGGAGATACCCAGCGCTGGTTCGATGCCGCGCAATAGCGAAATGCCCGAAACAGCAATCGCGATCAAGATAAAGGGGAGTAAGGCCAGGAAGTTCTTGGGCAATGGGCGGCGGATTAAACGGGGAAGGATGACGATAGGGAATAATAAAAGCAGCGGATATAAAGAGAGCGGACGAACCAGCGCTTCACCGCCGATGGCGCGTGGGAAATACGGGAAGCTGGTGACGGGCAACGCGACCAGCAGAGCCGCCCAGGCTATTCGATAGCTCCGCTCATAGGCCGAGCGCCAGAATGCCTGGTTCATGGATGACCCCGTAGACTGATCCCGGCCAACCACTGGATCAACCAGACAACCAGACCGATCAGGCTGCCAACCAGCACGAGCATACCGGTAGGACGCACCACCGACTGCTCTGTCCGCGCGCCTGAAATTTTCTCCACATCCAGGGTGGCTGAAAGCCCGCGGCTAATTTGAGAAGCCGCTTTGAATTGGCTTTTAACCTCGCTCTGCTGGGCGTCGAGCGCTTCGATCTGGTTTTCTCTGGAGTGCATGATCTCTTTCAGCAGAGGAAGCGTCTTTTCAATCCAGGCGGCGTACTCAGTTCTGGCCGCCTGCGGAGCGGGAAAATCCGCCAGCGCCAATGTCCAAACGGGATCGGGATTATTCTGCGCAATCGCTTGCCATAGCTGCCACCGTTCTGCGCTATCCAAAGGCAGATCGGGACTCACTGCCGACAGATCGGTTTGCCACTCGAGCAAAACAGAAAGGGTTTGTTGGAGCGTTTCGACGTTGACGATCAGGTATGATTGCGCCAGGGCGAGCGATTTGAGCTGAAAAACCAGCACCATCGCATGCTGCGATTCGTTTACGGCGGTGTGAACCTGCTCCAGCACAACATCCTGCCAGGTCGTCACCGCCTGGACAGCCTGCTGCGGATTTTTATTCTCTGCCGCCAGCCGCCATTTACCGGCGTTTCGCCAATACACGTGCAGCGATTTTGCCAGCTCAGCCGGGCTGACCGTTTGCCAGTATGGATCAAGCTGTCTCAGCCGTTGCAGGGTTTCCTGGATCACTTCATCCATCGTGGTCATGCTGTTGAGGCTGGCCATTTGCCAGTTTTTGTAATCGTTGGCGTTCACCAGCTCAATTCCGGCGTACTCCGTCGCATTGAGGTCTTCGGATGACCGGTAAGTATTTAAGCCGACGTATAGTTCTGTCGTCGCGCGGTGGGGCGTCGGCCATACAAAGGAAATCCCCCAGCCGACCAGACAACCCACCAGACAAAAAAGCGCCAGCCACGGCCACTTATGGGTAGCCAATAGGATTTCATCACGGAACGACCACTCGTTTGACATGGCAGGTAGTTAGTACAAAGTGGATTAGACCGAATCCAGACGTAGGTCGAGCAAGATCAATAATACGCCGCCCAGGCAAACCACAATGCCAAAAACCACATTGGCGACAAGCGGCGGTTGGTTTAAGCATAATAAAGCCAGACAGTTTAAAATCAGAGCCGCGCCTTGCATCACCAGCACAGCCCGTCCTGGCGTCAGCCCGGCCTTTAGCAGGCGATGATAGGTATGATCCAGGCTGGCGACATAGATCGGTTTCCTTTGTCGTAAACGAGATAAGATCACCAGGCAAGCGTCAAAGATGGGTACAATCAATAACATAATCGGGACGAACCAGGAAGAGGATTGGTTCACGCCGCGCGGAATATAGCCAATTGCCAGAACCGCCAGTAAAACGCCCAATGCCTGGGCGCCTGAATCGCCCAGGAATAGTAAGGCTGGCGAGGAATTGAAAAAATACAACCCGATGCACACGCCGAGGATTAATGCGCTGTGATAAGCCAATTGTAACTGTTGCGAATCGACAGTAACCAACACGAAGAAACTGGCCGCCGTGGCGCCCAGGCCCAGCAACAGGCCATCCATGCTATCCACGAAGTTGAATGCGTTGGCGATGCCTACCACCCACAAGATGGTGATTAACCAATCCAGATAGAGATAGAATTTGCCGGTTCCGTGGAAGAAGAACTCGGGCGATTCAAAAATGCGAATATAAATACCGGTACGAATCAAGAATAATGCGGCAAGCGCCTGACCAATGAGTTTAATAAGAGGGGAAAGGTTTTTGAAATCGTCCCATACTCCGAATACGAAAACAGGCAGAGCGGCAATGAAAGAAGCGCGAATCACTTTATTGGCAAAGTTGCCAAAGAAATATTCGCCGATCAGCAAAGCGGCGATCAAGGCAATGCCGCCGGCTATAGGCGTCGGATATTCGTGCTGCTTGTGCGGCGCGCTGCCCGGATGGTCAATCAGATGGATACGCCGGGCAAACCAGATACTGATGACCGCCGCCGCCATCGAGATTAGTAATGCAGCCAGGAGCGCTTGAAAGAGCAGGATGATCGTTGGGGCGTTGGAATGCATAGCACGAGACCTTGAATGAACAACCGAACTGGCCGGGGTGCAATATTATGGTTTGCGCGAGCCGGCAAATTTATCCTTGCGCAAAAAATTGATCGTCAGAGCGACCAAAAGCTTTAGCGCCATTGCCAGATAGTATAACCAGTTAAATAAGAAAAAATAATTCCTGGCCAGATTCTTTCTATAGTATAAAAAATAAGATTTGTGCCATTCATAGATAGAACGGTAAGGCTGGACGCGAGAACCGCCATGCCCTCCAAGATGAATAATCTGGGAGGTGGGTACATAATAAATTTGCCAGCCGGCATGCCGCGCCTGGAAACAGAAATCGGCGTCCTCTTGATAGGCAAAAAAGCGTTCGTCCAAATAACCGATTTGCTCGATCACGGCGCGCCGGATCAACATACACGAACCGGAGACGCCCGCAGCCAGGTGCGTTTCATCCTCATCCATATAGCTCATCAAATATTGTCCAAAGAGCTTGCTTTTGGGAAAGAGGGCGGATAGACCCAGGAAATAGGTCAACACGGCCCAGGGCGTGGATTCGCCGCGCCGGCAGGGCTTTTGCAAGGTATGGTCGCTGTTGAGCACTTTTGGGCTGCAGATGCCGGCTTGCGGATGCGCCTCCAGGAAATCAACCAGCCTGTCCAGCGACTGAGGCAGGATCAAAGTATCCGGGTTCAACTGGAGCAGATAACGACCTTGAGCCAGGCGCAGCGCCTGGTTCATTGGATAGGTGTAGCCCAGGTTGGTATCATTCTCCACGAACTGGACTTGGCGGAGCAAGTTTCGAGGAAATTCCTGTTGCAGCATTGTCCCCACACCGTCCTGAGAGCCATTATCAACCACTATTACTTCGTAATCCAGAGTGGTATGCTCGCACAGCGACCGGAGGCAATCGCGCAGCAAATCTCTGGCGTGAAAAGTGACGATACAAACCGATAGCGAAACTGGTTTCGCCAAGATGGGTGGCGAGCCCTCCCATCGCTGCGTCATGAGTTTTCTCCGGCGAAAGGCGATACAGAAGTCCGCTTGCCAACCATCTGGTACACCTTCATTGTCTCCATTGCGGTTCGCTGCCAGGTGAATTCTGCTGCCCGTTGCCGCCCGGCTTGTGAGAGCTGTATCCGCAGCGCATTGCTCTCGAGTAACATCTGCATGGCCTGGCTGAGCGCATCTACGTCCCGAGGCGGGATCAACAGGCCAGCCTCGCCGACGTTATCTAACATAGCCGATACGGCGGTGGTAATCACCGGCGTTCCGCAAGCCATCGCCTCCAGAGGCGGAAACCCAAAGCCCTCATAGGTGGAGGGATAAACGAAGAACTGCGCCAGATTATAAACGATGGGCAGGTTCTGAGGAGAAACGTAACCCTGAAAGATAACCCGATCTTTTAATTTCAACTGCTCTACCAGTTGGAAGACTTGCTCGTACATCCAGCCTGGTCGTCCAACCAGCACCAAAGGTGGGACTTTTTCCGTGTCGGTCAGCCGGGCGTAAGCCTGGATCAGCAAAGGGACATTCTTGCGCGGCTCGATCAAGCCGACATAAAGAATAAAATGCTCTGGCAAATGAAATTGCCTCCGCCCCTCCTCTAACCGGCTAATATTGGCGAAACTAGATTCGGGCGAAACTATAGTATCGGGCGAAACTATTGTTTCGCCTGCGATGGGATGAAAATCCTGACTGATCCCCAACGGAGTTGTGAAAATCCGCTCGGGATCAACGCCCAGAATGCGTATGGTATCGCGGCGGGTACTTTCTGAAACCGCGATCAACGCGGCGGCGCGCCGGGCGCTTTGGCGGATCGCCAGGGGGAAAAACAGACGTTTGGAATGAGTATGCAATTCCGGGAACAGAAAGAAAGTCATATCATGAAACGTCACAACTGACGGGCAAGGTAACGCCAGAGGACTGGTATAGTGCAGCGAATGCAGCAGGTCAACCCGCGATTGTTTTACCAGCACGGGCAGCAATGTTTGCTCCCAGACCAACCGCACAGCCGGGCTGAGGTTGGGAACCGTGATCCAGCGGGCGCGCTGCGGCGGCAGTTCACCGATTAACTTGCGCCCGCCAGGCTGCGCAAAGATGACAAGCTGGTGTTCTGTTTCCAGGGCGACTAACGCGCGGATCAGTTGGATTATATAATTCCCGGCTCCGACCGGATCAGGCGGCAGAGCAGTGGCGTCAATTCCAATTTGCACGTTGAAGACTCCTTCGAACGATGGCGGTAAAGATCACCGCATCTGCATCAACCGCCATTGTACACCTTTAGCCATCCGGCGCAGCAGCGCGCCTGGCCCCTCATAACGCAGAATTAGCTGAACTCTTCGCAGGAGAGTGACCTGGCTCGCTGACGGTAAAGAACACCGCTGCCGCGCGGCGGATAAAGTCGCTTTGGTTAATTCATCCGCTTGAAAGTCTGAAAACTCGGGCAGGGCGCGAGTCTGTCCGTTTAAGATCAGTCTTGCATAATGCGAACAGACGCCATCCCAGGTCAGTTGCGGGATGCCCTGCTGGACCATTGGGGCCGGCGCCTGTCTTTGAAGCCGGTAAAGCTGTCGGTTGCTCAAGCAGCGTTGGGATTGAACTTGCCGCCGCCGTTTTATTAATTCAGGCCAGGCAGCTTGGTAATCTTGCCAGCCAAGTAAAATCGCCCGCGCCGGAGGCGATTGACCGCGCAAGCCGGCCAGGCACAGCCGCGCCAGGTCTTCCAGGCGATAGTAAATCCAGAAGCGTAAGAAATAGCCCCAGGCGTTTATTTTTGTATTGAAATTTAACCTTCCGTATACGACGCGCCTCAGTTTGGCGGGGGCGAGGCTGGCGCTTGCTTCAGCAGGTGTGCGCCCGCTGAAGGCGTGATAGACCAGCGCTCTTGGAGCGGCTTGGATCGTATAACCCATTAATCTGGCCCGGTAACACCATTCACTGTCTTCAAAGTATAACGGAAATTGTTCGTCCAATAACCCGACGGCCTCGATTACTTCAGCGGGCAGCAAAGCGGCGGCAAAGCAAGCCGAAGGCAACTCACTGCATTGATCGAACTGTCCCAGATCCAGGTGACCCAGGCCAATGTCGGCGCCCCAGGAAATGGGGCCGACCAGATTTCCCAGCCCATTCAGAAATTGCGGCGTCCATAATAGCCGCAATTTCGCCGCAACCGCTGCACAGTGCGGGTTCTGGTGGGCAATCTGGACGATCTGGGCGAGGGCGTCGGATGCGAGCCGAGTATCCGGATTGAGCAAGAGATAGAAATCGCCGCTGGCCGAGCGCAGGCCGGTGTTAATGGCGTGCGCCAGCGAAGTGGGCTGTGGCAGGCGAATCAAGCGTACATCTGGATGGCGCTGTTCGATCCAATCCGCCGAGCCATCCTGTGAACCGTTATCTATCAGAATGATTTCGAATGGGGCAAGATTCTGGGCCTGCAGCGAATCCAGGCAGTCGTTCAACCAGGCCCGGCTGTTATAACTGACGATCACGACCGAGATGCGGCAACCAGAGGCCGTGCTATGATTAACCTCTTTGACTGGCGCAGGGCAGGAATCGCCTGACCTTTCGAGCAAGCCAGCCTCAGCCAGGCAGGCCAGACCGGCCAGGAGGTGAAAGGGATGGGCTACCGAGGGACGGAATTCGGCCAGGATCTCCGCCGGGCAACGCTGGTGGGCAGTTTGCCAGAGTTGCAATATCATGCGATCTACCATCACTCTGCCGCCCGGTTGGGTTGAGAGCAGGATATGCTGATCGGAGTGAATCGTTTCGACGCCGGGTGGGATGTGATAGCGGATCATTTTTTTCGCTCGTCTGTAAAGCTGAAATCCTGTTTGATCAAGGTTTGCGCTTGTTCCACCGCCTCAAAAAACGGCGCACTTTCTGGGCGCGCCTGCCCAGGACGAATGGCCCTCCCCAGCTATGTTCCAGCACGCGCTCGATCTGGTCAACTGTGGCGCAGCGTGAACGGCGAATAAAGTCGCTTTGTAAGACCCTCCGCTTGCGTAAGATAACCGGCAACGCCCGCAGAGCGTGCCATTTTGCTTTCCAGACGGCTTTCCACTGGCCGCGCAACGAATAATAGGCCAGAAATACCAGGTTCGCGAACAGGTGGGCCGGCAAGTATTTCCAAAACAGCCAACCTGGCATGTTGGCGAAATAACACCAGACCACATTTCGTTGCACCTGGTAGACGGTCCGGTCGCTTTCCTGTCCATAGCTGGCGGAGCCGACATGCGCGACAATGGCGTTGGGGACATACAGGCAGCGGTGGCCGCTTAAGCGCAAACGGAAACCCAGGTCAACATCCTCGAAATGGCTGACAAACTGCTCATCGAAACCGCCCACCGCTAAAAAGGCTTGCCGGTCATACATGGCAGCCGCAGCGCACGGGCTGAATATTTCTTCCTCTGCTAAATGGGCGTTCTGAACCGGGCGCTGTTGGTCGCGCGGCCAGGCGAAGCCGCTGACGTGGTACACATCGCCGGTACCCTGAACAATCTCTCGATCTTCGGCGTTCACCAACCGCGAGCTAAAAAAATTATATTCGGGGTGGGTTTGCGCAGCGCCAACCAGATTTGCCAGCCAGCCGGTTTCCGGGAATGCGTCGTTGTTCAGGATGGCTATCCATTGACCCCTGGCAAGACGAGCGCCCTGGTTGTTGCCCAGAGCAAAACCCAGGTTGCGTTCAAATTCCACCAGACTGAAAGCGGGCCAGCGCTGTGCGACCTGCTTTTGCGAGCCATCGGTAGAGGCGTTATCCAGGACGATCACCTCATAATCCTGGAAGGTCTGAGCGGCAATGGCCTCCAGGCAGCGCTCAAGATAGCGCGCGCCATTCCAGTTTAGCACGATGACCGATACAGCCGGGAAAAATTGAGGCAATTGCGTTTCCATTGACAGGATAGATTATATCAAAGCGATGTTCTGTATCGCGGCTGCCTGGGCGCTTTTTAGAACCCACTCAGGCCGTGATAAAATTTCATGCCACAATTGAGAACCATCTGACTGACAAGTGTGTGATGCAACCGATTGATCGTTATACTACTTTGATCCAACCTATCAGGCAACGCGCCCGGCAAAATCCGGAAAGCGTGGCGATTGTCTTCGTCCATGATGATGGGAGTGAAGAGAAGATTCGGGCAGCCCAATTGGATGCCGAGGCTGCACGCTACGCGCTGGCGCTCCAGGCCTGTGGTGTGCAACCCGATGAGCTGGTGATCCTGGTTCTACGCCATTCTCAGACGCTGCTTTTTGCTTTCTGGGGCGCGCTATACCTGGGCGCCATTGCCTCGATCTTTCCTTTCCTGACCGAGAAACTGGACCCGCAAATCTATATGGAACGGGTGAAGGAGTTAGTGACTCACTCTAAGGCGCGCGCCGTCATCACCTTCCCCGAATTCAAGGCGGAATTGAGCGCCCTGCTAGTCGAGGCAGGTTGTGCGGTTCTCAGCACTGCGGATGTCACCCAGTCGGAGGCAGGTGAAACTCACAATATGGAGGGGCGGGCGAAACCGGTTTCGCCCGCGAAGCGAGTATCGCCAGCGAAACTGGTTTCGCCAATCTATTCCGCCGAAAAAATCGCCTTTCTGCAACACAGCAGCGGCACAACCGGTTTACAGAAAGGCGTGGCGCTTTCGCATCGCTCTGCGCTGAATCAGATTGAGGCATACAGCCGTTCAATTGAGCTGAGCGATGACGATGTGATCGTAAGCTGGCTACCGTTGTACCACGATATGGGGCTGATCGCTGGTTTTGTCATGCCGCTGGTCGTTGGGACGCCCCTGGTGTTAATGTCGCCGTTCAAGTGGGTGCGCGACCCCAAGGTGTTATTGCATGCGATCCAAAGACACAGAGGCACCTTGTGCTGGCTGCCCAACTTCGCCTATAATCATTCAGCGCGCGCCATCCGCGCTCAAGATTTAGCCGGGTTGGATTTATCCAGTATGCGCGCATTTATCAACTGCTCTGAACCGTGCTACGATGATAGCCACCAGGCGTTCCTGACCAGGTTTGCAGCCTGCGGTGTGCGCAAGGAAGCGCTCTCGACCTGTTATGCGATGGCGGAAAACACCTTCGCAGTAACGCAGCACCCGACCGGGCGAGCGGCGCGGCTCGATTGGGTAGATACCCGTGCGTTGCAGGAAAAGCGGCAAGCTAAACCGGCCTTTGCGGGGGCGTCTGGCGCGACTGCGTTGGTCAGTTGCGGCGTTCCGATCGCTGGAACAGAAATTTGCATCATGGATGAGGGCGAAACTGGTTTCGCCAATGATCAGCCTGCGCCAGAGCGCTGCGTTGGGGAGATCGCATTGCGCGGTAATTGCATGCTGAGCGGTTATTACCAGCGCCCCGATCTCACTGCGCTGAACATCCGCGCCGGATGGTATTACACCGGCGATATGGGCTATGTAGCGGAAGGGGAATTATTCGTCACTGGGCGCAAGAAGGATTTGATCATCGTCGGCGGCAAGAATATCTATCCCCAGGACCTGGAAGCGATTGCCAACTACACCCCCGGAATTACACCAGGGCGCAGCGTGGCTTTTGGGGTGTTCGACAAGAAACTCGGCTCGGAAAATATTGTTATGGTTTGCGAACTGGAGGAAAAAGGCAACTCCGAGGCGACCAATAAGGCGATCGAGATGGATTTGCGCCGCCGCGTGGTGCAGCGCAGCGAGATTGCGCTGGCAGACGTGCGCCTGGTGGAAGGGCGCTGGTTGATTAAAACCTCCAGCGGTAAAATTTCCCGTTCCGCTAACAGGGATAAATACCTCAAGGATTTTTAACGAGGGCGCAGCCAGAGATTGGCGAAACAAGTTTCGCAGAGATACATCCTGACCTTTCCGTATAAAATGGAGCAAACGCTAATGACCGATATTGCAACCCAGCTTTCCGAATATATCTGCAAGGAGGCGCTGAGACGCCCAAACTATAACCTGGGTATAGACGACGCCTTGATTTCCAGTGGGTTGATCGATTCTTTTCACCTGGTTGACCTGGCAGTGTTTGTTGAAGAGCAGTTCGGTGTGCATATGGATGATACCGAGTTGAATGCCAGCGCTTTTGATTCGGTTGCACAACTGAGCGCGCTGATCCAACAGCGGATTAAATAAAAACCGGGCAGCCTGCCTGGTTGCCCGGTGAGGTTGAGGAAGACGGGCTTAATTTTTGGACACGTCAGGCAAATACATCATCTCAACTCGATCCACTTTATAAAAGTAGATCGTGATGGAGGTTGGACTGGCCGAATTAGAAGTGAGGTTGATGGTCACGACATAAACACCCAATCCAATTTTGCTCGGATCGAAGCGGATGGTCAAATTCGTACCGGTCTGCCCGGAAGTCTGGTGAGAAGTTCCCGAAGGTCCCAGGTATACCCAATTCAAATTCGTGGTAGCTTCCCATCCGACAACCGGCCCGGTGGTGACAGAGATCAAATCCACCAGCGAGAGGATGTCATTGTCATCGGTCATCACGTATAACACCGGTTTTTCGGCTTTGAGCGTGGGGACGCTATATTCATAAGCGCCCAGGTCGGGCGCTGGACCGACCGGTCGAGTCAGCCGGTCGAGATCAATCGGCGTTGCGCTGCTGACTGCGCCATCCACTACAGGCGAGTTATATTGCAAGTGATAATCATAGTTTGGCGCGGAGGGGGAGATATATCCAGCGGAACTTGGGCTGGAGCGGTAAAGGACACCGCTTGGAAGATGTAATTTCAACGGGTTGCAGTCGCCCACAGGTTTAGCATGAATTCGAAATAGCCAAATTTCAGCTTATCCATTGAAAAGCCGGCTTTGCCGAAATACCAGCCGATCAGCGGTAAGGTATAGGCAAAGGCATGTTCTTCTATTTCCTCCGGGCTGACCAGCCCCAGGCGCGCCATGTTGTGCAGCAAGCGGTCGCTCCAGGCAGCCGGCGTGGTGAGGATGACCACCCCGCCCGGTTGCAGCGCACGATAGGCTTCGCTGAACAGGAGAACGAGTTTTGCCGGGTCCAGATGCTCGATCACCGCCAGCATTGTGATCGCATTGAAATACTCATCTGGGAAAGGCAAGGCCGGCGTCGCGTTCAGATCCAGGCTATACCAGTTGATGCCCTCAAAACGATTGGCTGCGCTGGACTGGTCAATGGCAAATTTCTCCTGGAAAGAGGTGTGCGAAAGGAAATAGGGATATGAACCGCAACCGATATCCAAGATTCTGCCCTTTCGCAGGCTGGCAGGGATTAAGCGGTTCGCCCGGTTGGCGCGCAAGCGTGCCAGGAGCGGTTCTAACAGACCTTTTCCACGGGTGGGATGAAAATCGGTAAAGGAAGTGGATTCGCTGGATTCGTCGGAAACAGGTTGCATGGAAAATGTCCAGTAAGTTACGTATTCATGCGCGCTAATACTTTGTCCAATTGCGCCTGGAAATGTGGGCGGTCAAATTTTTCTAAAGACGAAGCTGCCGAATGGGATAGGGCGTCTCGTAAGGATTCATCCTGGGTGAGCTGTACCGTATAGCGTTTCAGTTCATCCAGCGAATTCCACAGATAGCCATTCTGTCCGTGGTTGACGATTTCTCGCTGGCCGCCTTTGCCGATCACCACCGGCGCACAACCTGAAGCCATCGCCTCGACAGTAGTGATGCCAAAATGTTCAAACTTGACCGGGTCACGGTTTTCGTCCTCGCCATAGCCGCTGGCATGCCAATAGATGGCGCTTTCGGCGTACAGGTCGGACAACTGTTGGTAGGGGATGTCTTGATGGATGGTCACTGGATAGCCCTGGGCGGCGCGTCGGACGGCTTGCAGATATTGCGCGTGTTCTTCACCAGCCGCCAGGTTGCCTACCAGGTGAAGTTCCCAACCCTGCAAGCCCTCGTCAACCAGGCTTTTGAAGGCCTGCACCATTTCCAGGTGTTTCTTGTTGTGGTTCCCGGCAAAGAAACGGCCAACATTTAATATCCTGGGTTGTTTGACGCCAATGCGGAATTCTGCGAAGTCTATCTGGGGATATAAAACTTCACTCTGGCGGCGCCAATACTTTTGCGTCCAATGGCGCGTGAATTCGGAATTTGCCCACAAAATTTGATAGGTATCAATGTGTTCCAGGATCGCGTAGGCTTGTGAATAATAATATAGCCGTTCTCCCCATTCACGGTACTTTTGTTCAAAGAGGCGTCTGAAGACCTGGTAAGGTCTTAGATTCAGATCGAGATTTGCCAGGCGTGCTTTGGCTTTGCCGGCCTCATCGGGCGCGCCCTCCAGCAAAATAGTCAGCTCGCCGGGCAGGTGAGAAGGCGGAACATTTACCGCTATTCGGATGGGCCGGCCGGCAACAGGAACGGCAACGCGATCTTGTTGGATGTTGTTGAATACCAGGGATATATTCTTGACTTCAGGCTCTGTTACTGTCAGGTCAAAGCTGACCCGGTAGCCACGCCCGCTGGGCGGCAAGCGCATTTTTGATAACGAATCCAGATGCCATTCAAATGACTGCGCGGCGGATACAAATTTGCATACCCCAACCACCATCATCGGCATGTCCAGCCAGACGCGCATCTGTTGTTTGATCGCTCTGCGAATGGCGATGCGGGCGCTCAGTTTATCCGGAAAGAAGATCAGGTAGGCGCTCAGCCTGGCGAGCGAGGGATAAAAATCCATATAGGAGGCATTGATAAAAAGGTCATACTCTCGGGTGATTTGCGGCAGTTCGAATACGGATAATTCGGGGATGAATTTGAAGGCGATGCGTGAAAGATCGAGATGCAATCTTTCCGCCGCTATCTCTTTGGCGACCGGAAGATGGCTGATCACCTCGACCTCATGGAACTGGCTGAGGTATTCGGCGATAGCCAGGCTGTGCTTCTCACCGCCGCCCAGGGTCGCCAGCCAGCGATTGTAAATGCCTACGCGTTGTCTCGTCATTTAACGAACCAGGCCTCAATTTCCTGAAAAGAAACTTTTTTACGCTGCAAGGTTTGGAATCTCTTCGTCCACAACCTGGGCTGCCATAGTAACAATGTGAATAGCACGCGCAGGCGGACGCGCAATTGACCGGCATATGGTCGCCAGGCCGGTTTGAGCAACAGCAGGCAGGCCAGGCATTTCAGGCCCAATTCCAACGTCCGAAATATAAAACTACCCCACACGCGCAACACCTGGCGAAGGCTGCCATTCTTGAGGATCATCGCCAGCCGGTTCCGTTCGGTCAAGTAAATGAAAGCGGGCGACCATTCTTTTGTTGTACCACAGTGAATATGCCGGACAACTGCCTCGGGGGCATACAGTACGATCCAACCGAGCAGCCTGGCGCGCCAGCATAAGTCGGTATCCTCGTAATACATGAAAAAGTCATCGTCAAAGCTGCCAACTTCAGCCAGCATGGCGCGCTTTAATAATAAACTGGCTCCACAACCGGCAAAGACCTCTTCGATCTGCGCATATTTGCCGGTGTCAGGTTCAAAGAAGGCCTCGTTATCTTTCACATAGGTACCCCGGTCTCTACCCATCCCGTTATGGAATACCAGCGAGCCGGCGTTCTGCTCTACCGGGATGGCCGCGCGGCGAACCTCATCGGCAACACACAGCTCATATTCAACCGGTTCATTGGCGAAACCAGCTTCGCTCCCGTTTATGTTCCACTCTGCAACAAGTGAACCAGCGATAGAAACCCGGCACTTTACCTCTAGGCCAGCTGGCCGCGGCGCGGCCAGGGCAAACTTGAGTGGAAAGTCGCCGCCGGTCAGCGGTACTGGAATTCCAAGTGTGGCCTGGCTGCCGCTCCAGCGGAATTTTCTGCCGCTGGAGTCGCGCTCCCAACCATAGCAGCCATCTAGGTACTGGATAACCCCTTGAATGACACCGCTGTTGATATCAAATATCTGCAAGCCCAGTTCACGCCCGTCGTTGGGGGGGCGATAGGCTTCGGTTTGGATATGAACGGTGATGTAATCGTAGAATAAATGTAGATGCCCGCTGATGATCCCGGCTTTGGGGTTCTTGTCGGCGACTTTGACCAGGTTCGCCAGCCAACCCGGATGAGGAGCGGTGTCGTTATTCAGTAGGACGAGATATTCGCCGCGGGCTGCCTGAATTGCGACGTTATTTCCAGTGGTAAAGCCCAGGTTGGCTTTGTTTTCCAGGATTTTGACCCAAGGGTATTGCGCTTGCATCAGTTCGATGGAATGATCCGTCGAGCCGTTATCCGAGACAATCACTTCAAAGCAGTGAGAGGGATAAGTCTGGCTTTTTAAGGCTTCCAGGCAGGCGGGGAGAAAATGCGCCCCGCTATAATTCACGATGATGACTGAGACGAAAGGCGGTTCTTTGGCGAAACGAGTTTCGCTGGCGAAACGAGTTTCGCTGGCAAAACCAGTTTTGCTGGCGAGACCAGTTTCGCTGGCGAGACCAGTTTTGCTCATGTTTTACGTCCCAACAGACGTTTAAAAATGTGGAAAGCTCGAAAGGGCAAAGAGCGCTGATACCGTGCGATCACGGCTTCACGGTCGCGCACCACTGCGCCCCAGAATTCATCTTTGTCGTGAATGACCTGCTGTAAGAAGAGGTCTTTATCGCGCCCGATCCGTTCAGCGTCGGTCGAATACTTACCCTTATCTGGCGCGAGGGCGGGGCTTTCACAATACCGCCGCAATGGTTGGATCACCTGATCCCAGGTGAACTGCTGGCGTACACGCTCAAAGGCGTTTGCGAAGCGGTCTGGAACTGGCTCGGATAAAAGCCTCTCGATTGCTTCCGCCATGGCCTGAACATCGCCCGGCGGAACGGTATAGCCCAGACCCTCAGAACGGACTAACTCGGCCATGGCGTCGCCCTCGGTGATGATGAGCGGTAAACCAGCCCAGATGCAATCTAGCACGCGGGTGCGGAACGAGAAATGTGTCTCGATATGCGCATGGTGCGAGACAACGGCCAGATCGGATTCGGCCAGGTAAAGCCCGCGCTGCTCATAGGGCGCCCAATCGCCAAAGAATATCGTCCGGTTGTAAAGGCCTAATTCCTGGCTCAGGCGGATGGCTTTATCGGGCATTTCCATCCCGCTTACCTGAGGATTCGGATGGCGCGTCCCCAGGAAGTACAGTTTCAACTGCGGATGGCTTTGCGCCAGTTGCGCCATGGCGCGGATCAACGTCAACGGGTCGAGCCAATCCCATAAGCCGCCCGACCAGATAATCAGCTTATCGGTTGGGGCGATGCCCGGCGTGACGCCTTTTAGTACCGGTCTGGACGCGGCAGGGTGACCATTGCGAAACAAGTTTCGCCCGAAAATAGTTTCGTCCGGCAGGCCAAAGGGGACAATATCCAGCAATTTTCTCAGGGTTGGGTCTTGCCGACAGGTATGCGGATTGATCCTTTTTTGGGCGTGCAGCCAGCCCAGCCAGTAATCGCGCTGGCGTTCGCTGGCGCAAAAGAAGAAATCTCCGGCGCGCAGCAATTCCGCCTGGACGCGGGCGTATTCCTCATAGGCCGGGATCCATGTCCCCCAGTCATCCTGGTCGTGCCATACCAGGCTCTCTAGTAAGGAGGGTACATATAAATCTACGGCGAGCGGTTTACCCAAATCGCGCAGATAGGGATGAAAGTGCAGTACAAAGCCATGCAGGATGATGACATCCATCCTGCCGGCCAGCTCTCGCAAATCCCCTTTCTCCAGGTCGAATGAAACCAGGTCAAAATTGGGTGGATTCAAGTCGCTGGGATTTGGGATGGCTAAGGTCACGGTGCAATACCGGGATAGCGCGCGCGCCAACTCCCAGTTTCTGACGCCGACCCCGCCCATATTGACGTTCACGGTATCGCCGCTAATGATGAGAACACTGGTCATAAGATCTTCCTTTGTAATCATGGGCGATATAGAACATCGCGTTGAGCAGCGGGTTGTAGATGCAGGAAAATTGGGACGAGGATTGTGGTGGATCTGCCGGCTCCCTCTTTCTGCGTGGCTGAGATTTTTAGCTCACCCAGGTTATATTCGCCGGGTGTGGAGAAGTCGCTTGTCAGGTGGATGGCAAGGCGTGGGCGCTTATAAAAATCCTGCCCTCTGGCGGGCGCTACTTTCACGGTCGGGGGCGGATTGACCTCCCACCGAAACGCTTGCCAGGGCTGAATAATCAACTCGATGGAGGTCTTACATTGGCTTTCGTCGGCGGACAGGAAGCCCGCATCTCCTACCCGGCAGTTAAGATTGACTGCGGCGGGTTGGGTCGCTAAGCCAGGCGGCAGAATGGCATAGAGTAAGTTGAGGCCGCGTAAAAATTGGGGATCGTTCCAATCCCATAGCCTGGCCTGGTCGGTATCTACGGCTGTCGGAACGTTGTTCCAACCCCACATCGCATCGGAGCGGACGGCCAACAATTGGATCGCAAAGCTGAAGGTCAGGCATACGAAGAATGCAATCCGGAGCAGGGGAATCGTTTTGAACGGCTGGAAAATCTGTGGGATTACGGGCAACAGAAAATAGATTAAGACAGGCGCCATATCTACCAGCATTCGTGGGCCAATCGAATAACCGCCGTACCACATCGCCCAGGAAGAAACCAGCAAACAGTGGGCAATAAAAATCATTGCCAATGTGACATCGAGCATATTGGCGATACAGAACATCGCTTGGGGGTAATTTTCGCGAAAGTTCTTGAGCTTAGAATATAACCCCAAGAATGAGAAGATGAAAATGGGCGAATAGATCAAAAGCCCACGCGATGGGCTGATAAAGGGGCCGACCAACCGCTCAATGGATGGGATGGAGAAAAAGTTGGCATATTTCGAATAGATCTGCGGCGGGAAAAGAGTAGAAAAAGTGACGTAATTGGTTATAAAGAAGGGAACTGCCACCACGAGCGACCAGCCTACATAACGGATAAAATATTTGCGATAGTATAAGAATACCCACAAAGAAAAAAACACAATCGCTATAGCGTTGAGCGGGCGGATTACATAGGAAAATGCCAATGGCAGGCCGGCAAATTGCGCCAACCAGGGTCGCTTCCGGGCAAGCAAGAACAGGTAGAGCGCCAGGGTCAGACACAAGATAGTCGGGCCGTGCGGCCAGAGCGCCAGGCTGGCGGTTGACCAGGCCGAAGTGCAAAAGGCAAAAATGAAGGTTACGAGAAGCGACTGTTTTATCGCCAGGGTCAGACGCGCAATCAGGTAGATTAGCACAGCCGTTAGCGCGGTGAGAAATGAGGCAATTACCTGTTGGGCAACGGGATGGATTTTCCCGATCAGCGCAAAGGTATCCGGGTTAATCAGGTTGTAAACGAAAACAAAGGGTACCGCTAAAAGGGGGGCGCCGATGGGGTAAAAAGAGTATTGATGACCGTGTAAAGTTTGAACAGCGTAATCGTCCGGATTAATCAACCGGCGATATTCATCCAGGTCTAAATTGCCTTCACGGATGAGGCTGAGCGCCACGTGAATGTTCCACCTTGAGTCGCTGTAGACCTGGCTGGAGCGCGGTGTGGCTAAATACCCCGCGAACGCGACACAAAACACCAACAAGGGCCATAGAATGGTCTGCAAGCGGGCGGGGAGAACAATTGATTTCACACGCGCCCCTTGGGAGGTTGGGACATAGGCGAAACTTGTTTCGCCAACCAGTTCATCACGGGATGGGCGCTCCGACGTGCAGGATGATCAGTATTGACAGAGAAGCGGTAGACTTTAGCCATCCAGGGCGGATAGTGGAAATTTTTAGCTCGCCCAGGTTGTAGATTCCGGGTGGATAAGCGGCAAAACTCGTTTCGCCAGGGTCGCGCAGTTGAATAGCCAGCCGTGAGCGCTCGAATTTGTTTTGGCCCTGGGCAGGGATCACTTTCACCCCGGAGGGCGGATTAGCCTGCCAGCGAAAGGCCTGCCAGCGCCGGTCGAAGATATCAATAGAAGTTTTACATTTCCCGGATTGGTCTCCGGCTGAACAATATAAGTGGATTGCCTGGGGCGAAGAGCCAGGGATGGGGGGGAATAAACTACCCCACCCAGAAAACCCGCGTAAGAATTGAGGGTCGCCCCAATCCCACAACCTGGCTCGATCAAGGTCAATATTGGTAGGGGTGTAATTCCATTCCCACACGGCTGGGTTGACCGCGCTGTGAAATTGGATGAGGAAACTGACCAGCAGGCAAGCCAGGAAGGCGATTGGCAAAGGCTTTACACGGGCGGGTGTGGCGGTCAGGGTCGGGATTACAGGGATTAGAAAGAAGACCAGGAAAGGGATCATATCGGCCAGCAGGCGCGGGCCGATCTCATAGCCTCCATACCAGTGCCAAAATCCGGCGACGACCAGCAAATTCGCCAGGATGATGGCTGCCAAAGCCAGGCGCAGAGCTTGTTCCGGATCAGGTCGCCGAATATGCCTGAGGGTTAAAAATAAGCCAAAGCAGGAGAAGAGAAAAAGCGGGTTAAAAATAAATAAGCCCCGCGACGGGCTGAACAACACCCCCAGCAATTGTTGGAGGGGAGGCATAAAAAAGACAAAGGTGTCGCTATCGAGGCCCTGGTAATAAGGTGAAAGGATCGTGCCGTAGATCGTATAATTTGTGATAAAAAAAGGCAATAAGATCGCGGCTGACCATACCAGAAACTGGAGCAAATATTTCCGATAATAAAGAAGAACATAGAGGGCGAAGATTGCAATTGGAATGGCGTTGGTCGGACGGACAATATAAGAGAAGGCCAGCGGGATGGCGGTAAATTGGACCAGCGTGGGTTTCCCTCTGGCTTTGAGCGCCAGGTACAGCGCCAGGGTCAGGCAGAGCATGGATGGGCCATTCGGCCACAATGCGCGGCTGACTGTCGGCCAGATCGAGGTACAGAAGGCAAAGATGAATGCGACCAGCCAGGATTGCTTCACGGTCAGGTACATGCGGGCTATCCCATAGATCAGCAGGCAGGTAAGCGCGGCGATGAACGAGGCCAACCATTCCTGAATCAGGGGATGATTTCGGGCAACCAGCGCTGCATTGAGCGGGCGAACCAGGTGGTAGAGAAACAAAGCCGGCGCAACGAATAAAGAGCTTCCGGTTGGAAAAAAGTAATACTGATGACCCTGATAGTCGCGGACCGCGTTGTCCTGTGGGTTGATCGTATCCTGGTATTCGTCTAAGTTTAAATTCCTTTCGCTCAACACGCTCCAGGCTAATTGAATGGTCCATCTGGGGTCGCTATAGACCTGGCTGGATTGGGGCGTGGCGAGATAACCACCGAAGGCAATGAGGAACACCAGGAGGAACAATAGATATTTATTTAACTGCAAAGATCGTTTTGATGGGATCAATGATTTCTCTGAAGCTGAAAATCGAATTTACCGGCTCATATTCTTGATAGTTGTGGTATATATCCTCATCCGGATGGATTTTTATGATATAAGGCTGGCGATAATGTCTAGCGGATATTGTATCAAAAAGAAACTACACATTGGATTGGGAAATCATTACTTGGATAACCACGCCGAAGAGTTGACATGAAAGTTAAGTACAAGGTTGTTTTGTATCTATTGGCCGCCATCATAGGAATAGCTGGATTCCTACGATCGTTTCCACTTGATTTTGTATCGGGTAATGAAGGCTTTTACTGGGGCGATCATGCTCAATCTGTTTCTGGATATTATGCCTACCGTGATTCTTCCTGGGGTCTGCCCATCTTATGGACTGAAGAATTGAATTATCCGGTTGGGGTCATGCTTGGATATACCGACAGTATCCCATTGGCGGCTTTGCTCTTTAAGCCATTCAGGGCGGTTTTACCCCCGGATTTTCATTATTTTGGATTATGGTACTTGATTGTGTATCTTCTTCAACCCATCGCGGCGGTCTTCTTGATCAGACAATTAGGCGTATCGCGTTGGTGGCATGGACTGTTAGCGGCTGGCTTCTCGTTGCTTGTCCCGGCGTTTATCTATCGTGCAGGTCACACAGCCCTTACTACCCAGGGATTATTGATAATTGCTTTAGGATTGTATTTTCAGGGATTGAGGCGATACCAGGACAAAAAGCCCCCTGTGTATTGGTATGGCATCTGGATGCTGTTGATTACCGTCTCAATTTTGATTCACTTGTATTTCGCGGCAATGGTCATTCCTATGTATTGGGCTGCCCAATTGGATATGCCAAAGGTCAGGAATTCATGGCGTAATCTTATTTTCGCGCTCATCCTTCCATTAGTAATTTCAGGTTTCATATATATTGGTTTCTGGTATGCCCCAAATATTCCTGTAGAAGGAACTGAGTCAGGCTATGGATTTTTTTCCATGAACCTGCTATCTCCGTTTGTGGGGGGGCAAATCATCCACTGGGGAAGCCAGTTTCAGCCGCCGCCATTGCAGGCCTGGGAAGGCGGCAATTATTTTGGTTTGGGAGTGATGGGCATTATCCTGGCGGCGGTCTGGATTCAAAGGGCTCGTTTGAAACAGCTTATTTTCAGGCATCGCTTCCTGATCATTCTTTTCATGGGACTGTTTGTTTACGCGCTTTCGGATGAAATTTATGCCGGGCAGCAACTTATCTTGAGCTACCCAGCATGGTTGACAAAGTATGTCGTACTAATAGGTCAATATTTGCGCGCGTCCGGGCGTTTCTTCTGGCCTGTAGGCTACTTGATATTATTCACTTCGCTCTTTGGCGTACTTTCAAGCGGGAAGAAATGGACTGTATGGTTTACTCTGGCTATGCTGATTATTCAGGTGGTTGATGTGCCAGAACTGAATTATCAAAAATTTATGATCGAGAATACCAAAAACGAGCTAAATTTACCTCGACAGACATGGGAGAAATTGTTTTCTGGCAAAAGGGAGCTTTATATCTTACCAGCCTGGAATTGTGGTGGAAGTCGGGAAATCCCACCGCTGCAGATGTTGGCAGCCAAAAACCACGTGCTTATCAATACAGCCTATGCAGCCCGACAATCACCCAATTGTAAGCGAAAAACAAATGATGATCGCATTGATATTACAGAAGGAACGGTGCACTTTTATACCAGTTCCATTACGCGGAAGCAAGTTGAAAATTGGATGGGCGAAGATGCAAAGAAGTGGTGTCGTCGCAATACGCTGGGGATCGTGTGCGTGCCGTATCCGAGCGAAGATGATCTTGAAGTCTTAGATAATGAAAATTTCTACCCCTTCTCCTCAAGTAAAATACTAAGCTTTATAGCCTATCAACTGCCTGGCGAAACGGGCGAACCAACTTATGCCAGCCGAACGGTCCGGGTGCAGGTGGATCAGCCAGGCTACTTGATTCGCGGCCCATATATACAATTACCTGCAGGAATGTACAATTTTCAATTAAAGTATCATTCTAGCCAAACAGCCCAGGCGCAAATTGGCCGTGTGGAGGTCTACTCAGAGGAATATTTAAACGACTCGGACCGGGGTATCCTTGAACAATTTCAGCTTTTTGGTAGCGAAGGTCAAAAGAGCATGCTGGCCGGAAACTTCATTTTGTCTGAGAATCTCCAAGCAGAATCCTTAGAGTTGCGAGTCTTTTGGGATGGAATCGGCGATCTAACTGTTGATCAGATCGTCCTATATCAATTGGGGGAAGAAAGCACCGGGGACGAGCAGTTTAATAGTATTGCTCCATAGCCAGTTGGAGAGCGGCCTCCCAGGCTGGCAGTTGCAGCCCAAACTGCCTGGAAAAGGCGTCGCAATTCAGGCAGGAATAGAGCGGTCGTTGCGCGGGGGTGGGGAATTCTTCGGTCCGCGCGGGCTGAATTTCGCGAACGGTTTGTTCCGCTCTGCGTGGGTCGTAACGGAGGATAGCTTGCGCCCATTCGTAGCGGCTGGCGCAGCCAGAGCCGGCCAGATGGTAAAGCCCGCGCCTGGAATGGATCCAGTCATAAATATCCGGGCTTCCTTTTGCCAGCAGCAGCGCAGTCGTTTCAGCTAACATGCGCGCCCAGGTGGGGTTGCTGACCTGGTCGGATACGATCCGCAAAGTCTGGTTCTGGCGCGCCCAGCTTAAGACTTTGGCGACGAAGCTATCGCGGCGTAAGCTGTATACCCAACTTGTGCGCAAGACCAGATACGCGCCGCCGGCTTCGGCGACCGCCTGTTCGCCGGCCAGCTTGCTGCGGCCATAGACGCTCAACGGGTTGGGTGGATCGCTTTCGAGATAGGAACTGCCCTTTTGTCCGTCGAAGACATAATCGGTCGAATAATGAATAAAAACCGCGCCAAGATTGGCTGCTGTCTCCGCCAGCTTCCCGGGCGCTATCCCATTTATCTCCAAGGCTATATCCGCTTCGCTTTCCGCCCGATCAACGGCGGTGTAAGCGGTTGCATTCAGGATGACCTCCGGTTGGAGGTCACGAAGCTGCTGGCATAGCCGGTTGGCTTGAAGCAGGTCTATTTCTGGAAAATCCAGCGCCGTGATTTCTCCCAATGGGGCCAGCGCGCGTTGCAGTTCCCAGCCTAATTGTCCGTTTTTTCCCAGTACAACCAGTTTCATCGTTTTTTCATGTGGCAGGCGTTTCTAGTGCGCCGCAATGCGCCTGAAGGATTTATAGCCCCATCAAGCGGTGGTCGTCTTCCAGCAAGCTCAACAGGTAAGCGCCATACTGGTTATTGCGGTACCGTTCAGCTTGTTTGCGGAGTTGTTCAGCGGCAATAAAGCCCATCCGGTAGGCAATTTCCTCCGGACAGGAGATCATCATCCCCTGGCGGTCTTCAACAGCCTGGACAAAATTAGCCGCCTGTAAGAGCGACTCGTGGGTGCCGGCGTCCAGCCAGGCCACGCCGCGTCCAATCACATCCACGCGCAACTGGCCGCGTTGCATATAGGCCCGGTTGACATCGGTGATCTCCAGCTCGCCGCGCGCCGAGGGGTGCAGATTGGCGGCGATTTCGACTACCTGCTGATCGTAAAAATACAGACCCGGTACAGCGTATTGCGAACGGGGTTTGAGCGGTTTTTCTTCAATGCTTATCGCCAGGCCATGCTGGTCGAATTCAACCACGCCATAGCGCTCCGGATCACGGACTGGATAGGCAAATATGAGCGCGCCCTCGGTCATTTTTGCGGCTGTGCGGAGCTTTTCGGGCAAGCCCTGACCGAAGAAAATATTGTCTCCCAGGATCAGGCAAACCGGTTCCCGGCCCATAAATTCGGGTTTTAACAAGAAAGCTTCCGCCAGGCCGCGCGGCTCTGCTTGCGCGACATAGGAAAAGTTCAATCCCCATTGGCTGCCATCTGCCAACAACGCCTGAAAAGCCGGCAGCGCATCGGGGGCGCTGATGATTAATATTTCGCGGATGCCTGCCAACATCAACATCGAGAGGGGATAATAGATCATCGGTTTATCGTACACCGGCAATATCTGTTTACTGATCCCGATCGTCAGGGGGTACAGGCGTGTGCCGTGCCCTCCAGCCAGAATGATTCCTTTCATAGACGCGTTCCTTCGCTCCTTTTTGACCTCTAACCAGGTTCGGATGCGCTCCGCCCGCTATAATTCTTGGCTAACCAGCCCTGGTAATCTTGCTGTTTGCGGATGGCTTCCACCCAGGCGGGGTTTTGTAAATACCATTCGATTGTCTTGAATAAGCCGGTGTGCAGCGAATGGCGCGGCTGCCAGTTGAGCTGGCGGTTGATTTTTGCGATGTCTATCGCATAACGTCGGTCGTGTCCGGGACGGTCGGCCACAAACCGGATCAGTTGCTGGTGTGGCGCGTACTGAGAATCGGGGCGCAATTCATCCAGAATATCGCATAGCGTGTGGATGATCTGCATGTTCGCCGGTTGGTTGCCGCCTCCGATGGTAAAAGTTTCGCCGGGTGGGCTATGTTTCAGCACAGTCCAGATTGCTTCACAATGGTCTTCCACGTACAGCCAATCCCGGATTTGCTGGCCGTCGCCGTAAACCGGCAGCGCTTGTCCATTCAGGGCATTCAGCGCCATTAAAGGGATCAGCTTTTCAGGGAACTGGCGTGGCCCATAATTATTCGAGCAGTTGGTCAGGGT
>Ga0172371_10001259_pt1 | contig 40064 bp, 32 predicted proteins | sample Lak12m_FD_114543 | JGI IMG/M metagenome (GOLD analysis project Ga0172371, IMG submission 114543) | Freshwater microbial communities from Kabuno Bay, South-Kivu, Congo - kab_022012_12m | ecosystem: Environmental > Aquatic > Freshwater > Lake | place: Democratic Republic of the Congo: South-Kivu... | reverse complement strand
GGTTTACCTGGCAGCTGGGTTGTCAATGAAGAGTATAAAATCATGATCGAAAATGACACCGTCTACCCGCTTCCGGGCAGGGTTGTCATGGCGTCCTCGCAATCAGATCAGAATGTGATATATTCACTCATCGCGTCAGGTAAAATTCTGAGTGAAAATAACTTCCGGTATTTTTACTGTTATCACATTTTACGATCGGATGATATGGGTAATACCTGGGCAGAAAAAAACCTTCCTACTGATCTGACCTACGGTGATAACTTTGCCACCATTGCCTGGCATGCACTGGATATCGCTGTGGATCCATATAATCCCGATAATCTTTTCATCGGAGGATTGGATGTTCATCATTCCGTAAACGGAGGAAATACATGGTACAGGGTCAGCGACTGGTCCAAAATGTACAGTGGCGGAGGATCTGATTATATTCATGCTGATCAGCATGCCATTGTTTATAAACCCGGATCTTCACAGGAGATACTTTTCGGTACCGATGGAGGGGTTTTTTATACCTATAACGGGATTGTAAACTACCCGGCATTTGAATCCCGCAATTACAACTTTAACACCCTTCAATATTATACGTGTGCGATACAACCAGCAGCGGGCACTGTCTCATATCTCGGAGGGTTACAGGATAACGGAACCCTCCATTACAACGGAAATCCCCTTACCCTGGACGACATGTGGAGCGGGGGCGACGGAGCTTTCTGCTTTTTTGATGAAGATGGTACGAGTATTTCTGTGACCTCAATTTATTACAATCAATATTATATTTACCAGAACGGTACCTGGATTAAAACCCTGAATAACTGGATCAGCGGGACCTTCATATCCCCTGCCGATTTTGATTACAGGAAACATGCAATTTATGCAAATCCCGTTGATTTCGTCGGGAACTTTGCTGACCATATCCTTCAGTTGACAAATATTACAGGAAACCCGGCGGGAGCATACATCAATATTGGATCAGGATCAAATCTCTATTTCTCGGCAGTCACCTACTCACCGCATTCCACTGCCACCCAGTCCAACCTGATCATCGGGAACCAGCAAGGCAGGGTCTTCCGGGTGGATAATGCAAATGCAGCTCCGGTCATTTCGGAGATCGGAAGCTCAAATTTTCCGGTGGGCAACATCTCCTGTCTGGCAGTGGGCGGTTCGGATGACACCCTCATCACGACTTTTTCAAATTACGGAGTTCCTTCTGTATGGGTTACCGCTGACGGAGGTCTGAGCTGGACAGATGTGGAAACAAACCTCCCCGACATGCCGGTCAGATGGGCTATCTTCCACCCCCAGAATTCAAGACAAGTGATGCTAGCGACAGAAACCGGAATCTGGACAACGGACCATGTTTTCACGGGTGCAGTCTACTGGTCGCCGGCAAGTGATGGAATGGCAAACGTTCGGGTTGACATGGTAAGGATCCGCAAATCAGACAATATTGTCCTGGCGGCATCCCATGGCAGGGGGATGTTTACTTCCATCGGGCCCTGGGATGTTGTTTCCGGAACCGGGAAACACAAAAAACCGGGATTGGATATTTTTCCGAATCCAAGTACAGGCATTGTCAACATTTCAACCAGTTTCCCCGGCCGGACGGTGACCACTACCAGAATTGTCAATGCACAAGGACAGATCATCGTATCAGAGAAACAAATGGTAAACGGGCCTTTCCGGGAAACATTGGATCTTTCGGAGCAACCGGCCGGCATCTATTTTCTGGTTCTTGAGACCGGGGGAAATGAAATTGCTTTTGAAAAATTAATCCTGTTATAGTGTGATGTCATCAGGAACCTCATACGAACTTTTTTCCGATGAGTATTTCATGAATGAAGCGCTGAAAGAGGCCGTGAAAGCCTTTGACAAACATGAAGTACCTGTTGGGGCTGTGATTGTTTGCGGGAATGAAATCCTTGCCCGCGCCCATAACCTTACCGAAACCCTGAACGATGTAACAGCTCATGCCGAAATGCAGGCATTCACGGCTGCGGCTTCCGGACTTGGAAGTAAGTATCTGAATGAGTGTACACTATACGTGACCCTTGAACCCTGTGTGATGTGTGCCGGAGCAGCATTCTGGACACAGACCGGACGAATTGTTTATGGAGCCGATGATGTAAAAAGAGGGTTCAGGTTAGTGGATCATCCGCTCCTTCATCCTAAAACAGTGGTGAATTCCGGTGTACTTGCTGAACAAAGCAGCACGTTGCTGAAGCTGTTTTTCAAAGGAAAAAGATCGATGCAAAGGAACAAGAATGACAAGAATGACGAATGACATGAATTAATTCGTCCCACGTCCCACGTCCCACCTCCTACTTCCTATGTCCTACGTTTTTTCCACGCCTGATAGACTTTTTTGCCTCCATAGGTAGCTCCCAATGCAAGGAGAATACCCAATCCTCCGTCAATCGGGGCGCCAACGGGAGGTGGTCCGTTTTGACCATGGTCTCCTGGCATTGGCGGTGGAGTTGGTTGCTGTGTAAATCCCCGGAACGTGACTCCTACTATAATAAAAGCCGTGAGAACTCCTATTTTCAACATTGTCTTCATGATGTTTCCTGTTAGTATTTATCTGATAAATGAACTTTAATTGTCAAAGGTCTGGGATGATCGTATACCACAAGAATATATATGCCATCAGGCAGATCTGTTTCGATCAGATTGTGCTGACGATCAACGGATCCAACTAATAAAGCATGGCCTTCAAGATCAAACAAGTAAACCGGAACCGGTTGGAACTCCTTTTCAAGTCCATGCAGTAAAATGCAGTTTTTATCTGTGGTAGCCCAAATGGCGCCGTTGCTCATTCCTTCATCCTCTCCTGCAGGATGGCCGAACCGGATCTGAAACCGATCCGGGTAATACCCGGCTGCTGAAGTGAAAAAATAGGAAGGATACGATCCCAGCTTGATTATCTTCTGCTCAAGCCGGTCTTCCAGGAAGATATCTTCCCCGCCGGTAAAACCATCCATCCCGGATGCCGTAAATTTATAATCGCCCTCTTCTCCTGCGATGAATCCCAGGTTGATTTTCATTCCAGTGCCAGCATATGGTCTGACATCTACAGAAAGAAACGATTCTCCTGCCATGGTGAATAGCTGCGGAGCCCGCGGGGCGCCGAAATATTTCAGAACATCAAAAAGTGTGTCAACTCCGTTCGTGGAACCTTCATGAAACTGAATCACTATTCCATCATTCATCCGGCCTGATTCAATGTGAAGTTTCAGTGTGCTGGATGACATGGTTTTATAATAGGTCTGGGCGTCATGCACGCGAGAAGAGGCGGGAATGGTCAACGAGGGACCAGGGCCATTCGCATGAACGATGAAACCCTGCATGGCCGGAATGATCCCTTCTGTCAAAGTCCCCACATTGCCATTCCAGCTTTTATAATTCCCTGCTTCTCCATCCCACACCCACACCGCGTTATCGACATTGCTCTTAGACCAGCTATGAACTTCAGCAGTCAATGCCGATGAAAAAGGATTTCCGACCAGATTAAATCCGGAAAAATCCCCCTCTGTAAATGTTATTATTGGTGAAACATCCCCGGTAATCAGTTGTCCGGTAAAGGCTTTCAGTTCATCTTCCGGAAAAGCTATGAGGTACCCTCTCCCAGGAATGAAATTTCGGTTATCACCTTGCTGAAAAGAGGTATTCCATGCCCCGGAAACATCCTTGCTGTTAATCCATGTTCCCTCCGGTTCGCTCCAACGATAAAAATCACATCCCTGTTCAGGAGGATCCGCAACAAAGCCAGGTTGTATTTCCTGGTTTGTTATCGGTGCCGACAACATATGGTACCGGGAATCATCCGCACTCTGATATTTTTTAATAAATCGTTCTACCTGAGCGGTACCGGAACCAGATACCGTACCTTCAGGAATAAAAGAAGCAGTAACTCCCGAATCGGCAGGTGATTTCAATACCAGGCAACCTGTTCCTGCCAATGAGCAATTCCCAGAAACTGTCAATGAATTTGCCGCTTCAATCTCCAGCACTGCACCCTCTTCAATGGAAAGATTGCCTCCAAAGGTCATGCTCGAAAGAAGGGTTTTTGTTCCGGGACCTGAAAGAATAAGGTGATGATAATTTGCAGGATTTCCGATCACTTGAACTGAATCCCCTGAATATCTGACAGTAGACCCGGGCAGAAAATTATAGCTGTTGTTAGTAAATCCAATCATTCCCCAGCCGGTAGAAGTCAGGTTAAGGATCCCTCCATCTTCAATGGTGAGCGTGTGACCTGCATTCCCGCTGTTCGGACAGCTTATACCAGCTGTTTCAATGATCCCACCGGGTGAAATCGTCACAGATACCGGGTTGGAAGTGTTATTGGTTGTAAGGTAAAGAATCCCTGAAACCATAAGGATACCCTCGACGGTGACCGATCCTCCGCCGGTTGAGCTCGCAGCTCCGTTCATGCCATCGATCGCAAGATTTCCCGGATTGGTTCCATCACCAACTAAATTCAAGGTATCTCCGGTTTCGATGATAACCTGGAATACCGTGCCCGACCGGTTGTTGTATAGCGCGGTACCGCCGACACGAAGATTGACAGGCCGGCTAATGACCAGGGTTGTTGTGTCAAAGTCGTTCAGGTATTTTCTGAACCTGGAGGCATCAAAAGATCCGGTCCCTGTTATCCTGCAGGTATCACCTTCTATATTGAATCCAATAAGGTCATATGTTGAACCATTCCCGATAGTACCATCGCAATGGATATTACCATAAACATACAGATAACGGGGATTGGAACCGGTAGATGAGTTATTTGTATACAAAAAACCGCCGCTTTCAACGGTCAGGTCATGGCAATTTTTCCCGCTGGATTCTACAATAACGGTATTGCCGGAAAGGATTGTCACAGAATCATACTTCGTCGGCACAACCCCTCCCACCCATGTGGATCCGCTGCCCCAGTTGCCGGATTGGGCCGTAATAATATTGGCTGCAAATGTGTTGCCCGGGAGCCAAAAGCACAAAAGAATCAAAATGACCGGATAAAATACATGTCGTTTCATAAGGAACTTTTGACATTAATCCGGTTTTATGGCAAAAGGTTATACGTCGAAACGAAAAATTTTTTTAAAAATAAAATCTGGGGAAAGAACTTACCGGCTATGCAGGCAGGAATGCGAGTTTCGCTCTGAATACAGGTTTGTCATCTTCTGATCTGATGCCACGAAAAACAGCTTCGGAGGGTGTGATCTTTCCAAATAACTGTATTTCATCTTCAAGCCTGGTTTCTGAAAGGAATTCTATAAGAAATGATCGGATCAATGACGACTGATGGATTTCTTTAGGGATTGAATCGATGATCCACTCCACATAGCGTGTATTGTTCACATGCCCGTACCTGTCAATGGTTGAGTAATAGGCCTTGTAGGTTTCAAGGTAATCCAGCGGCTCCCTGATGTTTATTTTTTCGGGTTGCTCATCCATGGCCGGCGTTGACGTCATCAACGGAACAATATCACGGTCGATGATGCCAGGAAGAGGTTTGCGCGTTTCCGTATCGATGATAAACCATTGAGAGGAAGCTACACCAAGACGTTGCCCCTGGGCGGATAAGATCTCAAAATCGCGCATCGCGAGCAATCCTTCCATCCCGCGGGGCCAGGTGCTGACCGTAATGACATCTTCCCAGGCAGGATAGCTTTCCATCTTAATCAACAACCTGACAATCACCCAGGTATGCTTGATTTTATCGTTCTCCATGTAGCCGAAACCCAGATGATTTGCATGATGCCATGCCGATTCCTGAAGATAGCGGCAGATAGCCATGAGAGAAATGCGGTTATTTTGGTCCGTATCGAACCAATGAACCGGGTATTGGTCGCTCCAGATTCGCTTCAAATCTTCCATTGCACAAAGATAAAGGTTATATCTTTGTTAATGATTTTAACTCACAAACTCACCTATCACATGTCAATCACCCGCCCACAAGCAGTAGAGTTATTGCATACGTATATACAGAATGACAAGATGATCGCGCATTCACTTGCTTCTGAGGCTGTAATGAGAAGCCTGGCTAAAAAACTTGGCCGCAATGTGGAGCAATGGGGAATGGCCGGACTGCTTCATGACCTTGACGTGGAGATTACCAATGCAGAACCGGCTATTCACGGCACTCAGACCGAGATCCTGCTGAAGGATTATCATGTTGATCCTGAAATTCTGGATTCTATCCGCATGCACAATGAATACTCCTCCGGGAAAGAGCGTTATACAGAGTTCCAGCATGCATTGGCTGCAGGAGAGACAATTACCGGTTTGATCTTCGCTACAACGTATGTTTATCCAGATAAAAAACTGGCCAGCGTAAAACCCAAATCAGTGGTCAAACGAATGAAAGAGAAAGCATTTGCAGCATCGGTGTGCAGGGAAAACATTCTGGAATGTGAAAAAATCGGCATTCCTTTGCCCGAGTTTGCAGCATTGGCCATAGAGGCGATAGTGCCGATTGCTGATGAAATTGGTCTGTGATGGGGAGGAAAGGTTGAGGGGATGAGGGGATGAGGGGATGAGGCTCAGTCGGCTTCAGGCATCCAGTTTTTCGAGAATTTCCTGCAACTCATTAAATGTGAATGGCTTTTTCAGGATGGCAGTTGCTTTCAGTAACCGGGCCGTATTGAGGTACTCTGCCGCGCCGACTTTTCCACCACCGGACATCGCAATGATTTTTAAATCGGGGCTTAACGATCGCAACTGTATAATGGTTTCTATCCCTTCCATAACCGGCATGATGATATCCGTGATAACCAGGTCAAAGCCGTGGGTGTTGAATAGAGAAATCCCTTCTTCTCCGTTATTTGCAGTCATGGTAGTATAGCCTGCTTTTTCAAACATTTTTGTCAATGAGGCCCTGAATACATGGTCATCATCGATGATTAACACTCTTGCCATTCGTTGGTATCTTCAGAATTATGAAAGGTAAAAATACATTATTTTATCATGAAATAAACAAGTTCATAACAAAAACAGACATTACATTATCATATTTCCGAGTCTATGAATATCATCTGACTCCAGGATATGGATCCCGGGCTTCGATTCCCGGGCACATCGGATCATTGCACGGGCAACACTTTCAGCATGAATCGCCCGGTATTTTCGCAAAGATCCGAACATAAAGGGATGTGCTATTTTTGACAGTATTTTTCCAACATTTTCCCCAGATCTTTTTTCATCGCGTTTGCCAAGCAACATGGAAGGCCTGAGAATATATATGGAAGGGATGGAACATGATGTTACAGCTTCTTCCATTTCACCTTTTGTCCTCAGATAGAAATTGAGGGATGCCGGGTTAGCCCCGATGGAAGAGATCACAAGAAAACAAGTAATTCCCGACCGTTCTGCAAGTTTGGCCAGAGACACAACATAAGTAACATCAACCCTGTAAAAGTTCTCCTTGGTTTTGGCTTTCCGGATAGTGGTACCCAGGGTACAATAGAGGTGATTTGCTGCAACTTCCGGTATATCGGGGAGTTCTTCAAAAGCAAGCACACTTTCTGTGAATCGATGATCAATAGCAGCGGAAGGCTTACGGACCCAAATTTCAATCTGTTCATGTGAATCAGAGTGAATAAGCAGATTTAATAGTGCTTTACCGATTAATCCGGTAGCGCCTGCGATAATGGATTTCATGCTAAACTCATTGTGATATTATTAACACACGCGACAAAAAGTCCTTGAAATTATCAAATATTGCATATATTTACCGCCCTATCATTGAATCCAAATTCAAATATACATTAAAACTGTTAATGTGGAAACAAACAACGACTACAATTTCAGCATTTTCAAACCTGTAAATGAATATTCGAGAAGAAACAGGAATATCATCCTGTCGATTATTCTTATATGGGCTCTATGCGTATTCGGATTCCAGTTTCTATTGCTGATCCTTGAAAAACCAACACCTGAAAAGGCGTTGACAGTTTACGAAAGCGTTGCGGATCATGTGAAATCAGGAGAAGCTACTGTTGAAGAAAAGCAAGCGTATACCGGATCGCTTTTAATGGTTTTGGGAAAAACCCTGAAGCCTGATGCCCGTATCAAACTGGACAATGCTCTGACGGCAACGGTCTATGACCTGATAGGAGATTCTTCAGAACAAGAGATACTGAAAGAAAAACTGATCCCCCTTTCAGAAAAAAGAGCAGAACTCGTGGCCCTTAAGGCTGCCTGGGATGAAAAATCAATCACATATGTTGAATATAAGAACGGAAGCATGGCGCTGAATGCCCAGATCATGAGCCTTAAAGATGACCTGGGCCATTTCCTTAAAAAGTTTGAGAACCGGCTTATACCGGCAGGTGATAAATTTGGAAGGGTCAAGATGATCTGGCTGCCTTTAGAGATGAGAGCATCAGCCATCCTCGACCCAAAACCTGTTGAAAAGGAGCAAATCGACCAGATCATGAAGCTTTATCTGACGCATAACCAATCTTTTCTGACAAATTACAGATTTTTAGGCTTCCCTTTCCATTATTTCTACACAGCGGTTTTTCTGCTGGTACTTTTTGTTTTCTTATGCGTGATGTATGCATACCGCATTCAACACTTACACAGAAGATATGGCATGGAAGAATAACTGTAAAAAAATGAAAAAGATGAAACAAATAGCTAGCATACTCTCCCTGGTTTTTATCCTGTTCCTCCCTTCTTTGGCAAATGCGGCAGGAGTGACCGAACTCGAAGGAAGTTTTAAATTTGGTCCTGCAATCATTCTGATTTCAACACTCCTGTTATTTGTCTTGGTGGGGATCCTTTTCCGGGCCAAAGACACCACCGATTTTTATGCTGCCGGTCGCCGCATCTCTCCGGTCGGGGCCGGAATGGCCATTGGTTCGAACTGGATGAGCGCCGCCTCTTTCCTTGGAATGGCTGCCCTGATGTACGATTCGGGCTACAACGGACTGGCATACGTGGTTGGGTGGACCGGCGGGTATGTGTTGTTGCTTGTCCTGATGGCAGGACAGATACGACGGTATGGAAAATACACGGCTCCCGATTTTATCGGAGACCGTTTTTATTCCAGGGGACTTCGTGTCTTCAGCGCCATTATGGCCATCGTAATTTCCATTGCCTATTGTGTGGGCCAGTTTGGCGGTATCGGACTGATGTTCAAATGGATCCTTGCTATTGACTACATGTGGTCTGTAATTATTGGCGGTTCAGTTGTATTGCTTTATACCTTGATATCCGGAATGCTGGGTGTAACCAAAAATATGCAGATTCAATACGTTATAATCATTATATCCTTTGTGATCCCGTTATTTATTCTCACCTATAAGTTTGATTATTTCTGGTTGCTACCGCCGATGGGATATGGAACGGCTGTTTCCGACATCGTTCGTGGGATACCGGTCCCTCCGATGGCAAATGGGATGGCCCTTACAAATGTCTTTGGAAATGAATTTGTGATGATGCCCAGTCCTGAATATGCCATGCCTTGGGATCCTTCCACCGGAAAATCCTTTTTCCAGTTCATCGCCATCGCCTTTTCTTTGATGATCGGCACTGCCGGATTGCCTCACGTTTTGCAGCGCTTCTATGTGGTTCCCAAGGCAAATGACGCCCGCTGGTCGGTTGTTTGGGGTCTCTTCTTCATCTGTATCCTCTATTGGGGAGCTCCGGTCTATTCGGCGCTCGGAAAAATTCTCTCGATCAACCCCGAAGTAGGTTCCCTTGCGAAAGATGCCATCGTGGTCTATACTGCCCAACTTGGGGGTGTAAACTCCCTGTTGGTCGGATTCCTTGCCGCAGGAGCTGTATCGGCTGCATTCAGCACAGTTTCGGGGCTCTTTGTTGCCGGTGCTTCCTCTTTCTCACACGATATCTATTATAAAGTCATCAATCCGAATGCAAAGCCCAAAACCCAGTTGTTGTTGGCCCGACTGGGTACGGTGTTAATGGCTTTCATCGTTACGCTTCTTGCATTGCAGAATTTTGCACTGATCGGAGAACTGGTCGCAGCCGCTTTCTCCATTGCTGCATGCACGCTCTTTCCGCTTTTCCTCCTTGGGATATGGTGGAGCGAGGCAAACCGGGCCGGGGCAGTGGCCGGACTCACAACGGGGATGCTGGTAACAGCCATGTCCATCACCTATTTTGTTTGCGGGAAAAATGGAATTCTGTTGCCCGGACATGAATTTATCAGCTATTACTTCCAACTCTGGTATTTTGCCCTGATCGGGGCTCCACTGGCAATCCTTGTAAATATAGTCGTATCCAAATTCACTAAGCCAACCCCTGTCGAGATCAAGAAATTTCTGGCGAAAGAGGTTCATGCACATTAATTTCTCTGCCGGCCGTTCCCTTAATTGGGGGAGGGGCCAGGGGAGGGGGTAGCAACATATGCTCCAGTTATCCAGACAAACAAAAATCCTGATCCTGGTTATGGTTCTGATATCCGGGATCGGGGTAATCTCTGCCTGGCTGTACTATAGATATGAGAATGCCGCGGAGGATCCCCGGGTGAAAGATGCAAGATTGTTGCTCAGCCGCTATGATGAGCTCATGCAAAACGGGAAATTCGATGAAGGTCTGAAACTCCTGGACTCCATTGAACAGCTTTATCAGAGCGTTCCCTGTTACGGAGAATCCTTTGAGATGGGTGTGATCCAGAACAACCGCGGATCGGCATGGCTTACCATGGCCCTATATAACACGGAAGATTCGATTCACAAGTCGGAGATGCTGGTACTCGCACATAAAGAGACCCTCCTTTCCATTGCAACCTATGAAAAGTGGCTTCAACAGTTCGACAGCCTGCCGTATGGTGAAATTAAATTGAAGGTGGAACAATGCTTCCCCGAACAAGATCCCGCATTTGCCGGGTTGGATTACCAGCGGATCATCGACCGCCGGATTGAAGAAATTGAGCTTGCAAAAATTGAAACTCCCCGAAGGTTATCCGTCAGCTATTCGAACCTGGGAATCATCCAACGACATCAGTATCAGCAGGATTCAGCCATCCTTAGCTATATCAGGGCACTCAAGCTATGGAACAGGAATCCTGCGGCTAAAAACAATTTGAATACGTTGCTCGACAGGGAAGCTGAAGACGAATCCATCCTGAGACAGCTCTTTCCCCCCGACCGGAGAAAACCGGAAAATTAGCAACCCACCTTCCTACATTCCTGTACCTCCCCGGAACTCCGCAACCACTTGCCCGATGAATTCGGAGATCTCGCCGAAGACCTTTTTCAACATGGCCAGCTCTACTGTGGAAATAGTTTCAGGATTGACAAAATTATCCGGAGATTCGCCTTTGGCGAGCTGTTCAACCTGGTGCCTGAAACGGATCATCATCAGAAGCGAATAGGCTTCATTTCGCTCGTCGAGCTGCCGGTCACTGAGTAATCCGAGACGGTGCAACTGGGTTATTCGTTCCAGCGTGTTTGTATCCCTGATTCCTTCTTTCAGTGCGTAGAGCCTGGCGATATCAACCAGTGGCAGCATGGAGTGCTTGCTATCAAAGGTCTCAGGCTGTGATTTCCCGGAGCCCACAACAATGTTTCCGAAAAAGCCCAGCGGAGGTTTAAGCCGTTGAATATTGCCGGTAAGGTAAATAAAAAAAGCGGGATGTTTTTTAATTACCTCCTGAATATGTCGGTGAAGATCGTCGCACAGCCTTGTCTCCCCGTAAACCGGCCGGAAATCAAAGAAAATGTTTATGTCCAGTAAATCCTGGGGTTCTGATGAAACGATCCAACCTGTGAATTTTTCTTTCCACCGGCTGAGTGGCTGGCACCATTCGGGATTGCTGGCCATGATCTTTCCCTTGCAAAATGGATACCCGGATTCGTTCAACCATTGACTTACCGTCGATCCGATCCGGAGAAAAAATGAATGCACGGTTTCAAATTGACCAGAGTTCACATCCGCAAAAAGGATTGCATTGTCCTGATCGGTAGCCAGGGTTTGTTCCTCCCTGCCTGCACTCCCAAGCAACAGGTAAACGAATGGAACCGGTGGATCCCCCAGCTGATCAACAGCCAGCTGGATGAATTTCCGGACGATTGCATCAAACAGGATTGCATTGAAACGAACCAGGTTTATCACGTCAGAGCCCGTATTCATCATTGCGACGGTCAGTTCGGGAATCCGTCTCCCAATCTCTGCCACTGCGTGCCATGTTTCAGCCATTTCGACCTGTTTTCTGATCAGCGACACAGAGTATTTGTGTACCTGCAGCAGGTCACTGTTACTGACAATACCAATGATTTCTCCTTCCTGGTTTCTCACTCCCAGGTGACTGATCTCCCTCTCCTGCATCAAGGAGATAGCCTCAAAAAGCATCCCCTTTCCGGGGATGGTCACTAGGGGCGAGGACATAATTGCATGCACAGGCCTGTCCGGGGAAACACTTTCAGCAATAGCTCTTTTACGGATATCTTCATCGGTGACGATTCCAACAGGCTCTCCGTCTCCGGCGGTGACAAGGATAGCATCATATCCCATGTCGGTCATGACCCTTGCAGCCTGTCGGATCGATTGGTGGAGATCGCAGGTAAGTAATCTGCCCGGGAACTTTCCGACAGGCTGACTCAGAAATAAAAGGGTGGTTTGAAAGTCGGTAGCCTGGTTCGTTTGTAGGCGGATTTTCCGTTTTTCGTCGCTCAGTGGCTTCACCTGGATCACATGAACAAAGTCATTCCCCAAGGGCATCAGCGAAACCACCAGTTCTGCCAGGAGAAGATCTCCCGGTTTTTTTGACAGGTAGATCTCAATCTGGACAGCAGTACCAAGATCATCCGTTGTCTTGTTTATTGCATCCTGAACAATTGCCAGGTCAGATGGCCGGAACAGGATACCAAGACCCTTTTCAACCAGTTCATTCTCTGTGAATTCTGTCAGGTCCTGGAGGATCTTGTTTGCATAAACAACTTCGCCATCAAGTATCATGATGGTTCCGTCAGAAGATGCTTCCACCAGAGTCCTGTATTTTTCCTCCGATCGTTTGATTTCTTTTTCGGCAAGCACTCTTTTCTGTTCGATCCTGAAACTCTGTACAGTAACTATTCCCATCAAAAAAGAAAGAATCAGAGTGATTATCAGGGCGGTTATAAACAGTCCCCGCTCCAGGCTTGCGATCTCTTCCCTGACATCTTCAAGGTAGATTCCTGTACCAATGACCCACCCCCAGGGTTTGAAAAATTTCACGAAAGAAAGTTTTGGAACGATTTGCGTTGAATCGTCTTTCCATTGCCACATGTACTCAACGAATCCTTCACCGGATTCCGAAGCGCTGGCACGAACTGCCATTTCAACAAACAGCCGTTTTCCCAGGGGATCCTTAAATTCCGAAAGGTCAGTGCCATTCAGTTCTTTCCGGTATGGATGCATCACCATCAGCGGTTTCAGGTCGGTGATCCAGAAATAGTCTTTTCCTTCATTTCCGTATCTCAGGGATTCAATGCAGGAAGCGGCTTGCTGTTTTGCCTGTGCTGTTGACAGAATTCCTGAAAATTCGTCCAGATGGTATTTCTGAAGGACACTCCAGGCTGTGATGGTCAGCTCCCGGATCATGTCGGCTTTCCGTTCCATGATGCTTCTTTCGTACGCTGGAAGGATCACAGCATAAAAGGAGATGATAAACAGGATTATGGCTGCCACAACAGGAAAAATGATCCTGAAAAAGAACCTCCAGCGAAATGAGATGAATCGTTTCATAACGGCATTTATTTGCTGATGAACCTGGTTGATACAATGCCTGTACCGGTATCAAGAACCATCAAACCCGACGGAACACCTCCGAGGGTTACAGGTGGACAGCTAATCCATGTACGGCATCCTGTTAAAGAGATCCGGTCGCCTGTCCGGCTTGTCAGCTGAAACCAGGTGCCACGAAGGGTATTCTTAATATGAACATGTCCACTGACCGCATTGTGGCATCCATTCCGCCTCATCCAAACCAGGTGAGGCCAGATATCGGGAGGCCAGGAAGGCATTCTTCTCAGTGAGCCACTCAGATCCGGGTAGAGATGATGGGAAAACATGATCCTGAAACCATCTATATCTTCGGTTAAAAATTCAGGCAACCCTGAAAGATATTCCCTTGAAACATCTGATAACCGGATCTGGTCTTCGGCAGGAGAGTAGTCCCAGAGTTTATTTTTTCCTATCTTCCATCGTTCTTCCAGGGGAATTGAATACCATCCTTTCGGGTAAACAAAATGGTCAGTGAATTCAGGAAGTTTCTTAATGGCAAAAAGATCGTGGTTTCCTGCAAGGGAAATGGAGCAGCTCTCTTTCACAAGCCTGATGCATGCTTCAGCATCCTGAACACGGCCGGCCCCGTAATAGCCGTTATCAAAACCGACAATATCACCAAGGGAAACCACCCGGTCGCACCGCTCTTTTTCCAGCATTCGCAAAGCAAGGGACAGGGAGAGGATGTCTTCATGGATATCTGAAATAATCCCGATTTTCATACATACCGGATTAATGTTATAAAATTAACAAATTTCGCGCATAAAAAATTCTAATTTTGTATGCAGATTTCAACCTATGTAAGCATGAGAAAACTTCTCTTCGTGATCGTTATGACCTATTCGTTTGGAGCACTTCAGGGCCAGAACAGTTTCAGCCTTTCAGCCGGGTATTTATTTACACATACAAGTATTGCTGAATACAAACGCCCTGGAAATAACTACTATTTTCTCGATTACGTTTCTGTCGATCCCAACATGAGTTCGTTTCATGCCTCCTTCAATGCAGATATTGATCTTGGCAACCGGTTTTTCTTTTCAACAGGCATGCATTACCAGGAAATGGGAATGGCGAACATCAATTTTGTGGATACACTGAACGACTTCTATTCATACCCAGCCAACCAGCATTACATTGGATGGTCACTTCTTCTGAAATATCACTACCAGTTCCGCGACAGCAGGTTTGGCGTATTTGCCGGGGTTGGACCCAAAGTAGATTTTGCCGTTGGATACCTGAATATCGCGGAACAGGCTCCTTACCGTGCCATGAATTCCATGACCCCTTTTGCACGGTTCAATACCATCGATTTCTCCATTGCTGTGGAAGCCGGAGCTACTTACAAACTGGGTCCCGGGACCCTCCTGGCAAAGATCAACTATTACCAGGGTTTGAGCGATGTGCTACGGGATGATTATGTGGTGGGGAAAACCATTTGCATCGGGTTGGATGTCGGCTATTCGGTAAACCTCTCCATCTTTTCCGGTACCGAACGATAACACACTGCCGGATGCTGCCGCTGCCAAATCTTTTCATAAACACCGGATGCAGTCTTCCCGGGACCGGCATGGTCGTCGCTTTTATCCGGAAAAACAAACCAAAACAGAATCAGACATCTCGAATAAAATAAAAAACGATCCTTATGGTAAAAAAAATCTCGTCAATTTTCGGACTGTTCCTGGTTCTCTGCAACCTGGCCGTTTCACAGGAGATAGTTCAATGGCGGGGTCCTGACCGCGATGGTAAATACCCTGCAACAGGTTTACTGGCAAGCTGGCCGGAAGAGGGCCCTCAGCTTCTCTGGCATATTGACGGACTCGGACAAGGCCATTCCTCAGCCGTTATTACAGACAATAAGATCTTTGTTTCCGGCACCCTGGAAGAGACCGGCTACATTTTCTGCTTTACAAAAGATGGGCAGCCAATCTGGAAAGTTCCATACGGTCCCGAATGGACTGAAAGCTGGCCAGGCACCCGCTGCACACCGTTGTATGTGGAAGGAAAATTATATATGTTGAGCAGTCTCGGAAAACTTTTCTGCATGGATGCAACGGATGGAAAAATGCTCTGGCGGGTGGATCTGTTCACGGAATACGATGGACGTAATATCAAATGGGGGGTTACTGAAAACCTCCTGATTGATGGGGATATCCTGTATTGCACACCCGGAGGCGTGAAGGACAATGTCATCGCACTGAACCGCAACAACGGAAAGCTCATCTGGTCTTCGCCGGGAAAGGGCGAGTTGAGCGCATATTGTTCCCCCGCTTTGGTGAAACTTGCCAAACGGACACTTTTTATTACCCAGACCGCCAACTCAATTTTTGGCGTGGATGCCAGAGACGGCACATTGCTCTGGTCGCATCCGCAACCGAATAAATGGTCGGTTCATGCCAACACCCCGTACTTTCAGGATGGATATCTCTATTGCGTTTCAGGTTACGGACAGGGTGGTGTTCAACTGAAACTGGCTGCCGATGGCTCGGCCAAACAGGAAATATGGCGCAATACATCGATCGACAACCGTATGGGCGGATTTGTTGTCCTCGGTGACAGGATCTATGGGTCAGGAGATTCAAACCAGGGATGGACCTGCGTGGACTGGAAAACCGGACAGGATGTCGCTCCGGAAAAAATGTCGGGGAGAGGAACTGTCATTTATGCTGACGGATTACTCTATTGTTACAACGATTCCGGGGAATTCGTGCTTGCAAAACCAACTGCTGACGGATTACAGAAGATCAGCTCCTTTGTGGTTCCGTACGGAGAAGACCAGCACTGGTCCCATCCGGTAATCACGGATGGGATTTTATACATCCGTCATGGCGGTTCCCTTATGGCATATGATGTTCGAAAGCAGTAGCTGATCGATACATTTAAGTTTTTGATCAAGATTTTTTCGTTTTTATCCCTGCGAAGGCTACTTTTGCCTTACTAAAACCGAAATGCCTATGATTCAGAGCGTTTCAATGATTTATAGCAAGGTTAGAATGCCTGTCATTCTCCTTGTACTGTTTTGTTTTGTCTCTTCAGGTCAGGCGCAATTTACCTCCCAGTGGCGAGGCCCGCAACGTAGTGGAATTTATCCCGATACTGGATTACTCACCTCCTGGCCTGAAGGTGGTCCGGAACTTCTCTGGTCAGTAAATGATCTTGGCAAAGGTTATTCCTCTGCAGCAGTTACTGATGATGCGGTTTATATTACCGGGATGAAGGATTCGACCGACAACCTGACCAAACTGACTAAGGATGGCGAAATTGTTTGGTCTCTACCTTTCGGTCGAACCTGGACAGCTTCATTTCCAGATACCCGGACAACACCAACAATTGAAGGAAACAGGATTTACGTCATCAGCGGAACAGGAGATATCGCTTGTATTGATGCCGAAAACGGCTCGTTGATCTGGGGATTTGATGCCGTGTTGAAATTTGAAGGAAGATGGGGAGACTGGGGCATTTGCGAGTCCCTCTTGCTTGTTGACAATAACGTAATCTATTCACCTGCAGGACCCCGAACCACACTGGTTGCACTCAATAAATATACCGGGGAGACAACCTGGGAATCGGAATCTTTGAACGATACCAGTGCCTATGTGTCACCAATCCTGTTCAATTACAATGGAAAGAAGATTATCGTTACAACAAATGCCCGTCATCTGGTAGGTGTTGATGCCTTATATGGGAATATATTGTGGGGTTACGATTACGCCGCTCTCTTACCTGATGAGAGCTTGAAAGTGTGGCCAGGTGCCCCATTTACCAATACAATAACTCCACTGGTTTCAGAAAACGGGATCTATATTACTGGAGGATATAACCATGTGGGAGCGATGTTCGAAATTTATGATGAAGGCAGGCAGATCAAACTGATCTGGACCGATTCAACAATCGATTGTCACCATGGCGGAGTGGTGAAGATCGGTGATTATATCTACGGTGCTAATTGGATTAATAATGCCAACGGAAATTGGTGCTGTATTGATTGGATTACAGGGAAACCACAATGGGAAGAGAAATGGTTCACCAAAGGATCAATCATTGCTGCCGATGGGATGCTCTACTGTTATGAAGAGAAAACTGGGAACCTTGGATTGGTAAAACCGACTCCGGAAAAATTTGACCTGATCTCAAGTTTCAAAATTACCGATGGAACCGGGCCTCATTGGTCGCACCCGGTAGTACAGCATGGAGTGTTGTATGTCCGCCACGGGGATGTTCTTATGGCCTATGATGTTCGAAAGCAATAGGTCACCGATTCAATTCTGTTTTTGATCAATCCGGGACCATCACTTACATTGATTGCAAAAGCCATTATCTTTGTGATGTGACAATAACAAAAAGGCAGATAGTTAAGTATTTTCCATATGTGTTTGTTGTTTTGGCTGCCGGCGTGATTGGCTGGTGGCTCCTGCACAATCCGGTGAAATCCCTTTCCGTTGCCGTACCTGGAATGGACAACCGCACGGCAGATCCGGGCAGGATGGCCGAAACAGTCAATATAGGAGAATTTTTTGAATACTTCGGTGACGCACCGGGTTTGCCGGGAACCCGCTGGCCACGATTCCGCGGTGACGATTTTGACAACATCTCAAAGGAAAGGATCCCGCTGATTAATTCATGGGGAACATCCGGGCCAAAAATTCTCTGGACTCTGGATCTTGGCGAAGGACATGCCGCACCCGCGGTTTATGACGGAAAACTCTATCTCCTCGACTACGATGAAACCCTGAAACGTGATGTCCTCCGCTGCCTCTCTCTCGAAACAGGAAAAGAACTGTGGCAACGTTCTTACAATGTGCATCTTAAACGAAACCATGGCTTGTCCAGGACTGTCCCCTCAGTAACAGAAAAATTTGTCGTAACAATCGGTCCGCGATGCCAGGTTATGTGTGTGGACAGGAAATCAGGGGACTTTCTCTGGGGGATTGACCTCGAAAAGGAATATGGGGTCGAAGTTCCCTTCTGGTACACAGGACAATGCCCCCTGATCGTTGAAGACACTGCAGTTATTGCCGTGGGAGGATCCTCCCTGATGATTGGGGTGGACTGTAAAACCGGGAACGTCGTGTGGAAAACACCCAATCCGAATGGCTGGAAAATGTCTCACTCCTCGGTGATGCCAATGACCTTGCATAACAAGAAGATGTACGTGTATCCCGCAATTGGCGGAGTATGCGGGATTTCGGCGGAAAGATCGGACCGTGGGGAGATACTCTGGGAGAATCTTGAGTTTTCCCCTTCTGTGGTGGCTCCCTCTCCGGTGATAATGGATAAAGGCCGGATATTCCTGACAGCCGGGTATGGATATGGCGGGGCTGTGATCCGGGTGAACGAGCACCAGGGGACTTTTACTGCAGAAATCATCCAGAAGTACAAACCCTCGGAAGGATTGGCGTCCGAGCAGCAGACTCCGATATATTACAACGGGCACCTGTTGGCCATCATGCCAAAAGATGCCGGAGCACTGCGTAACGAATTTGTATCATTTCATCCTGATGATTGCCGGAAAGTGGTGATGAGGAGCGGTAAAACAGATCGGTTTGGCCTGGGGCCATACATTGTTGCTGATGGAAAAATATTTATCCTGAATGACGATGGAGAGATGACTATCGCGAAACTCTCCACCAGTGAGTTTACCGTACTTGACAGGAAACGGATCATCGAGGGCCAGGACTCCTGGGGACCGATTGCTGTGACAGGAGGTTTCCTTCTGATGCGTGACTCGAAAAAGTTGGTCTGTATTGATATAAAAGCAGAATAGAAGCAGGAACCAATGAACCTGACTTGAATTAAATGCACGGAAATGAAACAGAAACTGATTATTATATTCTCCCTGGTCCTGCTTCTGGCGGTGATCGGTTACATGGTGGCTGATCTCTTCTTCTCATCTGGCGACCAGGAAAATCCATATGACTATGGCTTGTCGGAATTGCGCAAGAGTGATACCAGCCTGATTTGCTACCGGGAAATCTTTCAATTCACTCCAGGATTATCTGAGGTCTTTGGGATTGCCACTGATCCTGCCGACCACATTTATGTAACAGGCTCAAACGGCGTTGAGATTTACTCATCAGACGGAAAACTGATATCCCACTTACCGTTTCATGATACGGCTTATTGCATTACAGTCGCTCCTGATGGAAAGATATTGCTGGGGATGACCGATCATGTCGCAATTATGAGTAACCAAGGGGAAATAATCAACCGGTGGAAACGGGAAACCGCTAACTCGATTCTCACCGGCATTGCCACGAACGGAACAGATATTTTTGTGGCTGATGCCGGAGAAAAAATCGTTTACCGGTATGACCGGAATGGCGACTTACTTAACCGGATCGGCGAAAAAGATACACTCAAAGGAGTTCCGGGATTTGTGATTCCCAGCCCCTATTTCGACCTCGGTTTAGGCAGGGATGAGGAACTTTGGGTGGTCAATTCGGGGCGGCACCTTTTCGAAGCATTTCGTCCTGATGGCACCCTGATATCAGTCTGGGGAAGTACATCCATGGAGACGGAGGGTTTTTGCGGGTGCTGTAATCCTTCAAATTTTGCCATCCTTTCCGATGGCTCCTTTGTGACCAGTGAAAAGGGGATTGAACGGGTGAAGATCTACAAGCCATCGGGAGAATTCAAATGCATTGTAGCCGGACCAGACCAGTTCGAAGAAGGAACCCGTGGGCTTGACCTGGCGGTGGATTCCAAAGACAGAATTTTATTGCTCGACCCCTGGAGGACACAGGTGAGGATATTTATTCACAAAGAAATTTCCGCTGATGAAAAAGAGTGATATTGGAACCGGAGGAAAACTTCCAAGACGAACGTTTTTTACGAAAATCATGCATGCGGTCATTGCTGCCGGTTTGACCGGCGCTACGGGATACCTTCTGCTGAAAGAAAAGAGAGAGGAGGCCTGTTCCCTTGATTTCACATGCACCCTGTGTGGTAAAACCGAACAATGCGGATTACCGGCTGCTGAATCGTTCCGCCGGTATGAGCGTCAGAAGAAAGAGCAGAGCAGGGCTAGGCAGACGAAAACAGAGTGGTAGAAACAAAGAGAAAAAGGAGTAAAAGGTAAGAGATACAAAAAGATATCGGAATGGAGAAGTCGGAAAAAGGGAAAATAACCTGCAGGCGTGAATTTCTGCGGAAAGGCGCCCAGGCCTCCATTTTACTGGCGCTGGGAGGTATTACCGCGCTGGCTGCAAGACGGACTGGTGGTGACGGCTATGTATGGCAGATGGATCCCGCCAAATGCACCCAATGCGGTAGATGTGCTACCAGTTGTGTCAAATCCCCCTCGGCGGTTAAGTGTGTGCACGTGTATGCCATGTGCGGTTATTGTGATCTCTGCGGAGGCTATTTCCTTCCGGAAACGAAGATACTGGACACTGCGGCGGAGCACCAGCTTTGCCCTACCAAGGCAATCAAGCGTACATTCATTGAGGATCCTTTTTTTCAGTACACAATTGATGAAGATCTCTGCATCGGATGCGGGAAATGTGTTAAAGGATGTGGAGCCTTTGGGAACGGATCCCTTCAATTGCAGGTGCGGCAGAACCTTTGCGACAATTGCAATGAATGTGCCATTGCCCGCAACTGTCCGTCAGATGCTTATTCCAGGGTCCCTGCCGGCAATCCATATCTGCTGAAAGGAATCGGCGCAGAGATACTGGATATTACTTAAACCCTGATCCCCCGGATGAAAAAACGGACAGCACTGGCATTTCTTTCCATCCTGTTTGCATGGCAGATTGGCTCTTCATATGCTATTCAACGTTTTCCGAAACCCGAATTTGATTCGGGTTACATCACTCCCGAAACCCTCCTTCCCACGCCACGGGCCGGAATCCTGGAAATCATGGATGTATCGGTGCTGCTGATCGCACTGTCAATGGTTACCTGGGCTGTTTTGAAACGTCGCTCAAGGAATATGGTCTTCTGGATCTCTGTATGCTCCCTGGCCTATTTCGGTTTCTACAGGGAAGGGTGTGTTTGTTCCATAGGAGCGATCCAGAATGTGACTCTGGCGATTTTCTCCGGATCTTACATCCTACCCTGGACTGTCCTTGTTTTTTTCATGGCCCCGTTGGTATTTACCCTGGCTTTTGGAAGAACATTTTGTGCGGGAGTTTGTCCATTCGGGGCATTCCAGGACCTGGTTTCCTGGCGCCCCCAAAAAATCGGACCCCAACTCAATGCGGTACTTGGAGTAATACCATATATCTATCTGACATTCGCCGTGTTATATGTCGTTACTGAAACCGACTTTATCATCTGCAGGTATGACCCGTTTGTGGGCATCTTTCGATTCAATGCCACCTTTGGGATGTTTCTATTTGCCGGCGTGTTGCTCCTCTCCGGAATTTTTATCGCAAGACCATACTGTCGCTTCCTTTGTCCTTACGGCGTGTTACTCAATTGGATCAGCCGCTTTTCCAGGTACCACCTTCCAATCACCCCTTCGGTTTGCATTCAGTGCCGTTTGTGTGAAGACTCCTGTCCCTATGAAGCCATTGAAAAACCGGTGACGGTGAAAAATCCCGATGCCAGGCAAACAGTTGTTAAAAAGTTCATCCTGATTGTGTTGCTGTTCCCTTTCTTGATCCTTCTCGGGGGCTGGACAGGCTCCCAGCTTCATGAAACGCTTGCCAAGGTCAACGGAAAGGTATCTCTGGCGAATGAACTTCTCCATCCTGAGAATATACAAACCGGAAAGGAATCGGTCGAGGTGACAGCCTTCAGGGCTTCCGGAAAACCTGCATCAGAACTCTATGCAGAAGCATCAGAAATTCTCCGTCAGTTTTACATCGGGGGATGGATTTCAGGAGGATTTATCGGACTCGTGATAGGCGGATTGCTGGCCGGCCGGCTGATCACACGCTACCGAACGGATTTTGAACCGAACCGGGGTACCTGTTTCAGTTGTGCCAGGTGTGTGGATTATTGCCCCGTCAAATCATAACCTGTACAAAGAGAATAATGGAAAAGACGAAACATACGGAACCAACCATCCAGCTTTTGAACAGGATTGCTGTGATAACCGGTGTCGTGGCCTTTATCATCTGCATACTGGTCATTGCCAACTACATCCAGGTAAAAAGGGTCGATCCGCTTAACACACCGGCAATGACCAGTATGCTGGAACGGCTCAAGAACAATCCGGGCGATGATGCTCTTCGAAATGAGATCCGGGAACTTGACCTTCTTTCCAGGAAAGCCTTCTTCACCAGCCAGTGGCAGATCAGGACAGGCGGATATATCCTGCTGATCAGTGTTCTTGTCATAATTATCTGCATGAAGTGGATCGAAATGATCACACCGAAAATTCCACCACAACCCGAACAGGAACGAGACAGGTTTTGGGAATTCCGGAAGATAAACCAGCGCTGGATCATCTATACCGGGATTTTCCTGGTTCTGGGTTCTCTTGTCCTTGCCTTTCTTACCTATTCCGAAATAGGAAAGAAGCTGCAGGTCCAGACCGCCTCTGCTGATCTTTCTGCCGACCCGGTTGTTTCAAATCCAATCGTTGATACGTCAGCCGGACAGGTACAATCCGGCAAACACCTCACTGTTTTGTCAGAATCTGGATCAGACTCCGCCTCCTCATCAAAAACGAACGCCGGGAACGAGTCTGTCCCCGCTTATCCATCCGCCCGGGAAATAGAAGGTTATTCATTAACATTCAGGGGCCCCGGAGGAAACGGGGTGGTTTCAGCAAAGAACTTCCCGGTAAACTGGAACGGAACTGCGGGAACAAACATTTTGTGGAAAACAAAGGTACCGTTGCCTGGATACAACTCTCCTATCGTTTGGAAAGAGAAGGTTTTCCTTTCGGGGGCAACCACGGCTAGAAGGGAGGTTTATTGTTTTGCTGCCACATCAGGCAAAATCCTGTGGCTGACGGATGTTTCAGCCGTTCCCGGAACCCCGGCTACAGCGCCGAAAGTTGATCGGGAAACCGGTCTTGCCGCGCCTACCATGACAACTGACGGGCAACGGGTTTATACCATTTTCGCAACAGGAGATCTTATTGCGCTGGATATGGAAGGAAAGATCGTTTGGTCGAAAAACCTTGGACTTCCGAAGAACCACTATGGTCACTCATCTTCCCTCATCATGTACAATAACCTGCTCATTGTACAATGGGACCAGTCGCAGGGAGCCAGCCTGAAAGCGTTTGACGGAGCAACCGGTGAGCTGGTTTGGGACTCCCCGCGGAACGTAAAGGTTTCCTGGGCATCGCCCATCCTGGTGAATACGGGAAACCGCAGCGAGGTGATCCTCGTAGCGGATCCCTGCGTTGCATCCTATGACCCGTCGACAGGAAAGGAACTCTGGAAGCTTGACTGTATCTACGGTGAAGTGGGCCCCTCGGCGGCCTATTCAAACGGGATGGTATTTGTCACAAACGAATATGCCAGGACGGTGGCAGTCAAACTGGATGCTCAGCCAAAAATAGCCTGGGAAACAACGGATTACATGTCTGATATTCCCAGCCCGGTAGCGAACGACAAGTACCTTTTCCTGGTGACAAGTTACGGTGTGATCGCCTGCTATGATGCAACGACCGGGGAAGAATACTGGATTCATGAACTGGAAAACAACGCCTATGCTTCACCGGTGCTGGTCGACGGTAACGTGTACCTGATGGATAAAACGGGGGTGATGCATATTTTCGAAGCGGATAAAGCGTTCTCAATGATCGGAGAGCCTTCGCTGGGTGAAGGATCAGTTTGTACACCCGCTTTTTCAGGCGGAAAGATTTATATAAGAGGAGATCAAAACTTATTCTGCATTGGGAAATAGAACCAGATTAGAACACAGATGACACAGAAAATCCGGATTTTCACTGATTATACCTGTGTCAATCTGTGATACCAAAGGTATCCGTTCAATCAGTGTTCTATTCATCGAAAAGAGGAAAATAAATCTATTGAATCAGATGTAATGCCCGAGGGCAAAGAAGATATCATCAAAGTTGTCGACCGGATTGTCGGTGAAAAGGGAACTTCCGTGGAAGCCGTGATCGCGGTTCTCCAGGCTATCCAGGAGGAGTTCCATTATCTTCCTGATGAGGCGCTGGAGAGGGTATGTGCAATCACCGAAATAACCCCTTCCCGCATCACCGGCATCTCCACCTTTTACGGGCAATTCCGTCACCGGCCGGCTGGCAGGCACAGCATTAAAATTTGCACCGGAACCGCTTGTCATGTTAAGGGAGCCCTGCAGGTTTACGATGCTTTCAGGCGTGAACTGAAGCTGAAAGGAATGGAAGATACTGACAGCAACGGCGTGTTTACCATAGAGAAGGTCGCCTGTCTGGGTTGCTGTACCATCGCTCCTGTCATCCGGATTGATACTGTGACATACGGACATGTAGCTCCTGAAAAAGCCGGTGAAATCCTGCAGGACTTCCTCCTCACAAAAGCCACACCTCAGCAGGACAACCATCCTGTGATCCATACGGGACAGGACGGGCAAGGGGAGATCCGGATCGGATTGGGTTCCTGTTGCATTGCCAGCGGCAGCAGCGAAGTGAAATCAGCCCTGGAAAAAACACTGGCAGATACCCATATCCTCGTGGATGTGAAGCAGGTGGGATGTGTGGGAATTTGCCACCAGGTACCGGTTCTGGAAATCGTTAAACCCGGTGAACCGTCGGCATATTATGCCAAGATCAGGCCGGAAGAGGTCAAAGATGTGGTGCTGAGTCACTTCAGGCCTGCCGGATTTTTCAACCGGATGAAGGTTGATGTGGTAAGTCTCTTTGAACAGCTACTTAACGACGGGACTCCCTTATCGGTAAGGAGGTACCAGGCGGAACAACGTGACACTCCTGTTGCGGAATTTCTGGATCCCCAGATGAACATCGCTACCGAGAACAGGGGTGTCGTTCGACCGACCGACCTGGACGAGTACAGGCAATCAGGAGGATTTCAAGCCCTCGAAACATGTCTGAAAAAGCTGACACCGCAGCAGGTGGTCGACATGATATCTGATAGTGGGCTGAGGGGAAGGGGAGGAGCCGGATTTCCGACAGGGAAGAAGTGGCAGATGGTGAAAGACCAGGAAACGACACCCAAAATCGTGATCTGCAACGGCGACGAAGGTGACCCCGGGGCCTTTATGGACCGGATGATACTGGAATCGTACCCTTACCGTGTGATCGAAGGAATGATCATTGCCGGTTTCGCAACAGGGTCAACAGAGGGGATCTTTTATATCAGGGCTGAATATCCCCTGGCCGTGAGCCGTGTGAACGAAGCCCTTGAAAAGTGCCGGGAAAAAGGTTTATCAGGAAATAACATCTTCGGAAGCGGCTTTAACTTTCACATCCGCATATTTGAGGGAGCCGGCGCTTTTGTTTGCGGTGAAGAGACCGCTTTGATCTCTTCCATAGAAGGAAACCGGGGGCTGCCCAGGATCAGGCCTCCTTATCCCGCGAAAAGCGGATTAAACGGAAAGCCTACGCTGGTAAATAACACCGAGACCTTTGCTTTTATCTCCTGGATCATCCGGCATGGTGCCGGAAACTTTGCAAAGATAGGGATTAACGGCAGCAGGGGGACCAAGGTGTTCGCCCTGGCTGGAAAGGTGAACAGGGGCGGGTTGATCGAGGTCCCGATGGGGACCAGCATCAGAAGGATCGTGGATGAGATTGGCGGAGGGATTGCAAAGGGTAAAGCATTTAAGGCAGTGCAGATCGGTGGCCCTTCCGGCGGATGTATCCCTGCTGCACTGGCCGACCTGACTGTCGATTTTGAAGGGCTGATTGAAGCCGGAGCTATGATGGGATCAGGCGGACTGGTGGTGCTGGATGAGACCGACTGCATGGTGGACATTGCACATTACTTTCTCTCTTTTACCCAGAGCCAGTCCTGCGGAAGATGTACTTTCTGCCGGATCGGAACCAGGCGAATGCTGGAATTACTGGAAAAGATCCGTAGCGGGAAGGGTGTTCCCGAAGATCTCAGGATCCTGGAACAACTGGCCGGGTCAGTCAAACAAGGCAGCTTATGCGGGCTGGGAAAGACAGCTCCCAATCCGGTCATCTCGACCCTTACCTACTTCAGGGAAGAGTATGAAGCCCACCTCGGGGGAAATTGTCCGGCCGGAAAATGCACTCCCCTGATCATGTATACAGTGACCGACGATTGCATCGGCTGCACAAAATGCGCTCAGCGTTGTCCTTCGGAAGCGATTGAATACAAACCGTTTGAAAAACATTATATCGATCAGGAAAAATGTATAAAATGCAACATCTGCCGGCAGGTTTGTCCCGAAGATGCCATCCTGATAACCTAGGCCATGAAGATAACCATTGACCATACAGATATTCATGTCACAGAGGGAATGACGGTCCTCCAGGCCGCTGAAAAAGGAGGGATTGAAATCCCTTCCATGTGCTACCTGCCTGGGAACCATAACCATCCTTCATGTATGGTCTGCCTGGTGAAGGACCTGGAAAAGGGAACCATGTTTCCTTCATGTGCCATGCCCGTAACAGATGGGATGGTCCTTTCGGCATCTTCTGAAGATGTGATTGGTGCCCGAAAAGAGGCGCTGGAACTGTTACTGAGCGATCACGTGGGTGACTGCGAAGCTCCATGCCGTCTCTCCTGTCCTGCCTTCATGAACATTCCCCTGATGAACCGCCTGATAGCTGAAGACAGTGTTGAACAAGCGCTTCATGTGGTGCGTGAGGAGATTGCCCTTCCCCTGGTGCTTGGCTATATCTGTCCGGCTCCCTGTGAAAAGGCCTGTCGTAGAAAAAGTATTGATGAACCGGTATCAATATGCATGTTGAAGCGTTATACTGCTATGGATGAGTCGGTTCGAGGAACAGGACTGAAACCGCCGGAACAAAAAAGCGGGAAACGGGTCGCAGTAATAGGGACTGGTCCAGCCGGACTTGCCGCAGCATTTTATACCCTCAGGAAGGGGCACGATTGTGTTTTGTTCGATCAGAATGCAAAACCGGGAGGTGCGATGCGGAACAGTATCCCGGATGACCTTCTTCCTAAGGAGATGCTTGATGCCGATATTGAATCCATCCGGATGCTTGGCGGGGAGTTTCGGCTGAACTGTCCTGTTACTGCCGGGATTTGGAAAGAAGAGATCCTTCCAGGCTTTGATGCGGTGATTCTGGCTACTGGATTCAGGGAAGAGAATCCGGTAGCTGCATTTGAACTTCCGCTGCTTGAATCGGGATCGGTCATCGATAAACAGAGTTTTGCGTCAGGACTTCCAGGGATTTTCGGATGCGGGAGCATCATCTCCGAGCAACTGCTTGCCGTGCGATCCGCTGCCCAGGGAAAGAAAGCGGCCCTTGAGACAGATACCTTCCTTAACAGAGGACCTGGTATTAACAGGAAACCGAAGTTCAATTCAGCTTTCGGGCCGTTGAAGGAGGAAGAGAAAAAAGAGTACCTGCAGGAGGCTTCATCGACAGGCAGAACGGATCCTGTACTGGATTACATAACAGGATTTACCCGTGATGAGGCAGTTCGTGAAGCGCAACGCTGCATGCATTGTGATTGCCGAAAACCAGTGTCCTGCAAACTGAGGATCTATGCAGATGAATATGGTGCTAACAGGAGAAGGTTTGCCCCTGAAGCTCGAAACATCCTGACCCGGAACGTTCAGCATGAACTGGTGGTGTATGAACCTGAGAAGTGCATCCGTTGCGGTCTGTGCATTGAGGTCGCGGAAAAAGAGAAAGAATCCCTGGGACTTGCTTTCGTAGGCAGAGGTTTTGATGTACGGATACATGTCCCTTTCGGAAAATCAATCAGGGAAGGACTTACAAGAGCTGCACATGCTTGTGTTGGAGCTTGTCCTACGGGAGCACTTGCAGAGAAAAACAGGGGATGAAGGGATGAAGGGTAGGATTGGAACACTGATGACACAGATGAAACAGTTAACTACGAAAAAATTAAAACAATAATAGCATGAAAAGATTTAACCGCAGAACATATTGTAACGGATTATGAGGTAGTGTGTAGAATTTTGTGTAAACGGTCTCTGACTGTGTTTAACGGTATAAAGTGCTTAGTTGATGCTAAGCGGTCCGAAAGTGAGATTTTTTTCCGTAGTTAACAAGGCAGCATCCGCAAGCCGGCCTAAGTGATTCAAAGCGAGCGGAATAGAGATATAATGAAGGAGAAATGAAAACTAAATCCACCCCAAGTAACGCCCGGCCAGCGGCTGCTGGCCACTCGATATCCACAGACAGAAATCAGCGAAAATCAGCGATGACGAAGGCATCAGTGAGATCAGCATTCTATTTTTTTATAGGTTTGTCCCTCTTCCTGATACTCTCCTTTGAAATACCCAAAGCGGGCCTTAGTCAGGTTAAAAGTGGTGATTGCTGGCCCTCATTCAGGGGGGATCTGCAGTTGACCGGAATGTCGCAGGCAGGGATCAGGCCACCTCTCAAACTTCTCTGGACCTTCCAGGCCGGGGATGCCATCAGATCTTCCCCGGTAATCTGCAATAACCTGATCTTTTTCGGCTCCGACGATGGGTTTATCTATTGTATCACAAAGGAAGGAAAACTCAGGTGGAAATATGAAGCCGGGACTTCCTTTGAAGCTGCTCCGCTCTACCTGGATAAAACGATCTATGCGGGCTCGCTGGAAGGGATCCTTTTTGCGTTGGATTCGGAATCAGGTACCCTTAAATGGAAGTATGCCACGGAAGGCCAGATCTCCGGATCTTCCAACTGGGCATGGTTAGCCGGAGGGAAACGAAAGGCGGTACTTACAGGCAGTTACGATTATAACCTGCATGCTGTGGATGCGGAATCTGGAAAGCCGTTATGGAAATATGAATCGAACAATTTCATCAACGGAGCGGCAGCTGTCAGCGGCAACATGGCCGTATTTGGAGGATGCGACGGGTATCTCCACCTGGTCAACACGATAACCGGAAAGGCAGTCGATACGATCAACCTGGGGACTTACATTGCTTCGTCGGCCGCTGTCCGGGGAGATATGGCGTGGTTCGGAAATTACGATGGCGAGTTCTATTGTGCCGACCTGAAACGTAAGAAGATACTATGGAAATCCGAAAGCGGAGGCCCATTTATCTCTTCTCCGGCAATCAAAGAGAACAGGATAATCATTGGGTCACAAAACCGCTATCTTTATTGTTATCAGGCAGATACGGGAGAACTTATATGGAAATACAAAGCATTGGGAAAAGTGGATGCATCGCCGGTCATCGCAGGAACCCTGGCTGTGGTTGCTTCGTCCGACGGAAGGTTACACCTGTTGGAGATGGAAACAGGAAAGGAGGTTTGGGTATATGAAATAGGGAGCCAGATCACCGCCTCACCCGCTGTTGTTTCCAACATGATTCTCGTTGGAGCACATGATGGCATACTCTACGCTTTTGGACCCTAAAAATGAAGTGAAACCATGAAGATCATACAGATAGTTCCTGGATTTGGAGGAACTTTTTACTGCGGAAACTGCCTTCGCGACAGTGCGTTGGTTCAGTCGCTCCGAAAGGAAGGCCATGATGCCCTGACCCTTCCCATGTACCTGCCTCTGACTTTAAACGGAGAAACACGCACCGATAGAATACCTGTCTTTTACGGAGCAGTAAATCTCTACCTGAAACAGGCTTTCCCCTGGCTCAGAAACATGCCGGGATTCTTGGAACGGCTCCTCAACTCCGGTCCCGTTCTGAGTTATGCGGCACATAAGGCAGGATCGACACGCGCAGAAGGACTGGAAGAGATGACAGAATCCATGTTACTTGGAAGCGAAGGAAATCAAGCGAAAGAACTCGAGGAACTGGTTGGGTTTCTCCGGAAGGAACAACCTGATATTGTTCACCTTTCCAACGCTCTACTGCTTGGATTGGCCGGAAGGATCCGGAAGGAGGTGAATACTCCCGTAGTATGTTCGCTTCAGGATGAGGATGTATGGGTGGATGCGATGCGCAGCACATACCGGGAGCATATCTGGACACTGATGGCTGAGAAAGCAAATGATGTGGATGGGTTTGTTGCTGTGAGCCGGTTCTATGCCGGGATCATGAAAGAACGGATGAACATACCCGAAGAGAGGATCCATGTGGTTCATATCGGGGTAAATCCCGATGCATACGAAACGAATCTTCTTTCCTGCGATCCGCCTGTTGTTGGATTCCTCTCCCGGATGAATGAGGAAAATGGTTTCGGACTCCTTGTGGATGCATTTATCGAATTGAAAAAAAATAACCTGTTTAAGGCAGTAAAGTTTTGTGCAACGGGGGGCATGACCGGAGATGACAAGTCTTTTATCAACCTTCAGTGGAAAAAAATAAAACAGGCAAACCTGACAGGATACGTTGAAATTCAGCAGGATTTCAGGCAGGACAAATTGAAAGACTTTTTCAGAAATATCACACTTCTTTCGGTCCCCGTATTGAAGGGAGAGGCATTCGGCCTCTACCAAATTGAATCACTGGCATCGGGGGTGCCTCTCGTGCAGCCTGCCATCGGAGCATTCCCGGAAATCATTGAGATGTCAGGCGGCGGAGTGACCTATTCACCGAACACGGCCTCCGCACTTGCTGCAAAACTTGCTGAGATCCTGGAATCTCCTGCCCGGATTGAACAAATGAGCCGCATGGGTATCGAATCAGTCTCACGGAATTTTAATTGCATCAGCCTTACAAAAAAAATGGTCAACCTGTATCAACAGATCCTTGATAACAAATGATAATATCATGCTGGCAGAACTTCAACACGTATCAAAACATTATAATCAACCGGTCCTTAAGGATATTTCACTTATAATACACAGAGGGGATTCCATCGCAATTGTCGGCCCTTCAGGATCAGGAAAAAGCACACTTCTGAATATCCTCGGAACGCTTGATCGCCCCACGTCAGGACGCGTGATTATAAACGGTGAACCGGTCGGATCCCTGGATGACGACAGGAGGGCAGGAATAAGGAATCATTTTATCGGCTTTGTATTTCAGCTCCACTACCTGCTGCCCCAGCTCACTCTATTTGAAAACGTCCTGCTTCCTTTGCTCCCCGAAAAAAACCGGTCTGTCGTTCAGGCAGCGGAGCGAAGGGCAGTACAGCTTATCGAACGGGTCGGACTGAGGGAACGGAGCCACCACCTGCCCGGACAGCTTTCAGTTGGAGAATGTCAACGGGCGGCCGTAGTCAGGGCATTGGTCAACAAGCCGGGACTGTTGCTTGCTGATGAACCCACAGGATCGCTCGATGAAGAACATGCAGCTGCTCTCGGGAACATGCTTGCCGGGTTGAACTTTGAAGAGAAGATGGGACTGGTTGTTGTGACTCACTCAATGGAACTCGCCAGGCGCATGAAAGTGATATATCGCCTCCACCAGGGAAGACTGCTAAAGATGGAAGAAGCATGAGACTACGAAAGCTGGTCTTCCGGAATATCATTCATTTCAGGCGCCCATACCTGGCTGTTTTAGCTGGGATTATCGTCAGTACAGCTGTATTGACAGGTGCACTGCTGGTTGGGGATTCCGTCAGGGGATCTCTTGAAAGGCTGGCCGGTCTCAGGCTGGGAGCGACCCGTTTTGCGCTTCAAACAGGAGAACATTTTTTCAGGTCAGCACTGGCAGGAGAAATGTCAGCGGAGTTGGTTCACCCTGTTATTCCCGTATTACAACTGCAAGGCATCGGAATTAACCCGCAAACCGGGAAACGAGCGCAGGGCATCCAGGTAGTCGGGATTGACAGTAATTTTTACTCACTATGGAACAACTCACCGGCAATGCCAGCTCCGGATGAAGTGATAATCAGTGAAAACCTGGCGAAGAAACTGAACCTTCAACCCGGGGATCTTTTGCTGATCAGGCTCCCAAGGGTAGCCAGGGTGCCACAAAATGCCCCTTTCGTTGCCGATGAATATCCCCCGGCCTCCCTGCGTTTGAAAGTCTTGGCCATCACGGGAGAGAATGATATGGGAAGGTTCAGCCTGAGAAGTAACCAGCGCGCTCCAATCAATGCCTTTGTTTCCATCAGCCAGCTAGGCAAAAGAGTTGGTATTCCCGGATCAGCCAATATACTTTTATCACCGGGAAAGGATGATCCTGAATTTGACGCCGAAAAACTCGATAAGGCCCTGGCTCTGGTCTGGAAGACCGCAGATGCCGGCATCCGGCTGCAAGAGCTTGATGATAGCGGGTTATTTCAGATTACAACTGACAGGATCTTTTTTGATGATCAAACTGCGGGCTCCATACAAACAACGCTGCCCCAGGCAACGCCCGCAATGACCTACCTTGCCAACACCATGGCTTACAGAGGAAAAGAAACACCCTACTCCTTCGTCTCAGCAGTGGAGGACAATTTTCTCCCGGTTAAGATCAATCCGGGTGAGATCGTGATTACCGACTGGCTGGCCGAAGACCTTGGGATCCATCCCGGGGACTCCCTTTTTATGACCTATTTTGTGCTGGGACCTCTGAGAAGATTCAGTGAAAAGAGAGAAGCGTTTTTGGTTTCTGCCATTATCCCCCTGCCTTCAATCCCTTTCGGAAAAAACATGATGCCCGATTTCCCTGGAATGAGCGACGCAGGACATTGCACTGACTGGGAAACCGGTACACCGGTGGATCTTGACAGAATTCGCGACAAAGATGAGGAATATTGGAAAAGGTACCAAGGCACCCCGAAGGCATTCCTTTCAATGAAAGACAGTAAACGATTGTGGAACAATCTGTTCGGTGATGTTACTTCATTTCGGTTCTCCCTTGATAAATCTTCAGCCGTATCGGAAATTTCATCCGGCGACACTAAGAAGGTATCCGGCATCCGGCATCCGGCATCAGATAGCTTGTTCATCGAAAGAACGCTAAACTCCCAAATCATGAAGGGCCTGGAACCGGCATGGTACCGGATGGACTTTCAACCAGTATCGGAACAGGGGCAACTGGCAGCAGCGAAATCGACTGATTTTGGCGGGCTATTCATGAGCCTAAGTTTTTTTCTCATTGCTTCATCCCTTCTTCTGACAGCGATGCTCTTCTCATTGCATGCCCGAACCCGGCTAATGGAAGTTGGCGTACTTTCAGGACTTGGATTCAGCCATCGCCTGATCCAACGCATCCTGTTTTCGGAAGCGGTTGTGGTAGTTATCCCGGGAGTGATCCTTGGATCTGTCACAGGAATATTGTATAACAAAGTTATTCTCATTGGATTAGGTACAATCTGGCAGGATGCCGTCAGGACCTCTTTACTCAGTATGGAGGTGAAATTTTCCTCGCTGGCAGTGGGAGCGGCTTCAGGATTATTTCTGGCAATCGGTGTCCTTTACGTGGCGCTGAGGATGCAACTGAGGAAAAGCATCTCCTTGCGGTTGAAAGGCATTTCGGTCCAGGTTCGGAGAAAAAAGCAGTATAAATCAGTGTGGTTTGGGTCAGGAGCAATAGTAATGATCAGCTCACTCGTGTTGCTTGTACTTTTACTTACGGGGGAAATAAACCAGGATGCCGGTCTCTTTCTTACATCCGGAGGGCTGTTGATGGTCGGAGGGATCCTCTTCATAAATGCAATTTTGATCTGGCGATCCGGTAGACCTCTAAAAACAGGGGCAAACATGATAGCAACGGTGATCAAGCTGGGTTCCATGAACCGGATCCGGAGCATATCCGCTATTACCCTGCTTGCACTTGGCACGTTTACTATCGTCATCACAGGAGCAAACCGGAGGACCTTTTACGGGACGGAGCAGGAGCGCCAATCTGGAACGGGAGGATTTCTTCTGTGGACTGAAACCACCATACCATTGCTTTACGATCTGAACACCCCTGCGGGAAGAAGTTACTTTACACTGGATGATGAACCCCTGCTCCGTGATGTCAGCTTTCTGCAACTCCATCGACTTGATGGAGACGATGCCAGCTGTCTGAACCTTAACCAGGTACCTCAACCGATGCTGTTGGGGGTGCCTGAAAAGGAATTTGATTCAGTGGGGGCATTCAGGGTAATGAATGCCGTTCCTATGGTGGATATGGACTACCCCTGGAAAGCGCTGAGCCAGGAACTTTCCCCGGATGTAATCCCTGGTTTGGCCGACCAGACAGTGATTACCTGGGGATTGGGGAAAAAAGTTGGCGATACCATGACCTATACAGATGAATCAGGAACAGAATTAAAGATAAAACTGATGGCCGGATTGGATAACTCAATATTTCAGGGGCATATCCTGATCTCTGACGATCTCCTGAAACAGCGTTTTCCCTCAATCAGTGGCACCAAGGTCATGCTGGTTGACGGATCATTTACCAGCCGGGATGAAATCGCCAACAGGCTTGAAGAACTCTTCGCGGATTACGGAATGGTGGCAATGCCGGCTTCCCAACGACTGGCAGAGTTCAATTCAGTTGAGAATACATACCTGTCAGTTTTTATGCTCCTCGGAGCCCTGGGGGTTCTGATCGGGACGATTGGATTCAGAATCATTGTCTGGAGAAACAACCTCGAACGATCAGCAGAGCTGGCCCTTTACCTGGCATTAGGTTTCCGGAAAAAGTTTATAAGGACCCTGTTGATCCTCGAATACATGTTAATCCTTGTTGCAGGCATGTCACTCGGGATCTTCGGATCACTTCCCGGAATTTTACCTTCACTGATTTCACCTGCTTACGAGATGCCGGGCAAATTTCTTATACCAATCCTTGGTGTTATCTGGATCAGTGGCGCTTTGTGGATCTATATCCCTGTTCACCGGATATTCAAAGCAGAACTTACGACGGTCCTCCGGGAGGACTAGTTGCAGGACGCTGGATGCTGGATCCTGTCACCTTGAACCTGTTACTTTGGGTTTGTCAGTTCACGTGTACCGTTGATGTATTTCACGACGAAGGCTCCCTTCAATCCCGGTTTTGAGCGTAGGCTGGCGGCAAACTGGTTGGCTTCCATTTCGTTTTCGAATTCACCTGCATAATACCTGTAATAGCCTTCAGAAAATTCTTTTACGACCGGTTGTTTTAGATTGTAACTGGACTGAACGCTCCGTTCGCTTCGTTCACCGGTTTTTGCGGAATAGATTTGAACGCGATAAAAAATATCGGCTTCGAGGCCGGGAAGCTGGAATAGCTGGACAGCCTTTGGTTCCATTTGGCTTTCTGGTATATAAGCAGTATCAGGCAATGGTTTTATGCTGTCATTCGGGAATCCATCAGGCTTAACGGAAGGAGGGTTTGTCGTCAGTTCCTGATCGTTGACAGCGGGCTGAGGCGTAACAGCAGGGGTTTCTCCGGCCGGCGCCTGTGGCTTCGGAAGTACAACCGGAGGCATGGTAGCATTTACAGCATCCAGTTTTACGGGATTTCTTCGGTTCAGGTTGAAAACCAGGTTCAGGGATAACAGGGAGTACATATCGTATTGGAATGATACGGGTGTTTTGGATGCATTGAGCTTCTCTGTATTTACAGCCCTCACTGTCCACTCAAATCCCAGGTTTACCCTGTCGGCTATGTTGAAATAGGCTCCTAATCCTGCCGGAACGACCAGAGAATAAGTCCATTTCCCGACAGAACCGGAATCACCGATCAGCTCATGGGTTTGAAGATCTTTCACTGTCGTGTTCCAACTGGTCACTCCCGCTCCGACCGTACCATAGATAAAAAAGATCCGTTCGGGCTTGTATCTGAAAAGAAGGTTGCTGAGGTTGATGGTCGTATTCAGGTTATATTCCAGGAGGGTTCCTTCAAAATATTTATCGTATGGTGTTCCATCGGTGTAGCTGCGTTTTGAACCTGCAATTTCACCATACATTACCTGTCCCCTGAGTGCAAAAACGTGACTGAATTGCCGCGTCAGGTAAAAAGTCCCGGCATATTTCCATCCATCGATGTTCTCACTGACCGGCCAGTAATCATTCACGCTCAAATGGCCCCAATACATATTCGGCCCCCCGCTGATTCCGACGGACCAGTTTCCATACCATTTTTTACTCAACACCCCCTGGACCTGGGAAACAGAATGCACGGACATCAGGAGAAATCCCAGGAAAATAAAACAGAGGAACAGCTTTCTCATGTGTTACTTCTTCAGGTCAATGGCACGCGAGTAATCGACGATTGAACCGGTAAGATCACCCATGGCTTTTCGTGTAAAGCCACGGTAATAATATGCATCAGCGAATCTGGAGTCAACGAGGATCGCAGAGGTAAAATCGTCGAATGCCTGTTCGTACAGTTTCAGTTTCAGATACACCAGCCCCCTGTTGCACAAAGCATCCAGCAGAGCAGGGTTTTTACGGATGGCAACGGTCAATGTTGAGATGGCTTTCTTGTCTTTATCAAGATAGGAATACAGGCACCCTTTATTGTTGTATCCTTCCGCAAACCGGGGATATTTTGAATTTAGCAGGATATATGCTTTCATGGATTGATCGGGATCACCTGCAAGGCGGTAAACATATCCCATACATAGGATGATGGTGGAATCATAATGCGGATCCAGGTCGAGGGCATGCTTATAAAGATCTATCGTCTTATTGAAACGGCCATTCTGAAAGTTCCATACCCCATAGTTGATATAGGCTTCGAGGAACTCTTTGTCTTTGATGCCAAAACTGAGGCAGGCCTCAATGAGCGCAGTATCAGTACGTTTGTTCAGCACCTCATTTGTGCCAATGAGATAGCCTGAGAAGATGTAATCCTGTGTAATGAGAGCATTCAGCCAGAAATCCGGACTTTTCAACCGGGAAGCCGGGACGCTAAGCGCTTCGCTGCAGATTTTCAGAACGCTGTCATACTGATTGAGCCTGATGAAGGCCACACCGATGTAAAAATTACAAAAGGTCTTTGAGACAGCCGAGTCCGTTCTGGCAATCCGAAAATCCTGAATGGCTTCCGGGAACATACTTTGCTCAAGAAAGGAGAGTCCTCTGTAAAAATGCACTGACCCAAGAGTGGAATAACTGGGGAAAAGAGAATCTTTATTTTTCTCCAGCAGGGAGGCAAAATCGGTACGGTAATCCAGGTAACAGATCTCACGGAGTTCAAGATCCTGGCTCATTGCTTTGCCTCCACCCCAGGGGGCAATTAAGATAAGGAAAAGAACCGGTAAAAGGATTTTCGGTGATACGGTCATAAGAATCTCAGTCAATGGGTTATCAAAAGTAGCTATTTCTGTGAATTAAATCCCAAGAGTTATTCACTTGTAATTATTATTTTTGAACTATCAGCCAAAAAACCATCGTCATGGGGAAGGAAAAACACGAAGAAGATCCCGGAAGTGTCAAGTATCACGTTAAAAAGATTTTATCAGGCTGGCAGAAGGATCTCGCAGGTAAAAGGGTGATTGATTTCCCAGCGGGCACAGGCGTTACATCAGGGATTCTTCGCGATCTGGGGGCTATCCCCGTGGCCTTCGACCTTTTCCCGGAATATTTTCAGGCAGAAGGGCTTACCTGTACAAGAACAGATATCAGATCAGGAATTCCTGTTGACAACGGATTTGCCGACGCGATTGTTTGCCAGGAGGGGATCGAGCATTTTTCTGACCAGTACCAGGCCTTCCGTGAATTCAACAGGGTGTTGAAACCGGAAGGAATCCTGCTTATGACTACACCTAATTATTCCAGTCTCCGCTCCAGGGTCAGTTATCTCCTGTCAGAAAGCGAACGGTACAACAGGCATATGCCACCCAACGAGATCGACAGCATCTGGATGGCATCGCCTGAGATCTCAGATGAGATTTATTTCGGTCATATTTTCCTGATCGGAATTCAGAAACTCAGGGTCCTTGCCCGTGTGGCCGGCTTCCGGATCAACAAGATATACATGGCTGATTACAAATTCTCAAGCTTCATCTATTTCCCTATTTTCTATCCGTTCATTGTAGTGTCGAACCTCATTGCCTATCACAAGAACCTACGGAAACACAAAGGTCCCCGCCGTGACCAGGTCAGGGAGGCATACCGGGAGATCCTGCGGATCGCACTGGATCCAAGGATCCTGACGGGTGGGATCCTGATGGTGGAGTTTCAGAAAGAGGCATCCGTCAGCGAGATGCACAGGAAGTTAAGGAGTCGTGATGTGGGATTCGTTTTCACTTGACCAGTGTTTCGGATCACCTGCCTTGAAAGCGGATGTCATAGTTGTAATGGGGTAAATATCTCCATATCCGATACTTTCCGTGATGTAATAGAGACAAGTGAAAAAAAGGATCAGGTAAGATTATTGTTTTTTAAAAATTAATCTTACCTTTGCACTCCTAAATTTAGGATACTCCTCCTTAGCTCAGTTGGTTAGAGCATCTGACTGTTAATCAGAGGGTCGTTAGTTCAAGTCTAACAGGGGGAGCCCAAGTGGACAAGCTGGCAGAAGTGCCGGCTTGTTTCGTTTTATCCCCTCCGGAAAGCCTTGATAATTGAGCGATTAAGATAAGGGCATCATTGATTTTTTTGGTTCGATATGTACCATTTTCATAGTGCAACTTCTCAGGAAAGAATAAACCAATGAGTTTTCTCTTGATCTCGCTTGGTGCCTTACAGAAAATCTCGGACAGGTTGCTGACTGCGTCTAAACCTTGCATCTTTCTTCAAAGTTAATATAAAATTGGTTTACAATCTGGCCCCAGTTTCTGACCGGCATAGTCCACTTCCTCTGAACATTAGATACTGCAAGGAATACTGCCTTCATGGCTGACTGGTCATCCGGGAATACCGTTTTTGACCTGGTATATTTGCGGATTGTACTATTGAGGCTTTCGATCGGATTAGTTGTATAGATCAGGGATCGGATCTCCTGGGGGTAATCAAAGTAGGCAGTAAGTTGATCCCAGTTCTCATTCCAGGATTTCACAGCATAGCCGTATTTGTGACCCCATTTCGCCGTAAAATCCTTCAAGGCATCTTCGGCCATTTGCCTGTTGAGGGCTCCGTAAATGAGCTTTAAATCGGCGACAAAAGCCTTCCGCTCTTTCCAGACAACATACTTGCAGGAGTTGCGGATCTGATGAACAATGCACAGTTGGGTGATCGTCTGCGGGAAGATAGCTTTAATGGCCTGTTTTATCCCTGCAAGGTTATCAGTGCAGGCAATCAGTGAGATGGTCTTAAAAAACTGGACAGGAATTTTGTACTTTTAAACTCTAACCCGGAAATTAACACGTATTAGTTGATAAAAATAATAAGAAATCCTTGCAAACAGTGAATTGTTGTTGTTTCTTTGTAATACGTAATCACGTATTATATGGCCATAACAAAACATCCGGAATGGGCGACCATTCACAAAAAACCTGGGACTGAACTTCGTTTGATCCGGGGGAAGTATTATCTCTATGAATATAAAACGGTTTATGACAAGGAGCGAAAAAAGCCTCG
>Ga0172371_10001257_pt1 | contig 40105 bp, 27 predicted proteins | sample Lak12m_FD_114543 | JGI IMG/M metagenome (GOLD analysis project Ga0172371, IMG submission 114543) | Freshwater microbial communities from Kabuno Bay, South-Kivu, Congo - kab_022012_12m | ecosystem: Environmental > Aquatic > Freshwater > Lake | place: Democratic Republic of the Congo: South-Kivu... | reverse complement strand
GTATCGGGCAATCCCTTTGTCCGGGCCACCGCGCGCCTGAACATCCGTGCCCAGGCGCTGAGGGGGAGGACTGCCGCCATCACTGCCAGCGTGTTCTGGTCAAGCATGGGCCGCCCGTCGCATATGGGGATGGCGTCCTGTTTCTCGTCTGTTGAAGCGATCGTCTCGCCGAAAGCTGCGGCCCTCCGCATCGAGGCGGGGACTACCGAACTGAACGGCTTGTGCGAGCGTCGGGCGTATACATAGAGCGGCAGCCCGCCGTGATGTGCGACGCAGGTGAAATACGTCGGCCCCTCAACATAGCCGCCATCGGGCAGGACCGTGTCGTTGAGGCTTTCCACCAGGTCTTTGTACGCCTGTTCGGTATGCGCCTTCACGCGCGGCCAGTGGTGTTCGAGCAGGCAGCTGCCGAGCATGCGGCCGGGCGTGAACCAGGCAAGCTGGTTGCAGTGGAATATGTATTCGTACTTCCATGCATTGTGCTGGATGGCGCCGAGCCCCTCCTCGGCGATCCTGCGCATCAGGTACTCCCGGCCGAGATCGGTGAACCACTCGCCGGCGAGATCCATGATCAACGAGATTTCCCACGTGCACAGTGACTGGACGAAACACCTGTGATCGAACGGGCTGCCCGGCATACGGCAGATCATCCCGTCATCCCAATCCCCGCACATGCCGAGCGACATTGCATAACGCGCCGCCAGTCGAAGGAGTCCGGCGTCGCGTGTCAGCAGGCCTGCAATGGCAGCGGCCGGACCGAGGCGAAGCAGCTCGTTGCCGTGATCGCGCTCGCGGCAATAACGGGTGTCGTTCCAGAAGTTCACGAAATCCCTGATCCGCGTTTCTGGTACGATCTTCCGCGCTTTGCGCGCGGCCTCGACAAAAGGCGATGTGCCGAACCGTGCGAGGTGTTTCCGGTGCTCACGCCGCATGCGCTCGATTTCGGCAGCCGCGGCGATCAGCCCATAGACAGGTTTGAACGATGGTTTGAAGCTCGTTGGCTTGAGGTACTTGTCCCAGTCGGTATCGAAACGGTTCCAGAGCGCAATGTGGCGCTTGAGTTCCCGGACGTTCTGCAGGCCGATCCAGTTGAGCCAGCCCCCCGCTATGCCGTCCTGTCGTGCTTCCAGTGAAAGCGTCACGCGGCGGATCCGTTTCGCGCCGCGCAATGGTACGGCATGCTCGCGCTTGAACTGGCCGGCCGGCTCTGAGCGGAAAACGCGGTTTCCCTTGTCGGTCTCAACCTCGACATGGAGCACGGAAGACTCCGGCGCCATGATTGAGACGACGAGGTTGTCGTACATGCTGCAGTCGACGTCGAAGGTGCGGCTCATGTGGAGGGCAGGTCCTGAGGATGGACGCCTGGCCCATTCGAACCCGACCCAGCACCAGTTCTGGTAAACACGCAGGCCGTGGGCCTTTCCGTCGCGGATCTTCCACTTGTCGAGTCCGCTCAACTGCATGTCCCAGAAGGGCTCTATGATTGTCTCGGCGATATTGATCGGAAATGATTGCATGGCTTTCTCCTCGGAGGACATCCAATCACAGCAGGAGGGGGAGTACAAGGTAGGAGGTCGAAAGGGGTGGGAAAGGGGAATATAGCCGAAAGGAGACTTGCCTGCCAGATGTCGCCAGAAGAAGACTTACCACCCGCTTCGCTGGAGACACGGAGAAGATACCGGAGTGAGGTCCCGGGCGGCCTGTGTGCCGAAGACGGCACAGTCAACCCGCCCGGAACGTTCAAAGCAGAAGAGTTCACGGAATAACCCGCCAGCAGGGTTTGGACGTTATTACAGGACTGCCGAGGTTCCTGCAACGCGGGCACACTGTTACGTTAACGGTGACGATGGGATTGCGGAGAAGAATGTTTTTGTGTACAAGAAATGGCGGTAGAATAAAATGCGCCGGTTGAAGACGGAAACGCGATGATCTCTGACGACTTGCGACAGAACCCCGGTCCCGGAACGTGCGGCCTTGCACACTGCGGTGATGCGGCGACGTTCACGCTCGAGCTGGACCATGAGCGGCGCGGGACCGGATGGCTGCGCACGAACATCGGGAGCGCGCAGGTCCGTTTCTCAGAGCTGGTCAACCGCCTGGAGAAGGGCGAGGCGATCCTTGCCCGCGACTGGCACGATATCCCGATGCGGCGGCTCGATGCACGCCGCTACCAGGTGGTGCTTCCCCTCGTCGAAGCGGGCCGGTTTGAAGCCAAATCGTTCTTCCTTCCGGCGGGTGAAAACGAGCCGGTCTGGCCGCGTGGCGATAACACGGTGGTGAAGGTCGAGGCCGCCGAGTCCTGTTGTGCAAACAGCATCTACTGCGCTTTTGTGCGGCAGTTCGGCCGGAACCGTTCGGAAGCGGCAGCCCCGTCCGGCGGCGCCGACGCGACCCGGTTGCTTGAAGATGCCGGGCACACCGTGATCCCGGAGTCGGGCAAGTTCCGCGACGTTATCAAGGAGCTGGATTTCATCGTCGGCAAGCTGCGGTGCCGCATTGTGCAGCTGCTGCCGATCCATCCGACTCCCACCGTCTACGCCAGGATGGGCAGGTTCGGCAGCCCGTTTGCGGCCCTTGATTTCATGGATGTCGATCCCGCCCTGGCTGAATTTGATCGCCGTACCACGCCGATGGACCAGTTCAAGGAACTGGTTGACGCGGTTCACCACCGGGAAGCGCGGATCTTTCTCGACATCCCGGTTAACCACACAGGCTGGGCGTCGCGTCTCCAGGTTGAGAACCCCGAATGGTTTGCCAGGAACGCCGATCGCTCTTTCAAGTCACCCGGCGCCTGGGGTGTGACGTGGGAAGATCTTTCGCACCTGAATTACGAGGAGCCCGGGCTCTGGAAGTACATGGCCGATGTCTTTCTGTTCTGGTGCCGGCACGGAGTGGACGGGTTCCGCTGTGATGCCGGCTACATGATCCCTTTCCGCGTATGGCAGTACATTGTGGCCAGGGTCCGGCTGGAGTATCCGGCCACCGTATTCTTCCTCGAGGGACTTGGCGGGAAGCTCGAGGTGGTGGAAGGCCTGCTTTCGGGCGCCGACCTTGACTGGGCGTATTCCGAGCTCTTCCAGAACTACGACCGGGCACAGATAGAGAACTACCTGCCCGGGTGCCTGCGCACCTCCATGTCCAGCGGCGTTCTTGTTCACTTTGCCGAAACGCACGACAACAACCGTCTTGCGGCGAAGTCGGAGCCCTATGCCCGCATGCGCACCGCGCTTGCGGCGCTGTTCTCGGTCAATGGCACGTTTGGCATAACAAACGGCGTTGAATGGTTTGCGAAGGACAAGGTGGACGTACACGAGGCCCGCCCGCTGAACTGGGGGAGCGAGGTCAACCAGGTTGACCAGATAGCGCGACTGAACGCCATACTCGAGACCCACCCGTGCTTCTATCCCGGAGCAACTCTGCAGATGATCCAGGCGGGGGCGGGCAACTCGCTCGCACTGCGGCGCACTGCGCCGGACCTCAAAACGGCTGTTCTTGTTCTGGTGAACCTGGGCGACGGGCCGGAACCGGTGAGCTGGAAATGGGACGACTTTCCGCTGCCGGAAAAGGGTTTCTTCGATCTTGTTACGGGCGGGCAGTTCTGCCCGGAGCGCAACGGCAGTCAGCTGGCCGGGCGGCTGGAACCGGGTGATGTCCTGTGCCTTACGGGCGACGTGGATGACTTTGCGCGGCTGGATGAGGCGCTTGCCCGTCCGATTGGCTCCCCCGGCCGACAGGTACGGCAGCGACTGCAGGCCAAAGCGCTCGAGATACACTGTTTCTTCCGGGGGCTGGCCGACATATCCGGCATGGATGTCGGCGGGTTGGCCGATTCGCTTTCAAAGAATCCCGCCGCATATTGCCTGCAGGTAGGATCCGGGGCGACCGTGCCGGCGCTGGTACGCTGGGTATGGCCGCGGGACCTGAAACGGATGGTGATGGTGCCGCCCGGACACATCCTGTATGTGCGTGCGCCCCACAAGTTTGCGGTAAGGCTGCGCTCTGCGGCAGGCGTGTTCCGCTGCGAGTCGAGCCTGCCGGAACAGGATGGCTCCCATTTCGCGATGTTGTTGCCGCCGGACTCATCAACGGTAATGCAGGAAGTGGTGATGGAGATGGATCTTTTTCCCTCCGTCGCCAAGGCTATGGAGGGCGGGCCCTCCGTCGCCAGGGCTGCGGAGGGCAGGACCCCGGACGGAGTCAGGCATGATACGGCACCGGTGTTGTATCTCGACAGGTGGGAGAAGACGAATGTCCGGTTCTCGCTGTCCGGCTCCGAAGTTGATGGTGCCAGCGCATACGCGCTCTGCACCAACGGGCGTGGCGCCATGGCGCAGGTGCGGGCTCGCTGGGGCCAGGTGCAGACACAATATGACGCGCTTCTTGCCGCGAACCTTCACCCGGAGGTGCCGGTAGACCGCCAGGTGATGTTCACGCGATGCCGCGCCTGGCTTGTGTACCGCGGCTATTCCCATGAGATCAACGGGGAGAGCCTGGAGAAGTTCGAGCTGGAACCGGAAGGCAGTGTCCGGTGGATCTTTGCCGTACCGACCGGGAATGGAAGGTTCGTGCGCCTCGTTATCCGGTTGCGCATGCTCCAGGGGGTCAATGCCATCCGCCTGGAGTTCATCAGGGAACGCATGGCGGGAACTCCTGACGGGATGGAGGATGGCATCCCCGTAAGGCTGATCCTGCGGCCCGATATCGAGGACCGCAACTTCCACCACAAGACAAAGGCCTACCAGGGGGCCGAGGCGACGTGGTCGCACGCTGTCGAGAACCGGCAGAACGGCTTCGTGTTTCGTCCGTCGGGTGACCACTGGATGGAGATCTTCCTGACGCCGGGCATGTTCATGAACGAGCCGGAGTGGCACTACATGGTGGGTCATCCCGTGGACGCCGAACGCGGCCTGGACGGTTGTTCGGACCTGTTCAGCCCGGGCTTCTTCGACGTGCGGCTGCGGGCAGGAGAGAGGGCTGAGCTGCGGGCGGACGTCCTGTCGGCCTCCGACACGCGCGGGGTGACGGAGACGGTGCTTCTTACCGCAGACGGCACAGGCGGGCAGGAGCGGCGTCTTGATGCTGCGCTGCGCAGGTCGATGCCGGCCTACCTTGTCAGGCGCAATGACTCTCGCACCATCATAGCCGGTTACCCGTGGTTCCTGGACTGGGGCCGGGACACGCTGATCTGTCTGCGCGGCATGATTGCTGCAGGCTGGCTGGCGGAGGTCCGGGACGTGATACGCCAGTTTGCGTCACGTGAACAACACGGCACGCTGCCCAACATGATCCGGGGCGGCGATGATTCCAACCGGGATACTTCCGATGCGCCGCTCTGGCTGTTCGCGGCATGCGCCGACATGGTGGATGCCGAACGCTCGCGCCAGTTCATGGAAATGGACTGCGGCGGGCGAGTGCTCAGGGAAGTGCTGGTGGCCATCGCGAACGCCTATCGCGGGGGAACGCCCAACGGTATCAGGATGGATCCGATGTCCGGCCTGATCTTTAGCCCGACGCACTTCACGTGGATGGATACAAACTTTCCGGCAAGCACGCCGCGGGAAGGGTATCCGGTTGAGATACAGGCACTCTGGCACAGGGCGCTTACGTTCCTGTCGTCGATAGATCCGGATCCGCAATGGACCGAGCTGGCTGACAGGGTTCGGCAATCCGTGCAGGAGCTGTTCCTGCTCAAGGGGCAGGGATACCTGGCAGACTGCCTTCGTACCGGGCCCGGTCGCGCCGCCCGCGATGCCGCGAAGGACGACGCACTGCGTCCGAATCAATTGCTTGCGATAACTCTGGGAGTAATCCAGGACCCCACGGTATGCACCGGCATACTGTCAGCCTGTGAGGAACTGCTTGTTCCCGGCGCCATACGGAGCCTTGCCGACCGCCCTGTCCTGTGCGAGCTGCCGGTCTACCTTGATGGCCGTCTGCTTAACAACCCCACGAGGCCATACTGGGGCCGGTATGTCGGCGACGAGGACACATCGCGGAAACCTGCCTATCACAATGGGACAGCCTGGACCTGGCTGTTTCCTTCCTACAGCGAGGCCCTCTCCCTCACTTGCGGCGGGGAAGTCCGTGATGCTGCTCTGTCCATCCTTTCCAGCGCCGTTTGCCTCATGAACGGGGGTTGCCTTGGGCACATCCCGGAGGTGGTAGACGGAGATTTCCCGCATGCGCAACGCGGGTGCGGGGCCCAGGCATGGGGCGAAACCGAGCTGTTTCGGGTGGTTTCCCTCTTGACCAGACAGGCGTGAAGTGGCATACAAGTTATGCCTGCTGGTACTATAAGCAATGGGCAGGGGGCCGGAAGGGAGGTCCTTGCGGGAGAATCAAGCCCAGCGGCAAGGAAGGTGAACTGTGGGATCTCAAACAAATGCAGCAAAGACGAAGCGAGTGAAGTTCCAGTTGCAGGCTGAACCCGGTTGTGAAGTGTTCGTAGCGGGTACTTTCAACAGTTGGAATCCACGTAAAACCCGGATGAAGTTCGAGAACGGGGTCTATTCGACCTCGGCGACGCTTCCGGCCGGCCGTCACGAGTACAAGTTTGTCGTGGACGGCGTCTGGTGCGTGGATCCGTCCTGCGCCGAATGGGCCCCCAACGGCCTGGGATCGCTGAACAGCGTAATTACCGTAAGCTGAGCGCGATTCCTGCCGAATCTGTTTCTTGTTACACCGGGCGAAGCCAGCGGGCGGAGCCCGGCGAACGGTAGTATTCTAGTTGCGGGGAGCCTATGAACAAGATCCAGGTGTTCAGTGTATCACCGTCCATTCCACGCAAACTCGCGTTCCTGGAGAAGCTTTCCCGTAACATGTGGTGGTGCTGGAATGCCGATGCCATCGAATTGTTCCGGCGGTTGAATCCGCAGCTGTGGAGGGACGTCGGGCACAACCCGTTGCTCTTCCTCGGGCAGATACCCCAGGAACGCCTCGAGAGCCTGGCCGAGGAGGAGGGCTTCCTGGCCCACGTCAAGGCGGTTGAGGAGCGCTTCAACAAGGAAGTTGTTGCCGATGCCTGCAGTGACGCCGCGCTGCATTCCAAGCGCATAGCCTATTTCTCCCTCGAATACGGGATCCACGAGAGCATCCGCATATACTCGGGCGGCCTGGGCGGCCTGGCGGCTGACCATCTCAAGGCAGCGTCCGACGTGCACATGTGCATGGTGGGCGTGGGCCTCATGTACCGGCATGGCTATTTCCAGCAGTTCCTGAACAAGGATGGATGGCAGCAGGAAGCATATCCCGAGAACGAGATCCACCTTCTTCCGTTCATGCGGGCGATGACGCCCGACGGCAAGCCCGTGACGGTATCGGTGCGTTTCCCGGAAGGCGAAATCAAGGCCGCCGTATGGAAACTGCTGCTCGGGAACATACCCCTCTACCTGCTGGACGCAAACGTTCCGGAGAACCCTCCGGAATTCCGGCGAATCACAGCCCAGTTGTATGCCGGCGACAGGCGCATGCGGCTCTGCCAGGAGCTTCTCCTCGGCATCGGCGGGTACCAGGCCCTGCTGGCAATGGGTTGCGAGCCGGCCGTGTGCCACATGAACGAAGGGCACGCCGGGTTCATGGGCCTGGCAAGACTGTCCAACCTGGTGAAAAAACACGGGCTCAGCATTGAAGAGGCCTTCCAGGTGGTTTCCCGCTCAACCGTGTTCACGACTCATACGCCGGTACCGGCCGGGAACGAGGCGTTTGCCACGGACCTGTTGCTTCCGTACCTCCAGGCGCTGCAAAAGGACCTGGGAATTGACCCTGCCACCGTCATCGCATGGGGCAGGCATCCCGAGCAGAATCCGCAGTACGAATTGAACATGACTGTGCTGGGCCTGCGCATGGCCGAGTACCGCAACGGCGTCAGCCAGCTTCACGGCAAGGTCGAACGCAAGATGTGGACAAAGCTGTGGCCGAGCCGGCCGGAAGACGAGATTCCAATCGGGCACGTGACGAACGGCGTCCACGTGTCGTCCTGGCTATCCATCGACAACATGATCCTTTACGACCGGTATTTCGGTCCCGCCTGGCGCGAGCATCCTTCCAGTGCGGACGTTCTTTCGGCTATCCACCAGATCCCGGACGAGGAAATATGGCGCGCCCACGAGTTGGGCCGGTCCCGTCTGATCCGGACGGTCAGGGAACTTCTCGAAAAGCAGTTTGTAGCAAGGAATGCGACACGGTCCGATGTGGCCCAGGCGAAGTCGGTGCTCGACCATGACGTTCTGACAATCGGGTTCGCCCGGCGTTTTGCCACGTACAAGCGGGCGGCGCTGCTGCTCAAGGATCCTGCGCGCCTGGAAGCCATCCTGTCCAGCGACAACAGGCCGGTGCAGATCATATTCGCCGGCAAGGCGCACCCTGCGGATGACCACGGCAAGGCCCTGATCCAGCAGATCGTGCAGTTTGCCCGCAAGCCGAACATGAGGCGCAGGATCGTATTCCTGGAGAACTACGACATCGCTATCGCACGAGCTATGGTGCAGGGCGTTGACGTATGGCTCAACACCCCGCGCCGGCCGCAGGAAGCCAGCGGCACGTCCGGCATGAAGGCCGTGGTGAACGGCGGGCTGCACCTCAGCGTCATGGACGGGTGGTGGTGCGAAGGCTACAACCCGGAATGCGGGTGGGCGATCGGCCACGGGGAAGAATACGAGGACCCCGAGTACCAGGATACCGTTGAATCGCAGGCGCTTTACAATGTTATCGAGAACGAAGTCGTCCCGTGCTTCTACGACAGACCGAGTGGCGATGTCCCGACCCGCTGGGCGCGCATGGTGAAGGCTTCGATACGTATGGGGCTGAGCTTCTTCACCAGCCATCGCATGGTGTCCGAGTACAAGTCGATGTACTACGACCAGGCGGTCAAGGACTACGAGAGCCTGATGGCCAACAACGCCGCCCAGGCGCGTGAGTTCGTCGTACAGGCCAAGCGCCTCAATTCACTGTGGCCGAAGGTGGCGCTGACCATGCCTTCTTCTGACAGGGACGTGTCCATGCTGCACGTCGGGGACAGGTTCTCCGTTACGAGCAAGGTCAGGCTTGGCGAACTCAAGCCAGACGAGATTGAGGTCCAGGTTTACTACGGGCCGGTGAACGCTGAGAACGTGATTTCCGAAAGTCGTACCGAGACAATGACCATGGCCGAGGACAAGGGTGGCGGCCAGTACCTCTACAAGTGTGACCTTGCGTGCAGCATGACCGGCCGGTACGGGCTGACTGCCCGGGTAATACCGCACGGAACACGGTGGCGCAATTCGATCCCGGGCTTCCTTACGTGGGCCGACGGGAACTGATTCGGAGGAGGGACCCAGAGTGCGCAGCAACCCGCGAATTCTGATCGTCACGCCCGAGATAACCTATCTCCCGCACGGCATGGGCAACATGACGAACACGCTCACGGCCAAAGCCGGCGGGCTGGCGGATGTATCTGCGGCGTTGGTGTCCGCCATGTTTGATCTCGGCGTGGATGTGCACGTGGCGCTGCCCCACTACAGGCGGATGTTCAACATAGACGTGGGTCGCCTCATCAACGACGAGCTTCGCATATACCGTGGGAAGCTGCCGAATTCGCGCATCCACCTTGCAGAAGACAGGGTCTTCTACTACCGCAGTTCCGTTTACGGGCGTGACCATGTCGAGAACCCGAAGATCGCGCTGGCGTTCCAGAGGGAGGTCATCAACAACATCCTGCCCGAGGTGCAGCCGGACCTGATCCACTGCAACGACTGGATGACCGGCCTTATCCCGGCCATGGCGCGCCGCATGAACATCCCGTGCCTGCTGACCGTGCACAACATACACACTTACGACATCACGCTCGAGGCCATAGAGGACAACGGCATCGACGCGGCGGTGTTCTGGAAGTACCTGTACTTCAAGCGTGTGCCGGCGAACTACGAGGAAACCCGTGCGACAAACCCTGTTGACCTTCTGGCCAGCGGCCTGTTCGCCTCGCACTTCATAAACACCGTGAGCCCGACGTTTCTCGATGAAATCGTGGCGGGCAAGCATGATTTCGTACCGCCGCAGGTTCGCCACGAGATGGCCGAGAAGCTGCGGGCAGGCTGCGCCCGCGGCATCCTTAACGCGCCGGATCCGTCTTTCGATCCGAACGCAGACGAGCGGCTTGCCGCCCGGTTCACCGCCGAAACCCACGAGGAGGGGAAGGCGGTCAACAAGCTGGCATTCCAGGAGCAGACGGGGCTGCGCAAGGACAGGCATGCGCCGATCCTTTTCTGGCCTTCCCGGCTGGACCCTGTCCAGAAGGGCTGCCAGCTGCTGACGGACGTCCTGTACAAGGTGATATCGAAATACTGGAAGGAAGGCCTGCAGGTTGCCGTAGTGGCAAACGGCGCCTACCAGAAGCACTTCAAGGACATACAGCGTTTCCACAACCTGTCCGGACGGCTTGCCGTGTGCGATTTCGACGAAAACCTGTCCCACCTAGGTTATGCCGCGTGCGATTTCACCCTGATGCCGTCCCTCTTCGAGCCCTGCGGTCTGCCCCAGATGAGCAGTGCGCTTTACGGAACGCTGACCATAGCCCACGACACCGGCGGCCTGCACGATACCGTCCACCATCTTGACATCGAACAGAACAAGGGGAACGGGTTTGTGTTCGAGACATATGACAGCAACGGCCTCTCCTGGGCAGTTGACCAGGCGATGCTGTTCTACAAACAGCCGCGCGAAGTGAAGGCTGCCCAGATAGCGCGCGTGATGCGGGAATCCGCTCTCGAGTTCAACCATGACGTGGCGGCGAAACGCTACTACGAGATGTACGAGGCCATGTTGAGGCGTCCGCTGGTCCAGCCCTTCTGACCCTTCGCCGGACCAATTCAATTGAAGATGGAAGGAACCGCAGATGGACGCTGAGCGACGCCGATTCCGGAACGGAGATGGAGCCTGTACTCAGTTGTCATCCCAATCTGCGTTTATCCGTGTTCATCTGCGGTTACATTTCCTTCTGAACTGAAATGTTGCGGCCCATATTGTGAAACCATCAATGGCGACACCGACCGGTAATTCACTGCAGCGTCTTGACCAGGATCCTTATCTCCGCCCCTACCTTGCTTCGATCCGCCGCCGCCACGAGAAAGTTGAGCATACCCTCCACCGCCTGACACAGGGACAAGTGGGTCTCGAGACTTTTGCCAACGCACACGAGTTTTTCGGCCTGCACCGGAAAGGGGGCTTGTCCCCCGCAGCTGCGGGGGCGAAGGAGGACGGGTGGGTATTCCGCGAACGCGCGCCGCATGCCACGGCAATCTTCCTCGTGGGTGAATTCTCCGGGTGGGACGAACTGCCTGCCTATGCCCTGCACAGGAAAGGGGATGACGGCACGTGGGAGATACACCTTCCGAAAGACACGTTGCGGCACGGCATGCTGTACCGCCTGCGCATGCACTGGAAGGGCGGGTCGGGAGATCGCATCCCGTCGCACGCAAGGCGAGTGGTGCAGGATGCTGCCACGCTGATTTTCAATGCCCAGGTCTGGTGCCCGGAGAAGCCGTACCAGTGGAGGCGTCCGGCGTACCGGCGGCGTCCCGTTGCCCCCCTGATCTACGAGACGCACGTTGGGATGGCGCAGGAGACCGCTGGGATAGGGACATACCGGCAGTTCATGGAAAACATCCTGCCGCGAATAGCCGACGCCGGGTACAACACGATCCAGTTGATGGCCGTAATGGAACACCCGTACTACGGATCCTTCGGCTACCAGGTCTCCAACTTCTTCGCGGCTTCGTCCCGTTTTGGAACACCGGAAGAGCTCAAGGAGCTGGTCGACGCGGCGCACAGCTTCGGGCTGGCGGTGATCATGGATATCGTGCACTCGCACGCCGTGCAGAACGAGGTCGAGGGTCTCAGCCGTTTTGACGGCAGCACGACGCTCTATTTCCACGGCGGGTCGCGCGGCCACCACATCGCGTGGGACTCGCGGTGCTTCAACTACGGCAAGACGGAGACATTGCACTTCCTTCTTTCCAACTGCCGGTTCTGGCTGGACGAGTACCATTTCGACGGGTTCCGCTTTGACGGCATCACCAGCATGCTGTACCACCACCACGGGCTCGGCCCCGCGTTTGATTCATACGAGCGTTACTTTGACGACTCTGTTGATGAAGATGCGCTGGTCTATGCAACCCTGGCCAACCGGCTTATCCATTCCGTGCGCCCCGACGCCGTGACGATTGCCGAGGACGTGAGCGGCATGCCCGGTCTTGCCGCTCCCTTCGAGCAGGGCGGCTGCGGGTTCGACTACCGGATGGCGATGGGAGTGCCGGACCTCTGGTTCAAACTGCTGAAGGACGTGCCGGACGAGAACTGGCCGATGGGAGGCGTATGGCACGAGCTGAACAACCGCCGCCCGGACGAACAGGCGATCAGTTACGTGGAGTGTCATGACCAGGCACTGGTGGGGAGCAAGACTGCCGCCTTCGAACTGATGGACGCGGCGATGTACGATTTCATGCGCGTGTCCGATTCGAACGTCATTATTGATCGCGGCATGGCCCTGCACAAGATGCTGCGGCTTGCCACGCTGTCTTCCGCCGCTCATGGTTACCTCAATTTCATGGGCAACGAGTTCGGGCATCCCGAGTGGATTGATTTCCCGCGCGAGGGCAACAAGTGGTCGTACCACTATGCGCGGCGGCAGTGGTCGTTGCGCGACAACCAGCAGTTGAAATACAGGTTCCTGGCCGAGTTCGACAAGGGGCTCATGGCCCTGGCCGGGAAGCAGGAGCTGCTGGACAGGACCAGTCCCTCCCTGCTTCAGATCAACGACAACGACAAGGTCCTGGCATTCGGCCGGTCCGGCCTTTTCCTTTTCTTCAACTTCCATCCTTCGCGGTCACTGACCGACTATCGTGTGGAGGTGTTGCCCGGCGAATACGAGCTCGTGCTGGACACGGACGAGATCAGGTTCGGCGGCCACGGTCGCGTGGAGCCGGGTCAGCACTACTTCACGATGGCGATCCGCGCCGACAATGTCCTGCAGCATTGCCTGCAACTCTATCTCCCGTGCCGTTGCGGCCTTGTCCTGCGCCGCATGCCTCGGACTCCTGCCGTTTCGAAACAGCGTTGATGGACGCGACCGGGAAGTTTCTCTCTTGCCTCTTGTCTGTCCGGCGCTGCCCTGCAATACTGACGCTATTGATGCATCAATGTGGTGAAGCAACATGAGTCGGCGAAGGAGGAAATAATGGTCACGTTAAAGCTCTTGCAGCAACTGGCAAAGAAACACGGAACGCCGCTGTTTGTGATGGACCATGATGAGCTCCGCCGGAACTACACTACGTTCAAGAAGTACCTTCCGCGCGTGCAGGCCTATTTCGCCGTAAAGGCGAACCCGGATCCGGCAATCGTCAAGACCCTGTTCGAAGCTGGAGCAAGTTTCGACGTCGCGTCCATGCCTGAGTTCAAGATCGTGTACAAATTCATCAGGAAGATGCCGGCCAAGAGACGGCAGGATTGGATCTGGGACAAGATCATCTATGCCAATCCCATCAAGGCCAATGAAACTCTCATGGAGCTTGACCAGTACAAGCCCCTGGTCACGTACGATAACTCGGAAGAGATCCGGAAGGTAAAGAAATACGCGCCGCACTCGGGACTGGCCCTGCGGCTGAAGGTGCCTAACACGGGCGCGATGGTGGAGCTTTCCTCCAAGTTCGGCGCGGCGCCCGGCGAGGCGGTGGACTTGATCCTCGAGGCGGACAGGGCAGGCCTTGTCGTGGAAGGGCTTAGTTTCCACGTGGGGAGCCAGACAACGAATTTCGAGAATTTCGTCCAGGCCATTAACCTGGCAGGGGACGTGTTCAAGGAGGCAAGAAGCCGCGGCTACAAAAAGATGAACCTTCTCGATATTGGTGGAGGTTTCCCGGCCCCGTACGATCCGAGCGTGAAGCCATTCCGCGAACTGGCGCGCAAGATCAATGCCGAGATCAACAGGCTGTTCACAAAGGACATCCAGATCCTGGCTGAGCCGGGCAGGTTCATGGTGGCCACTGCCGGAACTGCAGTCTCGAAGATCATCGGCAAAGCCGTGCGCGACGGGAAACTCTGTTACTACATCGACGACGGAGTTTACCATACGTTCTCGGGAATCATCTTCGACCACTGCCACTACCATCCGAAGGCGTTCAAGAAGGGGACAACACAGATATGCACGGTGTTCGGTCCCACATGCGACGCGCTCGACGTGGTTTCGATGGCGGAGGAGTTGCCCGCGGGGCTTGAACGTGGCGACCTGGTCTATACCCGCGACATAGGCGCGTACAGCAATGCTTCCTCAACCTGGTTCAACGGGTTCCCGCCGGCAAAGGTCGTACACGTGAACCAGTAGTGAGCCTTCCCGCCCCGAGGGACGGGGGCTCCCCTGGCGAAGGCGAGTGGCAGCCGGTTCAGGGCGTCAGCAGTGATTCCAGGTTATCCCTCGTGATGAGCTCTGCACCTCCCTGTCGTTCGAGGAAGGGGAGAACATCTTTGCGGACGGCTTCAATGTCCAGGGCGCGGATCTTCTCCCGGACATAATCCTCCCACCTGGCGCTGTCGAATGCACCGGCCCCCTGTGTCTGGTCCAGAGCATTCTGCAGCAGGACAAGGTTGGGTTGGGGTTGAGGCCTCTGAGCTCTATACCAGGCGAAATCGTACCAATCCCGCCCCTTGAAGCGACCACGAGTGATCAATGCGTGAAGTTTACCCGCCATGAGCGAGGGCATGTCGTAACACCTGACGGCAAACATCCGATGTCGTTCAATGATCTGGTTCCGCGTTTGTGCCCCGGGTGGAGGGCGCGTGTCGATTTCCAGCTTGATGGAAAGCTTCTGGTTTGCCATCGCCGCAAGACCTGCACCTTTCAGTACCTCGGCAATTCTGAAGCAGATCACATGAACGGTCTTTCTGTCGTTGATCGATACCAGTGTGTCGAGGCCGGAAAGCTCCAGGTCTCGTTTGGCCTTGGACATCCATTTCCCGGGATCGTATCCGCTCCCGGGATCGAGGGCGAAATCAAGATCCTCGGAAAATCGGGGCAGGCTGTAAAGGAACCGCAGAGCAGTCCCCCCGACAAAGGCGAGGCACTGGAAGGCCTCGCTCTCGTGCAGAGATCGCAGGACCAATGCCTGCAGGTACTCTCTCAGTGTGTTCAGTCGCTGGGAGGGATCGGTAACCGAGCGGGCCAGACTGATAGCTTCCTCTTTCATAGCTCTCTGGTTCCTTTCTTTTCCTCCATGGCGTATGCCTTCCAGTTGCCGACGGCCCGCACAAGGCGGGGGGACTGAAACACCTCGGAACGCAACAAGAGCTTTCTTAGAGACACCATTTCGAATCCTTGGAATCGCATTGAGGCCATCCGCTCCACGGTCCATTCACCGCTCTCGATATGCCACAAATCCAGAAGGGCTTTTTCAGGGTCTGCAACCAGTACCCGTTGACCATCGATCTCGACTGTCTGGTAAGCGGTAAAAGCAGCGGGCTTGATGTGCCTGTACTGAAAATGTCCGAACTCGTTCTCGAACGTACGGGGCGGACGTGTCGTTGCGCTGGTGTAGACCACTACCCCCTCGGGGATCATGCCATAGTAGCCAAGCGCCCAGTGGAAGCTGAGATATGACGGGGTATAGATCCGGTTTGCCAGCATGGCTGGGGACGGTTCAATTCTGCGATATGGTCGGGCCATCGCATACATGCCGCGTCTAAGTTGCAGGATCTTGCCTTTCTTGCTGAGTCGCGATAACTGAACCAGCAGTGAGTGTCGAGGCTCCTCTGACAGTTGCGCGATTGTCTGCAAGTCAAAGTACGGCAGACGCGTTGTTGCGGCCATGATTTCAGCAAGTGTCATGTGCGTAAATATACATTAGTGTATATTATTGTAAACACAAATATGTAGAAGGCGGCGGCAAAGGGAGGGCAGGGAGATACCGTGCAGGCCTCCGGAGAATACCAGCAGGCAAACCGTATTTCGCTGTGCTGGCGCGCAAACCAGGAAAAGGACTGGACACCCAGTGTCTAGCGTTTCTTCCGCATCGCTGCGGCGATCTTGCGGAGCGCCTTCTCCTGCGCCTTGGCGTCGATCGCTATTGTCGGGTTGGCGGCGGAAACCGTGACGGTTGCCGTTGATTCCGCGAGCTCGGTCTTGAGGTCGCGCACCGTTCCGTTGAAGGAGTCCTTGCTGCCGGGCTTGATTTCTTTCACGTCCGTAGGCAGGCCTATTTTGTTCAGCAGGTTGATGAACGGGTCAGGGTCAAGCTCCTCGACGTTCACCATTGTTTTCGGGTCCCAGATGCCATTCGCCACCAGCATCGCGGCAGCCACGGGCGGAACGCCGGCGGTGTAACTGATGCCCTGCGATTCAACTTCCTGGTAGCACTTGTGGTGGTCCGAAACCTGGTAGATCAGCACTTCCCGCTTCTTGCCGTTCTTCCAGCCCTTGCAGAAGTTGCCGATGCAGGTCTTGCCCGTGTAGTTCGGCGCAAGGGTCTTTGGGTCGGGAAACAGCGCTTTTACGACCTTGAGCGGCACCACGTCCTGGCCGGTCGCCAGCCGCACCGGCAGATGCGACAGGAACCCAAGCGTCCTGAGGACCGTGAACACGTTGATGTAGTGGTTCCCGAATCCCATCCAGAACCGGATGCTGTTCGCATCGATGTTCTTTGACAGCGAATGCAACTCGTCATGCCCGTTCAGGTAGATCGGCTGTGGCCCCGCAACAGGGAAATCGTAGATGCGCTTTACGGAGTGGGTCGGATACTGCTTCCACTTCCTGTCGATCCATGTCCAGACCTTTATGAACTCGCGGAAATTGATTTCCGGGTCGAAGTTTGTGGCGAAATATCGGCCGTGCCTGCCGGCGTTCACGTCCATGATGTCGATCGTATCGACCTTGTCGAGATAGTGTTTCACCGCCAACGCGCAGTAGGCGTTGACCACACCGGGATCGAAACCTACGCCGAGGATGGCCGTAAGACCCTTCGCCTTGCAGCGTGCCTTCCTCTTCCATTCGTAGTTGGCGTACCAGGGCGGATCCTCGCAGACCTTGTCCGGTTCCTCGTGGATCGCGGTATCCATGTAGACCGCACCCGTGTGGAGGCAGGCTTCGAGGACCGACATGTTGATGAACGCCTGGCCGAGGTTGACCACGATCTCCGTGCCGGTCTCGCGGATCAGCTTGACGGTAGCAGGGACATCAAGCGCGTTGAGCTGGCGGGAATAGAGTTTCGCGGACTTGTCCTTGATATGCTTCTTGCGCTTCACGCTCTCAATGATTTCGTCGCACTTGGACAGGGTGCGCGATGCCAGGCAGATGTTCCCGAGCACGTCGTTGTTCATGGCCGCCTTGTGGGCCGCAACATGGGCTACGCCGCCTGCCCCGATGATCATTATGTTCTTCTTCATGCTGGTCCCTTTCAGAGTCATCACCATCCCGTGTAGCCGCCCCGCTCTGCCGGGGCGCCGGCACGGCACGGCGACAGAGCGCCGTGGCTACAACACTTCCGCCTGCATCATTGCCTGTGATATCAGGCCGCCGGCTTAAGGGGTCCCAGGTGTCAGCCTCCGTATGTCCCTCTGTCCTGAACCCTGAACCCTGAACCCTTCCTCCCGGCCTTCATCTCCGCCTACGACAAACTCGCAACGTAATCCTTGTAACCGAATCTGCGGACCATTTCCAGCTTTCCATTCAGTCTTCGCGCGCAAATCGAAGGCATGGGCAGGCCGTTGAACCAGTTCTTCTTTACCATGGTGTAGCCGGCGGCGTCAGCGATCCGGACAATGCTGCCCGGTTTCAGTTTGGCTGCCAGCGAGTAGGCGCCGAAGACGTCGCCCGCGAGGCAGGAGCGGCCGGCGATCATAACGCGGTACCGGCCGGGGCCGGGCGATGCAATCCGGGGACTGGTCCGGTATATCAGATGGTCCAGCATATGCGCCTCCATTGAGGCGTCCACAATCGCGATGTCCGTTTCGTTATGCACAACGTCGAGAACCGTTGTGACGAGTTCTGCGCAGCGCGTGATCGCCGCCTCGCCCGGTTCGAGGTAGACCTGCAGGTCGAACCTGTGGCTGAAGGCCTTCAGTTTCGCGCAGAAGCGGGCGAGGGGATAGCCGGGTTTGGTGAAAGCCAGCCCGCCCCCGAAACTGACCCAGTCAAGCTTTTCAAGCACATCCCCGTATTCACGCGCGATGCGATCAAGGTTCTTCGAAAAGCTGGTGAAATCGTCGTTTTCGCAGTTGAAGTGGAACATGACACCGCTTATCAGGCCGAGCGCCTTGCGGAGGGCGTGTCCGTCACGTACGCCCAACCTCGAATAGCGGCGGGCCGGGTCGGCGAGGTCGTAGTGGGAATAGCTGAACCCGGGATTGACTCTTACGCCGATCTTCATGCCGCGGACCTCGGCATGGAACGCCTTGAGCTGCGAAAGGGAATTGAAGACCACCTTGTCCGCGTAGCGGCGCACTTCGCGTATATCTGCCCTGGAATAACCTACGCTGTACGCGTGGACCTCTTTGCCGAACTGTTCGCGTCCCAGCCGGGCCTCGTAGACGCCGCTGCTGGTTGTGCCGTCCATGTACCTGCGCATCAGGCCGAACACGCCCCAGGTGGAGAAACACTTCAGGGCCAGTACGGATTTGGCGCCGGAGACTTCGCGCACGTGCCGAATGATCTTCAGGTTCCTCAGCAACTTCTTCTCGTCAATCAGGTAGTAAGGTGTGGCCGGCTTGTTCGTCATGTGCCGCAAGTCCCTTCGCAAATACCCCGATAGTAGTGTTCAAATAATATCGTTCAGCCTGTTTGTCAATGCCTGGAACGGAGCCCAAGGCCGCGCGTAAGACGCTGCAATCATGGCTCGGCCAGCTTCTCGGGTAGGTTTTTGATGGGCGTGTGGTCCAAATGGAACGGACACATTCTGTGTATAGGGCAGGCTGGGACCGCTGGAACTGAAGGAAGAACAGACGTCTTTTCCGGACCTGCTCTGCCGAAGTCCCGGGACTCTTCGTGTTAGGGACGAAGACTGGACGGTTGCGCTCTGTTTTGCAGAGGAACGATCCGGGCAACACGCCGTAAAGATGCGTCGCTGGTTTCTGTCTGCCGCTACAGAATCAACATCCAGACTCCGATGCCGACAAGCAGTATCGTAATATATCGCTTAAAGACCTCGCGGCGGCAATGTTCGATAGCGCGTTTGGCAACCCAGGTCCCAAGTGCCATCGCCAGACCCAACACCCCCGCCAGGAACCAGAACCGTTGATCGAGCGATATGAAACGGCCGTAGACGGCCATCTTTGCCGCATGCATGGCGAGAGCAGTCGTGGCTTCGCTTGCCACATAGGCCACCGGGGGCAAACCAAGTGTCAGGAAGATGGCTGCGCCAAGCGGCCCCCCGCTGCCAGCCAGGCCCGAGACGAAGCCCACAAAGGCCCCGCCTCCGACCATGAACAAGGGGCCCAACCCAAGATGCGAATAGTGGAACCGGGAAAGCGCTACCAGGACAAGGATAACCGTACCAATACACCGCGTCGCCGCCGCCTTCGGCAAGTGGACAAAGGACAGTGCGCCCAGGATACAGAAAGGCAAAGCCCCCGACAGGAAGAGCAGGACGGATCGCCAACGAATCTCACGGAACCCGAAACCCATGCGGGACAGATTCCCCACAATCTGTGCGATCGTTAGAAGGGGCACGGCCTCACGTGCGCCAACGGTGTTTGTGAGCAAAGGCAGAAGCAGGAGGGCTCCGCCGAACCCGGCCGCCCCCGAGATCGCGGCTGCGACAAAAGCGCCAAATGCCAGCAGCATCGTGTCAACCATCCGCGTCGTCCTCTCCGATTTCCCTCGCCACTAACTCAGACGCCACGCCGGAGATTTGCTGCATTTGCGCCAACAGCTTCTTCACCATTGGGTCCAGGTACTCCGCCAGGGCTGGCGCCACTTCGCCATAGCCTCGAAGCCGCTTGCTCTCCATCTCGGTCAGCATCTCCCAGAACCCGGCGCTGTGCCCCCAAATCCGCTTGGCGACGTTCTCAACCTTCACGGACAGGTCCAGGGCAGTCTTTGTCTGCTGCATCAACTTGCGCGCCCGCTCGATCTCCGCCAAGAGCCGCTTGCGCTGCCGCACGCTCAGGCGGTTACTTTCGTGGTAGTAGATGGAGTGAATCTCCCGCCCACGCCCGTACTCTTCGAAAAGGCAAAGCGCTTCGTCCAGCATCGCGAGCGACGTCACGATACTCCGCCGCTGGTTCTCATTGACCAGAATGTTTCGTACCGTTTCCACGTTCGTCCTGCCCCACAACGCGCACCGAACACCGTGCCCCACAAACCGCCGAGCAATGACAACACACTCAGTTCAAATCCGTCTGCCGGAACGGGGTCGTGGCTACCCGCGGGAGGGTCACGAGCCCATCGTTGGCGAGGCCATTCCACGCCCCCTCGATGATCGTCCAGCAGACGGGCGCGTCCCGTTCTCCGACATGGATTCGGCGCATTTTCTCTTTGTCAGCACTGGCACTCACTGGCCTTCCTGGACCATGTGCAACCGCGTTACTTCACGACCAGAACCGCGCAGGGGGCCAACCGCACCAGACTCTGGCAGGTGCTGCCCATGACCCGGTCATACAGCGCCGAGTGACCCATGAAGCCGATCACCAGCAGGTCGAAACCTTGCTGCTTGATGAACTCCACGAAGGTTTTTACCTCGTGCCCGACGATCACGTGGCAGTGAATCGCCACCCCCTGGGCCGTTGCCATCTCGCGGGCCGTCTTCAACGCGTCCTTAAACGCGCCGTTCACGGCCTCTTTCTCTTCCACGAACTCCCCGATGGTCTCCGGGTAGTGGGGGACTTCCTCGACCGACAACGTGTGCAGTTGGGTCCCAAGCGCCATCGCCAGCGCCAGCGCCTCTTCCAACGCCTTGAGGGACCCCGGCGAACCCTCAAGACCGTGCAGGATCTTCCTATGCATGGCCGTTCTCCTTCTCTTCTTCCTCCTCGATCTGCGGCTGGAACCACCGTTGCGCGATGAGCGTCGGCACTACCGCGCTGGCAATCACGGCCGTCACCAGGACCGTGTACTGGTCCTGATTGATGATGTTGTTGTTCAGGCCGAACAGGGCGCAGATGCTCCCGAAGGTCAATCCGGTACACATCAGCAGCGTGATATACATGCCCTCCCGCTGCCCGAAACGGAATGCCCTCGTCAGCGGCCAGATGCCAATGAACTTGGTCGCAAGCTTCACCCCCAGCAAGATTAAGATCAGCGCGGCGCCGACCGCCACGGAACTGAACTTCACGAGTGCCCCGGCTTTCAGGAAGAAGAAAGGCGTCAGCAGCGTGAAAGCCATCACACGCATCCGTTGTGCCAAGACACGTTCTTTCAGGAAGAACGGCGCCATCACCATGCCGACCAAGTAGGCAGGCAGAACAGCCTCGCTTTTGGCGATGGTGCTCAGCCCGCCCAGCAGGAACAGCACGAGAAGGACGAACTTGATCTCCGGTTCACTGATCCGGTTGCCGACCTTCTTGAAGAACCATGGCCCGAATTTCGGCAGCAGCCACATGACCAGCCCGGTGACTGCGGCGAAGAGCATCAGCCACCAGTTGTAGTTGGCGAATAGCACTCCCAGCGCCAACACCGTTCCCAGGTCATTGATGAAACAGGCGGCCAGGATAATCTTGCCGATCTCGCACTTGTTGTACCCTGTCTCGACCATGACCGCGTATACAACGGCCACCGACGTAGTGGAAAGCGCCAGACCGGCAATCTCCGCCTGCTGCCATGTCCATCCGCTCACAAACCGGGTGTACGCCAGCACCCCGACGAAGGGGACGAGAAAGCCCGCCACTCCGATCAGCACGCTCGACCAGAAGTGCTTTCGAATGACGGCCGGGTCAATCTCAGCCCCGGCCAGGAAGGTGAGAAGGACCGACCCGACCCCCGCCAGATAGTTTACCCACGGGTTCGGTGCGAGCCCCAGCCAGTTCCCCCCGATAGCCCCGACCACGATCTCAATCAAGGCGACCGAGATTGCCACCCGGATGGAAATAAGGGAGGACAAGAGCGCCAACCCAATCCAGAGGGCCGACTCCAACCATATGTTCTCAATGCCGCCCATTCCACAATCTCACGCTATCGGGAGTTCTTCGCCACTTGCCGCCAAAAGGGGCGCCGAACACTGCTGCCTTGCCCAGTTCCGATTCGGTCTCCAGAAGCCGGTTGCACTTCATGATGCGCTCACTGCGGCACGTCGACCGGGCCTTGATCTGTCCGCCTCCCATACACTGTCAATACTGGCCTGCATACCTGCCTCCGTTGTGTATTCTTCGCCGATAAACAAAAAGCCCCTGCCATCCCTGGCAGGGGTCTATCATTTGTCGAACTCCTGCCATACGCTAATGCGTCGCAGGAGTTATCAGCCCACCATGCGAGGGCGGGCGGTTTTGGGGAACTCCATCCCCCATTCAAAACAACTGTTGTCATAATGCCGGTTCTCTTGATGGAAGTCAAGATGCCGAGGATTCCCGCTTCGCGGCCGTGAACCTGCTGCTTCACAGCAAGTGACGGGGTTCGCCACGTTTGTCTGCAATCAGCGATTGCGAAGAGGTGTTGACACCATGAGCGCGCTTGCGCTGGTGCGGTTCGCGGGCTAACCTGATCGCATACCTCCGCCCCGAACTCAGGCCGGTGGAAGGAAGGGGAGTGCCATGACAGAACAGACAGCCGCAGTACGATTGACATCGCTACCCGAATGGAAGGCGTTGCAGGCTCACTACAAGACGGCGTGCAAGCTGACGCTGCGTGAACTGTTTGCCGGCGACGCGGAGCGGGGCAGGCGGATGACGCTTGATATCCCGGGCCTGTATCTCGACTACTCGAAAAATCGCCTTACAGACGAAACGCTGCAGCTTCTGCTCAAGCTTGCAGCGGCCTGCGGGCTCAGGGAAGCCATCGGGCGGATGTTCACCGGGGAACGCATAAACAGGACTGAAGGCAGGGCAGTGCTCCATACGGCATTGAGGAACCGCTCCGACCAGCCCGTGATGGCCGACGGACGTGACGTTATGCCCGAAGTGCGGGCTGTGCTTGATAAAATGACGAGGTTCGCCGGCAAGATCCGTTCAGGGGACTGGCATGGCCACACCGGCAAGCGAATCCGTAATGTCATCAACCTCGGCATAGGCGGCTCCGACCTCGGTCCGGCCATGGCGTACCAGGCTATGCAGGCATTCGCGGACCCGGCCCTTACCGTCCGGTTCGTGTCCAACGTGGACGCGGGCCACTTCGTGGAACAGACCCGGGGGCTTGACCCGGCGGAAACGCTTTTCATCGTGGCGTCCAAGACCTTCACCACACAGGAAACGATGACCAATGCCATGACAGCCCGGGACTGGATGCTGGCGGCGCTCAAGGACCAGTCGGCCACTGCCAGGCACTTTGTTGCCCTCTCGACGAATACCGAGGCAGTGAAGAAATTCGGGATCGACCCGGCAAACATGTTCGAGTTCTGGGACTGGGTCGGTGGCCGGTACTCGCTCTGTTCGGCCATAGGCCTGCCGGTGATGATCGCGGTGGGCTCGGATAATTTCGGGAAGATGCTGGACGGGTTTCACGAGATGGATCGCCATTTTGCCGAGGCGCCGTTCGAGAAGAACATGCCCGTGCTGATGGGCCTGATAGGCATCTGGTACAACAACTTCTTCGGCGCTCAGACCACGGCCGTGCTGCCGTACTCGCAGTACCTCTCGAGGTTCACGGCGCACCTTCAGCAGATGGACATGGAAAGCAACGGCAAGCACGTGACGCAGTCGGGCAGGCCGGTGAACTGGCAGACGGGGCCTGTCGTCTGGGGCGAGCCGGGCACCAACGGCCAGCATGCCTTCTACCAGCTCATTCACCAGGGTACGAAGCTGATCCCCGCGGACTTCATCGGGTTCTGCGAGCCGCCGCAGGTCGTGGGCGACCATCACGACAAGCTGATGGCGAACTTCCTGGCACAGACCGAGGCGCTGGCGTTCGGGAAGACGAAAGAGGAAGTGCGCGCGGAGGGAGTGAAGAGGGGACTGGTCCCCCACAAGGTGTTCGAAGGGAACAGGCCGACGAACACGATCCTCGCGGACCGTCTCGACCCGATGACTGTGGGCCGGCTGATAGCCCTTTACGAGCACAAGGTGTTCGTGCAGGGAACCATCTGGGATATCTTCTCCTTCGACCAGTGGGGTGTGGAACTGGGCAAGGTGCTGGCCGGCCGGATAATGGAAGAGATCCGTGACGCGAACAGGCCGCTCGACAAGCACGACAGCTCGACGGCGACGCTGCTCGCCCGCTATCGGGCGAAGCGGGCCGGCCACACAAGTGCTGGCCTTTCGCGGTAGACGGGTAGGAGCCGCAGTGGACTGCGGCCACCACACCCGGAGAAGACGGAGAGGTAGAGCGGCGCATCCGTCCTGAACCCTGAACCCTGAACCCTGAACCCTTCCTCCCCCTCTTCCGCCTCTGTAGAGCTACTTCCGGCAGCGGTGGTAGAGAAGCATTTTGGCGCCGAGGCGGGCGGCAACGTACTCGCTCACCTGTGTGTGCGGGATCGGCGCAACCTCGACGATGTCGGCTGCAAGGACGGTGCGAGTTGCGAAGACCTTCCGGAGCAGGCCGGTTACGTGACGCCAGCTGAGGCCGCCCGGCTCGGGGGTCCCGGTCCCGGGGACCAGTCCCGGGTCGAAGGCGTCAATATCAACGGTGACATATACCGGGTCCACCAGTTGCCGGCACACGGCGTTCATCCATGCGTCATCCTGCGATTCGAGAATGTCCGCCGCCCAGAACACGGGGATCTGTCCCTGCCGCATATAGGCGTATTCGGAAGATGAGCAGCTTCTCACTCCCACGTGCACCGTGCGGACACCCAGTTCGCGGCACCTGCGCAACGCGCATGCATGTGACAGCCGCTTGCCACGGAACTCGTCCCGCAGGTCGGCATGAGCGTCGAGCTGCAGAACCGAACGGATGCCACGGCATCGTATGGCAGCGTCCACAAGCGGCGGCGTGACTGAATGCTCGCCTCCGAGCGCCAGGAGGAAACGACTGCGTTTCAGCTCCTTTGTCGCGGCGCTGCGTATGACGTCCATCGCTTTCCTGTCGCTGCAGCGCTTAAAGGCGAGAGGGCGAAGGGTCTGGACCGCGAGGCCGAGAGGGGTTTTCAATTCTTCGTCGAAATCTTCCACTTCGCGGCTGGCCTGGAGTATGGCGCCAGGGCCTGCCGCGGTTCCGTGCCCGTAGGACACGGTCCTTTCGTACGGAACAGGCAAAACAACGTACGGGGCGGAGGGATCTGCCGCGACCCGCGGGTCTATGTTAAGGAATTGACTCAGCTTCTTCATTATTTCTCGAAGTATGTGTAGCCGTTCATGCCGGCACTGTAGGTTTCCAGAATTCGTTCCCGTTCCAGGCTGGTTATCCTGCCGGTCCTCGTGGCTTCCTCGACTTTTGCAGTGAGGCTCTTCATGAGCGTGTCGGGATTGTACTCAAGGTATGAAAGCACTTCCTCCACTGTCTCCCCCGGCACTTCGCGCACGTAGGTGAGTTTGCCGTCGGTGCCGACCCGGACGTGGAGAACGTTTGTCGTGCCGAACAGGTTGTGCATGTCGCCGAGTGTTTCCTGGTAGGCGCCCACCAGGAACACGCCCAGGTAGTATTCCTCCCCGTTGATCTCATGCAGCGGCAGGGAGTGCCGGACGTCGCGCAGGTCGATGAAGGTGTCTATCTTGCCGTCCGAATCGCAGGTGATGTCCGCGATGACGGCCTGCCGCGTCGGCATTTCGTTCAGGCGGTGGATCGGCATGACCGGGAACAACTGGTCGATGGCCCACGAGTCGGGGATGGATTGGAACAGGCTGAAGTTGGCGTAGTATACGTCCGCAATGGCGGATTCCAGATTTTCCATCTCGTCCGGCACGTACTTGTTGCTTTCGAAAGTCCGGGCGATCTTGCAGATGATCTGCCAGAAGATGTTCTCCGCCAGGCCGCGATCGCGCAGGGAGATGTCGCCCTGTATGAACATCGAACGGATCTCATCCCGGTAGTAAACGGCATCGTTGTACGCTTCCTGCGCGTTGCGCGGAGTGAGAGTGCTGAGAACGGTCATGAGATTCTTGAGCATCTCGTTCGATTTCCCGGGCAGCGTATCGGGCAATCCCTGTGGCTGGAACTGTCGCACGTGGAGGACGTTGAACAGGAGCACCGAGTGGTGCGCCACGGTGGCGCGCCCCGATTCGCTGATGATCGTGGGATGCGGCACACCGGTCTCGTCGCAGGTGTTCATGATCACTTCCACGACGTCCGCGGCATACTCGCTCACCGAGTAGTTCCTGCTGCTGGCAAAGTTGGTGTGTGAGCCGTCGTAGTCCACCGCCAGTCCTCCGCCGACGTTCAGGATACCCATCGGCGCGCCTTCATGGACGAGGTCCACGTAGAACCGGCATGCTTCCTGCAGGGCGGTGCGTACTTTCCGGATGTCGGCAATCTGGCTGCCGAGGTGGTAGTGCAGCAGGTGGAGGCAATCGAGCATCCCTGCTTCGCGCAGGCTATCGATCATCCCGATGATCTGGCTGGTATCCATGCCGAATTTGCCGCGGTCGCCGCCGGACCCGTCCCAGTGGCCCCCTGCGCGGGACGAGAGCTTGGCCCGCACCCCGAGCAGGGGCCGGACGCCCATTGACTTGGCCAGGGAGATAACGAGCGGCAGTTCGGACGGCATCTCGATGACGATGTACGTGTTCATCCCCATCTTCAGGGACAGGAGCGCAAGCCCGACGAATTCCTCGTCCTTGTAACCGTTGCAGACAATGAACGCGTCGCGGTTGCGCATGCTTGCCACGGCCGTTATGAGCTCGGCCTTGCTCCCGGCTTCGAGGCCATGACCGTAGTTGCTGCCGAATTCAAGGATGTCGTTCACCAGCTGCTGCTTCTGGTTCACCTTCACCGGGTACACGCCGCGATACGCGCCCCGGTAACCGGCGGTCTTTATCGCGTTGTTGAAACTGTCGTAGATGAGCCTGATCTGGGCGGCAAGTATGTCGGCGAAGCGAAGAACGATCGGCACGTTGAAGTCGCGCTTCTGCAGGTCTCGGATGATGTCCAGGATGTCGATGGTGACGGGAGAGTCGGGGCCGAAGGGCTTCACCACCACGTGCCCGCTTTCGGCGATATCGAAGTAGCCGGCCCCCCATGTGCGGATGCCGTACAATTCGGCGGCATCTTCACGGGTCCATCTTGTCAGGGCTTCTGGTTTCATCAATTCGTATGCAGTTATACCGGTAAACTGCCGTGGATCAACACAACAACATGGTTACCCGGTCGTTCCGGGTACGAATCAGGTCTGCCGCTGTACGCCTCCGGCATCGGTGATCTGGAATGTGCCGCCTCTCGACAGCCCTTCAAGGGAACGACCCGCGGAGGCTGCGACACGCTGCCACACGCCCGCCTCCTGTTTCCAGTTGTCGAGGCTGGCGGTGATCCGTTTCACGTCGGGAACACGGTTGAGTTCCATGAAGATTGTTTCCACAATAGTCGGCGACAGCAACTCGCTGACGCCGGCAATGCGTTCGAGAGCCCCGCGAACGGTCACGGCGCCGTTAACGCTCCGGAAGAAAACCCGGCCCAGGTCGATCCAGTGACGGATGAATACCTTGCGCAGATTGCGATTGATGTCCAGATCGCGTGTATCAGGCATTGGGTGCTGCTCCGTCGTCCGCCTTGCCTATCAGGCCCTCGACTTTCTCAAACAAGGTCGCAAGGTCAAAGGGCTTGTAGATGATGTCCGTTGTGCCATCCGCGAACTCACGTTCCCACATGCCCACGATTTCGTCGGACTTGGCGTTGAAAGACTTGGGATATGCCGTGACGAACAGGACCGGGAGCTTGCGGAATGCGCGGACCTCGTTGTAGATCTGGAAGCCGTTTTTCCTCGGCATCTTGACGTCCAGCATCAGCAGCGCCACGTCCGTGTTTTCCCGGACGTATTTTATCCCTTCGTCCGGCTCGCTGGTTACAAACAGGGTATATCCCTCGTGCTGCAGTGCCTTCTCGAGGCAGCGCAGCATGATGGGCTCATCGTCGATCGCCACTATCTTTTTCATGCTGATCTCCTGTTGAGACGGAGGTCGTGATCCGTATTTACACCAGCGTGCAATACCCCGACCCGTATGCTACTTCAGGCCGTGTTGCGTGTGAAGCAGTTTCGTCAGCGTTCATCGTGGTAAAGGTCCGTCTCTGTGTCCCGGCCGCGCCTGTATGGAGGCGGGCTGACCTCAACCCTGTCTTCCGGCTCCTGTCCGCCGGTCCCGTTGAAGAACCAGTACCCGCCTTGTTTCATGGCCTCCTGCATTTGCACCTGGCGGTACTCGTTGCCGGCGGCGACGTATATGAAGAAGGCGATGAGCACGAGGAACCAGTTGGTGTTCTGGAAGCCGACGAAGGCATAGATCCCGAACAGCACGGCCATGATTCTCCCCAGCCGCGCGGCTATCGCCGTGGCGCGCAGGCGGCCGAACTTCGGCGTGAGAAACGCCCGCAGTACCCGTCCCCCGTCCATCGGGAACGAGGGAAGAAGGTTGAAGCCGAGCAACATGAAGTTCACCCGCCCGATTATATGCACAATTCCCTGCCCGTATGCCGGGAGCGGCAGGTAGGGGCCGCCGAAGACAAGGGCAACGCCGAGCACGAGGCTGACCATCGGGCCTGCGATGGCCATAAGGAATTCGTCGAGGGGACGGGTGGGTATTCTTTCCATGACGGCAGCGCCGCCCAGGCATGTGAGATTGATCTCCCGTACCCGGCAGCCTTTGCGCATGGCCACGGCTGAGTGGCCCAGCTCGTGGAGAACGATACTCAACAACAGGCCGGTTTCCAGCAACAGGCCGGTCACCGGTCCAAAGTCACGAATAAGGAGGTAGAGAACGACGAGCAGGGAGATGTCGAGGCGGATAGGAATGCCCAGCAGCTTGCCTATCTTGTATGAAGTCCTGAACATGGTTTGTGAGTTCGGGAGCGGACTCTACCCAAATGCGCATGCAGACGCAATGCCCCACCTGAATCGAACAGGCAATCCGCCAGGCTTTGCCGTGGGACCTCTAAAGCTGGATAGTTCCGGAAATGGGAAACTGAACCACGGAGGCACGGAGAAGAGCGAGTGCTGTTTGGATTGGCGGCAGCGCGGCGCTGCCGCCAATCCAAACAGCGGTTGTCTTGAAAGAGTAAGCGGAGGTAAGCCGGGATAGCGGCTCGATAGGAGCAGCCGTGACTGGAACAATGTGGGGCTTTGAACTGCTCCCAGGATGGCAAGCCTCGGCTATGCTGGAGGTGCGACTGCAATCCACGGGATGCTTTGTGGCGAGGCTGCAGAAGTCAGTTGTCCCTGGTTAGTTTCCAGACGTCCGGGAACATGTTATTGCCTGCGACAACCCACAGGGCATTGTCGTGGACGAACAGGCTGGAAGCATGCCTGGGCGCCCACGGGGTTTCGGGCAACTCCTCCCACGCAACGCCATCCGGCGAAGACCAGACATCTTTGCGGTTACCCTTGCCATCGTAACCTTCCATCACCCACAGGCGGTCGTCAAAGACAGCCACGTCGTGGTACTGGCGCGGATGCCATGGCGCAGCTTCGAGATGGCAGGTCCAGTTGACTCCGTCTGAGGAACTCCAGACATCGTTGTAGAAATTGCGCTTCGGGAAAGTGGGCGTGTCATACGTGCCGCCGCCAAGCAGCCACATGCGGTCGCGGAACACGGTGCCGCCACCTATCATGCCGCGCTGCGACCACGGCGCATGCTCCAGGACCCGTGTCCAGGTGATGCCGTCGGGAGAGCTCCAGACATCATTGTGGAACACGGACTCCGGCGCGGGCGCGAACTGCGGCAGCGTCTGGCCGCCCATCACCCACAGCAGGTTGCGGTGCACAAGCGTGTGGTGAAGAACGCGCGGGGCCCACGGCACAAGCGGATTGACGAGATTCCACCGGACCCCGTCCGGCGAATTCCAGGCGTCGGTTTGATAATGACCCTGGTTGCCGTCGCCGCCGACGATCCACATCTTCCCCCTGTGGACGGCATAGCCGGCGGTATGGCGGCCTTCCCACGGAGCCTGGAGTGTCTCAAGCTTCCAGTTGAGCCCATCGGTCGATGACCACACTTCGCTGTTGCAGATCCTTGGAAAATGAACCTTGTCCCCGGGATTCCATCCGCCCAGCAGCCACATGCGCTTGTTGAAGACCAGCGCCCCGGCGCCATCGCGCCCGGCAAACGGCGCCTCGAGTGTCACGGGCGTCCACTTATAGCTGATTGACCTGGATGGCATGCGTCGGCTCCTTTCTCGAAACCACATTCAATCTCTCAAACTGGCGACGAAAAAGTCAAAACACAGTCCCGCGGGAAGTCGGGGGCGCATCCGCCCTGAACCCTTCCTCCCTCTCTCCTGTCCCCTCACGACCTCACTGCATACCGGCGGACCCATTCTGCTACCTCGCGGATGGTCTCAGGCCGGCACGCGGGAGGCATCACCCCCGCCGATGTGACGACAATTCCCCTGTGATGCGACAGAACATCAAGATCCTTCTCAATCTGCCTGATAATTGCCCCGGCAGGTTGAGTCCACAGGACGGCGTTTGTGCCTCCGATGAGACACTTGTCCGGGCACTGTGTACGACCGTCGAGGAGCGACGTGTTGCCGACGGTCGGGGAAGTGAACGCCTCAAATGCATGAGCGGGTATTGCGGCGAGGTCGGGCAACAGTGCTTTCAAGTGGCCACACATGTGGAGCACAAGATTCCGGCCCGTTTGACGCGCTATCGCTCCATATTCGGTGATATGGCCGATGCAGTACGCACGGTATTGATCGGGCGAAATCAGCGTCGTGGATGTGTTTTCGACCACGTACAGCAGATCGGCCGGATGGTCGACGGCCATAAGGTTCACACGGTCAAGCATTACCCTGTGCATGGCGTTGAAGAGGCCCGACACTTCTTCCGGGTAGTCCGCCAGGAGAAAGTGGCCCTGTTCGGTTCCGGCAAGATGCTGTACCCATTCCATCAGCGGCGACGTGCCGATGGATACAGCCGTGACGGCATCTTCCCCGATCGCTTTTGCCTTCTCCTCTGCCTTCCGCAGGGCGGCAGGGTTCAGGTCGACCGCGACATCTTCGTATACCGCCATCATCTTCCGGATGTCATCGAGCGACGACACGGGGAACCTGACCGGGTGCCACGAGTCTGATCCGGCGTCGAACTTCATCACCATCTCCAGATCGCCGATGGGCGTGATGTAGACGGTATGCATTACGCCGTCGGAAGAGGTCTCCTTGATGGAAGTGCGTTTCCGTGTTTCCCTGAGGCAGCCGGGCAACCAGTCATGACGGTCGCTCCCTATCCATCCATGCAGTTGCTCGGTCGTCATGTCGCGGAAGGGGGCGACCTGTGCGCGCAGGTACGCGGCGCCGATTTTCGGCCAGAACGGCAGGCGGTCGACAGGCTTCATCCGGACTGCCGCCAACCAACGCTCGCGGGGTGTCATGTGGTCGTGGTTCATCCATGAAGACTAGCCGGACGCTATTGCGTCTTCCAGTGGATTCAGTGTCTCCATCGGGGATGGTAGACCATGCCGCAGGCAGGCCTGCCCGTGGTCGGAACCCCCTGCCTTGCAGGCGAAGAACAAGGGGGGCAAAGTGCGCAGGACAAGCGCGGCAGTGGGTAGGGCGCGGCCGCCGGACGCGCCGTCTGTATTTTCCCTGGAATTCGGCGGGTCCGGCGGCCCCGCCCTACCTTGCGAATCGGATTGTCGTTGAGTCGAATTGCATTCGACAGGGTTCGACTCCACCGGCTTCGAAATGTGGTTTTCAACCGCGTGTCCGGGCTTGTGATGTCTGCCGGGCGCAGGTATCATCAAAACGATGATGCGCGGGGCACAGATCGGAGCGGCTGCCTGGTACCTTGTGCTGGCGGGTATCGGCATCTTCATGCTTCCGTCGGTCACGGCCTGGATTTGCCTGCTTCGGCCTCCCGACCCGGGCAGTGAATACTTCCGGTTCGGTTTCCTGGGGCTCTACATAGTTCTTCCATCAGTGGTGGTCGGCCTCACGCTTGGCTTCATGGGTACGGTCCCGTCCAGGCAACGGCATTGGGCAATGGCTTCACTTCCTGCGATCGCAGTTGCCCTGTTCTATGTCGTGGCCCAGGGAGTGACGGGCATGACTGCGTGGTCTGCAAAGTGGTTCCTCGAAGTGTTCCTTCCGACATGGGTACCACTGGTGGGGTGTTCACTGCTGGCAGGCTGGGCGATGGCCCTGGTAAGGAAGAGGCACGGCGCGGGCGAGGGGTAGAGGCATGGCGGCAATGGATTGCCGCCCTCCAGGACTGACGGGGGCAACGTGGTGGTGCCGGTTTGCAGTGATGCCTTGGTGAAGCGGGGGCGGCGGCTCCACGGAGTGTCGCCCTCCATGCTTTGATCAGCAGTCATTCGAGAAGACTTGGAGGGCGACGCTGTGCGGAGTCGTCTCATGCCAGATACCTCGCCCCCGCGTAACTGGGACACGGTTTGTCCCTTTCTACGCTTGAAATGGGGCCGGGAAGTGCCATAAATAGCGGGCTTTTCGGGATCGCAGGCCATGAAAGAGATAGGTGTAGGACTACTTGGATTCGGCACCGTGGGCGCAGGCGTTGTCCGCGGATTGCAGGAAAACGGCGAGTTACTGGGTGCCAGGCTCGGCGTCAGGCCTGTTTTGCGCCGGATTGCGGACCTCGACCATGACACCGACCGCGGGGTGACCATCGACCGCAGCCTGCTGAGCAAAGACGCTGCTGGTGTGATACAAGACCCTGCCGTGCAGGTTGTTGTGGAACTCATAGGGGGGACTGGTGTTGCGCTGGACCTGGTCAGGAGGGCCCTTGAGCTGGGCAAGCCGGTGGTCACGGCCAACAAGGCGTTGTTGGCCAAGCATGGTGCAGAGATCTTTGCATTGGCGGCAAAAAAGAAGACGGATATTTACTTTGGGGCCAGTGTTGGCGGCGGGATCCCTATCATCCGGGTGTTGAGAGAGGGACTGGTGGCCAACAGGGTGCAGAGCATAAAAGGCATCCTCAACGGAACCTGCAACTACATCCTGACGCGGATGGAGCAGGAGAATGTCACTTTTGACACCGCGCTCAAGGCGGCCCAGAAGGCCGGGTATGCGGAAGCCGACCCGGGGCTTGATATCGACGGGCTGGACACCGCGCACAAGGCAGTGATCCTGGCCTCGTTGGCTTTCGGGTTCCAGATGCCGCTGGAAGCCGTGCATGTTGAAGGCATCCGCGGGCTGGCTGCGGCGGACATCAGGTACGCCCGGGATATGGGTTACCGGATCAAGCTTCTTGCTGTGATCAAGGGAGACGACAAGGGCGTGGAAGCCCGGGTACACCCGGCACTGGTGCCTGTTGAGCATGTCCTTGCGAGCGTGAGCGGCGTGTACAACGCGGTGATGGTGCAGTCGGATCTTGCGGGCTCCACGCTCTATTACGGGCGTGGCGCCGGTCGTGATCCAACCGCGAGTACGGTTATAGGCGATATCGCCGATGTGGCGCGAAACCTGGCATCGAATTCGTCTTATCGCGTGCCGCCGTTGCAGCTGGTAAACCCAGGCCTGAAGCCGAGGGCCATGGATGAGATTGAGACGAGGTACTACCTGCGGCTGATGCTGGTGGATCAGCCTGGCGTACTTGCCCGGATCACTTCCGCGCTGGGGGAACACGACATAAGCATCGCCTCGGTTCTCCAGAAAGAGGGAATGGAAGGCAAGTGCGTGCCGGTGGTTATCATGACTCACAAGGCACGTGAAGGACAGTTGGACGCCGCGCAGGCCGAGATCAACAAGCTCGAAGCGGTGGGGGCGAAAATAGTCCGGTTGAGGATTGAAGACTAGGTCTGTGGCTTGTAGCCGCCCCGTTCTGTCGGGGCGTGAGAGAAAGCACGGCGACGGAGCGCCGTGGCGACAACATTTACAGAACGGCTGGTTTCGGAGAGATGCCATGGCTCGTGTATCAAAACTGAAGGTGTGCAAGTTCGGAGGGACCTCTCTTGCCGATGCCGGCCAGGTGAAGAAGGTCTGCGACATCGTCATGTCCGACCCGAAACGCCGCCTGGTTGTCGTGTCGGCGCCCGGCAAACGCAATAAGCAGGATACCAAGGTTACCGATCTGTTGATTGCTGCCGCCGAGGCCAAACTGCGCGGAGAAAGTGCGCGGAAGGAAGTACAGGCCGTTGTCGACCGCTATGGGTTGATAGTAAAAGACATGGGCCTGGAACCGGCGGTACTGAACGACATATCGGCGGACCTGGAGGCCTGCGTGTCTTCGGACAGGAGCCATCGGGACCGGTATGTGGACCGCGTGAAGGCGGCCGGCGAGGACAACAGCGCCCGCCTTGTTGCTGCGGCATTCCGTGCACGCGGCACAGAGGCGCACTACGTGAGTCCCCGCGATGCCGGTCTGCAGCTGACCGACGAATACGGGAACGCACAGGTTCTGCCTGAGTCATATGAAAAACTGGCTGCGCTTGCCAAGGCGCCGGGCATAACCGTCTTCCCCGGGTTCTTCGGTGTGACGAAATCCGGCGAGGTTGCCACCTTCCCGCGCGGCGGGTCGGACATCACCGGCTCAATCCTGGCCGCCGCAGTGCGGGCCGAAGTGTACGAGAACTTCACCGACGTTGATTCGGTCTATTCTGCCGACCCGCGCGTGGTGGAAGAAGCCCAGCCAATAGGGGAGTTGACCTACCGCGAAATGCGGGAACTGTCCTACACCGGGTTCGGTATTTTTCATGACGAAGCCATTGTACCGGTGGTGAAGGCAGGGATCCCGATCTGCATTAAAAACACCAACAGGCCGGAAATGCCGGGTACACGCGTGGTGCCGGAGCGGAAATTCGTCCCGGGACGGGTGGTCGGCATAGCCTGCGGGGACGGGTTCTGCAGCCTGTATGTCAGCAAGTACCTGATGAACCGCGAGGTGGGCTTCGGCCGGCGCCTGTTGCAGATAGTCGAGGAAGAGAATTTGCCCTACGAGCACACTCCTTCGGGGATAGACAACATTTCCGTGATATTGCGCGAGGGCGGTCTTGCCGGGGACAAAGAGAAGCATGTCCTGGACCGTATCCGCCGGGAACTCGACGTTACCGACGTGGAAGTGGAAAGAGGGCTGGCCCTTATCATGATCGTCGGCGAAGGGATGCGGTACACTGTCGGACTGGCGGCGCGGGCGACCAGGTCGCTGGCGGATGCAGGCGTTAATATCGAGATGCTGAACCAGGGCTCGTCGGAGATCAGCATGATGTTCGGTGTCAAATCGGTGGATTCGAACAAGGCGATACGATCCCTCTACCGGGAGTTTTTCGACTGAGTCTTCTTGAGGAACAAGACGTGGCAGGCAAAGTACAAGTTTATGATACGACGCTCCGGGACGGCGCCCAGGGGGAAGGGATATCTTTTTCCCTCGAGGCCAAGGTGCGGCTGGCGCGCCGGCTTGACGAGTCCGGCGTGGACTATGTCGAAGGCGGCTTTGCCGGCGCAAACGACAAGGAACAGGCGTTCTTCCGCCGGATACTCCATGCCCCGCTGAAACGGGCGCGCCTGGTGGCTTTCGGAAGCACGCGTCGCGTCAAGACCACGGTACGCAGGGATCCGTACATGAAGAGCCTCCTGGATGCGGGCACGGCGGCGATAGCGGTGTACGGCAAGGCGTCGGACCTGCACGTACGCGATGTCCTGCGCACCACGGAAAAAGAGAACCTTGCCATGGTGGCGGATACGGTTGCGTTCTTCAAGAAACATGGCCGCGAGGTCTTCTTCGATGCCGAACACTTCTTTGACGGGTACAAGGCGCAGCCGGAATTTGCCATGAAGGTCCTGGAGGCGGCGGCCTCGGCGGGTGCGGACTGGCTTGTCCTCTGCGATACCAACGGTGGAAGCCTGCCGGAGGAAGTGAACAGCGTCACTCGTGCCGTCGTCGGGCGTTTCAATGTCCGGGTTGCCATCCACGCGCATGACGACGCGGGCCTTGCCGCGGCAAACTCGCTTGTTGCGGTGAGGGCCGGGGCCGCCATGGTCCAGGGCACGGTGAACGGTTATGGCGAACGTTGCGGTAACGCGAACCTGTGCACGATCCTGCCCACGCTGCAGCTCAAAATGGGTTGTGCCTGCCTGCCGCTGGCGAGGCTGGCGGAACTGCGCAAGCTGTCTCTCTTCGTATCGGACCTGGTGAACGTCAAACATGATACCCGTGCGCCGTACGTGGGCCAGAGTGCGTTCAGTCACAAGGGCGGTCCGCACGTGAACGCGGTGATGAAGAACCCTCGCACTTTCGAACACGTGAAGCCCGAACAGGTTGGCAACCAGCGACGGAACCTGGTGTCGGAACTGTCCGGCGGTGCAAACGTCCTGCTCAAGGCAGTCGAGCTCGGGATGGGCCGTGAGCATTCGCATGAGAATGTGCGCGATGTGTTGAAGGCCCTGAAAAGACTTGAGAACAAAGGGTATGCTTTTGAAGCGGCGGACGCGTCGTTCCGGATACTGATCCAGAAGGTGTTGAAGGAGCACAAGTCGTTCTTTGACCTGGAGGGCTTCCGCGTGATCGTGGAGAAACGGGGGAAGGATCAGCCGTGCCTGTCCGAGGCGACGATCAAGGTGCGCGTGAACAGGGAAGTGGAAAAGACTGCGGCGGAAGGCGATGGACCCGTGAACGCGCTGGATAAGGCGCTCCGCAAGGCGCTCACAAGGTTCTATCCGCAGCTTGCCCAGGTATTCCTCACCGACTTCAAGGTGAGGATACTCGATCCAGAGGAAGCCACGGCCGCCAAGACGCAGGTCTTGATAGAGTCCAGCGATGGTGTTGAGACATGGGGAACAGTGGGGGTGTCGGGCAACGTGATCGAGGCCTCCTGGGAAGCTCTCGTGGACAGCATGGAATACAAGCTCTTCAAGGAAGAGAACGGGAAGGCATCCCGCGGAAAGAAAGGCCGCCCGGTCCGCGGTGTGAGCCGCTGACGGCGTCGCCCTGCACACGGCAGAGCCGGTACTACTATGGAAAAGAATTATCAACCGTCCGCTATTGAAGCTAAGTGGTACAGGTTCTGGCTCGACAAGGGGCTCTTTCACAGCGACTCCTCGCGCGGGGGGCAGCCTTACTGCGTGGTGATCCCGCCGCCGAATGTGACCGCGGTGCTTCACATCGGGCATGCGCTGAACAACGTGATCCAGGACATCCTCGTCCGCTGGCGCAGGATGCAGGGCCGGAACGTGGTGTGGATGCCCGGTACCGACCACGCCGGTATCGCAACGCAGAACGTCGTTGAGCAGACGCTGTCGAAGGAAGGCAAGACGCGCCATGACATGGGCCGTGAGGCGTTTGTCGAGCGCGCGTGGAAGTGGCGCGAGCAGTACGGGAGCGCCATCATCAGCCAGTTGAAGCGGCTGGGCTGTTCCTGCGACTGGGCGCGCGAGCGGTTCACGATGGACGAGGGGCTGAGCGCCGCCGTGCAGGACGTGTTTGTCCGCCTGTTCAACAAGGGGCTCATATACCGCGCCAATTACATAATCAACTGGTGCCCGCGCTGCGGCACAGCGCTCTCGGACGAAGAGAGCGAGCACGAGGACACGGACGGAAGACTGTACTATATCAGGTACCCGCTCCGACGTCCAGATGCGAACGGCAAACAGCATATCGTAGTCGCCACGACACGGCCGGAGACGCTCCTTGGCGACGTCGCCGTGGCGGTCAACCCCAACGACGAACGGTACGCGAAGCTTGACGAAACCCCCGTGATACTCCCGGTGCTCGGGCGCGAACTGAAGGTTATCAGGGATGATTTTGTGGATCCGAAGTTCGGCACGGGCATCGTGAAGGTGACCCCCGCCCATGACCCGAACGATTTCGAGATGGGGCGGCGGCACGGGCTCGAGCCGATCAACGTTATGAACGGCGACGGGACGATGAACGAGGAAGCCGGCGCCTACCGCGGGATGGACCGTTTTGAGTGCCGCAAGAAGATCATGGCCGATCTGGATGCGCAGGGACTGGTTGAGAAGGTGGAGCCGCACAAGCATGCCGTCGGGCATTGCTACAGGTGTTCGACGGTTGTGGAGCCGAGGCTTTCGCCGCAGTGGTTTGTGAAGATGAAGCCGCTTGCCCAGCCCGCGCTGGAGGCGGTGAAGAGCGGGAAGATAAAGTTCGTCCCCGCGCGCTGGACAAAGGTGTACCTGGAGTGGATGGAAAACATCCGCGACTGGTGCATCTCGCGGCAGATCTGGTGGGGACACAGGATACCCGTCTTCACCTGCGACGCGTGCCGGAATGTCTGGGCGCAGCAGGGGCAGCCGAAACAGTGCCCGAAGTGCAAGGCAACGCAGTTCCGCCAGGACGAGGACGTGCTCGATACATGGTTCTCTTCATGGCTCTGGCCTTTCAGCACGTTCGGCTGGCCGGCCAAGGGCGCGGATCTTTCGTTCTACTATCCGACACACGACCTGGTGACGGCATCGGAAATCATCTTCTTCTGGGTGGCCAGGATGGTAATGGCCGGCTACGAGTTCATGGGCGACCTGCCTTTCCGCACGGTATATATCCACGGGACCGTGCGCGACGCACAGGGGCGGAAGATGAGCAAGAGCCTCGGGAACGGGGTCGACCCACTGGTGGTAATCAATGACTTCAGTGCCGACGCGCTCCGGTTCAGCCTGATGATGATCACGGCCACCGGCCAGGATGTCTTTGTCTCGATGGACAAGTTTGAGATCGGCAGGAACTTCGGCACGAAACTCTGGAACGCCGCCAGGTTCATCCAGATGCATTCAGAGGGCTTCAACCCGCGCGGTGACATGGCCCTCAAGGCCGGGTTGCTCAGCCCTGACGACCAGCACATCCTCGCGCGGATGAGGGATACGATACAGGCATGCACCGACAACCTGGAACAGTACCGTTTCAACGACGTTGCCCACGCCCTGTATGAGTTCATATGGCACCAGTACTGCGACTGGTATGTGGAGTACGCCAAGGAGACGCTCTACGGCGAGGACCTGGAGCGAAAGAACCAGATCCTGAAGATCATGCACCAGGTTCTTTCCACGGCGCTGAAGCTGCTCCACCCGCTGATGCCGTTCCTGACGGAAGAATTGTGGCATGCCATGGGCTACGGAGGAGACGATGATTCGATCATGGTTTCCGAATGGCCGAATCCGGCCGGCGAAGTGGAATTCAATGCCCTCGGCATCAGCAAGGTCGTGGTGGACTACGTGGAGGCCAAGCACGACATGGTGCGGGCCGGCCGCACGCTGAAGCTGGACTACGGAATCGCTGCCACGCGAGAAGCCGATTACCTGATCAAGCCAAACACGCCCGAGGATGCGAAGCGGCTGAACGATGATATCGCCTCGATACGTGCCGCGCTGAAGGCGCGGAACGTGACGGTCGATGCCGCCCTTGAGCCGGGTAAGGCGACGCCCAGCGGCGTCTGCGCGCTTGGCACTGTCTTTATGCCCGTGGAAGGGCTGATCGACGTGGACGCGGAAATAGAGAGGCTTACCGGCCAGCGCGCCAAGGCCCTTGCGGACCTCGAACGCGTCGCGGCCAAGCTCAGCAACGCGGGCTTTGTGGGCAAGGCCCCGCCGGAAGTCGTGGAGCAGCAGCGGTCCAGGCAGAAGGAACTGCTCGAGCAGAAAGAGAAACTCGACCGCCTGCTGGATACCCTGTCGAAAACGAGACAGAAGTAAGGCGGGCCATCGCCGCAAAGCCTGCCCGTCCCGATTCCCGGAGATCGGGACTGCGCGAAGCGCTGCAGGCGGGTGTTGCGGCTCCTACAGGCAATTGCCGTTTCTGTGTCTGGTAGGAGCCGAACCACTGTTCGGCGATTTCCGGAAGGCCGATATTCAGTTTCGGAAGGAGAAAACGACCATGGTTCAGAAGCTGACAATGACCCCGCGAGAACGAGGCCTGACCGTTCTGAAGTTCGGCAAACCGGACCGTATCCCGTTTGAACCCGGCGGGCCGCGCCGGTCCACACTCAAACGCTGGCACAGTGAAGGGTTGCCCGAGAACAGGTCCTG
>Ga0172371_10001255_pt1 | contig 40161 bp, 44 predicted proteins | sample Lak12m_FD_114543 | JGI IMG/M metagenome (GOLD analysis project Ga0172371, IMG submission 114543) | Freshwater microbial communities from Kabuno Bay, South-Kivu, Congo - kab_022012_12m | ecosystem: Environmental > Aquatic > Freshwater > Lake | place: Democratic Republic of the Congo: South-Kivu... | reverse complement strand
TTTTTCCCAGAGAAGGGTCACGATATCATCATCATCATTCGTCTCTGATTTCTGCGCAAATCTAAGAATATCGATGAAATCAGTTATCTCATCGGATGTTATACCCTTATAAAAGTTCATCTGTCTTATACCGTCAGCAAAAAGCAAAAGGGCTATATTATCTGTTCTTTCTTCACTGCGGAAAACTTCGTTCTCTTTATAGAGCAGAGAGTATTGCTTTATATCAAGGGCAAGTTCATCGTTCGATTCAAAGAATATACTGAATTTCTCAAAAAGCTCAGTTGCGAACTTCTGATATATAGGATTGTCCCTGGGATATACATCGAATGTCTTGATAGTTTTTGTAATTGTTCTTAATATATCCTTAACAAGTCTAAGTTCCCTTTCGTTTACTGTTACTTCAATGCTTTCGTCATTCATGGATAACTCCTTAGAGTCTGTTTATATTCGATTTCTCATACTCATAAATAGAATTCAACAGCTTTTTAAGGACATCTCCATTCTGGGCATAAAATTTCACAGCCTGCCATCTAAAATTCAGATATCTATGGGCGAGTCTGTTCCTCTGGATAGCAAATTTTGCAAGGGTTTCTGTTTCCTCTTCACTAAAACCGAAAAATCCCCCAACCTTTCTCATAACATCTGTATAACTTTCTGCTGAAATATCCTCTTCAGTCAATATCACACCGCTAACCTCTATAAAGGCGGTCAATATATTCTCAATGGTTCTATCAATGAGTTTCTGTAATTTTGTATCTGATGCATAATCCTGCCATGTCTTAAATGCATAATCAGAAACAAACTCATCCATCTCTTTTGTTATATAAGAGAGGGACTCCATTATCCGCCCTTTTGCATATCTGAATTCAGGCATGTTTAAAGGCCTCTATACGCTTTTTCACAATCTCAGCCTGCCATTTTGTTCCAAAGATACTGAAGTCTTCCATTTGATGTATTGCCCTCAATTTCATATTAACGAATCTCGTAAAATCTCTCAGATAAACTGGAATTCCATGTACAATAGCATTATAGCAAATCATGGGTTTAGATAATTCTCTATCAATAAAGAGGATATTGGTCTCTTTTTTTAAAATATCTGTAAGTTCAAGAGATATGGTCGTGATAATTTCAAAAATCTCTTCCTCTTCCATCTCTTCAGTAAATACCACAGCAATATCCACATCTGACTCTTTCTTTGGAAGCCCAGATGCCCATGATCCATATAAAAATGCCATTTCTACATTATATGCTTCTGCTCTATCTTCGAAGTAATCCTTTAATGACAAGATTAGTTTGCCTTTATCCATTACTTTGTATCCTCTGATTTCTTCTCTTTCTCAAATATCTCCCATAATTTAATTTCCATTTCTAGAAAGCACAACTTCAGCGTTTCATCCCAGTTAAGTATCTCGGAAAAATTGTATTTATTTTCAGTGAGGCAATATCTTTCGATATATTCGCCCTCTGGAAAAACAATAATATATTCTTTAACACCGAATTTTTCATAAAGGTTTTTCTTTTCTCTTTTATCCTTCAGTTCCGTTGCTGGTGAAGTTACCTCAATGATCAAATCAGGAGCCCCTTTGATATTATTTTCGGTAATCTTATTTTTGTCGCAGACCACGAATACATCAGGCTGAACTACGTTAAAGTCATCAAACACTACATCTGTCGGTGCAATACCTGTATAGCAGATATTACTCGTATGAGTTTTAAGCTTTATATGCAGGCTGCTTACAATATTCTGGTGTTTCACCTTCGGAGCGGGGCTCATATTGTATGCCACACCCTCAATAACCTCCCACCGCTCATCATCAGGCCATGTTACATAATCTGTATAGGTATATCTCTTTTCGATTTTTTCTGCTAAATCCATTCCTTATCCCTCCATCAAAGACCTGATTTTCTCCTTCACCCCATGAAGCCTCTTATCCTTTTTAAATACATCTGCTGTCTCGCCTTCTGCATCTGATGCATTTATAAGCATTCCTTTTGCACAGCTTTTCTTAAAAGAAAACTTCTCATCTGAATATCTTGCTTCTATATTGAAGTCAGTAATCGTCTCGAGGAGTTCTAACCGTTCTTCTGTCAAATCGAGTGATGCCTAAATTCAATTTGTTCCATTCTCTTCAATAGGATTATATCAAATATTAGTTTCTGTTCAAATGGTAATTGATAAAAGATAACAAAGTATACCTAAAAACAGCGAAATATCAATTTAGTGTAAAATTAATCCTATGGCAAAACCTGTTGTCGTTATAGTTGGAAGACCAAATGTTGGCAAGTCAACCCTGTTTAACAGGATGACAAGAACACATGCTGCAATTGTTGAGGATATACCAGGTGTTACAAGAGACCGGAACTATCTTGATGCAGAATGGGAAGACAAAAAATTTGTAGTTGTTGACACAGGGGGTTTTTATCCAGAACCCCGTGAGGACATATTCCTTCAGATTAAGGAAAATGCAATGTTTGCTGTTGAGGAAGGAGACGTTATAATCCATTTACTCGATGGCAAAGACGGCCTTACACCGTCTGATATGGAACTTGCAAGGTTGCTCAGGGCATCCGGCAAAAAGGCGCTCTGGGCAGTAAATAAGATCGACGGCCCGACACGCGAGGAGAGACTTTATGATTTTTATCCGATAGGTACCGAAAATTTATGGCCTGTTTCTGCCGCAACCGGCTATGGTTATGATGACTTTATGGAAAAACTTATTTCTTTATTGCCTTTATACGTAGAGGAAGAGGTTGATTATCCAAAGATCGCGGTTGTGGGGAGACCAAATGTAGGAAAATCCACCTTAATAAATACCCTTCTCGGTAAGAAGAGGATGCTTGTAAGCCCTGTCCCAGGTACAACAAGAGATTCTATAGACAGTATATGCGCTTATTATGGCAGGAAATATCTGTTCATAGATACTGCAGGGATCAGAAGAAAGGACAAAACCGCATATTCAATTGAGAGGTTCTCAATGGTCAGGGCGATCAGGAGCATTGAGAGGTGCGACCTATCATTGATTGTCATAGATGCAAATGAGGGTATTGTTGAGCAAGACCAGAAAATAGCAGGAATTGTTGAAGGCTATGGTAAGGGTGCAATCTTTCTCCTCAATAAATGGGACCTTATTGACAAGCGGGAAGAGGCATATGAAAGATTAGCATACAGATTGAACAGGAAGATGTGGTTTATGCAATATGTGCCAATCCTGACCATATCAGCCTTAGAGAAAAAACGTGTCACAAAGGTTTTTTCCATAATTGACGAGATAATAAAAGAGAGGGAAAAAAGGATACCAACAGCAGACCTAAACAGGTTTTTCAGGGAATTTGTTTGCGGTATGTCCTTGCCCTTGTATAAAGGCAAAACAGCAAAGCTTTACTATATAACACAGGTTAAAACAGAGCCGCCTGCTTTTGTGGTTTTCACCAACTATGCCGAGGCCTTAAAGGATACACACATAAGATATATAGAAAAAGGGTTAAGAAGCAGGTTTTCGTTTGAGGGAACCCCTATAAGGATTTATATCAAAACAAAAAAAAGGTAATAGTTCAGCACCCCCTCCCCCTAACCCCCTCCCACCAGCGGAGGGGGAATATTTATCAGCAGATATAATAAGTTCCCTCCCCCTTGAAGGGGAAGGGATTAGGGTGGGGGGTGAACTATTAAAACATTCTCTTTAGAGCGGACAATTTTCAATCCCATTGCCTTGATAGCAGCGTCTGTAGCTTTACGGGTCTTTTCGATAAGTTCTGCCGGCGAAAGGTCTTTTGTCTTGTTGTAATTTTCTTCTCTTACCTTGTGTATCCACTCAAGAGATTTATATTTCCATTTCTCCATCACCTGTCACCTCCTCCGGAGAGATTATCTCTATCGGGTTATAGCCCATACGTATATTCGTACTATTGACCAGCCGTCTTACAGTAATATTGACCATGTGCTTATAGTTCCATGAAACAATATAATCAAGGTCATGAACAACGCCAATTGCAATATGCCTGGGGGCATCCCGGTATTTTTCTGGCATTGCTCCATTCGTCAAATAGGCTTCAGCAAGTCTGATACTTTCCCCTGTTTCTTCGAGTATCTGAAAACCCGCTTCAGAGATCTTGGCCTGTAAAGTTTCATGTATTTTCGCAGGAGATACTAAGACTTCCTCAACTGTAAGCTGCGAGATGAAGCCTTCGTACACTCCGTCTCTGATAAAGCGGAGGAGTGTTTCAACAGTACTTACCCTTTTGGCATCTTCCGTATCAAAAAAACCGCCTAAAACTGAAGCATCGATATAGAGCCTTAATTTTTTCATTGGCGCTATCCGTTATTTCATTAGAGTACCATATTTATTTTTATCAAGCTCTGATTTATTTTAACAGGCTGGCTGCAATGTTATCCCCGCAGTTGCTTGCAAAGGTGGGGGTCAGGACTTGCACTCCTTCCGGGGGAAAACGACGTAAAGAAGTCTACGACGCGACAATCTCGATACCTGATATCTGCGGCTTCGACATCTCCAAAAAGAAAGAATAACCTTTACCCCTCCCGCATAGGAGAGGGGATAAAGAGGATGGAAGATAGTGATTAAAAAAGAGCTTGTTATATCTTTAAAACATAATATCTCAGCCAGACATACACGGTACAGATAATGACTGATTCGATCATCAAAGGCATACCATAAAGCATAAACTTTTTAAACGATATAGGTTTGCCCATCTTTTCCGCCATACCGACAACTATAACATTTGCAGAAGCGCCGATGGCGGTACCGTTTCCGCCGAGACATGCACCGAGTGAAAGTGCCCACCACATCGGCATCAAGTCAGGATGGTGTAAAAGCTGAGTGCCTGATAAATTTGGCCATAGCTGTTTAGCCATGTCAACAATCAATGGGTTCATGGGTGCAACATACGGGATGTTGTCTATAAAGGCAGATGCGGAGGGAAAAACCATTGATGTCTTCAATACATCAACTTTTTCTAAAGGAGGAAGAGGGGATTTAGTTCTCCTCAAGCATTACTTTTGTGATAGCAGAAAATATATTCCACACATATAGTATCCCGATTACCTTATCATCCTTGCCAATAACAGGGAGCGTATCAACTTTATTTTTAATCATATGGTCAATACACTCCATTAAGGGTGCATCTTCATTTACACTTATTACCTTTTTTGTCATTATTTCTGAGACCATCCTGTCTCCTGCTTTTTTTGCTCTATCCTCTACCATCCCATCCCAGGTGAAATCTCCAAGGTTCATCATATACATATAAGAAGGGTATACTGCCTTCAAGATGTCTCCTACGGTGAGAATTCCTATCATATTCCCAGTCTTATCGAGTACAGGAAGTCCCTTAGGCTCTACCTTTTCTTCTTTTCTCTTTAAAAATATTAGGAGATTTGCGGCTTCTTTGAGAGTATTTTCAGGCAATAAATAGTCCTGAAGTGGTATCATCAAATCTTTAGCTCTAATGTTATCCTCCTCAACACACTTGTATAAAGTATAAAACGAAGGTCTTAGATCAGTATAGCAGTTTTTTATTCATATTCTATTTCTATCATTTTTTCGAGGTTTCTAAAATCGTCTTTTTTTCTCCCTTAATGTTCAGCTATAATTATTTATTGATTGCTTATCGCTGGATTTGGGAATTAAATAGGGCTATACGCTTTACTCAAGTAGACACAATTTGTTGTTATGAAATTTATGGTTATTAAGTAAGCGACAACAAGATATAGTATTTATTTGAATCAAACAGATAGCCCTATTCATCTTTTTCAATATCACTATATTTTCAGCATATAATACCTCAGCCAGATATACGCGTGACAGATAATAACCGATTCGATCATCAATGGCATTCCATACAGCATAAACCTTTTGAAGGATATCGGTTTGCCCATCTTCTCGGCCATACCACAAACAACAACATTCGCAGATGCACCGATCATTGTTCCGTTTCCACCAAGGCACGCACTCAATGAGAGTGCCCACCACATAGGCATCAGGTCAGGGTGATGCAAAAGCTGTAAATATACTACATAAAGGAATTACCCACTGCTTACAATAGTAACGGTTGGGTTATGGCAACGCTGAAGCACTGTTGAACTTACGCCACCTATTATAAGGTCTTTAATTGCAAAACTGCCTTTTCGACCCATAATGATCAGGTTATAGTCACCTTCTTCAGCCTCTTTAAGTATCTCCTCAGATAAGTTCCCTGCTCTGACCTTAGTAGTTATAATCCCTTCAGAACCACGAATTGCAGGATCCGGTTCTCACTGCGTGATCATATAAATCAGGGCATAGAAGAATATTAAGATAAAGGCTAAGAGAACAGCCAGACCTACCGGTCTCCGAGGCACTTCAGTCCCATAATATCTTCCCGTTTCCCTCATTTTTATGAGACGATTAAGCTGGAACTCGAGATCGGCAACCTTTGGATTTGTACCTTTAGATGATGTCGCAAGTGCCTTGTAAACGCCCAGCTGCATGCCTTTCAATATTGATTCAGGGACAATGAGAGGATCTGTAGCAAATTTTGCAAGGGCGCCAATTGTTCTGGATGAAAAATTCTGTAATGCAGCCCTGAAATTAGTTAAGGGCCCTTTGCAGAGCCAGAGAAAAGCAACAGCAAATTTTCTGTAGATTAAATCAATATCAAGATTAATAGCCCTCATCTCAGCCGGATATATTCCTGAGAGTATGAGAAGAGTAAAGGCTAAAGCTGAGAAGAAAAGCAGTTGCATTTGTGCCATCACATGGGGCGCTGTATAAGGTGCATAATCGACCGGATAGGGGAGAATACTATAGAGTACACTCGGAACGGTACCGATAAATATACATAAGAATGCTGTGATACCCATTGCGAGGAGCATGTTGAGGGGAGGCTCTTTTGTCCTTATGCCAGAGTCATGTGAAAAGAATGCAAAAAATGGAATTTTTATACCGGCGTGGTGGAAGACCCCGGCCGAAGCAAATAACAGCATAAACCATATTATCGCCCTGTGTTCTTTTGCGACTGCCTCCATTACCATTGATTTAGTTGCAAAGGCGCTGAAGAGAGGGAATGCGGAAATAGATGCTGCGCCGACAATACAGAATATGCATGTCAACGGCATGGTCTTATAGAGTCCGCCAAGATCTGTCGCATTGATCTTTCCTGTCTGCTGCATGACGGCCCCCATAGCCATGAAAAGAAGTCCCTTAAACAGAATATCAGCGAATGCATGAGCAGTGGCACCATTTATGCCCAACTCTGTTCCTATGCCGATTCCGACTACCATGAAGCCTATCTGGTTAATGAGGCTGTACGAAAGGACTCTCCTTAAGTCATTCTCAATGACAGCGTAGAAGATGGGAAACATTGTCATTATCGCACCGATCCATATCAGGAGCTCAGTGCCCGGGAAACCCCTTGCCAAAGCGTATACTGCACACTTTGTTGTGAATGCACTTAAAAAAACGGTCCCTGTAATTGTAGATTCAGGATAGGCATCGGTAAGCCATGAATGGAGTCCGGGCCACGCACAGTTAACTCCGAACCCTAAAAAGATGAGATAAGTCCCCAGTCCGTTTAACCCCATATATCCGAACTCAATGGAACCGGTACTGACCGTGTTTATTATAATGCCTGCCAGAAGGCAAAGGCCGCCAAAGATGTGCACGAGAAGGTATCGTAATCCGGCGGTTTGTGATGCTTTTGTTTTCCTTGCCCAGATGATGTATGTTGCAGTAACAGCCATCACCTCCCAGAAAATAAAGAGAGACAGGAGATCTCCTGCAAAGATAACACCGAGGGCAGCTCCCGAATAAAGGACGGCCGCAATGTGCTGGAGATCGTCTTTGACGTGCAGGGCATAGAGGATTGAGAGAAAAGATATAATGTGAAAGATATAGGCAAACATCAGACTCAGTCTGTCGACCCTCAAAAAAGTGATAGTATAATCCAGAAAATGAAAACTCCAGTACATACCATGGGGAATGTTGAGCAGGTTTATGAAACTAAGTACAGGCAGGGTGAGCAAGAAGGCCGATTTCAGCTTCCCCCTGAACAGCGGTATGAGAAAAGCGCCTATTATGAATATGGCTGCTGGAGGTACTGCATTAATCATAATATTCTTCCTTTCTTTTCACAATCGGCCGCAAAAGATATTTTGATGCCAATACCAGACAGACACAGGCGACAAAGCCATACACTGCGTAAAACTCAGGCCATTCTTCCCATGAAAAATAAGGGTGTTTTGTTATTAAAAGGTCTATGATTAGTAGCACGAGAAGTACCACCCAAAACACGCGCAGGAGCCTTTGCACATTTTCAGGTTTATCGAATAAATATTTTTTCTCCTCTTTCATCGTTCCTCCATAATTAACCTTATCTAGTATTAAATAAAATAACAGCGATGTATATGGTTGCTATAGTCATAACGATGTAAAATGCTTTCTTGTATCCCGGTACAGGTTCGTGTGAGAGTTCCATGAGTTCTTCTCCCTCTTTTTTCATCTTAGTTTCCTCCTCCAATTACACTGTGTAAGGCAATCCTTGTCAAATCAAGGAAAAAAGTTGGAGCAAAGAACAGAATAAGCGCCCCTATTGCAGTGAGCACGAGAGGTACTACCATTAAGGCAGGGGCCTCACCCCCTCCCTTACCCTCCCCCCTCGAGGGGGAGGGATGGGTGGGGGGGCTTGGTTCTTTGAAAAATGCAGCGTACACGATTGGCATGAAATAGCACGCATTGAGTATCGTACTTGCAGCAAGGATAATAATTATCGGAAACTGGTTTGCCTCTATTGCCCCCAGCGATAAATACCATTTGCTGATAAACCCGCCGAGCGGCGGGATACCGATCATTGACAGTGCACCTAATGTAAAGGCTCCCATAGTGAAGGGCATCTGTCTGCCTATCCCGTCAAGTTCACTCACATTTGTTTTATGTGTTGCGACATAAATTGCACCTGCTGTGAAAAAGAGAGTTATCTTGCCGAACGCATGCAGGGTAATGTGCATGATGCTACCGGTAATGCCTGATGGTGTCAAGAGCGCGACTCCAAGAATTACATAGGAGAGCTGGCTTATGGTGGAATACGCTAGTCTCCGTTTTAAATTGTCCTGTGTCAGGGCAATGACCGATGCAACAATTATGGTAAAAGAAGCAAAATATGCGAGTGCTGTACCGAGGCCGAGCTGGGTAAGGAGATTAATCCCGAAGATGTGGAGAACAACCTTCACTACTACGAATACGCCCGTCTTTACGACTGCCACGGCATGAAGGAGCGCACTCACAGGTGTTGGTGCAACCATTGCTGCTGGAAGCCATGAATGGAGAGGCATCATTGCAGCTTTAGTGATTCCGGCCATGTAGAGTATAAACATAACCGTCAGGAGCGTATCGCTCACCCCATTGCCTCGCGCTCCGCTTAATAGACCTTCATACTTGAAATCAAGCGTTCCGGCGACATGATAGGTCATAAATACGGCCAATAATTGAAATGCAATGGATGTGCCTAAAAGATATGTCAGATATTTCCTCGCACCTCGTATGGCTTCCGGAGTTTCTTTATGAGCTACGAGGGGGAACGTACAGATAGTGATGATTTCGTAAAAGAGGAACGTTGTAAACATATTTGCTGAAAATGCAACGCCCATGGTTGCCGAGAGTGCAATAGCGAAACATATAAAATATCGGGTTTGTGCATGCTCTTTCAGGGATCTTACATATCCTATGGAATAAAAGGATGTGATAATCCAGAGGAATGAGGCCGTTAGGCCAAAAATAATCCCCAGCGCATCTACTTTGAACTGAATCGAAAGCCCTGGAGAAATATTGAAAACGGTATATTCAATTATCTTACCATCAAGAATAAAAGGTACCATAGAAAGGACGATCGAGAACTTAACCACAGAGGCAAGGATTGTCCAGAACTCCCTGAGATTTCTTGACCTCTCGCCTGTTATTAAAATGAGAAATGCACCAATCAAAGAAACCACGATTGCTAAAGCCGGTCTCGAAGAATGTATAATTTCCATCGCCTCTCCTGTTAGAATCCCTCTGGAACCGTGTATTGAATTATTGTTGAGATTATCTGACCGCTGAAAACACCGAGCAGGAGTATCCCTGCAACCGTAATGAAAATGGGGATAAGCATGCTTACCGGCGCTTCGTCTCTTTTAACCTCGACATGCGTTTCGCTCTCATGTGCATGAGCAGATTCAGGGGGTGCAAAAAATATATTCTGTAAAACCCTGAAAAATACAACAGCACTTAACAGGCTGCTCATGAGGAGCGCTGCTGCAAACACCCATTGCCGGGCATGAATCGCTCCTAATACCAGGTACCATTTACTGAAAAAACCGCATGTAGGCGGAATGCCGATCACCGAAAGTGCTCCAATAGCAAAACTCCCGGAGGACAAAGGCATCTTTTTAAACAGGGCTTTATATTCATCGATAGTCCTTGCCTCTGTCTTATAATAGACTGCGCCAACCACCAGAAACAGACATGCCATCATGAAAGCATCGTTCATGATATGAAGGACTGCACCGGTAAATCCCATACGGTTACCAATACTGACTCCCATCACAATGTATCCGACTTCTGCGATGATGATGTAACAGAGCATCCTCTTCAGGTCTTCCTGTGCAATTGCGAGAACCGTACCATAGATCATGGCAGCTGCAGCAATCCATCCGAGGATAGTCGTGGCAGGAAGCATCTCAATAGAGAAATACGGTTTGAATATGGTAAGCATGACCCGAATCATTACATACGCCCCTACCTTTGTCATTGTGGCTGCAACAAATGCACTTACTGCTGAAGGGGCATGAGTATAGGCATCTGGAAGCCATCCATGCAATGGGAAAAACGCCATTTTTATGGCTACTCCCACCATAAGGAAGGCAAAGGCAACCAGCACTGCCTTAGAATGATAAAGATTGGGTAATAACTGTGAAAGGTCAGCCATATTAAGCGAGCCGGTAACTATATAGAGGTAGCCGACGCCCAGCAAATAAAAGCAGGCGCCGATTGTTCCCATAATCACGTAATTAAAACTGGCAAGAGGCGCCCCATCCTCTCCCATGGCTATAAGGGCATAGCCTGCCAGGGATGCAATCTCTAATAAAACGTAAAGGTTGAAGGCGTCACCGGTTACTGTGATCCCCAGAAGCCCCATAACTAAAAAGGTATAGATGGTATAAAACTGAGGGATCTTTTCGGGCATCTCCTTCTCGATATCCCTTTTTGAATATATGCCTACAACAAGACCGACAAATGAGACGATAACCAGCATCAGTGCATTGAGGTGATCCACTACATACTCGATACCCCAGGGAGGTTCCCAACCACCAAGTCGATAATGTATGGTTCCGGCGCTGACAACCGTATTAAGTATGCCGACGGCTGAGATGAATGATACTGATAAGGCTAACATGGACATGTAGAAACAAGGTCTTTTCCACCACCATCCAACTATGTTGATGAAGAAGGCCGTTACTAAAGGAAAAACAATAATCAATGCCGGAAACTGGTCTGAGATCATTTTTTAAATGCCTCCAATGACTCCAAAATCTCATCTTCTTCCAATGTTTTATATCTTCTGTGAATCATTATTATCAACGCAAGGGCAACTCCCGTAGTGCTGACCCCTACCACTATGGCTGTAAGCATAAGACAATGGGGCAAAGGATTTAGAAATTGAATTGCTTGTGCAGGTTCATAATGGCCATGAGCGCCCGTAACGATGGGGATATTTGCCCCCCCTTTTTTAGACGCAATGGAGACGTAATAGAGTATTATCGCCCATTGGAAAATATTCAATCCAAGGAGTTTTTTCACCAGATTGCGCTTACCGATTATTGCGTAAAATCCTAACATCATGAGTACTATATAAATCCAATAATTATATTTGGCGATGATATATTCCATAATTTATTCAGATGCCTCCTCATGTTTTCCACCTGTGATGAGGTCGAGAAAAATAGAGACCATAACAGCCATGACAGTAATTCCTACACCAACTTCAACCGCGAACACGCCGTAATATCTCGCTTGAACAGGGTCTACCGGCAGGATCTTGCTCAGTCTCCCATAATCAAGGTAATTACCCCCCAGAAGCAGGCACATCCAGCCAGTCCAGGTATATATCAATACGCCAAAGCTGTTAAAAAAATTGTTCAGCTTTTCAGAAAACCGTTTCTTTGCCTCTGCAAGATCGAAAGCAATTAAAATCAGGACAAAGCTTGCAGCAAGGATGCAGCCACCCTGGAAGCCTCCGCCCGGGCTCCCATGTCCGTGTGCAATCACATAAAGTCCGAATAACTGTATAAAGGGTATGAGAAATCTGCAGAGGGTTTTTATAATTATGTCTTCCATAAGTATAATCATTTGCGCGGTCTCCTTAAAAGCATAATGACAGAAATTCCAGCCGTTAATATTACCGTCTCTTCAAAGTTGGTATCATAGCCCCTGTAATCAGCAAGCAAAGAGGTAACCATGTTGGGTATCGCAGTTTCCTCGATGGTCTTCTCGATATATCTCGGGGAGACATGGAGACTGGCAGGTGAGTTAGGGTCACCCCAGTCAGGAAAATCTACCGTGGCATATATAAGCAAAGCGCCTGTCATAAGCGTTGCAATAAGAGCAAGAAGTTTCAATCCTTTGTCCTCCTTGTTGTTTGATATATCGCTGCGATAAAGAAAGCTGTGCTTACACCTGCTCCTACAGCCGCCTCTGTAAAGGCCACATCAACCGCGCCCATCTCTGTCCATAACATACACATTAAGAAGCTAAAGGCGCCGAACAGGACCGCAGCACTAAAAAGATTCTTAACAGCAAGTGCGGCTGCAGCACATATGACCACGAGAGTAAGCAGTATAAGGTCCAGTTGCCAGATCATATTACTTCCTCCTTATTTTGGCGGCCACTCTATAACAGCCCTCCCATCCTTTGTCCATGGTGTAATCCCGGCCTTGAATGCCGACTTCAAAAGGGCATGGGTAGCGGCAGGCCCCCCTAAAAACCAAAAAACAGCGATAAACATTATCTTTAAACTCACCAATATATTTGCCAGCGATAATCCGTCATGCAGGGTATAAAGGGCTATACCGGTACACGATAGAACTACCCCTAAAGTATCACTTTTGCCGGTAGCGTGCATCCTTGAATAAAAGTCAGGGAGACGCAGAAACCCGATGGTTCCGGCAGCCATGAAAAAGACCCCAACCGAAATAAAAACTATCACAATAATATTTGATACCATTAAAATGGACATCTACAGAACCCCTTTTTTAATAAAGTATTTTGCAAAGATAAGAACGCCAATAAAATTCAGGATGGCATATACTAAGGCAATATCCACAAACATATCCATTCTCTTATAGAGAAACCCTATAAGGAGCAAGATAATTAACGTCTTGGTGCCAACGACACCAACGCCTATTATCCTGTCTATGTCTGTCGGCCCAAATATGGCACGATAGAGGCAAATCAAAGCCAGAAAACTTAATACCAGACTTATGGCTATGAAGAAGTTATCCATTTTCCCCCTCCATAAATATATGTCCTACCCTTTCTTCCATTTCTCCGGGAAGATCTCCAGCAACCTTCATATCTATTGCATGCACAAGATAGTACCCATCTCTGATAAGTATGGTGATCGTGCCGGGCGTGAGGGTAATGGAGTTGGCAAATGTCACAAGGGACATATCCTTCGTTAACTTAGTCTTAAACCTTATTATATGTGGATCAATAAGGTCATTCATACTTGGATTTAAGACCAGCTTGGCCACATGAACATTGGCCAGTACAATCTGGTATAAAAGCCAGGGAATATATTTAATAAACCGAATAGTCTCTGTTATATCCTTCTTCTGAAACTTCTTACGCTGGAACAAGAGGTCGTGGGACATATAGGTTACAAGGATACAGGAAATAACACCCAGGGAAAGATGCCAGGCATCGAAAAGACCAGACCAAATTACCCAGAATAAGAAAAATATGAGAAAAGTGATAATATATCTCATAGATGTTTTAGCTCCCTTTCATAAAGGTTCACAAAACGGTGTATGCTACATAGCGAGCAAGAGTTTGTCAAGTACAAATGAATCATCGATCTTTAAAACCTTTAAGCCTTTCAACCATTAAACTTTTTATAATGCAATTTCTTGTCTCACTCCATTTACAACTGCATAACATTCTGCAGGCCAGATGTAATTGCCGTCAGGAGCATGTATTTGTATGCCTGTCAATATAGCGTAATCACTCTTTGTAGTATCCACGACTTTTTCAAGGACGTGTTCGAGATCTGTTTGGATAACCTTACGGGTAATCTTTGTCAGTTCAAGGAGATCCGGGATATATCCATAGGGTATTTCCTTTAAAAGTCTCCTCTTGATAAGGCTCTCTTCAATATCTTCTTCGTCTATGGAAATATGCAGTTTGCCTTCATTCAGTTCCTGGAGAAAAAGACAGAGGGCGCCGCAGGCGCTGGATTCCTTTATCCCTTTCCTTTGGCAGAAGCCGGTCTTGCCATCCTCATTGATAGCTATATGAGGCACTACATAAAAGACATAGCGCTCTTTACCATCAACCTTTGGAGCATGATGCATCGCAGCTTTCACCCCGGTCTTACCAGCAGTGAACATCCCTGCAAGACTTGAGAAATTGAATGCTTCACCCCATGTGTGCTTGATAATGCTCCTTACAGTCTGTGATATTTCATCCCTGCAAACACAGACAGAGGCAATAGTATTGTCATCATTAAACCCGAATTTCTTCAGGGTATTATAAGTCTTTTTGACAAACTCAACTTCGGTAAAGACTTTGTCAAAATGTTTGGTTAAAACCTCTTCAGATCCCATGCAACCTCCGATAATCCCCCCATGCCCCCCTTTAGAAAAGTGGGGTTAAGGGGGGATTTTATTACTTAATAAGCACCGGCATACCTAACAGTGGCCATATTGTTAACAGTGCAATTCCGAGAAACGCAATCAAGATTATGCTCGGTGGTAAGCCGTAGCCGAAAAATTGTCCTGTAGTAAATTGCTTGGATTCATATGCAATTGCATTCGGTGCAGCACCTATTAAAAGCACAAAAGGCATACCTGCTGTGACAAGAGAGGCATATAAAATAGCCTCAGGTGCTACACCTAAATATTTTGCAATGACAAGAGAAACAGGAAGAGAAATAGCAATAGCTGCAACATTCATGATGAAGTTAGTGAGAATTAACACAAAGGTTGCAACACCTAAGACAAATACCAGCCAATGTGCCTTCTGGAACAATACAAGCCATTCAACAGCCATCCACTCTGCAGCACCTGTCTTCCAAAGACAGAAGCCGATGCTCATGGCCCCGCTAAAGAGCAGGATGATATTCCACGGTATATCTTCAAGTTCTTTAACACTAAGGACCCTGAACAGAAAGAATAGAAGAGTGGAACAGAGCATAATTGCGGATCTGTCCAATGCCTTAATAGTAGGGAAAAAAGACTGTGAAATCATGGCAAAAACAACGCCGATCACACACACAATAACAAACTTTTCATTCCTGGTCATCGGGCCGAGCTCCTTTGAAAGGTTTTTAACTCGCTCTCTGAGCCCGGGAATAATCTTTTTCTCAGGTTTTGACATTATCATTAATAAGATCCATATGACAAATACCATTACCCAGCCTATCGGGAACATATATTTGGTTAATTCAAAAAAGCTTATATCAGTCCCTGTAAATTCTTTGAACATTCCTGCTGCAGCAGGAGCACGGGCTGAACCAAGAATTGTTACGATACTTCCTGCACCTGCAGCATAAGCCATACCTATGAACAGAGATCTCCCGAACTTTGTGGGTCTTTCACCCTCGCCATACAATGAATTGATTGCAAGGAGTATTGGAAAAACAGTTGCAGCAGCAGCAGTATGAGCCATGAAATGTGCAAGCCCTGCTGTTACCACAAGCGCTCCCAGCATTATCATGTTTGTTCTTTCACCAACAATCGAAAGCATCTTGTAAGCAAGACGTTTGGTTAGCCCTGTTTTTGTAAATGCTAATCCAACAACCACCGAACCGAATATGAACATAACGGATGGATCCATGAAATCTCTAAAGGCATCCTTAGCTGATCGAATTGCAAAAATCGCCTGAAAAACACCTATTGCGATAGCCGTAACACCTATAGGTACAACTTCAAATACCCACCAGGTACCAGCCAACAGAAAAAGGGCTATAGCCCCTTTCCCCTGTGGCGATAAAGGAAAATGTTTACCCATTGGATCTACAGCATCTGGCCATGCTGGCATAAAATAAATCCAGAAGAATATCCCTAATCCTACTAAGATAAACAATACCCTTTTCCAGTCAAATTTAATTTTAGGTGGAGCAACTACTATCTCTGGCGGCGGCTCTGGTAAGCCTTCTGTTCTCTTTTTCTCTATTTTTGCCATTTCTGCCTCCTATTCCTTTATAATTGCATTGGATATTTCATCGAATATTTCTATCATCCTTATAACACCTACAAACTTCTTCTTGTTCTCTAAAACAGGCAGTAAAACCAGATCGTGACGAAGCATAAGATATGCTGCCTTAGTGACAGGGTCGTTCGGTTCAACAAAGTGCTTAGCAGGTATCATAATCTCGCTTACAGCCCTTTCTGCCAACTCTTTGGATTCCTTGTTAAAGAGGGTGTCCCAGATGATGGCTAATCCAGATTCATCTTCCTCAGGAACCTGAGCCTTAGCGCTTGGCTTCAAAAACCTCGGTTCAAGCCCTCTCAAAATATCCTTGAGAGTCAGAGTGCCCATAAGGTTATACTTTTCATCAAATACCAGTATTGCCATCGGCTCAGGATATTTCTTAGCGCTTAAAAATGATGCTCTTACAATTCTTACTGCCTGGTTTATAGAAAACCAGTAGGGCACATGAGGATACTCAAAAATTCCGATCATCAAATCCTTTACAGCTTTACTGTCTGACATAGAAACCTCCTTTTTATGCAGCTTTCCTTTCAAGATCTATTAAGAATTTGAATCTATCTGACCCCTTAACCGAACATGTATACATTATCGGAGTTTCCCCGGAATAAAAGTGCTGGGTTAAAAGTAAGGCAGCTGAGTCTTCTGGCAACCCAAGGAGCCTGGCATCATCTTTCTTAAGGTGTGTGACCTCAACGTAATTTTTAACCTTTGTAATTTTTATTCCGTATTTTTTTTCAAGAACCTCAAATAAGGAATTGTGCTCAATATCCTCCTCTAAAAGTAAGGGGCATATATGATATGGAATATATGTTTCCTGAAGCAAGACAGGCTCGCTATCAACTAACCGCAGCCTTTTGATATAAATAATATGTTTGTCCTGCGGAATATCAAGTTTTATTCCCAGATCGTCAACAGGCATTATTACTGTTCGGGCAAGCACATTAGTTGAAAAAGTCAAACCTTCTTCAAACATGAGCTCTCTAAAACTTGTTAGCATTGTTAGACCTTCGGATATGGCCTTTTTGCATATAAAGGTTCCCTTGCCCTGCTGACGTTTCAGGAAACCAAGCCTTGTAAGCTCTAAGATAGCAGTTCTTACTGTTGCCCTGCTTACATTGAACATCTTACAAAGCTCCTGCTCAGTTGGTATCTGGGAGCCAACTTCCCATTCGTTGTTTTCAATCTTTTTCTTTATTATTTCGTATAGCTGGATGTAAAGCTTTTGATGATCTTCTCTGTCTATTAATTGCATAGAGGAATAATATACTATTATACTAATGTTATAATTTAATTATATTATTTTAAACGAAGAAATTATAATGATATCAATCAGGCTTGTCAAGGATTTTTTTGGGTAGTATAATAAACACTATGGTTAATTTTTCAAAAATATTCAAAAAGTCCTCTGAAACGGCACAGCAAACCGATATTATCAGAGAAGCCTTGAAAGGCAAATACCTCACTTTTCAGCAGCTGCTTACAAAGAACAACTCTATACTTGAACTTATGGCAGATATGGAAGAAAAAGTTTCGGGTGAATATCTGTTTGACATGCATTATGTAAATATAAATGCCAGGCGAATTGCTGCTGAAGTTTTAGAAATCATTGCAAATCTTAACGCACTGTCTAAAGATAAATACACGCACTTTTATAAAGTCTATGATGATATTAATGATAATATCGAGAAAATCCTGTCTTACAAACTGGAGATACCGGTCAGTGATCTTACTATTCCCCTTGAAAATATTACAGGTGAGATGGTGGGTATAGCCGGCGGTAAAATTGCGCATTTGGGAGAGATAAAAAAGCGCATTGATCTTCCAGCGCCTGAAGGTTTTGCAATTAGCTCATATGCATTCACAAGATTTATGGAACTTAACTTTTTTATTGAAAAGATAAATAAAACGCTGTTATCACTGTCATCGCTGAGCCTAGATAATATGGAAGAAGTTAATACCGTTAGCAAAGCAATACAAAATATGATACTGGAATCAGATATTCCTTATGATTTGGAAAAAGCTATTAGAGATGCATACTCAGAGTTATGTAAAAAGATTGGCAAAGAAACAATGGTAGCAGTGAGAAGCAGCGCTATTCGTGAAGACAGTACGTTTAGCTTTGCCGGGCAGTATGCTACTTTTCTCAATGTACCGGGGGATTTAATCCTCCAGAAATACAAAGAGGTTGTTGCAAGCCTTTTTACCCCACGTGCGATATTTTACTATAAGACAAAAGGCTTTTCAGAGGGTGAGATGGTCATGGCTGTCGGTGTTTTAAGTATGCTAGATGCAAGGGCAGGTGGAGTCATTTATACAAAGGACCCAAATAACCCGGAAGCTGATTACATTATGATAAATGCTATACACGGTCTCGGGGTTTGGGTCGTGGATGGAACTGTGACTCCTGATACATATATTGTATCAAGGCACCCTGAAGGAACTATCCTTGATAAAAAAATATCAGGCCAGGAAAAAATGCTTATCTGCAGGCCGGATGGAGCGCTCGAAGAGGTTATGGTTCCAGAAGAAAAAAGAGGGAAACAATGCCTTAACGATGACCAGATAAGAATACTCGCAGGATACGCGCTTGAATTAGAGAGACATTATGGATGTCCTCAGGACATAGAATGGGCGATTGGCAGTGATAATCAGGCGTACATACTGCAAAGCCGGCCCTTAAGAACGAGCAATATTCAACGTTCAATATCAGATGTTGCTATCCCCACACGAATAAAGGGTTATAACATCCTTCTTGATAAAGGTGTGATTGCATGTAAGGGCATTGGTTCTGGCAGGGCCTTTGTACTTAGAGATGAAGAAGACCTGATAAATTTTCCTGAAGGCGCTGTGCTTATTGCAAGGCATACATCTACTAAATTTGTAACTATCATGAACAAGGCGGCTGCTATTATTACAGATGTGGGGGGTGTTACAGGGCATATGGCATCTCTTTCCAGGGAATATCAGGTTCCAACAATTCTTGGTACAGAACTTTCAACGCAAATTATCAAGGAGGGTCAGGAGATAACGGTTGATGCTATCAACTGCAACATATATGAAGGAAAGGTTGATGAACTCATTGAGTATGCCCTTAAGAAAAAAGAGCCTCTTAAAGATACACATTTATTTAAAACACTCGAAAAAGTATTAAAGTGGATAGTCCCTCTGAATTTAATAGATCCCGAAAATGAAAACTTCAAGCCTGAATATTGTAAGACCTTTCATGATATAACCCGCTTTGCACATGAAAAAGCAATGCAGGAGATGTTCAGTCTAGGTGAGGGACATGATATTGAAGGGGCAAAGACAGTTAATCTGGTAGCAGGGATACCTATTGCAGCCCACATGATAGACCTTGGAGGAGGCATCAAAGAAAACATAAAGAAAGCAATCCCTGAGGATATCCTGTCTATTACCTTTTCTGCGTTACTCAGAGGCATGAGAAGCATGAGATGGCCCGGCCCGCCACCAGTTGATGCGAAAGGCTTTTTGGGCATGCTCGCACATTCAGCCTCTGTTCCAGAAGAACAGCTCCGGGAAACAGGACAAAAAAGTTTTGCTGTAGTATCAAAAAATTATGTGAATTTCAGTATACGGCTCGGTTATCATTTTTCGATGATAGAGGCTTACGCAGGAGAAAATATAAATGACAATTACATCAAGTTTTTCTTCAAAGGCGGAGGAGCTGCCATTGACAGGAGATTAAGGAGAGTAAGGCTTATAAAAGAAATCCTGAAGGAAATGGGATTCAGGGTCAATATTAAAGAAGATGTAATGAATGCTAGCCTTACGAAATACAAACAATCAACTATTGAAGACAAATTAGTGATAATGGGTAAATTGACTGCCTATACAAAACAGCTCGATATGGCCATGTTTAATGATGCAGTTACGGACATGTACATAGAGCAGTTTATTAAAGAACACATTACGGGGAAAACTACTTGAAATAAAGTTCCAGCATCGCAAAAACAATACCTGAGATGACTGCCACCTGTCCGACCCAGAAGATGAACATCCACTTAATCAGGTCGCTCTTTAGATTTGCCATTTCAAGTCTTAATTTCTCAGTTTCTCTCACTAAATCCTCTTTAGTAGCGAAGTTATGGAGCTCCCTTTCTATCCTCGTCTGGGCACTCTCTTCTATATAGTCAACAAGCTTCCGTGCTTTTTCCTCTTCAAGCCCGATTCCTTTCAAAATCTCGTATACTTCTAAAGTCCTTGTAGTCATTAGCTTTGTCCTTTTGCTATACATCATACCACATCCAATCGTCAATTTCATAAATTTTTACACACCCATCTCCGGAACGTTGAATATGTCGTTCCGAGCGAAGTGAAGAATCTCATCCCATGTTAGACCTACATTCATCTCCAAAAGTTGAAATATGGTAAAGTAAAAATACAACATTGTAATCTCGGTGAAGAACATAAAAATAATATTTAAGTGAGACTCTGGTCGCGAATTTTTAGAAAGCCGGTACACAGGGAACAAAAAGAAGGGAGTAGAGAAATTTTCCTGAAAAGATACCAATCTTTTCAGGAGTTGCTATCACAGAACAATTCTGTCCTTGAATTGATGGCAGATATGGAGGAAAAGCTATCAGGAGAGTTTCCCATCGAGAGGCATTATATAGACAATAATGTCACGGCCATTGCCGATGGAGTAAAGAAAATTATAGATAACTTGAATCTGATCTCAGAGAATAAATACCTTGGTTTAAGCGGTAGATTTAATGAAATTAATTTAGAAGTAGAGAAGTTTCTAACCAGAAAAAGGGAGATTCCTGTCAGCAGCTACACTATTCCTTTTGATGATATCACTGGCGAGATGATAGACAGGTTAGGTGGAAAGAATGCCAATCTGGGGGAGATAAGGAACCGCTTAAGGATACCAACACCTGATGGATTTGCTATAAGCGCTTTTGCCTTTAAGAGATTCACGGACCATAATGAGCTTCTTGAAAAGATAAATAAGGCATTATCCGAGCTTCAGGTAGAAAACCTTGAGGTATTGAATAGCAAAAGCCGTGAGATTCAAGATCAGATTATAAAGGCCGAGATTCCCCATGATCTTGAAAGAGAGATACTCGATGCCTATTCGAGGCTCTGCAATAAATATGGCCAGAAGGTTATGGTTTCTGTTAGGAGCAGTGCGCGGCGGGAGGATGGAGAGTTCAGTTTTGCAGGACAATACTCTACCTTTCTTAACGTGCCTTCTGATTTAATCCTTCAAAAATATAAGGAAGTCGTAGCAAGCCTTTTTACACCAAGGGCTATATTCTATTACAAGACGAAGGGCTTACATGAATATGAAATGGTCATGGCCGTAGGCGTCCTCGCAATGATTGATGCAAAGGCAGCAGGGGTAATATATTCCAGAAACCCAAATAAACCAAAGGCTGACACCCTTATTATCAGCGCTGTTCGCGGTCTGGGGAAGTCTGTGGTTGAAGGAGTTGTAACCCCTGAAACATATATCTTATCAAGACATCCCTTAAGCATAATTGAAAAAAAGATTCCACCACAAAAGACCATGATTGTATGTAGAGCTGGGGGAGAGGTAGAAGATGTCCTTCTGCCTGATGAAATGAAGGTGAAACCATGCCTGAGTGAAGAACAGATCAAAACCCTCGCTGGATATGCTATTGCTATAGAGAATCATTATAAATACCCTCAAGATATTGAATGGGCAATAGATAAGAATAACAGTGTTTACATATTGCAGACGAGGCCATTGATGATTTTGGAAAAAGAGACAGCTAAGCCTGTCCCTACCCGTGTTGAGGGCTACAATATCCTTATCAACAAAGGCATCATTGCATGTAAAGGGATAGGTTTTGGAAAGGCATATATTGTGAGAACAGATGAGGATTTGAAGAACTTTCCTGAGGGTGCTGTACTTGTGGCAAAACATATATCCACAAAGTATGTTACCGTTATGAACAAGGCCAGTGCAATTATCACAGATGTCGGAGGGGCAACAGTTCATATGGCAACGATAGCCAGGGAATTTCAGGTTCCCACTATTGTTGATGCAGAGGTTGCAACAGAGGTTATTAAAAACGGCCAGGAGATAACAGTAGATGCAATAAATTGCAACATCTATGAGGGGCAAATAAAGGAGCTAATCGAATTTTCAGAAAAAAGAAAAGGCCCCTTTAGGGATACACAACTCTTTAAAACTTTCAAGGGGGTTATGAAATGGGTCATTCCGCTGAATTTAGTCGATCCAGAAGATGAAAGGTTCAGACCTGAATTCTGCGAGACCTTCCATGATATAGCCCGCTTTGCACATCAAAAGGCAATGCACGAGATGTTCAAGATTTCTAAAGAATTACCAGATGATGTTGAGGCGGTTAGACTCATAGCAGGAATACCCCTTCTTGTATATATCATTGACTTAAGTGACGGTATAGAGGGTGCCGCAGAAAAGCTTAGACCTGAACATATCCGTTCCATACCCTTCAAAGCATTTTTAAAAGGCCTTGCCTCGGTGGAATGGCCAGGCCCGAGACACATTGATGTCAAAGGATTCTTAGGGATGATTGCACATACTGCTTCTATGCCAGAGGCGGAGCTTGAGCAGATGGGGGAGAGAAGTTTCTCGTTCATTTCAAGTGAGTATATGAACTTCTCCATCAGACTCGGTTATCACCTCTCTGTAGTAGAGGCATACACAGGGAAAAATATAAATGACAATTACATCAGATTCTTTTTTAAGGGTGGCGGCGCGGATAGAGAAAGGAGATTGAGAAGGGCCAGACTTATTAGTGAAATACTAAAAAAACTGGACTTTAATGTAAAGGTTACAGAAGATGTCATTGATGCCATTATCACAAAGTATAAAAAATCACATCTTGAAGAAAAGTTAGAGATTCTGGGCAGACTGACGGTTTACACTAAACAAATGGACGCTATCATGTACGATGATGCCAGCGCCGAATTGTATACGGAAGAATTCATCAAAGAGCGCCTGAAAATAAAAGTTGAAAGTTGAAGGAGAATGCTTTATGAACAAAAAGATTGAATGTTTTGAGGATTTATTCAATGTTTAACTTTTAACTTTCAACTTTTTTTAGTTGCTCTCTAAGCATTTTGTTTTCCCTCTGTAGTTTGAGCCATTTTATTGCCTTATCAATGGTGAAGAGTATCTGCTCTTTTCTGAATGGTTTAGAGATAAAGTCAAAACCGCCTTTGTTCATAGACTCGGAAGCAGATTCAACGGTTCCGTAAGCAGTTATGATGATAATCGGAATATCTTCGTCTATATTTTTAACTGCTTCAATGAGCTCAATCCCGTCAAGACCTGGCATTTTCAAATCTGAGATAACAAGATCAAACCCGCCCTTTTTTGCAAACTCAAGCGCTTCCATAGGATTATTCGTTGTTACGACTTCATAAGGTGTCTTTTCTTTAATAATCATGCTTAAAAGCTTTAGCATATCCGGTTCATCATCAACTATCAATAATTTCTCTGGCATAAGGCCTCCTTTTTAATGGTTAGTGATCTGTGTCAGTGTCTGTGTCAGAAATATTTTTAACATTAAAATCCCCCTCAATCCCCCTTTGCCAAAGGGGGAGCATGCGGACAAAGTGAATTTATGGACAGACTTTAACTAACACTGTTCACTGCCACTAATCACTGCTTTAATTGCTGGTAAAGTTATTATAAATGTTGTCCCTGTCTCTTCTGATTCATCCTTTGTCTTTGTTTCAAAGGTAATCGACCCCCCATGTTTTGTTATGATGCCGTAAGAAACCGAAAGTCCGAGTCCAGTGCCTTTACCAACTTCCTTTGTAGTGAAGAGGGGGTCAAATATCCTGGTTCGATATTCTTTTTTAATGCCAATCCCCGTATCAGCAAACCTGATCTCAACTTGATTATTAAAGGCCTTTGTTGCAATGGTTAAAACTCCCCCGCCCTTCATAGCATAAATAGCATTATTGATGATATTAAAGAAGACCTGCTGTAATTCGCCAGAATCTCCGTTGATTGCTGGAAGACCATCTTGCATGTATTGATTTACAGAAATCCTGTTCAGGAGCAAAGTATTCCTCATGACTGATAGTACTGTTTCTATGTTTTTGTTAAGATCAATTTCTTCCTCTTTATACTCCTTATGACGTGCAAAACTCAAAAGGTTTTCAACCACCCTCTTAGCATTGGTAGCCTGTCTTTCGATGGTTGTTAATATATCGTGTTCCTCGGATCCAGTGGCGGCCTTTTCTAAAAGCAGGTCTGTAAAGCCGAGGATAATCGCGAGTGGATTATTTATTTCATGCGCCACACCAGCAGACAGCGTTCCCATTGATGCCAGCTTTTCTGTATGAGACATCTGCTCTTCCAGCTTTTTCCTCTCCGTGATGTCCCGTGCGATTCCCAGGACTGAGAAGACATTCCCATTTTCATCCAGAAACCCGCTGAAATTTGTACTGATCCAGTATTCCTTACCATCCACATCCACAGGACAGGTTAGATGCTTACTTGTATTGGTGGCAAAGACCTCTTTTATTACATTCATCTGAAGTTCAGCACATTCATCAGGGAGCAGCTCTAAAATATTATGGCCCAGAATTTCCTCAGGTCTCTTTTTGAAGAAATTATAGCCGTATTCGTTTATGGAGAGAAGCCTGTCTTCTTTGTCAAGTGTAAAGATGATATCTCTAGCATTCTCCACAACGGACCTGTATTGGCTTTCGGATTTTCTGAGTTCTTTAGTCTTTTTTTCTACTTCCTGCTCTAATAAGCTTGACCATCTGAGAATCATAAGATTAATTGATAGTCCTCCCAATAAAATGACAAAAAAAACTAAGGCCTGAAGTGAAAATTGTTGGATATAAATTGAATGGATTGCCCCTTCCACCTCACTTACAGGCGCTACTACAGCTACAGACCAGATGCGGCTTTCGGCCTTCTTGTCTAATTTAATAGGTGCAAAGGCAATCAACTTATTCATCTCCCCTTCTTGCCCTCTGTGCCATCCAGATATATACCAGCTTGTCCCCTCTTCACCTTTTAACATCTTCTCTTTCTGAATCTCGTTAATCCTTGTGAAGGATATAGAAGGCATTTTCCCTTTTCGCACTTCAAAGGCATTTTTGCCGATAAATTCTTTTTCATGATGGAAAAGAAAGGTGCTTTTATTGTCAATCACCCATGCATATCCTGTTTTTCCAGACCGTATTTCCTTGGCAACATCTCCTGTCAGTTTCGTTACATCAATGAGAAACATTAAGGCCCCGGAAAACTTATTTTGCGCTACAGGATGTGCCTCATCCACAGAGACCTGCCAGACAGGAATAGATAGACTCACTATAAGTTTTTTGTTATTACTTCCTGAATCCAGAGAATAAACATCGCTTATTCGTTTATTTCCTTTATTTTCCCTTCTCATTGCCCACTCCAGACAATATCTGTCTTCACGAGAAAAACTTACAGTCCTGTATCCCTGACTATTCACCACATGGGTCTTTTTATTTTTATTCTCAATGAATCTTATTTCCACCCCTCCGTCTTCGATACTTGAAAAGGCGATTTCCATTCGTTTGCCCATGAAGACTGTCTCAGCATACTGTATGGAGGGTGAGAAACTGAGGAGAGAGAGTTCTCTTCCTAAATGGTAAAGGCTGTCTTCTATCATAATGGCGGCATGTTTTGCGAGGAGTAACTGCTGTTGATTGAAGTCTTCCGTTACAATCTCTCTTACCTTTTTAGAAGACACCCACCCGAGTATGAGGACAGTCCCTAAAAGCAGAGTTATCACGATACCAACTGAAATCTTAAAATACCTGATCTTGAAAGGATGGTATCTTTCTAGCAAAGAGTTTATTATTTGCTTGAGATTAAGAAAATGGGACGTTCTGTTTGCCAATTATTAGCCCTTCATAATTTTCTATACTATGCTTCAATATAGATATACAATAACAAATTTTTAGACAAAAAGTTAAGAATGGAAGAAACCTTCTTGAGGGTCTTCTGGAAAGATCACAGCCTGAGATGTTCGACACCTTGCATGGAATCCCCGATAGTCTACGAAGACTATCTCAAAGGGTTTGATGTATTTAAAGCCAAATAACTATGCCGAAGAATCATAAATAATTTATACTTATAACAATACCTAAATAAGGAGTGATATGGCAAAGGGGAGAAAAAGAAAAGATTCTACAGGTGAAGATGTAGAAGCTTATAGGCATGGAGACGAAACTCGGAAAAATGCCGCACCTGTAGATATTTTTCACGATGGCAATCGGCAATAATAACGAAATCGAGAAAAAACTATGGGCTGCGGCAGACCAGCTCAGGGCAAATTCGCAACTTTCCTCACAGGAATACTCAGTTCCTGTCCTCGGCTTAATCTTTCTCCGCTATGCTGACCACAAGTTCACAGAGGCAGAAAAAGAGATAACAAAAAAGCAGCCTACCGGAAGCAGGAGAAAAATAGGCAAATCCTCCCTTTAATGTAAATGGCGTTGACAAGGAAAAGCTGAAGGATGACAAACGCTTCACCTATGGTCTTCCCAAGCCTGACAATGCCAATTATATCTGGATTCAAATATTCCTTTCTGCTTTAAATGACAAAGGCAGGGCAGGGTTCGTGATGGCAAATTCCGCAAGTGATGCAAGACAGTCTGAGCTTGAGATAAGGCAGAAGATGATCGAAGACAACCTTGTAGATGTGATGATCTCCATCGGCTCTAATTTCTTCTATACTGTCACGCTCCCGTGTACGCTCTGGTTCTTAGATAAAGGTAAAGAGAAGACTGATAGAAAAGACAAAGTCCTTTTTATAGATGCCCGTCAAATCTATAACCAGATTGACCGCGCCCACCGTGACTTCATTCCCGAACAGATTGAATTCATCTCAAACATCGTCCGCCTTTACCGGGGCGAAGACATTGAAACAGATGCCGGAAGCGAAAAGCTCATGAAAGAGCATTTTTCAAAAGGTAAATACCGTGATATAGACGGCCTCTGCAAAGTCGCAATTTTGAGAGAGATCAGGGGACATGGTTATTCCCTGAATCCCGGAAGGTATGTTGGAGTGGCAGAGAAAGAGGAAGAAGACGGTGATTTTTATGAGAGACTTGAGGAATTGAATGAAGAACTTGAACGGTTGAATACGGAAGCAAGGGATTTGGAAGAACGGATTGCTGATAATGTAGCAAAATTACTGGAGCAAGAATAATCATGAAAAAGGGTGACCGCTACGATGTATCATATCTGGAAGAAGCACAGTTTGAGCCTGGTTCACGGGGCAGGGTACTTAGAAATAAACTTAGCATAACAAGCAAACGTAAGATGGATCAGCTTGAGAAACGTGAATTGCTACGGGCATCTGAAGAAATTTTTGGAATATACGAAAACAATCATCGTTTTACTGCTACAAATATATGTGATATCCATAAGATCTGGCTTGGCTGTATTTACGGATGGGCGGGGAAATACCGCCAGGTTAATATAAGCAAGAGAGATTTTCACTTTGCTACTGCGGCTCAAGTTCCAAAATTAATGCTGTCTCTCGAAAAGGGACCTCTTAGCAAGTTTACACCGTGTAACTTCGATTCGTTAGATAAGATAGTCAGGGCTCTTGCTGTCGTGCATACGGAATTGGTCTTGATTCATCCTTTCCGGGAGGGAAATGGCAGAGTCGCCCGTCTTCTGATTAATCTGATGGCTGCCCAGGCAGGGTTACCGCCGCTGGATTTTACCGGAATTGTCGGGAATAAGAAGAAGGAATACATTTCTGCGATTCATGCCGGAATGGATCGAAACTATAATCTGATGGAGAAACTATTCAGATATATTATTCGTAAGATGCTGCGGACTCACGGACAACAGACATGAGTTTTTTCTTTGCAGATCTGGGCAGCTTCGGGTATTTTGTAAGAACTCCCTCGACCGCTGTTGAAGATGCGACAGACTGTTCGATAAGAGCCTTGCGCAGTTTGGGGTCTTTGAGAAATGGATTGGTCTCTTTCAATGACTTCTTGCGCATGTTTAATTTTACCATAGATGAGGGTTGAATGGAGGGAAGATTGGGTTAGGGAGAGTGAAGGAAAGTGAGTGAGGGGCTTGAATAAAATTAAGTTAAAAGAAATCACGAGTAAAATTGGGAGTGGCGCAACACCAAGGGGTGGAAAGAATTCATATAAATCTGAAGGTATATCGCTAATCCGAAGTATGAATGTCTATGATTCTGCATTCGAATATACCGACCTTGCATTTATTAATGAGATGCAGGCAAAGGAACTTTCAAATGTTCAAGTTGAACGAAACGATATACTCCTAAATATTACTGGTGCATCCGTAGCGAGATGTTGCATGGTGCCAGATAATATATTACCTGCAAGAGTTAACCAGCACGTATCAATAATACGCATTAGACAGGAAATGGCTAATCCACGACATATCCTTTATTGTCTTATCAGTCATCAATATAAACAAAAACTCCTTGCCATTGCACAAGGAGGTGCTACACGTGAAGCTTTGACAAAAGAAAAAATTGAAGATTTTGAAATTCTCGTCCCATCACTTAGTAATCAACACAAAATCGCCTCTATTCTTTCAGCCTATGATGACCTTATCGAGAACAATAATAGGCGGATTAAGATACTAGAAGAAATGGCGCAGGCAATTTACAGGGAATGGTTCGTCAACTTCCGCTTCCCGGGTCATGAGAAAGTAAAAATGGTCAAGTCGGAATTGGGGATGATTCCGGAGGGGTGGGAGGTTGCAAAGGTCGGAGATCTTCTATGGAAAATAGAAAGAAGACCGAGAGTCAAAAAAGAAGATTACTTAAAGCAAGGCGAAATACCTGCCATTGATCAAGGTGCAGAATTCATCGGCGGCTATACAAATGATCATGACGCTTTGCATGATAACCCCTTACCAATTATTGTGTTTGGCGATCATACTCGAATAGTCAAATATATTGATTTTCCTTTTGCCAGCGGAGCTGATGGCACGCAACTGCTATATCCCGAAAATGAAGAATTAATGCCTGCATATTTCTACTATACTGTTAAGAATATCGACTTATCTAGTTTTGCATATGCACGTCATTTTAAGTTTCTTAAAGAGCAAGAGGTGTTAATTCCTGATAGCCAGACATTGAAACTCTTCAATGAGAATGTAGGACTGTTTTTGAAACAAACGAGTATATTTCGAAAAAGGAACGACGTTCTTCGCAAAACCCGCGATCTCCTGTTGCCGAAATTAATCAGCGGGGAGATTGATGTGGAAAATATGAATTTTACAGGAAGAGCATAATCATGCCAAGACTATCACCTCAAGAGACCCAAGCAGTCGCTGAGTTGGCCGCAATGCTGTATACTTATCTGCCAGGTACGGCACATCCAATGTCGAGAGTGAAAATTGACTTTGGTTCTGTTGCTACTTCTGTAGGAGTTGGAGATTTTTGGCCTGGTGGCAGTAAACAACCAGCCATTGAAGCATTACTTGAAGCCACTCTCCAAGTCCGTAGAGACAAATTTTGTTCATTAATGGTCCGCATCGTACAAGAGGGAATAAAGTATAGAAGTAAACAAGGGTCTCCAATTACACAAGAGGAGATGGCGAAACTTAACAAGTTGATCGCCCGCTTTGGTTTTAAGATACCAGAACTTGTAGATAAAATTTTATCTCGGCATTACCTCGCCAAACTCCGATTGCCGAGAAGAAAGAAGCCATAAAAGATGTTCAGCCGACCCTCACACCAGCAGACTTACAACATCTTAAAAACCAGTTTCTTCAAATAAGCCAGATCGAGCAACACCAACGAGGGTACGCTTTCGAAAAATATCTCCACGATCTCTTTACCATCTATAGGTTCAATCCAAGACCATCTTTTAAAATAGTAGGGGAACAGATTGACGGTAGCATTGAATTTGATCATGAAATATACCTTATTGAGGCTAAATGGCAGACAGCCGCAATTAACCAGGCCGATCTTCTCGTGTTAGACGGGAGGGTGTCTGGACACTCTGGCATTGGTCGAGGAATTTACATCACAATGGGATGTTTTTCTCCGGAGGGGATTGCCGCATATCAGAGGCTACGCCCTTCATCAATATTTGGGATTGATGGGCAAGATATGTACTTTATTTTAGAAGAAGCTCTTCTCCTTGATGAAGTCCTCAGGTATAAGATCCGTTGGCTTGTAGAAACGGGCGATTTCCATTATCCCGTCATGAAATTTAAAGCACAATTGGCTAACATGCGAAAATGATCGTGAACTGATATGGTAAAAAATTATTCAGAAGACAGTCTCATCGAACAACCTGCCATCGAACTATTTCAATCTCTTGGTTACAGACATCAGGACTGCTATAACGAAACCTGCGGCGAAGCCGGAACTCTTGGCAGGGAGACTTCAACAGATGTTGTTCTAAAGCCAAGACTAAAGCAAGCTCTCATTAATCTCAATGCCTCTCTTCCTTCCGATGCCATTGAACAATCAATCGAAGAACTCACAAGGGACAGGAGCATCCTGCATCCTGTCATAGCTAACCGTGAAATATACAAACTCATCAGAGACGGCATAAAGGTTAAAGTCAGGCAGAAGGACGGGACTGAGGCTGATGAAACTGTAAAAGTTATTGATTTCAATGAGTCTGATAACAACGACTTCTTTCTTGCCTCCCAATTTTGGATAACAGGCGAGATGTATAAAAGAAGGGCTGATCTTGTTGGTTTCGTGAACGGGCTTCCGCTTATCTTTATTGAACTTAAGGCAGTTCATAAGAAGCTCGAAAATGCATTCAGAGATAACCTCACTGATTATAAAGACACCATCCAGCAGATATTCTGGTACAACGCCTTTATTATTCTCTCAAACGGCTCTGAGAGCAGAATTGGTACGATAAGCGCTGACTTTGAACACTTCAGTGAATGGAAGAAGATTAATAGCGAAGGCGAAGAGGGTGTGGTTTCGCTCGAAACAATCATTAAAGGCACCTGCGAAAAAAGCAAATTTCTTGATCTTCTCGAAAACTTTATTCTCTATAAAGATGCTGGCGGAAGCCTTACAAAGATTATCGCAAAGAACCATCAATATCTCGGCGTAAACAATGCGATAGAGTCATTCAGAAAGATGAAGGAGAATCAGGGAAGGCTTGGAGTGTTCTGGCATACGCAGGGAAGCGGAAAGAGTTTTTCCATGATATTTTTTTCTCAGAAGGTATTGAGAAATTTCGAGGGAAATTATACATTCCTCATAGTTACAGACAGAAAAGAGCTTGATGAGCAGATATATAAGAACTTTGCAGAGGTCGGCGCTGTTACTGAACAGGAAGTCCACGCTGAAAGCGGCAAACATCTTGAGCAGCTTCTCAAAGAAGACCATAGAAATATCTTTACTATCATCCACAAGTTCGGAGATATAGATTACATGGTCTCAAACAGGTCTGATATTATTGTTATCACAGACGAGTCGCATAGAACACAGTATGATACCCTTGCCATGAACATGAGGACTGCCCTTCCAAATGCTGCGTTTATCGCATTTACCGGAACGCCTTTGATTGTTGGAGAGGAGCTTACAAGGAAGACCTTCGGAGACTATGTCAGTGTATATAACTTCAAACAGTCTATTGAAGATAATGCAACTGTCCCACTCTACTATGAAAACCGAATTCCTGAAGTGCAGCTCAAGGAATCTGAAATGAAGGAAGGCATTGAGCAGATACTTGAGGAGGCGATGCTCTCGCCTGAACAGGAAGAGAAACTCCAGCAAGAATTCAGCCGTGAATATCACATTATCACCCGTGATGACAGGCTTGAGAAGATTGCAGAGGATATTGTTAAGCACTTCCTTAACCGTGGTTATCAGGGGAAGGCTATGGTTGTCTCCATAGACAAACCTACGGCTGTAAAGATGTATGACAAGGTGCACAAATACTGGACCGTAACTATAAATGACCTAAAGAAACAACTTAAGAAAGTTGAAGAAAACAAAGATGAAATTCAAAAGCAGATCGAGTACATGAAAGAGACCGATATGGCTGTTGTTGTGAGCCAGGAACAGAACGAGATAGAGAAGTTCAAAAAAATGGGACTTAAAATCGAGAAGCACAGGCGAAGGATGGTTAAAGAGGATTTGGCGACCAAATTTAAAGACCCCAATAACTCTTTCAGGATTGTCTTTGTCTGTGCCATGTGGATGACCGGCTTTGATGTTCCGTGTCTTTCTACGATGTATCTTGACAAGCCGATGAAAAACCATACACTTATGCAGACCATCGCGCGGGCTAACAGGGTTTTCAGGGATAAAGTGAATGGCCTGCTCGTAGATTATTGCGGGATATTCAGGAATCTCCAGAAGGCATTGGCAATCTATGGTGCAGATAAAGGCGGGGCAACCGATTCTCCTGTGAAGCCGAAGGCAGAGCTTATCAGGAAACTTGAGGATGCAATTATTGAAATAGAAAAGGTGTGCGATGAAAACAATGCGGATATCGGAAAAATAGCAGACAGCGACAGGCTTATGCAGATTAAATACATAGGAGATGCTACTGATGCACTTCTGGTGAATGACGATACGAAGAGGCGGTATTTTGCCCTTGCTTCACAGGTAGACAAGCTCTTTAAGGCAATCCTTCCAGACCCTGATGCAAAAAAATATGCTGATATCTGTTCTGTGGTAAGGGTGATTGCTGAAAGGATAAGGTCGATCAGTGAGGCGGATATTGACATCGCTGACATAAAGAAAAAGATTGAAGACCTGCTAAATGAGACCGTTGAAGTAGTCGGGTATATAAAAGAGGATAAGTCTCCGTATGGCGAGAAAATGATAGACCTCTCAAAGATAGATTTTGAAGCGTTAAAAAAGAAATTTGATAAGGGGAAGAAAAGGAATACACAGGTTGCAATGCTTGAGGCTGTGATAAGGGGAAAACTTGAAAGACTCGTAAGGCTTAATAAAATGAGAGCAGAGCTTCTTGAGAGGTTTCAGAAGATGATAGCTGAGTATAATGCCGGCTCTATGAACATTGAAAAGCTCTTTGAAGAATTGCTCGAATTCGCAAAAAGACTGGACGAGGAAGAGCAGCGGAGCATTAAGGAAAATTTATCAGAAGAAGAACTATCGTTATTCGATATCCTAAAAAAACCAAAATTGACTAATAAAGAAACAGAGCAGGTTAAGCTTGCATCGAAAAAGCTGCTTAGAGTACTGAAAAACGAGAAACTTATTCTCGACTGGAGAAAGAAACAGCAGGCAAGGGCAGAAGTATTATTTACAATAGAGACAATTCTCGATGAGATGTTACCGGAAAGCTATACTCCGGAGATATACAGACAGAAATGCGATACTACATATCAGCACGTTTACGATTCTTATTATGGGGATGAGAAGAGTATCTATATATGAATGCGCTGAACCTGAACTCACGGCTCGGACATTGAGGTAAAGATTGCAGAACGAGGGGAGAGAGATGACGTAGGCAGGAGAAAAGGATTAGAGCAGGATAATGATAATCGTTAATAATGTTTCTTTAAAGTTAGCAAAAGAGGCGGGGAGATAAGAATATAATCAATATATGAAGCCTCATGCTATAGAATAGACATTTGTAGGGCTTGTAAGAAACTGCTTTGCAAGGATTAAACGACAAGAAGAAGGATTTATAGGCATTTACAACTTATTGAAACAGGCAATTTTAAACAGGCAGCAAATCATCGCAACCTATAATGGATTCCCAGTTTTGACACAAAACATCGTGCACGGTTCGCAAGGTTTTTGGTAGAGAAGTTCAGTGATTATCAGATAATTCTTTCTTAAGAGTCTCAAATCAAATTAAATATATTATAATGTTTCTGGGGGTATGGAATACTTTCGGCGGTATGGGGATACTGATTGGTTTTGTTATCTGGGACCGAAGGACAGTCCTCGCTCCTGCGATTAAGAAAAATAAAGAACTCGAAAATCATTTATTTTATGAATACCAATGAAATACTTGAAAAAATAAGACAGACGGAATCTCCTTTGAAGAGGCAACTTCTAATGGTTGCATTAATTACCAATCTTCTTGAACAGAAGGGTAAAGATGCTCCTATAGTTATAGGTGGATGTGCTTTAGCATATTACTCAAGGGAGGTCTATTTTACAGCAGATATAGATATGGCCTATGCTGATAGAGAGGCATTAGATGCTGTTTTAAAGAATATAGGGTTTGTAAAACAGGGCAGGTACTGGGTTAATGAAGACTTAAAGATAGCTATCGAGGTTCCTGTTTCAATACTCGTTGGTGAAGATTCCCCGATTGAGATCGTTGAGTTTGGAGAAGGACTTCAATGTAGGATTATCGGAATAGAAGACTTGATAATAGACCGTCTGAATGCATGCAAATACTGGAAATCAGAAATAGATTGTGAGATGGTAGAGGTGCTTATAAAAAAATATATTGAAGAACTGGATTGGACTTATCTGGAAAAGAAGGCAGCAATACCTGAAAATAATGTCTTATCAGAGCTTTTGGATTTGAAGAGAAAGGCTAAAAAATGAAAGTAAGGATAAAAAAATATAAGGATGTATCGCCTGTGGAAATTCTTGTTCTAAGGGACAGGCTTGGTCTTAAGAGATATAGAAAAAGCGCTAAAAGGGACGAAGAGGAAAGAGAAATCCTCCTAACCCTGGGATTAAAAAAAATGGAAGAAAAGGAAAAAGGTGACTTCCTCCCTGTGGGATTCAGAAAGAGAAGATTGAAAATTTAAATTTAATACAGATCAGATGCCGGGAATTCGGATTTGAGACTAAAGGTGGTTAGCATTTCGTCATGAGCGTTTATCAACCTGAAAACCCATTAATAGTGCAGGGCGATCACACCATTTTGGTGGAGGTCGACAGTCCGCTTTATGAAAAGGCGCGGGATGCCCTTGTGCGTTTTGCCGAACTGATAAAATCGCCCGAGCATATACACACTTACCGCATCACCCCGCTTTCCATATGGAACGCCTGCGCAGCGGGAGTCCAGCCAGAGGAGATCGTCACGGCGCTTACCGCATGGTCCAAATATGCCGTGCCGGAACATATTCTGGTAGAGATAAAGGACTACGCCTCCCGTTTTGGAAGACTTAAAATATCGGCAGGCCCGCAGGGGCTGGTTATCTCGACAGACGACGCGCCGTTAGCAGAGGAGATCTCGCGCAACCGTCATGTAGCGCCTTTTCTGCTTGAACGGATAACGCCGCTGGAATTTCTGATTTCACCCGAGGTCAGGGGACGTGTTAAGCAGGCGCTTATCAAGATAGGATTCCCTGCCGAAGACCTGGCCGGTTATACTGATGGCGAGCCCTTGCCGTTCGAATTAAAGAGCGTAACCCGGAGCGGAGCGCATTTTTTACTCCGTGAATATCAAAGACAGGCTGCCGCGGCCTTTCATGCGGCCGGGACTACGCGCGGAGGTTCGGGGGTCATTGTCCTTCCATGCGGCGCGGGCAAGACGATAGTCGGTATGGCTTGCATGAACGAGGTTCAATCCTCAACGCTCATACTGGCGACCAACGTAACGGCAGTCCGGCAGTGGATAGCTGAGGTACTGGACAAGACAACATTACAGGAAGATCAGATCGGTGAGTATTCGGGGGACCAGAAGGAGATACGGCCTGTCACTGTCTCTACCTACCAGATCATGACATACAGGAGAAGCACAGACGATGATTTCAAACATATGGAACTGTTTAACCAGAGAAACTGGGGACTGATCGTCTATGACGAGGTGCACCTGCTGCCTGCCCCGGTCTTTCAGATCACAGCCGGATTACAGGCCCGCCGCAGACTCGGGCTTACCGCCACTCTTGTGCGTGAAGACGGGCGGGAGGACGATGTATTTGCGCTCATCGGTCCGAAAAAGGCTGATGTGCCGTGGAAGGAACTTGAAACCCAGGGCTGGATAGCAACTGCCAGATGCACTGAGGTCCGCATACCAATGCCGGGGCCGCTGCGGATGCCTTACGCCGTGGCTGATTCACGGCAGAAATTCAGGATCGCCTCTGAAAATCCTGACAAGATCAACACGATAATCAGGCTTGTGGAACAACACAGGGGGGACCGGATACTTATTATCGGCATGTATGTTGAACAGATAAACAAAGTCGCCGAATTGCTTGATATACCAGTTTTAACCGGCTCAACGCCTCAGAAAAAGCGCGACAAATTATTCGATGAATTCAAGTCGGGCCGGATTCCGGTTCTGGCTGTATCCAAGATAGCCAATTTTTCAGTGGATCTGCCTGACGCCTCGGTTGGCATTCAGATATCTGGGACGTTCGGTTCGCGCCAGGAAGAGGCGCAGAGGCTCGGACGCATACTCCGGCCGAAACCCGGCGCAAACCAGGCCTTTTTCTATACGATTGTAAGCCGTGATACGGTGGAACAGGAATTCGCATTAAAGCGGCAGCTTTTTCTGTGTGAGCAGGGATATGAGTATCATATACAATTCAGGGAGGGGGAGGAATAAATAAAAAAATGGACGAAAAAACGATGCTCAAAAAGATGTGCCACGGCTTTTTAAACGGAGCCGATATAAGAGAGATATGCAAAAACCGTGATTTTGCCACAGGCCATGCCGCCTCCGGGGATTTAATAGAAAGCCTGTTTTTAACAGGCTCCGGTATGGAAGCGGCAATATCTTCACTGTCCCGCGATGAGCTGATAATCCTGCACCTCATGAGATTTAAAGGTGATGCTGAGGATGTCCCGTTTTTTACGCGGATATACAAGAGTGAAAATAGCAGCAAGGAGTATGGGGCGACCTATAACGAGCGCTACAGGGATATTTATAAAAAAATAATGTCCTCCCTTGTACATAAAGGTCTCCTGCTTGCTGCCCATCTCGAGGAGAGGTACGGCGAAACAAAACTCGAAAGGGTAAGGTTCAGGTTCCCGGCGGCATTCGGCGGGTTACTCCCGTCTCTCTTTGATTCTACCAGTGTCTCAGACCTTCCAGGAGAAAAGGGAAGGGATGCGGCCCGGCAGAAGATATTGGAGCTTATCGATAATAAAGATGTTTTCCGCAACGACGGTGAGGAGGGCTATCATATGAACATAAAAGACGGTGTTTTGCGCATCGGCGAACAGCGGTTCAGCCTGAAATATCTCAGGAAATGGCAGGAGGAATCATGGCGGAAGGCGGCATGGATAGCGGTAAAGCCGGATAAACGGGCCGCCGGGAACCCGATCGAAGCCGTTACTTACATAATTTCACAATTAAAAGATAACGAATGGATAGGGGTCTGATCAGCTTTCGAAGATACTGAAGATATTTCTCTATGGTTATGCAAGCCCTGAGGCGGAGGTTATCTGCAAAACAGGCCTGGAATGGGGCTGCCTCAAAAGCCTGACGATCAACGACAAAACATGCTACCGCCTCTCAGGCCTTGAGAGTTTACAGGAACTTGACCCCGCTGTTTATATGGCCACAGGTGACGGCGGGGCTGTAATTATCGACCCGGAAAAGATACCCTTTGAAACCCTCGAATTCATTGCGGATATTTCTGATATGCAGATAGGGGGTTCGATGCTTATGGCGTCTCCGTCAGTAAAAAAGCTAGGAAGGCGCTGGAGAACAGTTTCGGCGCATCCTGCAAGTCTTTGGCTGAAGGAACATTCCCGAGCGTTCCGAAAGGCGTTTGATACGGTGGCGGAAAGATGGGGCAGGACCGTTATACATAAAAACATAAAGGTCGCCAGAATACTCGACCTCGGGCTTAAGGTGAAGATAGAGAAGGCGGTTGATGACCCTCGCAAGCTTGCAGTATTGAACAATGAGTTTATCGCATTCACCGCAGACCTGCTTGGCAGTATCGAAAAACTGGTCAGGAAAGAAGGCAGTGTGATAAAGGTGGTGAAGGCAGTATGAAATTGGAACCTGTTGAGATTACCGGGCTGACGACGAGCATCAACGCCTGCAGCTGCGAACTGCGGCGGGACCTCCATGTCTTTATTAATTATGTCATGGAATACGAAGTAAAAAGGACTTACCGCAACAATACGCTTTTAAAGGCCGATTTTATGAAACTTGCCAAATTGGTATCGGACCCTGAGGCTGTCAATGATGTCAAATCATCAGGATCATCCGGATGGATCGAATATATAGACAAACTGGCCCTGAATATGGGCTTTGTGAATTATGACACAGAAGGCCAGTATATGGGTTATACAAGCTCGGAACCGTCCTTTCCTGATAACTATATCAAGGTAAATACTGATAAATACCGGCACTTCCTGGAAACTACTCCGGATAAACAGGAGAGTTTTATCTTAAAGGTCATGCTGGATGATTATAAAGACTGCAAAAATGAATTCTTCTCGCGGAACATATTGGGCATGCTCGAAGTCTTCGACAGGAGGGGATGCGCCACAGGGGTCGCGCCTACACTCAATTTTGCCTCCATCAGGAAATTTTTGCTTGAGCTCCTGGCTTCATGCAAAAGTGGCGTATGGTACAGTGTGGAATCGCTGATTAAATATCTGAAACAATCCCATCCCTATTTCCTGATCCCGAAGGATTTCAATGTCAAAAACAAATATGATGAGCGGGAAAGATACAGCAATTTCACGGAACGTAAGGGAAACGAATGGAAGTACAGTCAAATAAACGAGAAGGACCCCGATGCCTTCGAACGTGTGGAAGGAAGGTATGTAGAGAGATTCCTTGAAGGCATACCGCTTGTCATGGGTTACGTAGATACAGCCTATACAGAAGATTATGCGTCAGACCTGCATCCATCCATCGGACATATCGGCCTTCCGTGTGCGTGACCGTCTTGCCAATGTTATGAAAAGCACTATATCCGAACCGAAGGTTTGGATACAGCCTAATTTTGAGGTATATATCGAATCAGACCTCTATCCGGCCCAAATCCTCTCGAAACTTGCACCTCTGACGGATGTCGTCAAAGAGGACCAGGTTATTATCCTGAAACTCAAGAAGGAGAAGGTTGCGGCGTCGGCTGCGCGGGACAAGGCCCCGGATATCGTTTCCTTATTGCAGTCTGTCTCAAGCAGGGAATTGCCTCGGAACGTCCTGACCGAGCTCAATGCCTGGAACAGCCATGCCGGGATGTTTACGCTCTATGAGGGTTTCAGCCTGCTGGAAGAAGCCCGTGCACTTCCGGAAGCGGATGAATATACCCTCAAACGGATTTCCCCGAATATCAGGCTGATCCATTCCGCAGATAAACTTTTCAGCAGGCTTGAAGATGCCGGATGGGTTCCGCTGTCAGCGAATCATCAGGATTCGGCGCTGGTTCAGCTACCTGAAGGCGCATGCACCGTATTTCGCAGGAAATCCGCCATGCCAATATCCCGTTCGCCGAAAAAGGCCATCCTTAGCCGTAAAACAAATATTGTCCATTATTTCCCGTCGGAAGAACTCTATGAGATTTTCGTCAGAAAACTGATAGAGGCAAAGGGTCCTTTTGAGGTGAATAAGGCCGGCCTGTCCATAATCGTTTCACCCAAATCAGATGCTCTTATAAAAGAGATAATAAAAGAGCTCAGGAAAGATTATCATATAAGCATCGAGGATATGGAATGAAAAGGAAACATTCAGGAATCTTTGGCTCACATTCTATTTTACGGTCAAAATAGGTCATCTATGCAGCTGACTTATAGCCTTATTCAGCTTTATCTGAATAAAAACCATCTAAATGCTATGGCAAATAAAACCATACAGTCATTAAAATCTGAATTGCAGTCCTATTAAA
>Ga0172371_10001254_pt1 | contig 40162 bp, 38 predicted proteins | sample Lak12m_FD_114543 | JGI IMG/M metagenome (GOLD analysis project Ga0172371, IMG submission 114543) | Freshwater microbial communities from Kabuno Bay, South-Kivu, Congo - kab_022012_12m | ecosystem: Environmental > Aquatic > Freshwater > Lake | place: Democratic Republic of the Congo: South-Kivu... | reverse complement strand
CCTCAGACTTTCGTCCATTGGGGAAGATTCTCGGCTGCTGCCACCCGTAGGTGTCTGGCCCGTGTCTCAGTGCCAGTGTTGGGGAACATCCTCTCAGACCCCCTACCCGTCATAGCCTTGGTGGGCTTTTATCCCGCCAACAAGCTGATAGGCCGCCGGTCGCTCCCAAAGCGAATAAATCCTTTCCTCTTTTACATTCCTGTAAAAGAGAATATCCGGAATTATCCCCGCTTTCGCGGGGTTATGCCGAACTTTGGGGTACGTCCCGACGTGTTACTAACCCGTTTGCCACGGTCGCACTACGCAGTACTCCAGTTAAAAGTGCAAAGTTTAAAGTTAAAAGTTTTAGTGTTGCCTGTGGCAACGAATTATTTTTGTTTAATAATTCGTGAGCGAAGCGAACACCTTAATTTTGAACTTTGAATTTTGAACTTTGAATTGGAGCGCAATGTAGCGCGACCGTTCGACTTGCATGCCTTATCCACGCCGCCAGCGTTCATCCTGAGCCAGGATCAAACTCTCATAAAAAGTATCCTGTGTGGATAAATAAAGTAGATTAGATTCGTAGAACTTCAAAGGAAACTTGTCCTGTCAAATGACAGGATAGACAACCATAAAAAACCAAAACCTTTTCCTTATTTGTTAAAGGGCTTTGTTTAAGCTTATCCCACATTCTGATGTGGAAAATGTATCGGTACGATACGCTTTTATTCTATCAGCAATGTATCATAACCGATCCAAATTGGCAAGTTTAAGATTAATAACGATATATTGGGTTGTCAAATTACTGCGTAAAACATGTAACACGAAACATCTCGTTTGTTGGTTCAAGTCTCTGACTTGAACCGCCTATTTCTTAAATGACAAAAAGAAAAAGGCACCGATTCGAAAATCGATGCCCGTGCTCTTTGCTATTTCCTAATTAACGATAAAGTACCTTATTCCTTCGACGATCCCTCCAACAATTCACCGCAAAACTCGCAGAATTTAAATTTAAAGAGAAGCGACTTCCCGCAATTTGGACATTTCGGCAGTTCCTTCTCTATAATTTTTCCTCCGCATTTTCCGCATCGAACAGCAAAGAATGACGACGCAACTTTTCCACAACCGCCACAAAGTTTATAAGTATCCATAATTAGATACCTCCATAGATCCATAATTACCCTCTAACAATTAAAGAGCTTATATGTCGGAGTCGGATCAAATTCCGAACGTGACTTTTTATCACAAATAAATTCGGAACGCAATAGAAAAACCAGTTATTTACGAACCGGCTGTAATATTTTTTGAGAAAGCATTCCCACTCCTCCCGAGGTTCATTTTGGAATAGTAAATGTCAAAATTACAAATGCTACTTTATTTCTCTCAACCTTGCCACGCGTTCGGCGACTGGCGGATGAGTAGAAAATAGTTTGGCCATAAAGCCGCCAAGACCTTCCGAACCAAAAGGATTGGTGATGTAAAGGTTGGCAAAAGCGGGGTTGGTTTCTAAAGCCGGAACTTGTTTGCTGACATAATCGATCTTCTCGAGGGCGTTGGCCAGTCCTTCTCCACCGCCGGCCAGTCTCGCGCCGCTGCGATCCGCTTCAAACTCGCGCGAGCGGGAAATGGCCAACTGAATTATCACGGCAGCGAGTGGCGCAAAAATAATGGCAAAAAGCTCGCCCAAAGGATTACGATTCTCATTGCTCGAACTGCCGAAAATCATTCCCCAGCGCATGACACTGGCGATTGTGGTAACAACCGAAGCTATTACTGAAGCGGCCGTGGCAATTAGTACATCCCGATTTTTGACGTGAGACAGTTCATGAGCCAAGACCCCTTTTATTTCCTCCCTATCGAGATTACGAATTAGCCCTTCAGTAACGACCACCGCGGAATGCGCCGGATTTCTTCCGGTGGCGAAGGCGTTAGGTTGTGGATTCGCGCTCATGTATAACCTTGGCTTAGGTATTTTTGCTTTTTTGGCTAATTCAGACACAATCTCCTTTACTAGAGAGTATTTTTTGGTGTCCAGAGGCTCCGCTCCGGCTGACATTATGGCGATTTTATCGGAATAAAAATATACTCCCAAGTTCATCAAAAGGGATATTCCGAGCATTAGCCACATTCCGTTAATGCCGCCAATCAGTCTACCCAGTGTAATCAAAAGCAAAGCCAGACATCCGAAAAGAACGATAGTTCTAATAGTATTATTCATATTCAGGTGTAAATTGTTAAACTATAAGTCGTAGGCTTCTTCTAATAAAATTATACCATCAAGCCATATTTTCGCAATGCTTACAGCTTATATCTTACAGCTCGCAGCTGTTTAACTGGCAAGCAAGCTCTTTACCTGGTTCAGCATTTCATCGTCATCAACTTTATTTTTAGGCAAACTAGCGTCTTGGACAACGCAGATTCTGTTGATGCCAACTTCCCGATCTAACTCTTGGCAAAAAATTCTTCGGTTCTTGCCGTCATTTAGTTTGTCTTTATGGAACTTGAACGGAGTCGATATTATTAATGTGTCGTCCTCGATCTTTACCGGGCTGCATACTTTGAGTAAAGAAAATAGCGCCGGCTGCAACTCGCGGATATTTTGAAGAACAGCGGTCCATTTGGACAAGACAGTCTTGAGATCAGTAGATAAAGGGATTATTATTTTCTTCTTAGACTTAACACCCTTTTTTTTCTTGTCATCCCGAGTGGAGGTCGATTTGGCGACCGAAGTCGAGGGATCCCTTGAATTATCAACGCCAATCCTATCGGACTGTTTAAGGGATTCCTCGGCTTCCCCCGCCCTTCCTGCCTGCCGGTAGGCAGGGCGTGAAGAGCGGGGTTCGGTCGGAATGACAACGCCTGTATTTACTTTTGTGGTATTAGAATTGTTGGCAACTGTCCAATGCTCGCTATCTTTCATTCCCCACTCCGCCATTGCCAGCTCTAACGGTAAATGAGACAACGAAGCGTTTTTTATACCAGGTTGTGATTGAACTATTTTTGCCGTGAGGTCGAGCAGCTCCCCCACGCTTATTTTCTTTGCCAGAAGCTCGAGCTTCTGGACTTGGCTTTCGCTAATCTCTTTTTCTATTACAATGGCGCCACGGGGATTCAATTTAAGGAAAATTATTTTACGCAAGTAGTCCAGTACGCGATGGCTTAATAGGAAAATATCCATTCCGGCTTTAGCCATTTCTTCTACGTCATTCAACACTCGATCTATTTTTTTTTCGAATAAGTGGTTAAGTAACTCAATCTCGTCTTCCCGGCCGGAAATTCCGAGAATTTCTTTGGTTTCGTCGGCTTTAATTTTTTTACCCGCTAAGGATACAACTTGAGCAAAAAGGCTTTCTGCGTCGCGCATGCCGCCGTGAGCGGCTTCACTAATCATTTCCAGACTGTCTTCGTCTATGTCTATGCTTTCGTTTTGCGCGATTCGGGAAAGTTTTTTGAGGATTTCAGGCAAAGTCAGCAAATGGAAAGAAAAACGTTGACAACGAGAAGCGATGGTCAAGGGAACCTTATGCTGTTCAGTGGTGGCGAGAATGAAGATTGTATGAGCCGGAGGCTCTTCCAAGGTCTTTAACAAAGCGTTGAAAGCTCCCTTGCTCAACATGTGAACTTCGTCAATTATAAATACACGGTAACGCAGTTCGGCCGGCGAAATTTCAATATTTTCCGTAAGTTGTCGGATATTATCCACTCCCGTGTAAGAGGCCGCGTCTATCTCGGTAATGTCCAAAGTTTTATTTGAGTTGATGCCGTCACAGCTTTGGCATTTATTGCAAGGCTCGGCATTAGGTCTTTTTTCAAGAGGCGTCAAACAGTTTATGGCTTTTGAAAAAATTCTAGCGGTGGTCGTTTTGCCGGTTCCGCGAGGGCCAGTAAATAAATAAGCGTGGGAAATTCGATTTTCCTTGATGGATTGTCTCAGCGTTAGCCGGATGAGTTTTTGCCCGACCAACTCGCCAAATTTTTGGGGGCGGTAAACGCGATAGAACGTTTTTGTCATATTATCTTATTCGTTCATGTTTTTATCTATTCTCCTTAGCTCTTCCTTCGCTTTGATATTGGTTTTGTCTAGTTTTAAAACTTCCAGGAAGGCGTTGCGAGCGTCTTTCCAGTTGTGCTGATTGGAGTAGAGCCGGCCTAACTGCAAATAAAGGCCTATATTTTTAGGTTCGCGGACAATACTCTGAATCAACATTTCTTCCTTCTTCTTCCAATATTGCTCCTTCTCTACTTTTATTTCGGTCGGGGTAAAGGTTTTTTTCAAGATCTCCTCCACGGTTTTATTCTTTGGGGAAGCAAAAGGCTTTTCTTGGGAGGACCGAAAAACAGAAGACATCTTTTTGGCAATACCAGTAAGCCCTTTCTTTAGATTTTTGGAATGGGGAGTTTGTTCTTTCTCTGGAGAGGTGAAAAGTTCTTCTTTACTTTTTTGTTTCGGAATTTCTTCCGATTCGATTTCCTCGGCAGTGACGGTATCGCGCGACATTCTTGTCTCTACCAGGTGGTCGCTCATCGCGTTCTTTTCAGCAAGGCTGGTTTCTTGGGACTCTTTCTGTTTGTGTCGGATTCGGTATTCTCTCAAACCCTCTCCCATTCTTTCCTTTTTCTCTCGCACTTTTTTAATGGAATCGCTTAGTTTGTTGTCGAGTCGGAGAATTAAAACTCTCAGAGAACGCAATAAATTCTCTCCTTTTCCGAGTAAAACTTGCCACCATCTTTTCTTTTCTTCCTTTTCCGAAATGCTGTGTTGATCAACGGCTTCGGGCAGGTGTTTGGTGAGAATAAATATCGCTATTCCCAGAGCGACCAGGATTAAAAACGGGAAAAGAATATTGTAGATTGTCATGAAATAAGTCAAAAGTCGCAAGTAGAAAGTCTGTAAAGTCAAACTTGAGATATCACGAATCGTTATTGACGTTATAGACTTTTGACTAGGAACTTTCGACCAATCTGGTGTGTTCGGCAGGAACCCGCAATCCATCGCCTAAAGAGACTACTCTATTCTTAGAGCACCCCGTGTCCCCTGGAGGACTCGAACCCCCAACCTCTTGGTCCGAAGCCAAGCGCTCTATCCAGTTGAGCTAAGGAGACCCCATATAATATCGATTGTCTTTTAAACTTTTAAGTATATAAGTAAAAAACATTTTCCGATATTATTTTGTGGGCACACTAGGATTTGAACCTAGGACCTCGTCATTATCAGTGACGCGCTCTGACCAACTGAGCTATGTGCCCGTTTTTATTTTTCGGACTTAACCTCTTTGCTCTTTTTTTGGTTCTTGTTCCTCTGCTTTAATTATATCAATTTTCTGATCATCGGGTGTCGCTTGTTTCTTGTTTTTCTCCTCTTTTTTCTTCTCTTCCATATCTCTTACTTTCTTCGTGCCTTCGACATTTTCCTTTAGTTTGCTCTTTTTGCCTTTAGTTTTTCTTAAATAGTAAAGTTTGGCGCGTCGGACTTTCTGTCTTTTAACAATTTTAATTTTCTCTGTATTGGGAGAATAGATGGGCAAAACAAGTTCAACGGCTACACCCAGAGTTACCCGGCGTAAAGTTATTGACCCGCCCGGTTGTGATCCGTGTTTGTGAGCTATTATCTCCCCTTCGATTATCTGTACTCGTTCCTTATTGCCCTCTTTTACCCGACGGTGAATCAGAACAACGTCGCCCACTCGAAAACTGGGATAACTGTTTTGTTTAATCTTATCTTTTGTGATTGTGAATACAGTATTCATAATGCTTGCGTTAATCCATAAAAATTATACCGGTATTATCTTTATTAGAATAAATATATGAAATCGTAAAACGTTACACCTTACCAGCTTTGCGCCATAAGAAATTCTGACTTATCTTTATAACATAAAAATGGAAAATTTACTATATTAGCGTAATATAGAAAAGCGTGAAAAACAAAAAATCAATCCTTCTCTTGCCGATACTTCTGGCTCTTCCCGTCTACGGCGGCCCCGGATGCAACATACCTCAGAATGACGGGGGCGTTTATAAGACCGTTGATGGCGGGACAAACTGGCGACAAACGACCGTTATAGAGGACAGTAAAAACACTCTAGTCAAGGCGGATACGGAACAAATTTTATTGGATCCCAACAATCCCGAGGTAGTTTTTTTAGTCACCAAAAATAACGGCCTTTACGTAAGCAATCAATTCGGGGAAAGCTGGAAAAGAATTCTTCCTGAAGCTAATCCGGTTTATTCGATTGAGGCTGATCCCCAAAGAAGCGGCTTGTTTTACTCCTCAATACTGCTCAACGATAGAGCGAAAATAGTGAAGACCGAAAACGGCGGCCAAGATTGGAAGGAAATTTATACCGAAGCCGGAAAGGGGAGTTATGTCACTCAGGTCAAAATTGATCCCTTTCACGGAAATTCTTTGGCGGCAGTAAATTCAGAAGGTTTAGTGACCCGCAGCGGCAATGGCGGCGAAACTTGGCAAGCGACATTTCCTTTTCAGGAAGAAGTATTCGATTTTTCGTTCGATCCGGTAAATGAAAATTTCATTTGGGCGCTTACCGCCAAGGGAGTATGGCTCTCTCAAGATGGTGGGACCAATTTCGCTCTGGTGGAACTGCCGAGCAACGGCGAAATGGGAAATAGTTTTTATTTACTCAGAAAGTTTGGCTCCAGTTTGTTCTTGGCGACCGATAAAGGATTTTTCCAGAGCATGGATAACGGTAAGGCGTGGAGAAAGATTGTCGTGCTTAGTAACCCGGCTGATTTTCCGGTGGCGGATTTTACGGTTATCGGCGCGAATGGTGACGGGCCCTCCTCCGCTCCCAATGGAGCTGCGGCGGGTAAATGGGCGCTGGCGGCGGGGATGACTCTGTATTTAACCACTGACGCGGGGCAAAACTGGAAACCGATCCAATTTGAGATCAATCGCAACGTTAACGCGATTGCCATCAAACCTGGTGATCCGAACCAGATGTTGGTGGGCGTGGAAACGGCTTCGCGAGGAGGGCTGGGATTTGGCTATTAATCACTTATCACTGATCATTTACCATTCATTTTCCATTTGATCATTTTTCATTTGGACCCCGCTTTTAATGGTAAATACTTCAATGAAAAATGAATGGCAAATGAAAAATGGAAAATTCATTACATCTTCCGTGGAGGAAACGCGAAAAATTGGCCAAAACGTTGCCAGTAAACTACAAGGTGGCGATGTTATTTTTCTCTCCGGCATTTTGGGTGCCGGAAAAACTGAACTAATCAGGGGTATTGCCAAAGGACTGGGTGTAAAATCCAAAATTGTGAGTCCGACATTCAATATTTTTCGGGTTTATGAATTTGGAAAGTCGGGTAAATTATATCATTTTGACTGCTACCGCCTCAAAAAATACACCGATCTCGTCGAGCTAGGCTGGGAAGAAATCCTGGCCGACCCCAACGCCATCATCGTCCTCGAATGGCCCGAGTGCATATTGGGTAAAGATTTAACCAAGTTATCCGGCAATAAAGTTATTTTAGTTAAAATAAAGATCAAGAATAGTAGGCGTATTATAGAATTGGAGCAATAATTTGATGACTTTGTCGCTTTTTTGCTCGAATGTGCAAAAAAGCGACAAGCTAAAAGTTAAAAGCTAAAAGAATAAGACCCGGCGTAGCCGAGTCTATTAGGACTGTAGAGTTCTGCTGTAGATTTCTAGTTCTGTCTCAGCATGCCTGCGGGGTAGACCTGTCCAGTTTCACAAAGTTGGAGTTTGGGATTTTTGATTTCTTTTGGCTAGTTCTGCCATATTTGGCAATACTGCCCTCATGGAGTAACAGGGCTCTTCTTAGCTTTGCGGAACTCCCGCTGCAATCAAAAGATTCTTTAGGTCTCTCGCCGCTAGGATGTAATACCCCCTTTCTTTGAAAATCCCTGCTGGGATAGGGGGGACATCATGAAGTTGTAAGCGTGTTCCGGCTATGTGAATGGTACAATACCCATCATTTTTGGCGAAAGCTATTCTGTGGTACAGCTCTGCCGGAATGTATCCCTTGGGGCAGTCTTTAAAAAAAGAGTTTGCGTTTTCCCAAAGAGGTTCACCGGTAACCGCGTCACGGATATCAAGATATTTGAGTACCCTGTTTGCCCCGCTTCGGTAACCGATGGCATTAGCCGTACCAACCAGACAAAGAATTACGCCTACTGCGGAACCCACGATGTAGATAAGGTTTTCCTCCGCGAACATTTTTAAGATACCTCCTTGCTGGTGTGTTTGATTAGTCCAATTTTTATCACCTTTAAACCAAGTTGCCAAGATTGAAAGGGGTGGGTATGGTGGGGTGATGTAGTATGGAAAACTGGGAAATAAAAAATTTGATGGGTTTCTTGGTGCCGCTAATTACTGCTTATGGTGCTTTTTATTTTGTTTTGCATGGTAGAAACGCGCTACGGCAGGTTTCTACGGGATACAGAAATACAAAACGCTGGGGCGGAGTTGTTCTGGGCGTAACCATAATAATTTTCATTGCGTTATTTCAGAACCTCTTTACCGGTTTTTTGCTGCCTAAGGATTTTTGGAGCCTCATTCTGGGAGTTATTATACTGCTGGTGGGCGGGGTTTGGGATGATTTTGAAAAAATCAGCTGGAAAAAACAGCTACTGTTTCAAAGTTTAGCCGCCTTACTGGCGGTTTTTGTCGGCGATACGATCAGTCACGTGCGACTGCCGGGTGGCGGCGTCTTTTTCTTTCCCCCATTCTTCTCGGCCATTCTCGCTTATTTTTGGATAATATTGGTTATCGAAGCGCTTAACTGGTTGGACGGAGTGGATGGGCTTTCCGGCAGTGTCAGTCTGATAGCTTTGTTTACGTTGGGCGCGCTCGGCCTAACTTTAATTGTAAACCAACCCAGCACCACTCTACTCTGCTTAATAATTGCCGGGGCGCTGCTAGGATTTTTATTCTTCAATTTTCCGTTTACTACATACCTAAATGCTGCGGGGCCAGCCAGAGTCTGTCTGGGGTCTTCGGGTATTTGGATTTTAGGATTTTTGATCGCGGTGATATCGATATATTCCGGCGGTAAAGTAGCCACTACCGCATTGGTATTGGGAATACCGATAATAGATTTTGTATTTGTGTCGTTGGAAAGAATGTTGGTCGGTAAAGCCCCAGTATTTGGAGGCGACCGGTTACATCTTCATGAAAGACTGATTGATCAAGGGTGGAGCCCAATGAAAATTACTCTGGTGTTTAGCAGTTTTTCTTTTATTTTAGGAATAAGCGCGCTGTTAAGCCAGACTCAAGGAAAATATTTTCTGTTTATACCCGCCGTGGGGTTTTTTCTGTTTTTCGCTCTGACTCAGAAGAAACCAGGAACGCGCTCGCGAAGAAAATAAACATTCCTTGAGGCAAAGTTAGTAAATAATGATCAAAAAGGCCGATAAAAAGGTAGGCGATGAACAAATATTTCCAGATATTATTTTTTTGGGTAGAGGCGCATTGCTTTGTTGGTTCAAGCCTCCGACCTGAACCAGAAATTTCTAGAACACTATGGTTCAAGTCGGAGGCTTGAACCAACTTTTGAGCGTTTCTACATGTAACTTGGTAGATGAAATATAGAAATAATATTAGTCCCGCAATTCCCAAGTCAGATAAAACCAGTAAATAGATATTATGCACCGGCTGTAGCTCCCAGGAGTAAAAAAAGAAATTGGAAAAAGCCGGTAATTCCACCGGACCGGTTCCCCAGCCCCGACCAAAGACAGGAGAGGCAATAAAACGATGGTAGGCGGCCGCGGCATATTCAACGCGAAGCCGGGTGGCGGAATCCTTACCGCTTAAGATAATTTGAATAGGACTGCGGACGAGGAGAAGGGAGAATAGAATTATTAGAAATGCTACCATTGTCATTACCCGGCTTGACTCGCCTTGCTCGCCTCGCTGTAGCTTCGGCGAAGCGGGCCGAAGCCTTCGGCGAAGCGCAGGCCGGGTAATCCAGAAACAATTTGAAATTCTTTTTCTGGATCCTCGGGTCACCCGCCCGGCCGAATCGTTTGGGCGGGAGTCTAAGGATGACAACAAGGGAGATCTCTTGATCCCCGCGTAGGCGGAGGCTCGAGACGACAAGAAAGCGAGTAGTATAATTATGGATAACCCCAATATCGCCGAGCGGGAAAAGGTTAACCCCAGGCCAATCAACTGGGCGATTAATAATATTTTTTGAAATTTTGCCGGTTTATACCAAACTGTCGCTGCTAGCGTTAACAATAAAAACCCGCCCAATAGGTTGGGATGAGGGAATGTCCCGTAAGCGCGAAGCAAACTACGTCCTAGCAAATCAACTCGTGTTAAGCCCAATACGTCTGGTCCCAAATAACTTTCCCCCAGTAAAGACAAGCCGAGGGAGCGTTGAAGGAAAAACTGACTTAAGGCAATTAAACTCTCAATTACTCCTGCGGTAATAAAAATCTTAAAGAAAAGGTCACGATAGACGTTTGATTTTCGTACCAGGCCAGCCAGCAATATCAGCGCCGAAACTATAATTATCAAGCGCAGTCCCCAAAAGGCGCTCAGGAATGGCGATCCACTCCAAAGAAAAGACAGAGCTACAAAAATTGCAAATGTAGAGACGCATTGCAATGCGTCTCTACAAAAAAATAGGGGTGCAAAAAACGATTTTTTATGCCAGTATGAATTTATCAACGTCGCAAGCAGAAAAAATATAGCCGCGGCATCGATAAAGTAAATATTGTATAGCGGAAACGAGGTATAGCTCTTGCTTTCTTCCAGGAAGTTTAGAGAATATGCATAGGAAAAAGGTACGCTAAGGATGAATAACACAAAAGATACTAGAGTCAAATTTGAAATTTGGAATTTGAAATTTTTATTCAATTTAAAATATCTTAATTTTTAAACGGTGGCGCGGCACTAAAATCCTCTAGTATGGAAAAACCTAGAAAGTTGATTCATCCTATTCTATTTATTACCAGAACTTACCCGCCCGTCATTGGCGGCATGGAAACTTTGAGTTTCAATCTGACAAAGACGATATCCGGTTTTACTAAGTCATATATAATTAAGAATCCCTACGGCAAAAAAACATTGCCTTTTTTTGTCATCTGGGCTTTCGTCAAAGCTATTTTAATCTTACTTTTCACGGACGTGAAAATCGTGCACCTTTCGGATGGGGTTTTAGCTCCGGTAGGAATAATCCTGCGCTGGCTTTTCCCTCGAATCAAGGTAGTTTCCAATATTCACGGATTAGACGTAGCCTATGTTGAGCAGCTGTGGGTTTACCGCTATACCAATATGTGGGCGATAAAACGGTTGGACAGGATATACGCTGTCAGCCGAGAAGTGGTAGACACCTGTAATAAATTTGGCGTTCCTGAGGAAATTATCACGGTAATCCCCAACGGGACTAATGCCGACGAGTTTTATGATGAAAAAATTAAAAAGAACAAGGACCAGCTCTGGTCGGAACATTTTCCCCGAATAGCGGAAAAAGTTAAAAATAAACTGGTCATTTTATCTTTAGGCAGGATCGTAAAAAGGAAAGGATTGGCTTGGTTTATCGACAAAGTAATGCCGCAAATTCCTCGCCAAGCCGTATTGGTTATTGGTAGTTCCGGCCCCGATCTGGCAAGAGTGAAAAAAGCGGTCGCCGACCAAGACCTAGAAAGCAGGGTATCCTTCGTGGGCTTTGTTGACGATAAAGAAAAAAAATTCTTGTTTAACGCCTGTGATTTATTCATTATGCCCAACGTAAAAATCAAAGGTGATCGGGAAGGCTTCGGTATTACCGCGATCGAGGCGGGCAGCTGCGAGCTGGTACCGGTGGTTTCCGATCTCGAGGGTTTAAAAGACGCGATAACGGACGACGAAAACGGACTTCGCCTGCCCTCTAAAGACAAAAATAAATTCGTAGAAACAATCAAATATTTGATGGATAATCCAAAGTATAGAATTGAGCTGGGCAAAAGAGCCCGGCGGTATGTGAGAGAAAATTTTGATTGGAGTGTGATTGGGAGGAGATACCTAGAAGAGTTTAGGAAGCTAGAAACGAAAAAGTAGAACTGAATTTTTAATTTATAATTTATAATTTTTATTCAATTTGAAAGATTAAATTTTTAAACGTACCCTAAAAATCCTGTAGTTCTTTTGAAAATTGTAAATTAAAAATTGAATAAAAATTTTAAATTATAAATTTCAAATTATAATAATAGATGTTAGCTATAGTAAATATAAAAGATTATTTACTGTTAGTTTTTTTCTTCTTCTACGCCGTGCTGCTGCCCGGCTATTTGCTTACACGCGGATTAGTAACGCCTGGACAATTGAGGAAATTGCTGGACGCTCTGCCTTCTGTAGAGAAAAATTTGCTTTACCGCTATTTTTATTATTTGTTCGCGCCGGCGGTGGGATTGATTTTGGTAGATGCGGTGGTGTTGTTAATGGCCAAACTACACTGGGCCTTGAGTTTCAACAACCTTTTGGTGGTTTTCTCGATTATAAATATTGTTCTGTTGATTTTGAATATTTGGTTTATTCGTTCTCCAAAATCAGTAGAGACGCATTGCAATGCGTCTCTACAAGATAAATTTGTTTATACTTTCATCCTGCTTTTCCTTGCCAGCGTACTCATTCGGACGGTTTTCTATCTGCCTAATGCCGTGCCGCAGGACACCGACCTCGGCCACCACATGTATTGGTCGCAATGGATGGTGCAGAAAGAAAGTTTCCCTGTTTACGATACGCCCGAGGTGATCGAAGGGGAACATATGGTGTTTGCTGTTCTTAGTAAACTAAGTGGTATTACCCTGCTTTCCGCGATGCCGCTTATAGCGCTCTCGTTTTATAATCTTACGATGCTACTGGCGTTATTTTTTTGTTCAATGGCCATAACCGCTAACCGGAGAATCGCGCTTTGGACTTTATTTTTTTCGGGTATTTATTTTGCCATCGATCCTCCCCAAGCCAGGTATGTGAAGGGCGGGGTGATCGGTAATACTTTTGGCAACTTGTTCATTCCACTGGTATTTTTGTTGCTCTTTTTGTTTATTCGCTATTTTTATAAATATCTGAACGAGAAAAACAGAAATAGCGATGTTTTTAAACCAGCCGGTTCGCTGATCGCGCTGATTTTAATAATAATAGCTGGCTCATTTTACACTCATCACCTGAGCACGTTCTTACTGGGAATAACCCTAGCCGCTTCATTTTTTGTCTGGATTTTCCTGACTTTTGGTAGAGACATAGCCTGCCATGTTCCTACGCGGGATACAATAAAAATACTGATTAGCTTTATGAGCCGAATGGTAACGAATCTGAAACTTGTCCTCACGTTTTTAGCCATTGTGGCCTTCCCTTTATTTATCTACATTCCCCATTATCTTGCCAGCAACGCGGTGACGACGGTGACGCAAGAACCCGAAAAAGAAACCCATTTAGGGATAACGTTGGGCGACTTTTTGGGAAAGATGGGCTGGACGCGATTTGTTTTACTTACTGCCGCGGTTGTTTGTTTGGTTCTTGTGCTACTTATTAATATTGCGAAGCGGTACAGATTCAGCGAAAAAATATCTTCGTTGAGATTTTTTGAACGCTGGGTGGAGAAGTTACGTCGCGGCATTTCCCTATCAATGACGTATTTTTTATTTTTCGGTTGGTTTTTACCCCTAGCTTTATTAAGCTTCTATCCGGAAGTATTTAAGATAGATCTCCCCAGTCGGCGAGTAGTTAATTATTTGGTTTTTCCGGGGATTATATTGGCCGCGGTTGCCGCTAATTTATTTTTCTCCCGCATTGTCAAAAAAATCAACCGAAATCATCTGAAAGTGGCAATTATCGGACTTGCCGCCATCGTGTTGTGGGACGGCAGCGCTGATTTAAGAAGCGCTTACACCGGTCAGAATAAGTTCCAAGATGCGGTTGAGTTATACCATGCCTCGAATTATCTTGCGAGACATACGCCCGAGACAGCGTTGATGCTCAAAGACCATAGTACTATTCCCGGGGACAGTTGGATGAAATTTTTCTTGTTGAGAGGCTACGATTACTTTATATCGCGTACCTACAATTATAAATACACGGCGGCCCAAAGCACTTTGGATCCTTGTTCGCGAGAAATGATCATTGTTCCCGAAAGCAGTGTCGCGAAAGGATGTTATGGACAAACGGGAATAAATTATGTTATAGTAAAGCCAGCGGGAGATGAGTTCTTGTTTTGGAAAGGACAGGACTTTGAGACAATATATCTGAACGACGATATAGCCATATTCAAAAAAAATTAAGAATTGAGAAGGAAGAAAGAAGAAAAACAGTTACTAATCTAGAATTTATTCTACTTTCCAAATTATTTGTCTCAATTCTTCTTTTTTAATTATTCATTATCGAATTGACATGCTAACCGACCAACAAATCAAAAAACTCAAGAAAAAACTGGAAAAAGCTAAGAAAAGTATCGAAAGTCAGCTGTCTAAGTTTGCCAAAAAGGATGATAAGATAAAGGGAAATTACAAGACTCAATTTCCCGACATTGGCAGCCAGGCCGACGAAAGCGCTCAGGAAATTACCGAATACGAACAAAATATTTCCTTGGAGCATAGTTTGGAGGACGAACTGCGCTTGATCAACAATGCCTCGAAGAAAATTGAGGAAAAAAAGAAATACGGTCTTTGCGAATCCTGCGGTCAGGAAATTCCCTTTGGTCGATTGGAGATCAGGCCTCAGGCTGTTCTGTGTATTACTTGTAAGGCTAAAAAGGAAAAAGGAGAAGAGTAGAGAGAATGACCAAATCCCAAAGGCCAAGCGAGATTTTAGTGTTAAATAATAAATGATAAAACTATAATAAAGATAACGAGAGTTGATTTTAACTTTTGTATTTTTGTATAACTTATGGTTAAAGCGAAGAATAAACTCCAACTCGGATTAAGGCTGAAGAAAAAAGATAATTCCCGCAAGAAAGTTGTCCGGAAGAGGATTAAAGTTGTTCAAAAAAAAGTAAAGATAAAAAAGATTGCCAAAGCGCTCAGCAAATCTATAAAAAGTATTCGTTCCGCCGTTAAAAAAGCAGAAACGGGTGCCAGAAAAGTTGGAAAGAAAAAACCCCAAAAAGCAAAGAAAACGAAATCTGTCGCGAAGTCCGTGAGAAAGAGAATGAAAGTTAAAAAAGTCGAAAAGGTTAAGAAGGTGGAATCTGAAAAAGATCTCTACAAGCACAAAGTGGAAGGACTACTTCAGGAAGGGCGTCAGAGAGGCTTTGTAACCGAGGCGGAAATTTTGGAAGTAGTACCCGAGACGGAGGAACAAATAGAATTTATAGAAGGGATTTATAAGGATTTGGCCAAAGCGGGTGTGGAAATTGTTGAGGGAGAAGCCAATCTTCTGGATGAAGAGAAAGAGAGAAAGGAAGCGGAGACCGCCAGAAAAGCTAAGAGCCAGAAATCCGAGGAACCTACGGGCGGCGATACGATTCAAATGTATCTCCGTGAAATAGGCAAGGTGAAATTGCTTTCTTCCGAAGAAGAAGTAACTTTGGCCAAACGAATAGAAAAAGGAGATAAATTAGCCAAACAACGTCTGACTGAAGCCAACTTGCGTTTAGTGGTAAGTATCGCCAAAAGATACGTGGGGCGCTCCAACAGTTTAAGCCTGCTGGATTTAATCCAGGAAGGAAACCTAGGGCTTTTTCGAGCGGTGGAAAAGTTTGATTATCGCAAAGGTTATAAATTCTCAACCTACGCGACTTGGTGGATAAGGCAGGCTATCACCAGGGCCCTGGCCGACCAGTCGAGAACAATCCGCATACCGGTGCATATGGTGGAAACCATTAACAAATATACTCAAGCCAGTCGTCGCCTGGTTCAGGAATTGGGCAGGGAGCCTTTTCCGGAAGAAATTGCCGCGGAATTGGGAATAGAAACGGATAGAGCGCTTCACATCCAAAAAATATCCCAAGAAACTATCTCGCTGGAAACCAGCATTGGCGACAGTGAAAACGAAGATACCACGGTGTTGGGAGATTTCATTCCTGACGAAGAGACCAATCTGCCCACCCAAATCGCCAGCCATACTCTTCTGCGGGAGCAGCTCAAGGGAGCTTTAGGTGATCTTACCCCTCGAGAGCGAAAGATACTTAGCATTCGTTTCGGATTGGAAGACGGAGTGACTCGAACGCTTGAGGAAGTGGGCCACAAATTTGGGGTCACGCGGGAAAGAATCCGACAAATTGAAGCGAAAGCTCTCGAACGTCTGCGTAAACATGGTGTAGCGGATAAATTGAAGGACTTTTAATCTCAAATTAGGTCTTATAAGACTCATGGGACCTAGAGGACTCATAAAAATTCAAAATCCAAGTAATGCAAAAAATCAAAACCAAACCCAAAAACAAAAAAGGTTTCACTCTAATTGAGATGCTCGTGGTGATCGGGATAATCGGACTCCTTTCGACGGTGCTTTTAGTTTCGGTCAGCCGGATCAGAAAAAACTCCATCGACACTCGGCGTAAAGCTAATTTGGAAAACGTACGCGGAGCAACTAGCATGTATTACTCAGCCAAAAGCTCATGGCCAACTTTCTCGTCGTGGGCGACGTTGGTAAGCGCATTGTCAACTTCAGGCTATATTTCAGACAATATTCCTGCTGATGAGGATGGAGACAGTTTAAACGATTATTCCGCCGAGACATGCACTTCACCCTGCCAAATAAAATTGTGCAGCGCTTGCGAGTTGGATGGGGAAGGCTGTACTAACAGTGTAGGGGGCGATACCAGAAAATGGTATTGTCTGGAAGTAAAATAATCATGTAACAGATAAGTTTGCCACTTAATATTAATGCCGCGTTTTTATTGACAATCTTGAATTACTAGCTTAACTTTTTGGCAAGTGTTCGTGATAATCATTAATTAACGTAAAGATGACACCGAAAGACGCTGAATTTGTGGAGTACGTAGTAAAATCCATCGTTGACCACCCCGAAGAAGTAAAGGCCGAGCGCCGAGTTGACGAAATGGGAGTGCTAGTAACTCTCCATGTCCATCCCGAAGATATGGGAATGGTAATTGGGAGAGATGGCAGCACTGCCAAGGCGCTTAGAACCCTACTCCGCGTGGTAGGAGCCCGCAATAACGCCCGAGTGAACCTGAAAATTAGCGAGCCGGAAGGCGGCAAGAGGGCAAGAAGAAGCGAAGAAGGGGATGAAAAAACCGGTAGAAACAAAGAAGAAAAAAAGGAAGACATCGAAGAAGTGGTGAACGACCTTAAGCTATAGAAATTTGAAAATTAGGGCAATATCTTAGTGCAGCGGCGTAATGGAACAGCGGCAATGGGTTGTCGCTTTCCATTACGCGAGACGCGTGCTACGCGGAAAAATATCTTAAAATATAAAATTTGCGTGGTTAATAGTTAAGCTTTATTATATTTTAAAATATCTTAAATACTTATAAGCCAAGTAATCATTAAACTGAACAAAAAATGCAAAAAAAGAAAAAGAGATACCGAGAAATAATAAAAAAACTCAGCTTGATCCCGGTGGCAAGTGCTGACATTACGACTCAGGCGCAGAATGCCAAAGGAGTGGCCAGAGGAGACATCACCGAGATCATTCTCAAAATAATCAACTACGCTTTAATTATCATTGGAGTTTTGGCGGTGCTGATATTCATCTACGCGGGATTTCTTTATTTGACCGCTTCAGGCGACGAGGCCAAGCTAAAGCGAGCGAAGGACACCGTTCTTTACGCGGTAGTGGGAGTAGCGGTGGCCGTTCTCGGTTTCGTGGCCGTCTTGACCGTTCAGAGATTTATTGTCCAAGGATAAATCGAAAGCAAGATAAAAAGCCAAATATAAGTGCTTACTACTTATGCCCTTTTATATACCAAAAGTAGCTAAGGCTGAAATAATAAACAATCTGCCCAAACCTCAATCTCAATCCCAAGAAAGTTCCTTTGGCGCCAGTAATATGGTGGATTTTCTTACTTGGGCGTCGGTGTTTTTGGGAATACTGGGTTTTTTAATGCTAGTGGCGGCATTATTTCTTTATTTACTGGCGGCTGGAGAAGAACCGAAGATGAAAAAAGGACATACCGTCTTGATCGGAGGAATCGTTTTAATAGTGGGGGCGATAGTCATTTATGTTATTGGAAGAGTGGCGGGATCAAATTTAGATTAATTTTTTTATTTCTCTCATGGCTAAGCGAAAACAAATAAAAATTACAGAAATGATAAAAAAGGGTTTGAAAATTATTCTTCCCCTGATTTTGGTGATTTCTTTTCACCCTGTTGCTCTGGCGGCGGTTTCCCAGGAAGGCTGGAATCCTGAGAGCTTGAAATCCACTAACCTGCCCGATAGGAAAGTAGATGAAATTCTTTTGACTTTTATCGACTGGGCTTTGATTATAATCGGGCTTTTGGGAGTTATCGTATTTATCTACGGTGGTTTTATTTATCTGACGGCTCAAGGAGAAACCACGGCTCTGGAACGGGCCAAAAAAATCATCATTTACGCCGTGGTGGGAATAGCCGTGGCGGTTTTGGGCTATGTCGCGGTTCAGACAATCGACGATATTTTAAAAGGTAAGACCGGTTCTGGTGGCGGGGGATCTCCCTCGAATTCAGCTCCGGCAAATTACGCGATTCCGCCCACGGGAAGCTCCGCTCCCCCAAGCGGCGGCAGCACTCCTTCGCCCTCCGCGGGCTCGGAAGCTCCTCTGCCCGTGGCCCCGGGAATGGTAAATTAATAAAAAACTAAAATCCACGCGATGATAAAGAAGCTTAGCAACAAGTTGACAAAAACCATATTGATGTGGGAAAGTGTAATGGAACCTTGGACTGGGGTGGGCGGTATACCCGATCCCGGCAGTGCCGGGAGCGGACATCCCATAGCGGTTGTTTTAAATCGAGTGTTGATGTGGCTTTTGGGAATTTTCGGTTTTTTGGCCGTCATATCTTTTATCATCGCCGGAGCGCTTTATCTTACGGCCCAAGGTGATCAAAATCATATCGAAAGAGCTAAAAAAGCTTTTTTGTTCGGGATTATTGGCACGGTGGTTGGCCTTATCGGGCTTATAGTGATAAGGGCCGTCGATTACCTTCTCAGAGGATAATTTCTAATTTTAAACCATGTTAGAAATAAATGATTCCAATTTCAAACAGGAAGTGGAAGACTACTCGGGATTAGTCATGGTGGACTTCTGGGCTCCTTGGTGTGGGGCCTGTCAAGCGTCCGCGCCAGCGGTTGAATCCATTTCCGAAGAGTATAAAGATAGAGTGAAAGTGGCCAAACTTAACGTTGACGACAATCATGAACTGGCTTCTCGTTTCGGGGTGATGTCCATTCCTACTTTTATATTTTTTCGCGGAGGAAAAGAAGTCGAAAGGAAAGTCGGCATGCAGTCGCAGGATTCAATGAAGGAAATTTTAGATCGGCTACTCAAAGGTTAATTTGGTATAAAAGTAATTTTGTATTACTCAATAGAGACGCGGCGCTTGCCACGTCTCTATATGTTTTTAAATAAATTGTTTATAATAGAAACACCGTTGGCGCTGCCTTGGCTCAACGGTGGGGTAGCTTAACTGCGCCACTTGCCGGGATAGCTCAATGGTAGAGCAACTGTTTTGTAAACAGTAGGTTGGGGGTCCGATTCCTCTTCCCGGCTCCCCAGTAAATAGTTACGAAACTTCCGGGTCCATAATTCTATTGTCAATGAAAAAAGAAAATATTACATCCCAAATCGCCTACTTTTTGAACGTTGTTGAACAAGAGGCGAAAGAAAAAAAGAAATCGAAACAAACTATTTTCAAGTTGGAGACTTCCGAGCTGGCTGGACAAATGGCTCTTTGGTATGAAAAAGTGCGTTCCGCGGTTCAGTATAAAGAGGAGCATTTGATTCGCCGAGCCGCGATCTATCGAATTCTCAAACGTCTAATAGCCATTGAACAGCGACGAAAAAAAAGACAAATAACCTACGCCTTCTTTTTGGAATTGGCTATGGTGGGATATATCCAGCAAAAGGACGCGAACGACGACAATTTTCTAAAAACTCAGGAGATTATTTCCCGCTATCTCAAGGCCTTTACTTTTTTGAGAGGAGCAGTCAAAAACCCCGCGGAAGCGCTGGAAATGAGAAGGTGGCTGCTTAGTCTCGCTTCTGAGGAAATTGAAAACCTTATCAACCCCCAGAAAGAAAAAATGGCCCTTATTTTTGCCATTTACGAGACTCTTAGACCAAAGCTAAAATTTTCCCTAGAGAGACCCCCTTATCCTCTGAAAGGATCCCGGATGGGAGGAATTCAAAATGTGGCCGAGGAATATTTGGGGGTGGGGTCATTGCTAGAACCGATAGGGGATTCCTTAACCCCTACTTTTAAGAGCTCGCAAACCGAACAGGAAAAGACGGAACTTGACAAACTGCTCAACATGTTAACCTACGTGTCGATATTCAGAAGCTTGCGCCGCTCCGATCGAGCGATGCTGCGGGCTTTGATATTTAATATTTATTTCCCAAAATGGACCAGTCTCAATTCTGATGACGAAAAGGAAATTGAGAAAGTGGTTCGTGAGTTAGTCAATAAGAGAGAAGAGCTGGAGATCGTGGCGGAGCATCCCTTAATGACTCGGATTTTGTTTCCGATCAAAAAATATATGCTTAGCGCTTCCTTTTTGTTCGAAGCGATTATGGCCAATCCGCGAGAAGCCGCGGCCATCACTTCTCAAGATTTTTTACTCCACCAGCAGATTAACGAAGAATGCAACATTAGATACGCGAAAGAAAAAGGCAAACTACGCAAAAGAATCTTCCGCGGCTTTTTATACGTGTTTTTGACCAAGATGTTAGTGGCGATGGTTTTGGAGATTCCTTATGAACTGGTCAATGGTGGAGGAGCTATTCAATATCAATCACTGCTTATCAACCTTTTGTTCCCTCCCCTTCTCCTTGGCGCGATAGCCTCTTCGGCCAGATATCCGAAGAATGAAAACACCAAAGAAATCATAAAAGAAAATGATGTTTTAGTATATTCAGCGAAGCAAAAAGAGGAGCTTAAAAACATCAAAATAACTGACAGAGAGGATGCCTTCGCGCAAAGAGTCCTGGATTTATTTTATGTCCTGCTTTTCTTTGGTTTACTGGTTTCCCTGGTGAAATTGCTGGATTTTCTCGGCTTTAACTTAGTGGCGAAGATTATTTTTATAATATTTACTGGTACGGTAAGTTTTTTTGGGGCTCTAATTCGCCAATCGGTTAGGGATTTGGTAATTACCAAGGATAAAGAAGGTTTTTTCAGCTTATTGTTCGATACCGTTCTTCTTCCCTTTGTCCGGTTAGGAAGAATTCTTTCGGTTAAATTCTCTCGAATCAACGTATTTATCTTCATCCTGGATTTCCTTATTGAAGCGCCCTTTAAGTTTATTATCCGCGCCTTTGAAGCCTGGATCGATTTTCTGAGAAGAAAGAGGGACGAAATAGAGAGACAGTTCGATTAAAATTAGATTTTTAGGAAATTAAATCGTAAGTCAACGAAGAAATTATGACCCAGCAAAACCCTAAGAAACTGATCGGGATAGTGCTTGTTGTGGTAGTGATCTTGATCGGGGCCTACATTTTGTGGGCTAGAAATTCGAAAGTGGAGACCAAAAACAATAACCAGATGAGCGAACAAAACAAAAATCAAAACGCGGGAGCCTCGACCAGTCCAAGCGGTGACATCAACTCTGGGACTGGCGCAAAAAATCTCGGCAGTACCGAGGCCAATCAGGGAGCCTCTGCCCAGGACTCCAGCCAGGATTCCCCGGAGGAAAAGAGAAGCAGTGAGAAACCGGACGAGAACTACAGGCAACAGGTCATAGCCTACATAAACCAGAATCTGAACAAACTAGCTCCCTCTCCGGCTAATGACAAATGGGATGTTCCCACCTTTTATTTCATTGGAAACAGTAATGTGTACGTTGAACTATACGCGGTAGACACTGATTTAGCGGGGTTCAAGCTGCTTTACAAAGTTAACAAAAACGGCAATGAAATAAGTCTTACGGAGTTAGCCAGATATAAGGAAGGGGAAGAAGATTGGATTTTAAGCCAGGGGCAGGACGACTTCGATAATTATGTGATGGAAGAATATGATTACAACGAAAAGAGTAAGAAATGGGAGAAAACAGATGAATTTACCGATGAAACAACCGTAGATAACTCCGGATTGGGAAACGACAATGGCGACATCTCAAACCAAGGCGGGATAGTGGAATGATGACGCGGACAATGGAAGAAGAATAGACAAGGAATAGATACGGAATAGAAAAAGAATAGAAAAAGAATAGGATAAATAAGTTGGTGAAATTTAAAACTAATGCCGGGGACAGCCAAAAAAATAAAAATCACTATAAATGATAAAGAATACGCGGTTGACCGAAATGGTTCGGTCTTAGCGATCTGCCAGAAAAATAATATTCCGGTGGCTGCTTTATGCCGACATTTTGATTTCGAGGAGAGCGAAGCGCTTTGCCGATTATGTTTGGTAAAAGCCCGCTTGCCCAAAGAAAAAGATTATCGCTTCATTCCCAGCTGTGTGCTAAAGGCGACCCAGGGATTGAAAATCATTACTTCCGATGGAGAAATCGCTCGAATCAGAAAGACGCTTTTGGAATTGCTTTTTTTGGAGCACGCCGGTCTTTGCGCGAGTTGCTACCGCAATTTGAACTGCGAGTTACAAAATCTGGCCATTAAGTATTCCATAGACCAGTTTCGTTTCGTTCCCCGGGTGGCGGAAATTGAAAGCGAGGAAGCGCTGGAGCGGTTGCGCGATCGTCTGACTCGAAAGGTCGCGGATGTCCGGAATCCCTCCATCGCCCGAGATAGTACGAAATGTGTAGAATGTCGGCGTTGTATCAAAGCTTGCGCGGAAATACAAAGCGTTAAGGCTCTGAATGTTCAAAAAAGAGCCATAGAAACTGGAATAGGAACGGAACACTACACTCCTTTGGAGTGCACTTATTGTGGTCAATGTGCTCTACACTGTCCCACCGCGGCGATTATCGAAAAAACCGAGGCGGTTGCCGTGGTTAAAGCTTTGAAAGATCCTAATAAAGTGGTTATCGCCCAATTCGCTCCTTCCGTTAGGGTTACTCTAGGGGAAGAATTTGGCTTGTTGCCAGGCACCGTGGTTACCGGAAAGATGGTCGCCGCCGCTCGTAAATGCGGCTTTGATGTCGTGTTCGATGTGACCACCGGGGCGGACATCACGATTTTGGAAGAAGCCACCGAGCTTATTGATAGAATAAAAAAGGAAGATCCCAAACGTCCCCTTCCCATGTTTACCAGTTGCTGTCCCGCCTGGATTCTATTCTGTGAGCAATTCTATCCAGAAATTATTCCGCACTTATCTTCCACGCGTTCCCCTCAAATGATGATGGGCTCGTTAATCAAGACTTATTACGCGAGAAATAAAAAAATCAATCCCAAAAACATTGTACTGGTTTCCATTATGCCTTGTACCGCGAAGAAATACGAAGCGTCCCGTCCGGAATTCTCCCACGAAGGCCTTCGGGATGTTGATCACGTGCTGACGGTTAGGGAGTTCGCTCACATTGTAAAAAATTTAAAAATTCCTTTTGTCGATCTTCCGGAAGAAGATTTTGACTCTCCTTTGGGGGTTTCGACCGGCTCGGGAGTCATTTTTGGGTCCAGCGGAGGCGTTACCGAAGCAGCTTTGCGAACAACTAATTATTACCTTACGGGCAAAAGTCTTCCCCAACTCGAACTGCGCAACGTTCGCGGACTGGAAAATACAAGAGAGGCGAGTGTCAGAATAGGAGACAAAGAAGTCAAAGTAGCCTTAGTAAACGGCCTTGCCAGCGCCCGCAAGATAGTCGAAATGGTCTTGAGAAACGAGTCGCCCTACAAATTTATTGAGGTAATGGCTTGTCGGGGAGGTTGTTTGGGAGGAGGAGGTCAGCCTTGGCCCATCAATAACCAGATCCGGCTGGCCAGGATGAGATCCATCTACGCGACGGATAAAACCTCGGCTATTCGGGAATCTCACAAAAATCCGGTGGTCCGCAAAATTTATCAGGAATTTTTGTATAAGCCGGGCAGTCGCAAGGCGGAAAAACTGCTTCACACACGACATTATCCCTTCGAATACAAGCTGAGAAAGGAGCACATGAAAAAGAGCGATAATGGCTGGTGATCTACCCGCCTTTTCATTTTTCGTTTTTTGACCATACACTTTAGACATGGATATCTATAGTCCCTCAAAGAAAGCTAAAATCGAGACCGCTAAAAGTTTGGATAAAATAAGCCGGATAAAAGAGAAAAAGCTATTTTCCCACGCTTCTTCCGGAGAGGTTATCCGCAGTTGGGAGACGGAAGAATTTTTATATTACGAAAAGTCTCGCGGTTGGTTTTTGGTCGGAGGGATTATCTTTTTTGTGGTAGTTGGTTATTTTACCATCACGAAACAGATAATTACCGCGATCACTTTCTTTTTGTTGGGTCTTACGATTTATATTTTTTCGCTCAAGAAACCCCGGAAAATCAGTTGTGACATTACTTATCAGAATATCGCGGTGGACAACGTGAATTATCCTTTTACGGATCTGGAATCATTTTGGATTTTTTATGAACCGCCTGATTTCAAAGTGATCAGTCTTAAACACAAAAAACCTTATTTGCCCCACATTCAAATTCCCTTAGGAGATGAGGATCCGATGTTAATAAGGCAAATACTGATGGAATTTTTACCCGAGGAAGAGCAGGAGGAGCCTTTTAGTGATAAGTTGGCTCGTTATATCCGGTTTTGATTAACTTTTTTAAATATGGCAAAAGACAAAGCTTTAATAGAAAGATGGTCGGAGTGGATTCTTAAAAAAACAACCTTTTTGTGGCTGCCGATAACGGCTTTTATCCAAATAATAAAAAAAATAAGGGAAAAATGAAACGCGTAATAAAACAAATAATAATAATAGCGGCGGTAGTGCTTTTTCTAGCGGCAATAGTACTGGGCGCGATATGGTTTATGCGGGTGCGGCCGACTTGTTTTGACGGCGTAAAAAATGGCGAAGAAGAAGGAGTGGACTGTGGCAGTGCTTGCGGGGTTTCTTGCCCTACTCCCGGCCCTACCCCCGTCTCGCTGGCGCTAAACAGCGTGCAGGTTGTGCAGGGGGGTGGCAAGTGCGACGTGGTGTTGGCTGTCAGCAACCCAAATAATTCACTAGGAGCCGATCACATTCCCTACAGCGTGAAATGGGGCACCGTGCAAAAACAAGGGGAATTTTATATATACCCCAGCGAGGAAAGATTCGTGGCGGAAATGAATCTGCCTTGTCAAAGTGGCCAGGACCCTCAAGCCGAGGTGAAAGATCCAGCTAAGTGGAGTTTATTCAAAGGTTACGAAAAACCCAACTTGGAAATTTCCGATTCTCACTTTAGTTATCCGGAAAGTACTTACGAATTTGCCGAAGTAGGCGGAATTGTTACCAACCACAGCCCTTTCGATCTCAAGGTGGTGGAAATCTACGCCGTCGTAAAGGACGCTAAAGGCGCTATTAACGCTATAAATCGCACCACGGTAAACAGCCTGATGGTTGGGGAAAAAAGAGAGTTTCGTATTTTTTGGACGCACACTTTTCCCACGAACGGCACTGGCTTTTTTTACACCACTTCGAATCTGTTTGACTCACAAAATTTCTTGAAAAATTACAGTGCCAACAGTGCTAAGTGGAGCACCGAGAATAGAAACGAGAACGAGAACCTGAACTTGGACGTCAACAATAACAGCGCCGAAGTTCCTCAAGCGGTTAACTAGATCCAACCAAATAAAAAAGCGGTCATCCCGCTAATCCTTAGACTTGGGATATTTGTTTAACTCCCTAGCCATTCTGCTGGGATTTTTTATTACCTTTTAACGCATTGTCCTTTGTTTAGACACTTGTCTTCGGGACATTTGCATTGAGAGACAGGATTGAAATTACCGGAAATGGTGCATTTTGTGGCGGAGCAATTTTCTTGCTCTGCTTGGCATATTTCCGAAAAACGATACCAAACGCCGCTCGATTTAATACATTGATTGATATTACCGACTGCTTTGCTAATATCACTAATCGAGATCCGGCGGTTATCATAGACGCCAACTCCGGGTTTGTCGGTTACTACGGCCACCAGGCTTTGATTCTTCTCAATCACCAGGGCAATTATTTGGGACAGTTCCGCCAGTTTTTCCGTGGCCGGACTGCCATCCGTTTCGCTTGCCTCAGCTTCGCTAAACAACAAACTGGTTTTTTTCTCCGGCTGAAGTAAATTATTGATGAGGGAACCGTTGACATACAGCAAATCCGGTTGATTATTGTTGTCTTTGCTTATGGTGGCCAGAACGTTGTTTGTTTGCTGAACGTCGGATTCAATGACCATCATATTGTTGGAATCCAAACTCCCCGCTGATCGAAAAATTTCGTCGGCACCGGTTCCATTCGGTATCCTGCCGCTTAACTGGCCTCCTTTTTTTACCGAATTAGCCAATTCTTCCAGCCTTTTTTCCGGCGGAGTGTTGGATTGAGCGGAACTATCCGCGGGACAATCAAACTTGCTCCAAATACTGGCGTCGTTACTCCCGATTACTTGTAAGGTGGTGTTGATTGCCAGATAGGCCAATAAAATTATGCCGAAACCGCCTACCGCATACAAAATTGCTCTCTTAGCCAGGGACATCCAAACCTCATTACCTCTTGAGCCAATGTAAATAAATCCTCCTATAACGATAAATAAAATAGCGGCGGGAAAAGAGAGCCACCAAGTAAGGTAATAAAAAGTGTTTACCACCATCTTCACGAGGCTGCACACGTTACAATCTAACCCACTACAGGTAACGATTGGATTTTCTCCGGCACCTGCGGCTTCAGAAGCGGCTTTAGCAATAAGATAAAGCATTATTTATATTTGAGCGCGGAAACGTTTCGACGCGTTCGCGCAATTTATTTCTTTTGCAACAAACGAATGACGCTTTCGAAAGAAGAGCGACTGTTAGCAACAATGATGTATTTATCAACCACAATGTAATTGAGTGAAACGATGCCGTTTTCGGAGAAATCAACAAACCGGCCTCCTCGGTAGAGAGAACTGTTCTGGAAATTTTTCTGACCCGAAGCTTCCACGAAGTCCTTTTTCAAACCGATGAGAATAAACGGTCTTAGATTGTTGATTATGCTTTTCTCCCATTCCTTCAGAGAGTTTTCTAATTCCGTCTTGTCCATCGAGGTAGAAAAAACCAAAGCGCTTCCCGGTCCCTTCTCGTCTGCCGCCCGGTACATAAATATGCGGTAATAATTATCGAGGCGGTTGAACAAAGAACTGGGCATCTCGATTCGTGCTCGATCAACGAATTCTCCCAAGGTTAACTGTTTATTCTGAACGCTGTATAGGTTGATTTCCATTAAATCGGAGATGTCAGGGGCAATCGTGTGAAGAGCATGAAAAGGATTCTCGCGATCGTCAATCATTAAACTTTTTTGGATAGGCATTCCCTCTATTGACTTGCCCGCCTGGGTTACCGGAATCCTGGCGCCGCTGGTTTTGGCCGGATAGGAGTCGCTCGGCTCCCCGGCTTTTTTTGCGGTTTCAGAATCGGGATTACGGCTATAATTCTGGTCGTAGGCAATTTGAGGTTTTTGTTCTGAATCAGAAGCGGAAGCGGCGCTTTCACCCGCTTCTTTTTGGATTGCCGTAGAGCCGGATTTTCGGCTTGCCACCAGAGATAAGATAATGGCTACTACTATAAATACTGCGGCGACTACTCCGCCAATAATCAATAGTTTCCGGTTTCCCTTATTTTCGTCATAGTCTTCTTCCAGCTCTTCAATAAGCTTATCCTCGAGCTCATCTTTTTTGATGTCTTTTGCCATTTTAATGGGTTTAATTATTTTGTTTATGTTTTTTAGTCACACTATATTAAAATACTTTTAATAATTTTAAGGGAAATTTATTTTATGGCAAATAACTGACGCGTGCCGAGAGCGGGACTCGAACCCGCAAGGGTTTCCCCACTAGCTCCTAGGGCTAGCGTGTTTACCAATTTCACCACCTCGGCTTTTCTACTCAACTTCACCCATGGATTCCCCCTTATTTTTCCTCCTTAACATATTCTTTGCCAGTTCAATTTCGAATGGCCCGAATTCTTTTAGAAGATAAAGCAAAAATACGTAAAATGCCAGCAGGATTGTCGACCATACGGGGAAAGCCAAGCTGTCTCTAGGGAAAGCATAAGCCAAGACTGCCATCAAGGCGGAGGCGAGCAAAATTTTCAAAAGACTAGTCAATTGAAACAGGTAGCCGAAATATCGGTAAGTGTAAATTAAAATACAGGTCATTACGACAAACGAGGTGATTGATGTGCCAACGACCGCGCCAAAAAGACCGTATTGTTTGATTAAGAAGTAGGTCAAAACAATGTTAACGACCAGCCCTATAAAAGATATTATCATAGGAACCTTTACTTTACCGGCGCCGTTAAGGACAAAAGTTAGGACGTAGAATACTGTCAGGAAACCCACCCCGAAGACGAATATTGACATCGGACTTGCCGCCAACGCGAATCTTGGCGAATAAAAAATGCGGATTATCGGGCTGGCGTAAATCGACATCAGTATGCAAAGCGGGACCAAAAACATAGTCATTAAGCGTAACGACTGACTGACGAGCTTCTTTGTTTCCCCGTGGTTTTCATTGGAAGTCGCTCTGGAAACGGTGGGTAGTAAAATAATGGTGAGGGCGTAAAAAAGGTAATAAGGGATGCGGCCCACGGTAATGGCGGCATTGTAAATTCCGGTGAGAAAGTCGTCGCGCAATATTCCCTTGACCATGTAGAGGTCGATGGTTATCAAGAATTCGTAGGCGATCATAAAAAAAGTAACCGGCCAGGCATACTGAACAAGCTTTTTCCAGTTGAAACTGCCTTCCGGCTTATGTTTGCGAAAAGTATCGTAGAAATTAGCTTCGAAGAAAACTGACAAAGGAACCAGAATGTAACCGACAATCGCTCCTTCCAAAGCCAGGCCCCGAGATTTTAACAGCCAAGCGAGTCCAAGGATGAACAAAATTCGCGCCAAAGAACGAGTGGTTTTTAAAAGCGCTTGAACTTTGAATTTGTGGATACCAGTGTAGTAAGAGAAATAAAACGAGGCTAAGGCGAAAGCCGGGATGATCAAAGAAGAAATTTGAAAAAGCGGTGTTAAAGTAGGATCTCCGAGGATATAGGCGATTAAAGGGGCGCATAGAAAAAAAATTATGGTTACTCCGGTAATGAGAATGGCTTGAGAAATAGCGGCTTGTCTTTTTATAATTTGAACCAATCCCGGGGTTTTTTCAAAAATCTCGCTGAGGTATTTTGCCATGGCCGTCGGGATACCGTTGCCGATCAGGATGATAATCATGGTGGTCAGAGTAATTACCAAGCCGTACCGGCCGTATTCGGCGGGACCCAAAATCCTCCCCATCCCGCTATGGACCACATAACTGGAAAGGTTATATAATATTTCGCTGATTAGAACGAACAAAAACGATCGGGCTAACATGGTATTAATTTGAAATTTGAAATTTCTAATTTGAAATTTTTATTCAATTTGAAATTTTTTAATTTTTAAATAAAATCTAGATTTCTTAATCTATACAACATTTAAAAATTTGATCATTAAAAATTGATTTCAAATTAAAAACTTCAAATTTCAAATTTTTAAATATCGTTCTCCCACTCTCCATCCGTCTCCCGCTCCCATGGTAATTAAGACGGTTGGTTTCTTGAAATCGTGGTTCTTGAGGAATTTGACGCAGTTCTCGCGATTGGTAAAATAGAGACAGGGTTTTTTAGTGGATTTTTGGATTAATTTCTGGATATCGCGGCTGCTGACGTTCCCCTCTGATTCTCTGGCCGAACCATAGATTTCCAGAAGGCCTATTTGGTCGGCGGTTTTCAAGCTTTTAACGAAGCCTTTCAAAAATTTAGCGGTTCTAGTGTAAGTGTGGGGCTGGAATATAACGAATAATTGATGTCGGGGGTAAGATTCTTTTATTGCCGAAAGAGCAGCCTTTATTTCGCTGGGATGGTGGGCGTAGTCGTCAAAGATCAGAACGTTGCCTTTTTTGCCTTTGTGTTGCATACGGCGCTCCGTGCCGGCAAAAGCGCTGAAACTTTTAGCGATTTTAGCGTCTGTAATGGGTAACCCCGTGTCGTTGCGCGGGGAATGGGTAATGCGCGATAGGGCTTGGACGAAAGCATAGGCGGCGGCTAAATTATAGGCGTTATGTTGGCCGATTAGTTCCGTCGCGAGCAAGACTTTTTTACTGGCTTTATTTAGCCTCGTTGCAAGCGTGATCTTGTTTCGATGTTGATTTACTATTTTGACGTCAACGTTTTTGCCCTTTCCGTAAGTAAGGATGATTTGGTTGTTATTGCTCTTTATTGCTAGCTTTTTAATGAGGTGTTTTATTTTCGGGTCGTCGCCGTTAAAAATGCCAATTCCGGGTAAAGTGGTTTTTGCTTTTGTCCACCTGGCCACCCATTTCTCGAAAGCGTTATAGTAGTCAGATTCTTTTTTGTAAAAATCCGGATGGTCGTAATCAATGTTGGTGAGGATGATCGACCAAGGCCGGTAAAATCTTAATTTATTTTGGTGCTCGTCGGCCTCGATTACGAAAAAAGAGTTTTCTCCGGCGGGAATGCGCTTGTTTTTGGAAACCAAAGCGTTACTCTGCCAGTTATGGACCCGGCTACCTACGAGCGCGGTCAGATCGAATTTTAAATTTTTCATTGATTCGGCCACCAGAGCGGAGGTGGTGGTTTTGCCGTGTGTGCCAGAAATCGCGATTCCCAAACTATTATTGAAAAGAATGCTTACCGCTTTAGGATAAGAAACAACCGGGATGCCCCGTTTCTTGGCCGCCGTAATTTCCGGGTGAGTTTTTGGATCAAAGGCGGTAGAGTAGATCACTAAATCGATTTTTCCGGAAAGGTTGGCCGCTTTGAATCCTTCTTTGAAGGGTATCTTTAATTTTTTAAGTACCTGATCGGTAAAAAATTTCTCTTGGGTATCCGACCCGTTGATTTTTTTGCCTCGACTCTTTAAAATTTGAGCCAACGCGGTCATACCCACGCCTTTAATACCAACCAGGTAGATGTGTTTTGAAGAATCAATGGGCATATTAATAATTTGTAATTTTTAATTTGAAATTTAAATTCAATTTGAAATAAATAAATTTGAAATGACTATTCGGTAGTTTTTATTTCAATGAAAATTTAAAGAATTCAAATTCATTTTAAATTTCAAAATTCAAATTTGCCCCGCTTGCTCACTCCGTGTTATCGTATAGTATAATACCAACAAATACTACCATTAATTTTATTAAACAAGAATATGCGGTCTTTAGTGGATGAAGTAAAAGACAGATTAGACATCGCGGAAGTGGTGTCCGGATATGTCAAGCTGACTTCAGCCGGCGCCAACATGAAGGGTCTTTGCCCTTTTCATCGCGAAAAAACCCCTTCTTTTATGGTCAACCGAGACAAGCAAATATTCCATTGCTTCGGCTGCGGTAAGGGAGGAGACGTGATTTCTTTTATTCAGGAAATGGAAGGCCTGGAGTTTAAGGAAGCGTTGAAAATCTTGGCCGAAAGAGCGGGGCTGGAATACCGTAAGTGGCAGGGAGCGGGTGCCAAAGCAGATGCTCCCGATAGCAAGGAAACGTTACGTCGAATTGCGGAAGCCACTGCTGTCTATTACCAAAAAAATCTTGACGGCCCGTTGGGGGAAAGGGCAAAAAAATATCTTTCAGATAGGGGAGTGAGCAGAGAATCGTCAAATACTTTTCGTTTGGGGTACGCGCCCTTAGCCAACGATAAGGGTTTCCCGACGGCCCTCTTTGATTATTTGGGGGGGCTGGGTTTTCCTCCGGCCGCGATTTTGGCCAGTGGCAGCGTTTACAAAAAAGAAGGAAGGGAAGTTTACGTCGATCGTTTTCGGGATCGGATAATTTTTCCCATAGCGGATAGCCTGGGGCGGATAGTTGGCTTTTCTGCCCGCTTGTTGCCCGGATCGGATAGCCTCCAAGGAAAGTATATCAATACTCCCGGTACGGTTCTTTACGACAAAAGCAGTCTGCTTTACGGGTTCCATTTGGCTAAAACCGCCATTCGGGAGAGCGGCGAAGTGATAATGCTGGAAGGTAATCTGGATGTTGTTCTCAGCCATCAAGCGGGAGTACGGCAGGCCGTGGCCACTTGCGGTACCGCGTTGGGGAAAAAACAGTTAGTTTTCGCCCGCCGTTACGCCCAGAAACTGGTCTTGGCCTTTGACGCGGATATGGCGGGAGTAAAAGCTACCAAGCGGGCGGCTGAGATAGCTTGGCAAGAGGGACTTGATGTTAAAGTGCTCCCCATTAAAGGAGGCAAGGATGTTGCCGACATCGTGAAAGACGATCCCCGGAAATGGCAGACTATGGTCAATAAAAAGCGCAGCGTGGCGGGTTATTTCTTTAGTTTGGCCTTTAAGAATCGTAAGCTGAATATCGATCAGGAAAAGGTCCTGGCGGATAAAATTCTTAAACTGCTGGCCCAAGTTCCCTCTCTGGTGGAAAGATCCCATTACGTGAAGCTTTTAGCTGAGGAAGTACGAGTTCCTGAAGCTCATTTGTGGGAGAAAATCTCTTCCGGCAGGAATCTTTCCGGAAAATACCCGGCAAAAGCCAATAATCTTTCGAATAATAGTTCCGGCGGTGCCCCGAAAGGCAGAGAACTTCTTTTGGAAGAAAGATTAATCGGACTTCTTTACAGCTTTCCCAAGCTTTATTTTAAATATCTGGAAAAATTCGACCGGTGTGTCTTTTCCGGTTCGGAAACCAAACATATATTCGAGGAAATCAAGAAAATCTTAGAAGCTCTCTCCGAAGACAATAGAAGTAAAGTAAAAAGTAGTGATCTGAAATTCACCAGTCGCGATCTGTTTTTGAAGGTTTCCGAGCTGGCTCTTTCGGTGGAAAAAGACCTGGGGAAAGACCAGGATGAAATAATCGAAAAAGCCGAAGACGAGCTCAAAATTTGTCTCTCGGCTCTGGAAAAAGAATTTTTGAAAAATCAGCGGATAAAACTTCTGCGGGAAATCAAACAAGCTCAAAAAGAAGGCGGCGGGAAAAAGATGGAGGAACTTATAAAAAGGCTACAAAGCATCAGTCAAGCGATTGCCAATTGATGATTAGCAGCTGGTTGTGCTGCTGCCGGTTATTTTTTTCCCACTTTTCTGAGTTTTTTGAAAAGCACTCTTTTTTTTCTGGCCGCGGCGTTTTTTTTGATCACTTTTTTTTGGGCGGCCCGGTCGATGGTTTTGACCGCTTCTTTAAGCAACTCTTCGATTTTGGAAGCGGCTTTCGAGTCTTCCAAGGCTTCTTTGGTTTTTTTGATAATCGCCTTGAGTTTATTCTTTATGACCAGATTGCGCTTGTGTTTGTTTTTGGACACGCGCAAATATTTTTTAGCGGCTGGTTTATTAGGCATGGTGTTAGTTTAGAAATGAGAAAGAATAGTTTAGCTAACGAGAAAAAAATGAAGACAATCTTCACTTTTCTTTCTCGACTATTTTATGGCTTTTGTCAAATAAAAAAGGCCCGGACAGTGGTATTGCCATCCAGGCCCAAAACTTATAACTGAATTCCTCCTTTTTACTTATTTCCTGTTGGCCACTCAGGAAGAATGGAACGACAACTGCAGATATCCCGGGTACCGTCAAGAGTATAGAGTTCTTTAGCTCTTCGTCTGATGCTCTTCAACCTCCATGGCCGTAGGAATTTCACGCAACCGATAACTATACCACTGGCGCCGGCCGAGTGCATTAGATCAACATCCCCAACCTTATAGATGCTGCCAGCGTTTATGGGAATCTTTACCCCCTCGTTTCTGCAGTTGAGAATCCATTCGGCCGTTAATGGCGTAAGCGGCCAGCCAGAAAGGCCACCTCCTCCGTATTTTGCCAGAGGAGAGACGTTAGATTTGAATAGTCTCCGCCAAGCTATCCGGTTGGGCAGTTTTCCCCATGACACAGTGTTGGGAATCGAAATAAAATCGCAGAGACCTGAGTCGACGATCACACGCACCAAAGACGGCGAAGACAGCAAGGTCATTTTAATACCGGTAGATATTTTACCGAATGGTCCGGATTCGTTGATAATTTCGTTGAAAACCCTATCGGCCGGTATTGATCGGACAATCTTGTGGGCTGATTCAAAATCCATATTTGCTACATGATCGAAAAAACCTGTCAAGCCCGCTCGAAAATAAAGTAACTGTCCAATCGACTCCTTTCCTAGTTCTATCGGGTCATGCTCTACGTTTGGGCAGGAGATATTTTGCTCGAAGGCAGTGTTTCTTACCCAGCGAGGAAAGTAGGGAAAGTTCTTTTGAATTTCTTTACGAAACATCTTTCCCATGGTTGCCATTTCGCAAAGACGACTTTCTTTTGTTGGTCCCGTGGCCATAATGGAAATGATCTTTGGACCAATTTTGTTTTGCCATCCTTTCCTTTCTAGCAGTACTTTCAATCCGGGTCCGCTCAACCCGATTGAATTAAGAGTCAGGCCCTTAAACCAATAGATCTTTACGCAGTCGGGAAACCATCTTCTGGACTGTAAATTATTGTTCAGCGGCATATTGCCGAGCTCTCCGAACTCAGGTCCCAAACGCGATTCGAGGGGAGTTGTTTTGTACGTCTCGGTGATCCCCGAGCTTTCATAGCCAGGGATTAATTTCAGGTATGGATCATACCACCAACCTTCACCGAAGAAGTTAACAGATCCCGCCGCCCAAAAGATAAATCCAAAATCAACATCGTTAAGAATCATAACTTACCCCTTTCTTCATAGATGTTTTTGACCAGAATTTTTGCCGACTTTACTATCGGTTGATTTTTTAAGGTACATACTTAGTTGTCTAATAAAGGAATCTCGATTTTACCCGATTGTCAATCGCGGTTTTTTCAATTTATAAAAGATAGGGTAAAATGCTCTTAATGTGTGTAACCTATAACCACCTTGTTTATGCCCAAAGAAAAACAAACCTTAAGAGAGGTGCTTCCCACTACAAAAAAAATTAGCGAAACCAAGAAAATAGAGGACAAAAAAAGATTTCCCAAAAACCAAACTCCCGATGATGACAAAACTTTAATTCATCTATTGCGGCTGGTGATTCTTGCCACGGTAGTACTCGTGGCCGGATTGATTTTCGTGGCTTGGGGGACCTACAAGGAAGAATGGCAAAACTCTTTCATCGATTCAATCTATAAGATTGTTCCTTACCCGGCGGCTTCGGTGGGGTATACCAACTGGATCACCTTAAACGACTATAACGAAAACGTTAAAGCCATGCGCCGGTTTTTGGAAAGCCAGGAAGCGACTTTCGGCGGGAACAAATTTGATTTTTCCACGGAAGAAGGACTTAAACGACTAGCCATTATAAAGAGAAAAGTTCTAAACCAGTTAATAGACAATAAAGCGGCGGAAGTTTTAGCTAAGCAAAAGGGTATCAGCGTGAGTGACGCGGAGCTTGCCGATGTTACCAACCGGATCCTGGCTCGAGACGGCAAAGAATCCGAAAACCTTACCCAACTCAGCTCCCTTTATAATTGGGGGCCGGCCGACTTTAGGGAAAGGGTGGTCCGAAACCTCCTATACAGGCAAGAGCTCGAAGACGCGGTTAAGGCCAGTGGCGATCTGGATAAAGACGCGAAAGAGAAAGTGGCTGTTGTTAAGAAAAAGTTATCTTCCGGCGAAGACTTCGCTTTGCTGGCTAAAATTTATAGTGATTCCAGCAGCAAGCAGAACGGTGGTCTTTTAGCGGCCCTCTCCCGCGAGGAAGCTCCCAAGGCTTTTGCCGACCAAGCCTTTAAATTGGGAGTGGGAGAAACCAGCCCGCCCATCGAGGCGGATGACGGTTGGCATTTTATTAAGATAGAAAAGAGATTTCAGGAAGGCGGCAAAGATAAAGTAGAGCTGAGACACATCATGATAAACAAAAAAACCTTCGACGAATGGTTGCAGGAAAAAAAGAAAGGGCTTAAGGTGATCACATTTCTCAAGCCATATTTTTGGCACGAGCAGATGGGGAAATTATATTTTAAAGATGATAATTTAAACAAGCTGGAACAGGAGTTAAACAGAGTGTATCTGAACGAAAAGAATCAGGAGGCCGACTTTCTGCTAAACACAAGCAAAAAATAAGTTGTTAACTTTGATTTATAACCAATAAAATAAAAAAATGCCTGATTCACAAACCGATGTTTCCGCTCCCGCCGGATCGCTTTCGGCCGATTTGACCACCGGTTTTATTAGCCCCGAACTGGTAATTAGGGGATGGGGAATCTCGGAAGGAGAAAAAGTGGCCGATCTGGGTTGCGGCGGAGGATACTTTACCATTCCGGCGGCTCGCATTGTGGGCGAAAAAGGAAGGGTTTTCGCGGTTGACGTGATGGAAGGCCCCATTGAGGCCGTTCGAAGCAACGCCTATCTAGAAAAGCTGAGTAACGTGGAAGTAATTAGAGCTAATCTGGAAAAGAAAAATTCTCTGGCGAAATGGATAAAGAAAAATGATTGCCAGTGGGTGATTCTGGCCAATATTCTTTACACTACCAAAAAGCAAAAATCGATCATTCAAGAGGCGAAAAGAATCCTCACTCCTAAGGGGAAGCTGGTTGTTGTCGATTGGATTAAAAATGTGGGGGGAGCTTTTCGGAATTTTGGGCCGCCCATGGAACTGCGGATTGACAAAGAAGAAACGAAAAGTTTGATCTCGAAAGAGGGATTTACCTTTAAGGACGATTTTGAAGCGGGCCAATTTCATTTCGGAATAATTTTTAGTAAGAAAAGACAGCGATAAGCTATAATTAATTTTTCGTAACAGATTATTGTTTGTTTACTGCCCATTTTTAATTCATGCCCAGAAAAAACAGTAAAAAAAATAAGCAGGAATGGACGGAGGACGAAGGAAACGATAAAATTTCCGCTACCGCGCAGAGATGGCTTGTCGCCATTATTATTTGGGGGGTGACCGCTCTGATGTTGCTCAGTTTGATTGATAAGGCCGGTCCCGTTGGTCACTATCTCGATCTGATTCTTGGTGAAGTGTTGGGTTTGGGGAAATTCATTATCCCGCTCGTCCTGCTTCTTAGCGGTTACTGGATTATTCGACAAGAACAGTTAGCCCACCCTTATTATCGGGTTAATGGCCTTTTTATCGCTTTTATCACCCTACTGGCGCTTATGTCTCTTTTAGGTAATGGCAATAGCGATAAAATTAACGTTAACCAAATGAAGCTGGCTGGCGGCTATGCTGGCTTGTCAGTCGCTTACTTGGCCGCGTTCTTGGGTTTTTGGGGTGGATTGGTAATTTTGTCCACGTTTTTTATCGTGGGAATAGTTTTGCTTTTGGATGGATATTTCAGTAAGATAGAGCAGCAAGAAAAAGACGTTCTACGCAAGGAAAAAACCAAAGAAATCCTATTGGAAGAATTGAGCGAAGGACAAGAAAACAAGGAAGAACAAGAGCAACTATTTAACGAGGCGAGCGGGGAAAGCAAATGGAAAGGCGGGTTATTTTCCGTACTGAGAAAAGCGAAAAAAAGAATAATGCCAAATAAAAAAGAACGCGCTTTAAAGGATTTGGAATCAGAGGAAGAAGAAGTTTCGGAAGAAACCGGTCCAAAGAACAAAGAAAGGATTGATCGGTCGGAATCAGAAACGGGAAAACCTTCTTTTTCTCTGCGCAGAATTAATGGCTCTGCCGGTAAAAAAGCGGGAGACAAAGATAATAAATCTCCGGTCAAGGTTCCAGGCTGGAGCGAGAATTGGAAATTTCCTCCGTTGAATATCTTGGAGAAAACCACTTCCAAGGCGGTAGCGGAAGATATCAAGACCAATTCGAACGCGATCAAGAAAACGCTTTATAATTTCGGCATATCGGCAGAGGTGGTTGAGGTCAACGTTGGTCCCACGGTAACTCAGTATGCCATCCGGCCGGCCGAAGGCGTAAAATTAAGCCGCATCACGGCGATACAAAGTAATCTGGCTATGGCTTTGGCTGCTCATCCTATTCGCATCGAAGCTCCCATACCCGGGAGACCCTTGGTAGGAGTGGAGGTGCCCAACAAAGTAAAGCGTATCGTTACTCTGCGCGACCTTTTGGAAGATCCTTCCTTCAAAAATTCTTCAGAAAAGCTACTGGTTGGCCTCGGGGAAGATCCGGCGGGTAATTACGTTTATGCCGATTTGGCCGAGATGCCCCATTTACTGATCGCGGGAGCGACCGGATCAGGTAAAAGTATAGGGGTTAATTGCTTGATAAGCAGTCTTCTTTATCGCAACTCCCCGCGTGAATTAAAATTAATCATGGTGGACCCCAAGCGAGTGGAACTTTCCGTGTATAATAACATTCCTCATCTGCTGACTCCGGTTATCGTGGACCATAACAAGGTGACTAACGCTCTCAAGTGGGCGGTTTCGGAGATGGAACGCCGCTATATCGTGATTCAGGAAACTATGTCGCGTAACATCGTATCCTACAACCAAAAAGTCGTTCAGGGTGAGGTTAATCCGGAAGTAAACCAGGAAACCGGAGAGATATTCGAGCCGGAATACTTGCCGTATATTGTCATTATTGTCGATGAACTGGCGGATTTGATGTCCTCTTCCCATGCCAAAGAAGTAGAGGCTTGCATCGTACGTTTAGCCCAGATGTCTCGAGCGGTGGGGATTCATTTGGTGCTTTCCACCCAAAGACCCTCCGTAAACGTTATTACGGGTATTATCAAAGCCAATTTCCCTACTCGTATCGCTTTTCAGGTAGTCTCTCAAATTGATTCGCGAACGATTTTGGATATGGCGGGGTCGGAAAAACTTTTAGGCAAGGGTGATATGCTTTACCTTCCCAAAGAGTCCAATCAGCCTCGCCGCATCCAGGGAGCCTATGTCTCCGAAAAAGAGGTCACCAAAATGGTGGATTATCTTTTGGAGCAAGAAGTGGCTAATTACGACCCCTTGATTGTCAAGCCGGCGGGGGGTTCAGAAGGAGAAGCCAACGTTGGGGACGGCGAAGAAGACGAACTCTATGAAGAAGCGAAAAATATTGTCAGTAGAGAAAAGAAAGCCTCCACTTCCCTTTTGCAAAGGCATTTACGGATCGGCTATTCCCGCGCGGCGCGCATTATGGATATTTTGGAAAGCAACGGCATCATCGGTCCAGCGGAAGGCTCCAAGCCCCGCCAGGTGCTGAGTGGCGGCAGATCTGATAGTGGAAAAGATATAAAGTATGATAGCGAAATTAACGACCAGGCGAAGCGGGATAACTGGCAGGCATAGGCCCTATCTAATAATTTCGCCGATTATTAAAAGATTATTAACTGAACCTCAGGTAAAATTTGCACACTTTAAAAACCTATTTAAAAATAGATGTGTAATGACTTGAGGTGGATAAGTCCCATTCAAGTGAAATACCGCGAAACGGAGATAAAAATAAAAAAATAAGCAGGAGGGGTGCACCTAAATACAAATTATAGTTTGCATTTAGGCACCTTTAAAAAGAAACAGGAGGTTGGATTCGCCGCGGCGAACCCGACTTTTTTAATTGCTTAAATTTCTGCCGATCTTGGATTTTTGGTCCATAAATAATGAACAAGCAGAAAGAAAGCTTTCGAAAATTTGCATTAGAATTCCTAATTTATGATTTTGGGTTTAGCCCTTTTAATAATAAGGTCTAACAGGTCGAAAAAAACGGTAGAACTCTTAAATGTTGGTTCAAGTTTAGGCTTGAACCAACAGATTCCGAAAATGTATGGTTTAGGTCTTAGACCTGAACCAACGGAGGTTCTATCGTCCGTATAAACTAAAACAGAAAGCGAGGTGAAACAAATGAGAAAAGTATTAATCGCAGGCACAATCGCTGCCGGAATGGCTATTTCCGCCCTTCCAGCATTCGCGTGGTACCATCCGACATCGAGGACTAACGTTGAGAGCAAAAACATCACCAAAGTTAACACTGTCAACGTATCCGCGAGCAATTCCGGATTGAATGGTGTTAACCAGAACGGTGGCTTTAAGAATGAAGCTGAGGTAAAAACCGGTGTTGTCTATGCTGAAGCTGATGGAAGGTACCCCATATGTTGGACACATATTCTACAAAATATATAATCAAAAGTAAGTAGAATAACCT
>Ga0172371_10001253_pt1 | contig 40164 bp, 28 predicted proteins | sample Lak12m_FD_114543 | JGI IMG/M metagenome (GOLD analysis project Ga0172371, IMG submission 114543) | Freshwater microbial communities from Kabuno Bay, South-Kivu, Congo - kab_022012_12m | ecosystem: Environmental > Aquatic > Freshwater > Lake | place: Democratic Republic of the Congo: South-Kivu... | reverse complement strand
TTCTGACGCTCATGGATTTCAGATGTCCCTCCGTTACTGCCTCCAGAAGAAAATGCTCGCCTGCTCCTTGGGGGAGAAGGCGTTGCGGTGCTCCTGCGGCTCCGCCTGGTACTTCTTTCCCTCCAGCAAGACGTATTTCTCCTCAAGCACGCCGGCGTCCTGCGTGTCACGGACTTCCAGCACCTCGACGTAGCGGGTGCGGACATTGACCTTGCAGGGAGACCTGGACTCCACGCCGCTGTCCCACCGGCTCACGAACTCCCCGTCCAGGCGCTTCAGCACCAGCTCACCGGACTGATCCATCTCCAGGTACTTCATGGTGCAGTCGTTGCAGACCGGCCCGTCGCAGTGATCGTCCTCGTCCCAGAAGTCTGGCGACCAGCCCTCGTCCGCCACCTTGTCCATGTTCGCCGGCATGGGCTGACCGCAGAGAACGCAGGTCGTTGGCGGGGTGCGGTCCACATCGTACTCGTAGTCCTGGGTACAGCCCGCCCAATCTTCGTCCGGCGCTTGAGCAAGAGCCTTGTCCAGCGCCTCCTCGAACGTGTCCGCCTCGACCTCAAGCGTCTTGGTTGCCACCGACTTGCGGATGACGGGGATCTCGAACAACATGATTGGTCTCCTGCGTGCGTGCGGGCCGTGCCCGCTCCCCTCCTATACAACCTAGCCGATCACGACGAGCCGGCGCTTCCGTGCGCCGGATGCTACAACCCCCTACCTGACACCAGCGCTGGCTGCCCGCCGCTGGTCTGCGAGCCGCCGCATCGCCTGAAGGAACGGGACGAGGTGCTCGTTGTTCCGCTGCCCCTTGAACTCAAGATGCTCGAAGTCGGGAAAGGCGGAGATCGGCGACTCGATGCCGAGGGGAGACCCGCTCGCCTTGAGCGTGTCGTTAAGCGCCCCGAACGTGGCAGCGATCATCTCGTTCCACTCCCCCACCTCCTCCACCAGGGCCTTCACGTCGTACTTGCCCTCGTGCCAGGTGTAGACGCGCTTCTCCGCCCACGGGTCGTCGGTGTAGTACGACCGCCCGTACGCCGGCTGAAGAGCAGGCAAGTGAGAGAACCGAGGCTGACGTTCAGTCGCGGAGAAAGGAACTTGAGGAGATGTTGGACGCTCAGGCAGTTCAAGTGAAGCGTCTTCGCAGGCGGGAGCAAGGGCTCCGAGATGCCAAGACCGAGACCGACGCCCAGCTCTCAACAGCCATGAGCGAGTACGACTCCGCATACCTCGCAGAGGCGCTAGAGTTGGAGCGGAGGAAGTCGGCGCTCGTCGAAGAGCTGCGGTATCTCCAGAAACTGAGGACGTTCGTTTGTCGTGTTGAGCAACTCAAGGCCCATGCCGACCAACTCCAAGGGGAAGAAGCATCGGTGCGGCGGGAACTCAAGGAGGCTCGGGAGGCGGCAGATCGGGACTTGTCCAACTTGAAGCGGCTTACGACCTTGTTCCTAGACTGCCTGATTCGGGCGAAGATCCCAGGGTTCGATGAAGACGACGTCGTCAGGATGACCCCTCCGGGGTTCTTGCCGGAGGTTGTCGGCAATGTGGCAGGAGACTTGGTGACGACATCGTTCAGCACGCTCGGAAGCGGCGGAAAGAAGAATCTCTTCAAGTGCTGTTTCGGCCTGGCGTTCCATCGCTTGTCCCGCGAACTGAATGCCATGTTGCCTTCCCTGCTGGTGATTGACTCGCCGATGAAGAACATCAGCGAACGGGAAAACCGCACGCAGTTCCTCGGCTTCCATCAGCTGCTTTACGAGCTTGCCGATTCGGAACTGCGGGATACCCAGTTCATTCTCATCGACAAGGAGTTCTGCCCGCCGGATGGGGAGCACGAGTTTGATCTTCGGTCCCGTCACATGCGGGTGGACGACGCGCACGAACCGCCGCTCATTCGATCCTACCGTGGAAAATAGAAGAAACGGTGGCGGCGGGTCGCCGTCCGCGTACCTCAGGCGTGTCGGACTGGAGACTTCCTGCCGAAAGTTCTTCCGTTTTCAGGATTGAAAGTCCCTCTTGCACCTCCCCGCCCCCGATGATCCCATAGATGTAGCCCCCAGGAAGCGATCCCATGCCGACCCGCCGCCAGTTCCTCGCCGCCGTCTCCACATTCGCGCTTCCGCTTTTCGTTCCCGCCGAGGTCTTCGGCAAGGAAAAGGGCAAGGGTCGCCGCAACAAGGAGACCCCCAACGAGAAGGTCAATGTCGGGCTCATCGGCTGCGGACGCCGGGGCAAGCAGCTCCTGGGCGAGATGCCCGAGGCGGCAAACCTCATCGCCGTTGCCGATTGCTTCAGTCCCCGTGCCGACGAGGTTGCCGGGAAGGAACACGCCAAGGCGTTCCCCGACTTCCGCCGCATCCTCGACCGCAAGGACATCGACGCCGTCTTCATCGCCACCCCCGACCACTGGCATGCCCTCATGGCGATTCTTGCCTGCCAAGCGGGGAAGGACGTCTACTGCGAGAAGCCGCTGTCGCTGACCGTCCGTGAGGGCAGGAGGTTGGTCGAGGCTGCCAGGAAGCACAACCGGGTGTTCCAGGTCGGCACGCAGCAGCGCACGATGAAGGCAAACGAGCTGGCGTGCAGGCTGGTGCGGGAGGGGGCGCTGGGGCGGGTGAAGCGGGTGCTGGTGAACAACAACCACAGCCCGCGGCTCGACATGCTTCCCGGCAAGGGGCATCCTCCACGAGGGCTGGACTGGGATGCCTTCGTCGGCCCGTGCGCCGTCAAGGTGCCGTACAACCCCGATTACATCTTCCCCGAGGACGACTTCCAGTGGGACGGCTTCAAGTTCTTCAGCGGCGGCGAGATGACCGGCTGGGGAGCGCACGGCTACGACATGCTTCAGTGGGCGCTGGGGATGGACGGGACCGGTCCGGTCGAGGTGCAGGCGACTGATAACGGCAAGGACTTCAAGGAGTGGGCGACCGTCCGGTGGCACTACGCCAACGGCGTGGTAGTCGAGACGGGCAAGGCACCCAAGCCGGGCGGCTGGTTCTTCTGCGAGCGGGGCGAGATGCACATCGACCGAGCCAAGTTCAACATCCTGCCCGAGCGGCTGAAGAACCAGCTGACCCAGGATACCGGCAACATTCGAGGAGCCTCCACGAAGCCGCACATCAGGAACTTCCTGGACTGCATCAAGACCAGGGCGAAGCCGAACGCCGACGTGGAGATCGGGCATCGGTCGGTCATCCTGGCGCACCTCGCCAACATCGCCCGGTGGACGGGGGAGCGGCTGGAGTGGAATCCTGCGAAGGAGCGGTTCAGGGGCAACCACAAGGCGAACGGGATGCGTGACCGGGAGCGGCGAGCCGGATACGAGTTGCCGGAGGGGTAGCCGCCGTCTGCCGTGTTTCACCCGCCCTCCACCGCTCCCAACCACTTCATCTCCAAGTGGTCCTTCGCCAGCGACTGGATCAGGTATTTGGCGACCGTCTCGCCGACCTCCACCTCGATGTTCTCCAGGTACGGTTCGAGCAGCCGTAGCATCTCTTCGGTGGGCGGAGGGTCATCCGGGAACGAGACGGTGATGACGGGGATGTGGTAGGTCAGGTACTCGATCGCCGTCCGTGCGAGTTCGGCGTCCTCGGCGGCGAGGTCGGTCATGCCGGTCGGTTCCTGTTGCACCCAGTATCTATCCTGGAGGAGGCGGTTCGTTTGTGCGAGAAGAACCTCCAAGCCGCTCGGTACCGCCTGGGAAAAGCGTCCACCCCCTGACGCTCCGGCCCGGAAACGATCCCAAGCCCAACACTGCCCGTCCCGCCCCTGGAAACCCCGATGCCGCTCAGCTCGCCTTCGAGAGAACCCGATGCCCTCCGCACTCGCAGCGGGAAGCCTTCGGTGCCTTGGGATGTTTCCCCTACGCACTCCGAGGACGCTCGACCTGCCCACGAAGCACGGCTCATGCCCGGTCAGGCGGGAACTCGGACGCCATGCATATCGGCTGGCGGTAACATGAGATGCCGTAGGGAGTTTGGGGTATGCACTAGGGGGATGGCGGTGCGGGCGCTAATAATCCGCTCGGGGACGCCGAGGGAGGCGGGGGGCGGGCAGGGTGGCGGTCGCCTGGTATAATCCGTGGCGCAGTAACGGCGAGTCAGGGCGGCGGTAATCTATACAAATATACACTCACCTGCATGGCTGGAAGTGGTCGGATTTGTGGGCTGATATGGTCGGAAAGCACCGTAGTTGAATTGTCGCAAAGTATTACTTAGCAATAGTTTATAGAAACTGATGTTCGACCCCCATCCGCTCCACTTATTAAAGCCTTGCGTGACAACGAGTTACGCAAGGCTTTCTTTGTCGGTATCCTGTAAAGGTGGCCATCTGTAAAGGATTCTGTAAAGCGCAGGGAGGCCGGACGGCAAGGTCGGCACCTTTTCTTGGCCGACCTCGCGCTTTACTGAACAAACGCCGACGGGGGGAATGTAAATCGCTCATTGGCGATCGCCGGAGGCGACGATTCTGCGAAGGGAGCATCCGCGTTCGCGTGCAGGAACCACTCTCTCCGCCCGATCTTTGAGCGGCTGTGGACAACGGCCCTCTGGCCCACGGATCAAGGGCTTTCTGGCCACCGCCTCTCACGCCTCCGCATATCCGCTACAATGGGGGCATGGCTCTTTCGTGCTTTCCGGCGAGCAGGAAGGCTCGGCCAAGTGAATGCGGCGGCCCAGCCCGCTGATCCGGGCTAGTGTCCGATTTCCAGGAGAGAAAGGGGAGACCATGCCCAACTACGATTTCCAGTGCGAGAAGTGCAAAAAGACGTTCACCGAGAAGCAGACCTTCCAGGAGCACGACCAGCACAAGAAGTTGAAGTGCCCGAAATGCGGCAGCACCAGCGTCCGGCAAGTCATCAGTTCCACCTTCGCCAAGACCGCGAAGAAATCGTAGGACCGTTACAAGGCGTGAGACCGAGGTTTCGATGAAGGACTTCCCCAGAACTGGAAAGAAAGCTCGCCCGAAGACAGCCGCAAAAGGCAAACGCTACCTCTGTGCCAAGTGTCGCAAACGGAGCCCAAAGCCTGTGGCGACGCCTGCCCCGTGGTACTGCCCGAACTGCCTCAAGGAGAAAGGTGTCTTGAACTCAGGAGCAGGAGGCCACGACGATGAGCAGAATCGCCGTTGAAGAAACGGCTGATCCCGAAATCAAGGACTGAACCGATGACCCTCATCGACGATTATCTCGCTGGCCCCCAACTGCTGCGGCAGGCGATTGCCGGGATGACCAGCGAACAACTCCTCGCCCGGCCTATCCCTGGCAAGTGGTCCACGCTGGAGGTCATCTGCCACTTGGCCGACTTTGAGATCGTCGGTGCCGACCGAATCAAGCGGGTGATTGCCGAAAACGAACCGACCCTGCTGGGCGGTGATGAGAAGGCGTTTGCCGCCCGACTGGCCTACCACCAGCGGGATGCCGACGAGGAGCTTTTGCTGATCGAGAGGATCCGCAGCCAGGTCGCTCGGATTCTACGAACGCTGAAACCGGAGTATTTCCAACGCCGGGGAATCCATTCGGAGGCCGGGCCGTTGACGCTGGAAGCGTTCGTCCAGCGAAGTACCCGCCACATCCGCCATCACGTTCGGTTCATCGAAGAGAAGAGAAAGGCATTGTCCCAACCATGACCCGCTACATTCTTCCCATCGTCCTGTGCGGATTGGAAACGTTGTGCCTCGCCCAGGACCGCCTCCCCACGCCCCACTACCACCGACAGCCATCCGATCCCGAATGGCTGGCCCAGGTCGTTCAGTTCCACGGGCACCTCGGCCCGTCCGTCGTCGCCGGGGCCAGGGTGGGCATGATCGGTCTGCGGGCCGTGGAAGCCAAGGGGTACTTCGATGTTGAGGTGACGTGCGAAGGCCCGTTCGCCAAGCCGCCGCAAGCCTGCTTCCTTGATGGGGTTCAGGTGGCAACGGGGGCGACGATGGGGAAGAGGACGTTGAATTGGGTGCAGGCCGAGCGGATCGTCGTGCGAGTGAAGAACACCCGAACCGGCAAGACAGCCGAACTGTGTCCGACGCCCGCTTTGATGGAACTGCTCGGGGCGTTCAAATCCAAGCCGAAAGCCGGGGCGGGCCACGGTGCCGATGAGCGATTGGAGGCGATTGCCAGGAAGATCGCGGGGATGGGGGAGAAGGAGGTGGCGGAGGTGACGATATCTGAGAAGGAGGCTTGCGATGAGAGGTTGCCTGGCGTTCGGCGGTCGATGGCGGCTTTGGGTCTTCCTGGCGGGAATGCTCTTGACGGGCCCGCCGAATCTCAGGGCCGACGAAGCGGCCCGCGCGGCTGAGAACGCTCAAGCGCAAGCGATCCTCGAAGCGACCGGCGTCAAGGGCGGCCTGGTCGTTCATCTCGGCTGCGGCGAAGGCCGCTTGACGGCGGCCTTCTCGGGCGACGGCTTCCTGGTCCAAGGACTCGACCGCGACGCGGCGAAGGTCGAACAGGCGAGACGCCGCATCGAGGCCCTTGGCCTTTCGGGCGCGGTCTCAGTCGATCGGCTCAACGGGACTCGTCTACCCTACGTGGACAATCTCGTGCGGCTCGTGGTCGCCGAGGGTCTCGCCGGCGTGCCGATGGAGGAGGTGATGCGCGTACTCTCGCCGGGCGGCACGGCCTATGTGAAATCCGGCGACGCGTGGCAGAAGACGGTCAAACCCTGGCCGGCCGAAATCGACCAGTGGACCCACTATCTTCATGGGCCGGACAACAACGCCGTGGCCCACGATGCGCGGGTCGGGCCGCCCCGGCACATGCAGTGGCTGGCCGCGCCGCTCTGGACGCGCAACCATCACGCGCTCAACAGCATCAGCTCGGTGGTCACCGCCCAGGGCCGGCTGTTTGCGATCGTCGACGAGGCCTCGCCGGCGAACATCCATCTGCCGAGCAGATGGGCAATTCATGCCCGCGATGCCTTCAGCGGAGTCACCCTTTGGACGCGGCGGATGCAGTCGTGGGCCTGGCACCAGATCCCCTTTCGTTCCGGACCGCCCCAGTTGACCCGATTGCTGGTGGCCTTCGGCGAACGCCTCTATGCGCCGCTGAGCCTTCGAGGGCCCGTCTCCGCCCTGGATGCGGCTACCGGCAAGACCGTGACCACCTTCGAGGGGACAGCCGACGCCGAGGAAATCGTGCTGGCCGGACGCACGCTGCTGGTCCTCAGAGGCGAGCCCGCGGCGGAACAAGCCTTCAGGCCCCCAAAATCGGGCGTGAACAAACGGAAAGCCCCTTTCTTCCAGTTGCCCAATGAGAAGTCGCTGGTCGCCGTGGACATTCAGACGGGCAGGAGGTTGTGGATTTGGTCTGACCGCGAAACAAGTCCGATGCCGGAAACGCTTGCCTGCGACGGCACCAGCGTGTATCTCCAGATCGACGAGGGTGTGCTGTGCCTGGACCTTCTGACTGGCCGAGAGCGGTGGCGGTATGGACCAGTCGCGCCAAAGCAAGAAAGACGCCGCCCGAGTTTCGGCAAGAACACTCTGGTCGTTGCCAAGGACGTGGTGCTCTGTGACCTCGCCGGTAAGTTGACGGCGATCGGGACGCGCGACGGGAGCAGACTATGGGACTGCTTGTCCGGCGCTGGATTCCACTCGCCGCCGGACGTCTTCGTGATCGGCGGCTTGGTTTGGCAGGGGCTTCACGGCAAGGATTCCATCGCCCCGCCCGCCGTACAGGACTTCAACGAAGGCCGCGACCTCCATACCGGCCAGGTCAAGGTCACCAACGCCGTGGCCGCCGACCTCCAGACGGCCGGACATCACCACCGCTGCTACCGCGAGAAGGCGACCGACCGGTTCATCATCATGGGAAAGCGTGGGATCGAGATGTTGGACCTCGCCGGGGCCGAACACTCCCGCAACAACTGGGTCCGCGGCACCTGCCAGTACGGGATCCTCCCGGCGAACGGGCTTCTCTACGCGCCGCCTCATTCGTGCGGATGCTATATGGAGTCGAAGCTTTGGGGCTTTTGGGCGCTGGCCGCGCAGGGGCAGGCGGCGTCCGACCCGCAGCGCCGGGTTGCCGACGAGGCCCGGCTGGAAGTGGGGCCGGCCTACAAAGCTTCATCGAATCCCCAATCTCCAATCCCTGATCCCTCCGATTGGCCCACCTGCCGGCACGATCCACTCCGCAGCGGCGTGGCCGCCACCATGGTTCCCGCCGAGTTAAAGCCGGCCTGGCAGGCGACGATCCGGGGACGATTGACGCAGCCTGTGGTCGCTGGCGGTTGCGTGGTGGTCGCCGGAGTGGATCGCGGCCTCGTGTACGCCTTTGACGAAGGCAAGGGCAGACTCCTTTGGCAGCACCTGGCGGCCGGGCGGGTCGATTCGCCGCCCACGATCCACAAGCAAATGGTCTTGTTCGGCAGTGCCGACGGCCGCGTCACGTGCCTGCGGCTCCATGACGGCGCGCTGGTTTGGCGCTTCCTGGCCGCCCCGGCGGATCTTTGCACCGTGGCCCTGGACCGCGTGGAATCGCTCTGGCCCGTGCATGGAAGCGTGCTGCTGCTCAACGACGTCGCCTACGTGGCGGCGGGCCGGTCCACGTGGCTCAACGGCGGCATCGATCTATTCGCCCTGGATCCCGCGACCGGAAAGGTGCTCTCCCGGGCCCATCTCGAAAGCCGCCACCCGCGCTTTGAGGAGGGTAAGGATCGCGCCCGTCCGGAGCACGACGCGGCCAACGCCCAGAACGTGACCGATTACAAGACCTTCCTGGCGTCCGACCGGAGCGATTCGTTCTCGATGGCCGGCGGGACGCTCTCCGACGTCCTGGTGAGCGACGGCACCAACGTCTATCTGCACCAGGTCAAGTTTAGCGCGAAGCTCGAAAGGCAAGAGTCCATGTCGCGGCACCTGTTCTCCACGTCAAGCCTGCTGGACGACACAGAGAACCACCGCTCGCATTGGGTCCTAGGGACCGGCGACTTCAGCCGGGTGCCGGTGGCTTACTCATGGATCGTCGACCGGCCCAGCCGGTGGACTCCGACGATCGCCGTGCCGACCGGCGTAATGATGATCTACGACGACACCGGCGTGTGGGGCGTTCGGAACAAGGGCAACGCCGACGGCAGGTACGAGTTGTTCAAGAAAGCGAACCGGCCGTTCAGCGAACGGGAGAAGCCCCTCCCCGATTTCCGGACGGTCGCCGCAGGTGAACTCGATGCTTGCGTCTGGAAGCGTGATTTGCCCGCACGGACCACGGCCATGCTCAAGTCGGGCGGGCGCCTGTTTCTGGGCGTCGCCCCGGTGGAGATCACCGCGGAAGATCCGCACGCGGCGTACGAAGGGCGCAAGGGGGGCGCGGTCTGGGTCTGCGCGGCAAGCGACGGTGCGCGGCTGTCTGAATTCCCCCTGCAATCGCCCGTGGTCTGGGACGGCATGGCGACTGCCCACGGCCGGCTGTACCTGGCGACCGTCGACGGCCGATTACTCTGCCTGGTTGGGGCCCGCTAAAGGATTCCATGCTGTTGGGCCAGCCAAGCGACGGGGTTTCCAGCACGCGGCCTGCAACCCGGAAGCGGGGTCGTCAGTTTTGTCGCCCGCAGGTCTCCATTTCGCGGTCGGCGTTCCGCAAAACGCGGAACGCAGCGCGAGGCCGTATCATGCCTTCGCAAAGGCCGTGGCGAAGCGCCCGTTGGCAAATGGGCAGATTGCGCTTCGCCCGCTGCGTTCATAACACGTTTGTTGGCAAGCATTTACAGAGACGACGCCGGCTCAACAAGAACCGCGTCGGATGGAACTGGCGTGACAGTCTCTCTCACCTCCAGGCAGATCCACTACAATGGGGGCATGGCAACACGAGGGCCGCAAAGCCAAAGGAGCCCGCGATGAAACTCAGCACCGTGCGAATCGACAAGCCCGAGGCCACCAACTTCATCCTCGGGCAGACCCATTTCATCAAGTCCGTGGAGGACATCCACGAAGCCCTGGTGGGGGCCGGGCCGGGGATCAAGTTCGGCGTGGCGTTCTGCGAAGCCTCGGGCAAGTGCCTGGTGCGTTGGTCAGGCACCGATCCCGCCATGATCGAACTGGCACAGAGAAACGCCAAGGCAATATCAGCCGGTCACACCTTCATCGTCTTCCTTGGGGAAGGCTTCTACCCGGTGAACGTCTTGAATGCGATCAAGATAGTGCCGGAGGTATGCCGGATCTTCTGTGCCACGGCCAATCCGACCGAAGTGGTCGTGGCCGAGACGGAACAGGGGCGAGGCGTCCTCGGCGTAGTGGATGGATTCCAGCCCAAGGGCATCGAGGACGAAGCCGAGATCCAGTGGCGGAAGGACTTGTTGAGGAAGATCGGGTATAAGGCCTGACAGATCGAGGTTCCAATGAAGAACATTCCTAGGACTGGAAAAAAGGCGCGCCCGAAGACCGCCGTGAAGGGCAAACGCCTCCTCTGCGCCAAGTGCCGCAAACGAAGCCCGAAAGCTGTAAAGACTCCTGCTCCGTGGTACTGCCCGAACTGCCTCAAAGAGAACGATGCGATGAAACGGCCCTATGTTCAACCGGCCCAGCGAGGCAAGGGTATGGGCCGCAGACTGGCCAAAGCGATTATCCGCGAAGCCCGAGCCATTGGGCATCGGACGATGAGGCCGGACAGCATTTCTTCAATGACGGCGGCGATTGGCCTCTACCGCTCGCTCGGCTTCCGAGAGATCGAGCCCTACACCCACAATCCGATTCCTGGGGCTGCGTACTTCGAGCGATCCCTGTGAGGAGGCTCATCACTTTGGTCTTGCCCACTGCGGCGCCTTCACCTCGGAGGCCGAATCCAGGCCGGGGGCATAGGGCTTCAGGTCGAGTACCGGCGTCCCCTGGAAGGCGTCGATCTTGTCAACCTCGATCACGTTGTCCCTGACGGAAACGATCTTGCAGAGGCTCAAGGCAATCAGGTTCGGACGAACAGGGGCACGGCAGGCGAAGACGCCTGTGAGCGGGTTGTTCTTGTCGCCTCTGGGGTGGACCTGAAGGACGGCCCTCTTCTGTGGCGTGTCGTTCTTGTCGAACCACCAGAGCACTTGCACATGCGACCACTGCTCCAGCCCGAGCAGGCCCTTTTGGTACTGCTTGTCAAGGACGATCACGTTTCGTCCATCTTGCCTCTGGATTTCGCCAATGCGATGGACCGAGAATGTCTTGGCTTCCGGTTCACCAGCCTTTGACTCGGCCAGCCCGAGCGGAAGGGCAACGAGGATCGCGGACACGATTGCAGCGAGAAATGGACGGTACACGGCGTTCCTCCTGGTGGTTTGTCGTTGAGCGAGTATCGGGGCTGAGTTCGGGCAGTCCCATCACGGACTCCCGGCACGTTTCCGCAACTGCCAAGCCCACGGCGATCAGCACCGTCCACCATCCGGCGACGGCGGCGGCCCTGACTCGTTTCTCCAATGGGTCGTTCACGGCAGTCTCCTGTTCCCTGCTTCAATTCTCCCGGGTTCTCCTGTCCGCAGGCAATCCCTCCCACGGTTTCATCCGGGGAACCCACCGGGGCACGTTATTCTTCTAGAGCAGGTAGTCGTCGCCAAACCGCTTCATCAGGCCGGGTTCTTCCCTGAGTGGGATGTAGATCAAGTTGACCAGGCAGAAGACGCCGAACCACCCGATCAGCCACGGCGAGCCGAAGGCTGTCGCTTCCCCCAGCAGCACGCAGAAGACGCCGCTAATCATCGGATTGCGGACGTGTCGGTAGACGCCACGCACCACAAGCCTCCGCGTCGGATTCCAGGGAGCGAGCGTGCCCTTCCCAACCGTGACGAAGAGCCGGATGGTTGCCACTATCAGGACGAGGCCGAGGAGTACGAGGACGAGGCCGGCGGCTGGGAGGACGACGTTCCAGGGCGATGGGAAGAGCCGCACGGGAATCCCGGTGACGGAAAGAACGACCGCAGGGATCACGATGGTCATCGTGCCAGGGAGCAGAAGGATCGCTCGTAGATGCTTCCAGGCGGTCATCGCTCCTGCCCTTACGGTTCTCCCACCAAGTCCTGAATCCCTTCCCGTTTTGGCGGCTCGGCTCCGGGTGGTGCAGGTGGAAACAAGAGTCTCAACAGCGGTGGGGCCAAGAAGGTGGTAATCATCACCATCAGCGTGGTGGCACTGAAGAGCCCACTGTCGAAGATTCCGCTGGCGAGGCCCATCTGGGCAAAGATCAGTCCCACTTCGCCCCGTGGAACCATCCCCACGCCAATAACCATCTTCCTGCCTCGAAACCAATACGGCGCATACCCCGCCAGGAACTTCCCCAGTACGGCAACGATCACCAGAAGACCGCCGACCCACAAGGTCTGCCGATTTGCTGGGTCAACAGGGTTGAAGACGCGGAGATCCACGGCAGAGCCAACGACCACAAAGAAAATGGGCACGAAGAAATGGCCGAGATGGGAAATCCCTTTCTCGATCTCGTGGGCTTGCGGCGTCTTCCTCAGCAAGAGCCCAGCAGCAAACGCCCCGATAATCATCGCGGAACCCGCAGCCGAGGCGAGCCACGCCAATCCAAATGCCAACATGATCGCCACGGTTGCCAAGGTGCCGGGCAGGTCGATACGGCTAAACCATCGAACGAGAGTCGGAACCAGCAGGCTTCCCAATAGGAGAGTGGCCGCCAGGAAACCGAAGGCGATCCCTGTAATCTTGGCGACCCCGAGGACCGAAATGGTCTGTCCCTCGGTCAGCCCACCGACGACAGCCAGAATTATCAGCCCCAGGATGTCGTCAATGACAGCGGCTCCCAGGACGATCTGGCTTTCCGCTTCTTGAAGCCGCCCCAGGTCTGCCAACACACGAGCCGTGATCCCCACGCTTGTAGCCGTGAGGGTCGCCCCAGCAACAATCGCAACAAGATTATCAAGTCCAAGCAATCGACAGACGGCGTAGCCACCGGCGAACGGCAGCACGACTCCCGCAAGGGCTACGGCTGTTGAAGCCGCTCCCGCCTGGATCAACTTGCCGAGATCCGTCTCCAAGCCGATCTCAAAGAGGAGAATGACCACGCCCAGTTCGGCAAGAAGATGGAGGACTTCGCTCTTCGGATTCGCTAGACCGAGAACGGATACTCCAAGAATAACCCCTGCCAACAGTTCCCCGAGGACCGCAGGTTGGCCGATCCGCTTTGCCAGAAGGCCAAGCAGTTTGGCGGCCCCGAGGATGAGGACCAGCAGCCCAAGGAATTGCGGCACTTCAAGATGATCCATTGGCTACACCCTACCAAACACTGCTGCCCTGCACCAGCGAACCCATGGCTCCTCGGCCAAGTGGAGTCCTACTTTTCCTGCCGCCGCACCGTCACCCTTCGAGCTTCTTCCTCCACGCCCGTCCCAAGAAATGCCGCCCCCAGAACTCCGCGATCTCCTCCATCATGGGCGCGGACTTCGCGATCAGCCTGGCGAATCGCTGCTGCTTGGCTGACTTGGCGAACTTCATCTTCCTCCGGGTGAGCTTGGCGATGTGCCGGGCGAATGTGGCGGCAGCCTTCGGATCAGCACAGAGATCCTTGAGGATCGTCAAGCGGGTGATGTTGAAGTGCTGGCCCTGCCGGAGATCAGCGGCGATTGGGGCGAGAGTTTGGAGCTTCTTGATGGTAAGCCCCCTTGCACGGCGCGCCAGGACGCCCTGCCGATCCATCGTTTTCGGCAGGGGGACTCCGCCGCCTTCTCGATGTCTCCTGTGGCCTTGCGCCGGCGGCTTCCATCAACAAGCCGTTACCCTCGTGCGAGTCGCCGAAGGCCCTCTTCCCGAGCGATCGCCATTGCCGCCTGGAACTCGCTCCCACTCAGGGGCCGGGCAATCGTCGGAAAGCGGCTCGCCAGTCCCTCGGGCCGGTACTGCGGCATGAGGTTGACGAACGTGTCCGGCGAGACTTCCCTCGCCAGGAACCGCAGGATCTCGCGGGTCTCGTCCAGTCCGCCGGGCATGACCAAGTGCCGTACCAGCACGCCCCGCTGCGCCAGGCCGTGATCGTCGAGAACCAGATCGCCCACCTGCCGGTGCATCTCCTTCACCGCAGCCCGGGCCACGTCGGGATAGTCCGCCGCCTTCGCCAGTTCCCGGGCCGTCTCGGGGTTCCAAAACTTGAAGTCGGGCATGTAGATGTCCACGACACCGTCGAGCCACCGGAGCGTCTCCAGGCCATCGTAGCCGCCGGTGTTGTAGACCAGCGGCAGTCGCAGCCCCCGCTCTGCCGCCACCAACAGCGCTTCGAGGATCTGCGGCACCACGTGGCTCGGCGTCACGAGATTGATGTTATGGCAGCCCAACTCCTGCAAACGGAGCATCTGGTCAGCCAACTGTTCCTCGGCGACTGGCCGCCCCTGCCGCTGCCAACTGATGTCGAAGTTCTGGCAGAAGACGCAGCGAAGGTTGCAGTTGCTCAAGAAAATGGTGCCGGAGCCCCCCCAGCCCCGCAGGCAGTCCTCTTCGCCATGGTGGGGAAAGGCACTGCTCACCACCGCGAGTCGCCCGGTGCGGCAGTAGGATCGAGGACTGTCGTCGTGGCGTCGGTCGGCATGGCACAGGCGCGGGCAGCAAGAGCAGTCCGCCAGGGCATCGACCGCCTCGTGGACTCGGCAGGCCAGTTGACCGGTCTGGAACAACCCCAAGTAACTCGGCCAGGCAAGACTCATAGGACAGACCTCGACGATTTTTCCGACGACCTATTCTATCCTTCGTTGAGTTTCCTTGCTTCGCCGGTCATGGGAATGACCCTCACGGCAGCCACGGATTGCCGGCATCCTGAGCCATCCGACCGCTTGTCGAAGACCAACAGATCCTGGAAGTGACGGCCGGCCGGGAAGAGAGCTTTCGACCCCTTCGATCCCCCGGGTTGACCGGCCGGGCACGCGGGATCACAATGGCGGCGGGCCGTGGGACAGGTTGCCAACCTGCCTTACGTGGCCTCCCTCCCGGCGTCCCTCTTTCCAAAGGACCCCACCATGACCGCCAGACTGAGAATCTCGCGACGACGTCTTTTGCGCGTGTCGGCCGCGGCCCTTGGGGCTGCGCCTTGGATCGTTCCCCACACCGTCTTCGGCGCCAACGACCGGATCATCATGGGCTGCATCGGGGTGGGCGGCCGGGGCCGCGACGATATGAACGGCTTCCTGAACTTCCCCGAGGTCAAGGTCCTGATCGTCTGCGACGTGGTGGCCGAGCACCGCAACCAGGCCAAGGCCATCGTCAACGAGCGCTACGGCAACAGCGACTGCGCGGTGACCCACGATTTCCACGAGGTCCTCGGGCGGGGCGACATCGACGCCGTGTTGATCGCCACGCCCGACCACTGGCACGCGATCATCGCCATCGAGGCCATGGAGCACGGCAAAGACGTGTACTGCGAGAAGCCGGAGACCCTGACGATCCGCCAGGGGCGGGTGATGACCGAGGTGGCCCGCCGCTACAGCCGGGTGTTTTCCGGCGGCAGCCAGCGGGTGTGGGACGATTACAACTGGTACCACAAGATGGTCCGCGGCGGCGCCATCGGCGAGGTCCGCGAGGCGTTTGTGAACGTGGGCGGGCCGTCGGGCCTGTGCCTCTTGGCGCCGGAGCCGACCCCGCCCGGCGTAGACTGGGACCTGTGGCTGGGGCCCGCGCCCTGGCGCCCGTTCCATCCGATCCTGATCCGCGGCGGGTTTCGCGGGTTCCGCGATTACTCGGGCGGCGGCATGACCGACTGGGGCTGCCACGGGTTCGGCGGGGCGCTGTTCACTTGCAACCTCCACCGGACCGGCCCGGTGGAAATCATCCCGCCCGACGGCAAGGACCATCCGCACTTGACTTACGTCTTCGCCAACGGCGTGCGCATGTACCACGGCGGCGGCTGGGGGACCGACGTGATCTCGTTCCGCGGCAGCGAGGCGGAGATCCCGCCGCGCGACTCGAAGGACCGCCGGCCCCCGCCGGACATCTACATCCCGAACTACAAGGGGCGCGGCGGCATTCTCGGCGACTTTTTGCACTGCGTGCGCACACGCGAGCTGCCGTTCCGCGACATCGAGCTGGCCCACCGCACGGCCACGGTCGCCCACCTGGGCAACATCGCCTACTGGCTCAATCGCCCGCTGCGATGGGACCCGGAAAAGGAGGAGATCGTCGGCGACTCGGAGGCCGGCCGCTGGCTGGACCGCCCGATGCGCGAACCGTGGCGTCTTGGATGAGGAAGGAGAAGACCATGAATACTTACGACTTAGGATCGGCCAATAAACAACGGTCAGATTTGGGTGGCATGCTCTCACGACGCGAAGCGTTGGGTGAGCATGGACGCCGCCACAGCGATCTCCATGCCGACCCTCGGCTGCGCCGAGTGACGACATGCCACCCGAATCGGGAAGCACGCCAGTCATCCCGTCGGCGATCCCCAGTCGGTTTCGGGCGGTTCGTCGGGCTCTTGCTTCTCTTGACGACCTTGATCGCTCCTGCGGCGGCCGCCGAGCCGTACGCCTTGGCCAAGTTGGACCAGGCCCTGAAGTCGGTCGCGGCCTTCGAGTACGGCAAGGACTCCGCACCGATGCTGCTGGTGGAGCAGATCGTGGTCGAGTCGGCCAAAGACGCCAAACAGCGTGAGGCCGTCGAGCAGCGTTTGCTGGCCGTCTTCGACGCCCATCCCACGCGGGATGCCAAGGAATTCCTCTGCCGGCAGCTTTTCACCATCGGGACGGCGCGCTCGGCGCCCCGGCTGGAATCGATGTTGACGGACCCCGCCGTGGCCCATATGGCCCGGTTTGCCTTGGGCCGCCTTGAGACGCCGGAAGCCTCGGCCGCCCTGGTGCGGGCGCTCGGCAAGACCTCGGGCAATCTCCAGGTGGGCGTCCTCAACACCTTGGCGAGCCGCCGCTGCCGCGAGGCCCTGCCCGAGATCATCAAGCTCCTCGCCTCGCCCGATGCCGCGGTGGCCGACGCGGCAGGCGCCGCCTTGGGCGACCTGGGCGGCGCGGAGGCCGCGCAAGCGTTGGAAGCCGCGCGCGGGTCGGCCTCGCCGTCGCTCCGCCAACGCATCGACGACGCGCGCATGGCCTGCGCCGACGGAATGGTGCGTGCCGGCCAACGAGCCGAGGCCGCCGCGATCTACCAGCGGCTCATGGCGGCCGAGATGCCCCGCCACGTGCAGATCGGCGCGCTGCGGGGACTGGTCTACGCCCGCGGGCCGGGCGCAACCGGGCTGCTGGTGGAAGCGATCAAGCAGGGCGATCCGCACCTCCGTGCGTGCGCCATTGGATTGGCCCGCGGCCTGCCCGGCCCAGAGATTACCCGAACCCTGGTTGGGCTGCTGCCCTCGCTGGGCCCCGACGCCCAGGAACTGCTGTTGCGTGCCCTGGGCGAGCGGGGCGACGTGGCCGCGGCCCCGGCCCTGATGGTCGCGGCCAAGAGCGAGCAGCCCGCGGTCCGCCTGGCCGCCATCGAAGCCCTGGCCGGCGCCGGCGACGCCACGGCCGTCCCGCTCCTGGCACGCCTTGCGGTTGCCGCCACCGGCGAGGAACAGCGGATGGCGCGGGCCAGCCTGGTGCGGCTCAAGGGGGACGCGATCAACGACGCCATCCTGCGGGCCGCGGCGGCGGACGCCGCGCTGCGGATCGAGTCGATCCGCGCGCTCGCCGGGCGCAGGGCCACGGCGGCCTTCGCTCCGCTCTGCGCCATGGCCGTTGACGCGGATCCCGCGATCCGCCGCGAGGCGATCGCCGCGCTGGGCGCGCTGGCCGGCGAATCGGACCTGCCCGCCCTCATCGCTCTGGCCGTCAAGCCCAAGGATGCGGCCGACCAACCCCTGGTGGAGCAGGCCGCCACGGCCGCCGTGCAGCGGGTCCGCGATCCGCAGAAGCGTGCCTCGCCCCTGTTGTCGGCCCTGGCCGGCGCGCCGGCGGAGGCGCGACCGCCCCTGGTTCGTCTGCTGAAACTGGCCGCCACGCCGGAGGCGTTGGACGCCGTGCGCGCGGCCGTGAAGGACGCTAGCGAGGCGGTCCGCGACGCCGGCGTGCGTACGCTGGCCGAGTGGCCCGACGCCAAGCCCCTGGCCGACCTCTTGGACCTGGCCCGGACCGCGCCGCAGCAGGGCCACAAGGTCTTGGCGCTACGCGGATACGTGCGTCTGGCCGGCCTGACCCAGAATCCCACAGCCCTCTACGCCCGGGCCATGGGGTTGGCCCAGCGTTTGGAGGACAAGAAGCTGGTGCTGGCGGGGCTGGGCACGGCCAGCACGGTCGAGGCGTTGGACCTGGTCGAGAAGTCGCTAAGCGACGCGTCGCTGGAGGCGGAGGCCGGGCTGGCCATGGCCCAGATCGCCGACCGGCTGCGCCCGACCAATGCCCCGCGTGCCCGCGCGGCCGTCGACAAAGTCCTGGCCACGGTCAAGGACCCCCGTGTGCGGCAGCAGGCGCAGGACGTGGTCAACGACCTCGAGCAGTTCGAGGGCTACATCCTCAACTGGCTGGCGTCGCCGATCTACAAGGCCAAAGGGGCGGACACCCAAAAGCTGTTCGAGGCCGCGCAGATTCCGGAGACCGCCGAGGCCGCCACGGTGGCGTGGAAACCCCTCAATGCCGGCGTCGGCCCCTGGAGCATCAACCTGGAGGCCTTCTTCGGGGCCGAGGACCATTGCGCCGCCTATGTGCGGACCCGGGTGTGGGTCCCCGCGGCCCAGGACGCCCGGCTGGAAATGGGCAGCGACGACTGCATCAAGGCCTGGCTCAACGGCAAGGCGGTCCACACGCCGCCGTACTACAACCGCAGCATGGCCCCGCGCCAGGACTTCGTGGGCGTCAAGCTTCAGGCTGGATGGAACGATTTGATGCTCAAAGTGGTCGATCACGAAGGCGGCTGGGCCTTCTGCTGCCGGCTACGGCGCCCGGATGGCGCCGCGCTGGCAGACACGAAAGTCGAGGCGAAGTAATCCTAGGCGTAGGGAACTAAACCGCACTCCATGGCGCCGGCCAATCCGGCGGCCAGCGGAGGAATGCTCATTCCTCTCCATTCGTCGTCTTGACACCGGGGTCCACCTCAGTCAGGACCTAGCCCGGATTATTCACGCCTCGGGATGTTCCGGCGCAAGGTGCGCGACACTAGCCCGACGCGCAAGCGAGGGTAACTCGTTGCCGCTCCCTCGCTTGCGCTTCGGGCTAGTGTTTGACCGTGAATAATCCGGGCTAGACGCTCCGTCGAGTAGCCTCGTTCACCCAACAGAAGGAGATGACAGATGCTAAAGAGCCCGCTCTTCTTGGCCCTGGTTGTCACATCCTCCCTAGCGGTATGGATTCGTCCGGCGTCCCGACTTTCCGCGGATGAACTGTCGATCGTCTGCGCCAAAGATGCCGCGCCGCTGGAAAAGCTGGCGGGCCGGCGTGGAAGGATTACGAGGCCGACCGCGACGCGCTGATCTCTATGGACCGCCGGAGCGCTCCCACGGCCGACTTCTATCGCGATTGGGCGACGGCGAATTTCGGCCCTTCCCCGGCCGATCGCATTGCCGCGATATTCGAGCAGCTCGACGGCACTCGCATCCCCGCGCCAGGCGACGGGTGCCCGGGGCACGTCCGCATCAACAAGCAACCCTGGGCCGAGGAGCGCAAGCAATACGCCTTTGTCGACGAACTCGAGTCGCTCCGTGCCCGGGTCTCGGGCGCCGGAAACCTCGACCGCTTCGATTATTGGCTCAATACGTTCCGTTACATGCGGACCATGGCGGAGTGGGGCTGTGCGCAAGGCAAGTTCGACCGGATCATGGCCCGACTCGACACGGAAATGAACCCGCAGCGGCGGGCCGCCATCTGGCCGCCCACGGCGCCCGCACTGAATCAGACCGTGGTCGTGCACGAGCCTCTTGGACCCTAGCAGCCCGTCAGTCCAATCCTCCGGGAGGAGACGTTCCTGCCGAGCCGTCCGGGAGGATGAGGCGCAAGGCCGAGCCGCTGCCTTGCGGTCCAGCGCCGGGCAGGGTAACATCACGTCATTCCGCGGCTGTAAGTCGTCACGATCCAGTCCGCCAACAGCAGGCTGCCGGGCAACAGGCATCCCAAGGAGTCTACCGATGCAACAGCACGAGACGACCTTGCACGTTCCGGCAGGCACGGTGAGCCGCCGGCGGTTCATGGGCAGCGTGGCTGCAACGGCCGCCACGGCGTCTCTGGCAGCGTCCCAAGCGGCCACGGCAGCAAGTCCGGGCGAAAGTGCGCCCAAGCCGTTGCCGCGCAAGATCAAACTCGGTTGGATCGGCTGCGGCAATCGGGGCGCCTGGCTCGCCGGGCAGTTCCAGCAGCACGGCGGATTTGCGATCCGTGCAATCGCCGATTACTTCCAAGACGAAGTGGACCGTTGCGGCAACACGCTGGGAGTGGACAAGTCGCGGCGATTCACCGGCCTGTCGGGCTACCAGAAGGTCCTCGACAGCGGAGTGGAAGCGGTGGCCATCCTGGACGTGCCCTGTTTCTATCCCGAGCAGGCGCAGGCCGCGATTGCCGCCAAGTGCCACATCTACATGGCCAAGCCGGTGGCCGTCGATACCCGGGGCTGCCTGGCCATCGAAGCCGCGGGAAGACTCGCTACCCAAAAGAACCTCTGCTTCCTGGTCGATTACCAGATGTCCACGGCCCCGGTCAACGTGGAGATCGTCCGGCGGATCTGGGACGGCGGGCTGGGGACGCTGCTGGCGGTCACGACCATCGGAACCGGGGGCACGACGAAGTTCAATGACGATCCCCCCAAGGGAAAGACGATCGAGAGCCGCCTCCGCAAAGGGCTCTGGAACTCCGATATCTGCTTGGGCGGCGACCGGATCGTCAATTACGACATCCACACGATTGAGGCCGCCGTGTGGGCCATCCGCCGCCGCGCGCTGGCCGCGGTGGGATACCAGCAGATCCGCCGACCCAATCCGCAGAGCGACTTCCACGACCTGGGCTTCGTCACCTACGAGTGCCCCGAGGGGCTGTTGTGGAATCACCAGACGCTCTGCATTCCCGACCACGGCCCGACGCTGGTGTGCAACGTCCACGGCTCGCTGGCCAGCGCCCAGATGTGCCACTTTGGCAAGTCGTTCCTCCGCGGCGGCCCGAAGCATTACGGCGGAGGCCACACGGGCGACCAGTATATCGCCGGCGCGGCCCGCAACATCGCCACGTTTTATCGGTCGATCACCGAAGGGCGGTTCGACAACCCGACGGTCCAGCGCTCCGTGGACGCGACGCTGACCGCGATCCTCGGCCGCGAGGCCGCCGCGCGCGGCGGGCGCCTGACCATGGACGAACTGATCCGCCAGAACCAGAAGCTCCCGGTGGACCTGACTGGCCTGAAAGTCTAAGGCTCCTGTCCGGCCTGTTTCTCCCTGTGGGGAGCCAAGCCCTACCGGGCCGTGATGGCCGGCCAGGGGCCCGGGCGCTCTACCGAGGATTACGTGGCCGAGACCGCCGCCCTACCCGATTGCCCCGTGGGTCGGATAGCCGATTGCTATGCGATTGTACCGCATCGAAGTCGTTGGACCACTTCACCGGCCTCTGGCCCAAGAATCCCGGCTCTTGCCTCAACGGCCAACGCAAGCGCTCGCCGAATGTTGAGAGCCTCACCACGGCGAAGGCGCTGGGAGTACAGCACTCGGTAGTCACCGGGAACACGGAGCGTCCAGTTATGCTCGCCTACGGTCCCGGGTTGGTTGTACAGTCGTCTTTCTCCGAGAAGGTCGGCGAAGAACACGGACACGTTCTGAGCCGGCCCAAGGAACAACTCCGCGAACATGGCCTCGCAGAACAGGCGATGGTCCGTCGCAATCCGTGAGGCGAACTCGGGCCGGCGTTCGGGCTCGGGAACAAGGCGGCACGCCAACAGCAGGGAGCGATCGCGAATCCATTCCGATGATTTCCTTTCCTCCGCGACCAGCCAGAGTGGCTTCGTATCGTGGTTCCCCACCATGATCCAGTCGTTCTTGGACGTGTTCTCGGGCCGATACACGTCGTTGGGATCATGGGGGTCGGCTTTCTGCGTGATACAGAAGCGTCCCATGCCCCGCTGCCTCATCACCGCCTTCAGCGGCGTCGGCCACGTGCTAAGCACTTCACCCAGGATATCATCGGGTCTTCGGCCGGCGGACTTCGCGGATTTAAGCACCGCGTCGAGAACCACGGCATAGCGTTCGATTTGCTCGGGACGGAGGTCTTGGACGTGTTCGTCGCCAAAGCGCGGATGGCCCGGGTCGGGATTCAACCGGTCAGGCCGCACGAGCGAGAACTGCCGAAGTCCCGGGTGATCGGGAAAGTCGGGCGCTGAGTAGAGGCGGGCGCCATCGCGCACCGCCCGGAACGGGTCGGGATCGTCGGCACGGTAGACCCAAGGGCACACCAGGCCCTGCGGATGATCGATGCGCATCCCGTCGAACTCCGCCAACAGCTTCCCCGCCCGCGCCCGGACGAAGTCCAACGCCTGCCCGGGAACGATCTCGCCGCGCGGCCCGATGGAACATATCTTCCGTGGGTCCAAGACGGGGTAGCCCCAAGGTTGGCCTTCCGGATTGGTGCGGCTGGGTGGCGCCCCGAGCAGATAATCGTGCAAAAAAAGTGACCGCCACGCCCACCAATCCTGGTGCGAGCAGCCGATGTGCATGTCTCCGTAAACGAGCAATCCGAGGCTCCGAGCCTCCTCCCGCATCCGTTCGTGCTGCAAATGGAGCAGAAACTGGCCAAGGGCAAATTGTTCGATGGAGGCCTCGTTCTTCCGGAAGACTTGGGCGATGCGCCTTCTGCACGCTTTTTCTTCACCGCTTGCGGGGCAGTACAGTCTCTGGTCGAGCGGAAGCAGCCGCCCGCTTTCCCGGCCCCAAAGACGCCAGTCGTCAACTCCTGACGCCAGGGAGAGGGCCTCGTAGACGCAGTCTCGCTCAAACCAGTCCACGCGAGCCGACTTCTGGACGCCAAGGAATCGCTGAAATGCCATGGCAATGTCCGAGGCCGTGTCGCGAAGGGCGCGGAAGCGCGCATGCGCGCTTTGGAGAACCCCGTGGGAGACTTCCCAGGCCATCGTGTAGTCCACCCGATCGGGGTGAACCTCCCGCCGGCGATTCTCCCCACGAGAGAGGAGTCTGTCGAGATCGCCGGCTGAAACCACTTTCTTCAGCCGATCATCTTCGGCAAGCGTGAGAGCCGCGAGAGACAGAATACTCTTGGAGAAGATGCAACCATTATAAGGCGAGGGATCACTGCGGGCCGTCTTCCCCTCCGGTCCGAGTTGCACCGTGTTGAACCCCAGGGAGCGGGCAAACTGCAAGAATCCCAACCCGCCACGGCTGTACGGGCTTCCTCGACCGATATCTTCTTCAAGCGTCGAAGGAAAGCTCGCGTCGTGAATGGCGAGCGCGAACCTGCGAATGCCCAAGAGTCGAAGGGCGGCATCGATCCAATGGGCGTCGTGCTCTTCGTAGGAAGTCATCGGACTTGAGCTGCGGTCTTGAGGTTCTCCCGCCAAAAGGCGCGGGACATGGCCAGCCAAGGGGCCGGCAAACTCGCTCTCAGGCAGGGGGCGAACCGGGTCACGACGGTGATCCTTGCCGCTCCAGCAGGGCGATCGGGAAGGTCTTCAGGATCGTACCCACGCCGAGGTCGCATCGCTTGCGCTGGCTGCCGACCTTGACGGTCTCCCCCGTAAGCACGTTGTGGAAAGTCGCCCCCGGCTCGAGCGAGGGAAGCACGATCTTCGTATCCTTCCAGACCCCGCTTCCCAGGGGCCAGCCCATTGGGCCCCCCATGACGCCGAATGCCAGTCGAGGCGCAACGACAAGGATCGTGTGGTTTGCTTCAGACCGCGAGAAGGCGCACACGTGTTCCCCGAGTTCCCCGCTGCACTCCAGCGGAACGTAGTCGCCGCGGTCGAAGACGGCGGGGTGCTGTGCCCGAAACGCGAGCACGCGGTGGATCAAATGCAGTTTGACATGGCCGTCGTCGCTGGCGGCCAACAGGTCTTTGGCGACTTGAGGCAACCTCTGGGCTTTGGATAAGCGGCTTTTCAGTTCGGCCAGCGCCGTGCGACGGCGGTCGTAGTCCACGGGCCGGCGGTTGTCGGGGTCCACGAGATCGAGACTCCACAGTTCGGTCCCTTGGTAAAAGTCGGGCACGCCGGGACAGGTGAGCTTGAGCAACGTTTGGGAAAGCGAGTTCATCCGCCCGAAGAACACAACAGGTTGGACGAATTCCGCGAGATCGGCAAGGAACGGGTCCTTGGGGTCGTCCGGGAGGAGCCGGGACACGAAATCACGCACCGCCGTATCGTACGCTTGATTGGGATTGACCCAACTGCTGTGCACCTTGGCCTCGCGCGTGGCCTTCTCCATGTAACCGACCACGCGATCGCGGAACGGACGAATCGCATCTTCTTCCATGGGACCGTCAGGCCAGGCCCCGATCAGGGTTTGGTAGAGCAGATACTCCTCGTTTCGATCAGGCGCCGGGGCCCCTTCCACGAGCGTCTTCTTGCCGGCGTTCAGCGCCGCCCAGCGTTGGACGGCGGCCTCCCACTGCTCCGGCATTTCGGAGAGGACGTTCAGGCGCGCGCGCACGTCCTCGCTCCGTTTCGTGTCGTGCGTCGAACTTGCCAGCATGGCGTGAGGCCAAAGTTCGGCTCGCGCTTGATTGGCCTTGTGGAAGTCGGGCACGGAGACGCCGAACCGGCTGGCGTCCCCGCCGACTTCGCACAGCGACGCGAGGCGGTTGTAGACGTAGAACGCCGTGTCTTCCACGCCCTTCGCCATGATCGGGCCGGTCAACTGCTGGAACTTCATCGCCCAAGCGATCACCTCGGGGCGATCCTCCTCCCGGAACTGGGCCAGGTTGTCCAAGAGCACCGTGTCGCGCACGAAATCGAAAACCGAGGCGGACGTGCGCGGGTTCAGCCTCTTGGCACGGGCCACGGCGTCCTCGACGTACCGGCGGTCCCGGGCGCTGACGCTGTCCGGCCCGGCGACGTACGACCGGTAAACCCTCAGGCAGGCGATGACCTCGCGGATCACGAACGCGAGGCTATTGAGCGTAAAGTCCCGGTACTGGCGGTTGCGCTCCGAGATGCGGTCCAGTTGATGGCTCAGCGCGTTGATCTCGCCCGCCATGGAGACGAGCATGATCATCTTTTTCGACGTCTGCACCAGTTCCTCCAGCTCCCGCCCGTCGCCAAGGAAGCCGAAGTAGATTCCGTCGAATGCGCTCGCCGAGGCGGGGGCCACGAAGAGACCGTTCGTCAAGGCCAGGAAGTCGTAGCCGGTGGTCCCGTCCACGGCCCAGTCCATGGGGAGTGGCTCGTCCTCGCAAAGGATCTTCTCGGCCACGACATACAAAGGCCAGCATCCGCGCTGGCCGGGACTCCCGGCAATCCGTTCGGCAAAACACGCGGCCACGCGCTGCTCCAGGTCCTCGGGAACGCGCTCGCGAGGCAGTCGGGCCTGGACCCAGGCCAACACGTATTCCTCCTGCAAACGCCGGAAATACTCCGCCGGGTTCCACAGGCCGTCGGGGTGATCGATGCGCAGCCCGCAAGCGCTCCCTTCCGCCAGAAGACGGAGCACAAGTTGGTGCGTTGCCTTGAAGACGGTAGGATTCTCCGTGCAGATGGCCGCCAACTCGTTGATGTCGAAGAACCGCCGGTAGTTGACTTCCTCAGCAGCCACGCGCCAGAAGGCCAGCCGATACGCCTGCCGGTTCAACAAGTCTTCGAGCAGGTCGAAGCTCCGCGGATCGCCGACGGAGCCGTTGAACGCCTTGACCGTTTCCCGAAGTGTTTCCTGGACGGCAGCGTCGCCGTCGCACAGCGCTGCGAGCCGGCGCTTGATGACCTCCTTTTCCCGCTGGCGCTCCTCGATCTTCTCCGCGGCCACTTCCGTTCTCAACGGCAGATGGCTGAGGCTCGTTACGACGCTCTGCAATTCCTGGACGTGTGGGTGCTCCGACTCGAGAACGGCGACAAGCCGGTGGAGGTGATGCTCAAGAATGGGGATGTAGGTGCGAGGCGCGACCGGCAGCTTCAGGTCGAAGTAGACCAAGAAGAACGCGCCGTTCTCGTAGGCCAGGCGAATCTGCCCGGCCTCAAGGACCTTCCCGTATTGGTCGCCGAGAACGGGCAGCAGAACCTTCTGGCTCAGGACCGGGTTGACCGGCTCCCAGTCGATGTCGAAGCAGGGAGCATAGACGGAGCTGGCGCCGTTTTCCAGGACGTCCATCCACCACGCGTTCCCGACGTCGCCGATTCCCATGTGGTTGGGAACGACGTCGAGGATCAGGCCCATCCCGTGCCCGGCCAATTCGTCGGTGAACCGGCGGAAGTCGTCCTCGGCGCCCAGGTCCGGGTTGAGCCGGCTGTGGTCGCAGACGTCGTAACCGTGCTCGCTGCCCTGCCGTGCCTGGAAGATGGGCGACGCATAACAGTGGCTGATGCCCAACTCGTGGAGATAGGGCACTAGCGCCGAGGCGTCGCGAAACGTGAAATGTCGGTTGAACTGCAAACGATAGGTTGCGCGGGGAACGCACCGCTCGGCGAAACACTCCCGGACGAGGGCCACTACGGAGGGGGTGCTCTTCGCCTCATCGAGTTTTTTTTTGAGGTCCTCGACGCATATCTTCAGCTTGTCGCCCAGCGCGACAAACACGTCGAGCCACTCCCCGGCTTCCGCGTCGCCGGCCTGAAACTGCTGCAACGCCTGCGGCCACTGCGTCTTCATCAACTCGAAGTAGACGTTTTGCGGGTGCCACATGTCCACGGCACACGGCAACGAACACGCCAAACCCGCCAGGTCGTCGAACTCCTTGAGCCCGGCAAGCCGGTCGGGCGCCGCACGAAGGAAGTCGGCCGCTGCCGCCGTTCGCCTGCTGAGCTTGTGCGCCACTCCCGCCATATCCAGACGGACCCGCTGCAACACGGCTTCCTGGAGGAGCAAGCGGAGGTCTTCCACGGCGGGCTCCTCCTCTTCCAGGTCCCAGCGGACATCGGTGTTCAGCAGAAAGTCCATCGCCGCCTGGAATGCCTTGGGCTGGGGAATCCCCAACTCGCCGAGGAATCGCATCGTGGGGAGGTGCTCGTCATAGATCCGGCGATAGGCGGCGCCCGCCTCGTTCAGGTGGCCGTGCAGGATCCGCTTGAGCACTTCTCGCTGCTCATCGCGGAACAGGGATCGCAAGGAGTACGTCGACTCGCCGAACCCCCGGTCGAGTACGCGGACCAGCTCCGCGAAGTCCGCCTTCTCGAAGGTCTGGGACAGATCCTTCATGAGTTCGCCGTAGGGCTCGTCCCCCGGGAAGGCCCGCACGCCGCCGTTCACGTTGTGGCCGCCGAAATGGACCGCCGCGAAAGTCATGTCGGCGGATTCACCGGTGATTTCCGAACGGAACAGCGCGTGTCCGGCCACGAGCCGCACCTTGCCCGCTTGCTGCACCTGGAAGTCCCGCCGCTGGGCCGTGTAGCAGAACACCCGTGCGTGCTCCGGAAACGTCTCAAACAGGGCGCTGACCGCATAATGGGCCGTCACGCGGTTCCAGTCGACGGCCATGGGCTTGACCCACTTCTCGTAGATGGCGCGGCCGTCGCCGTGCTCCGGAAGATTGCTCTTCGCCAAGGCCAGTCGTTCGAGGGAGCCGGCCTCCAAGCCGCCGTCGAACAGCTCGTCGGCGAGTTGGATGGCCCGCCCGCCGTATTGAAGAACCTGCACCGTCTCGATGCCTGAAAGCTCGTCGAAGAACCAGCCGCAACTGGTGTACATGAGCATGGCGTGGCGCTGCAATTCAAGGAGCTTCAGCACGAGAGTCTTCTCGTTCTCCGCCAACTCGCGGCTGGCATGCCGGGCCAGGAAGCGTTCGATGCTCTCGGGAGAACGATCCAGGATGACGTCAATGTACTGGTCCCTCGCAACCCACGGATCGCGGAGCAGCCCACCCGCCGCCTCTTCATACTTGGGCGTCACCTCGTCCCGCAGCCAATCGAGGCTCTCGCGGAGGGGGCCGCGCCACGCCTGGTGCCAGCCCGGCCGGCCCGAGTTGCAGCCGCAGTCGCCACGCCACCGCTCGACGCCGTGCGAGCAGCTCCACGCGGTGTTCTCCCCGATTTCAACCTCCTGCTCCGGAGGATGGTTCTCGAGGAATTGTCCGTAATTCGTCAGTCGGGCGACTGGTTGATCCTCGATGACTTGAAGGGCATAGGCCAATGCCATGTCGCCGTGCGAGTGGTGGTGGCCGTAGCTCTCTCCGTCGGTGGCGATGTGGACCAACTGCGGCCAATCCCGGGCATCGGAGAATGCGCCGGCCAGCCGGCTAACTAAGTTCTCCCCCTGCGCGAGCAGCTTTTCAAAAGCCAGGGCCCGAGAGATCGGGCCGTCGTAGAAAAAGGCGTTGATGCTGCGGCCCGAGGGCAGGTTCTGGAGATACGGTCTTGTCGGGTCGATGCGCCCCCCCCTGGCGTCCTGCCATTCCTCATCGCCGAGGGGACGCCATCGCGACGCCTGATAGGGCGAGAGGATCGTGAACCGAACGCCCAACTCCGCGAGGAGGTCCAAGCTTTCCAGGTCCACGGCGGTTTCCGGCAGCCACATTCCCTCGGGCGTCCGCTGGAAGCGTCGTTCAAAATCGCGGATGCCCCAAAGCACTTGCGTGTACTTGTCGCGCCGGTTGGCCAGCGGAAGGATCATGTGGTTGTAGGCCTGGGCCAGGGCCGAACCGTGTCCGCCGAAGTTCTTGCGGCTCTCGGCGTCAGCTTCCAGGATGCACTGATAGACTCCCGGATTATTGATCTCAAGCCAGGACAAGAGCGTCGGCCCAAAGTCGAAGCTCATCTTGGCGTAGTTGTTGACGAGCTTCACGATCCGTCCGTCGCCGTCCATGATGCGGGCGACGGCATTGGGCGCGTAGCACTCGGCCGTGATCCGCTCGTTCCAGTCGTGGTAGGGATAGGCGGAGTCTTGCAGCTCGACCGCTTCCAGCCACGGATTCTCCCGCGGGGGCTGGTAGAAATGGCCGTGGATACAAATGTACCTTTCCATTCAGCCCTCCTCCCGTGCCGGAACGAGCGTCTGTTTCGCGGAAAGTGTAAGAATGGCCATCCCCTCCGAGATCACCTGCCGATCGACCCGGCTGCCGGGGCCCTGCCACTTTTCGTGCGCCGAATCGAGAACCACGCGCCACGTTCCCGCCGGGATCTCGCCGCACCTTTGGATGCCGTCTCCGAGATTATAACTCGCGGCGATAGGGTTGTCACCGTTTCAGAAATAGGATGGCAAGCGGAGGCAAGGTCAGATTGAGCGACCACATGTACCCGTGGCAGGGGATCGGGACGGACTCGCAGCCGCCGATGTTCCCACAGCCGCTGCCCCCGTAAAACGGCGCGTCGCTATTGAGCAGTTCCTCCCAGAAGCCGCTTTGCAGCGCGCCCACCCGATAGTTGGTCCGCGGCACCGGCGTGAAGTTGCAGACGACCAGCACCTCCTTGCCCGGCTGCTGCCCGCGGCGAAGGAAGCACAGCACGCTCCGCTCGGCATCGCTGCCGTCGACCCACTGAAAGCCTTCGGGGCTGCAATCGCGGGCGTAGAGCGCCGGCTCCGTCACGTAAAGACGATTCAGGTCCTCGACCCACTTCTGCACTCCGCCGTGGGCGGGCAAGGCGAGCGATTCCCAATCCAGCAGATCGTCGTGGTTCCATTCACGTCGCTGGCCGAATTCGCCCCCCATGAACACCAGCTTCTTCCCCGGTTGTGCGTACATGTAGCCGAGGAGAAGCCGCAGGTTGGCGAACTTCTGCCAGTCGTCGCCCGGCATTTGCTCCAACAAGGACCGCTTGCCGTGGACGACCTCGTCGTGGGACAACGGCAGGATGAAGTTCTCCGAGGAGGCGTACACGGAGCGGAAGGTGATCTGGTTATGGTGATATTTGCGATGGATCGGATCGGAGCGAAGGTAGCTCAGCGTGTCGTGCATCCAGCCCATGTCCCATTTGTAGCCAAAACCCAACCCCCCGTCGTAAACCGGCCGCGAGACCTTGGGCCAGGCGGTCGATTCCTCGGCCACCGTCACCACGTCGGGGTACTGCCGGTAGACGATCTCGTTCAGCTTGCGCAGAAACGCGATCGCTTCCAGGTTCTCCCGCCCGCCTTGGGGATTCGGGATCCATTCTCCTTCCTTGCGCGAGTAGTCCAGGTAAAGCATCGACGCCACGGCATCCACACGCAGGCCGTCGGCGTGGTACTTGTCCAGCCAGAAGGTCGCGTTGCTCAGCAGGAAGCTCCGCACCTCGCTGCGAGCGTAGTTGAAGATGAAGCTGTTCCAGTCGGGATGGACCCCCTGGCGCGGATCTTCGTGCTCGTAGAGATGGGTGCCGTCGAAGAATCCCAGCCCGTGGGCGTCGGTCACGAAGTGCGACGGCACCCAGTCCAGTATCACGCCGATTCCGTGCTGGTGCAGGTAGTCGATGAGGTACATCAGGTCCTGAGGCGTGCCGTAGCGGCGTGTCGGCGCGTAGTAGGCGCTGGTCTGGTAGCCCCACGAGCCGTAGAACGGGTGCTCCATGATCGGCAGGAACTCGACGTGCGTGAAACCCAACCGCCCCACGTGTTCCACCAAGCGCGAAGCCAAGCCACGATAGGAACAAATGTCTTCTCTTCCTTCGGGAGCCAACATCCACGATCCGAGGTGGACTTCGTAGATCGAGAGGGGCGCCGCGAGCGAATTCCGCCGATAGCGGCCCTCCATCCACTCGCGGTCGTTCCACGAGTAATCCAGACCGCAAACGACCGACGCGGTCGCCGGCGGAACCTCGGCGGTGAAGGCCAGCGGATCGGCCTTGTCCATCGCATAATCGTTGTGTTGGGAGACGATCCAGTACTTGTAGCGGGCGCCCTGCTCCACCCCGGGAACAAATCCCTCCCCAATCCCCGAGACCCCGCGGGACGTGAGCCGGTGCGCGGCGCGGTTCCAGCCGTTGAAGTCGCCGACGACGGAGACCTCGCTCGCATTGGGCGCCCACACGGCAAAGTACGCGCCCCAGACGCCCCCGGCCTCAACGCGGTGCGCGCCCAGTTTTTCGTACAGGCGCAAGTGCGTTCCTTCATTGAACAGGTACAGGTCGTCGTCGCCAAGCAAGCTGTCGTACGCGTTCGCCATGTCTTCAGTCCCGCGATTCCAGGATCCGGAGGATTCCCTGAAGGGGCACGCGGATCCAGCTCGGCCGGTTGTTCAGTTCGTATCCCAGCTCGTACACCGCCTTTTCCAGAAGGAACGCGTCCAAGAGGGTTTGCACCTCCTCGCGCGACTGAGGAAGAAACGTTGCGGCCCCCGCGGTCTGCAAGTACGTCTCGAGGAACCGGACGCTCGCCCAAAGGGCCCAGAACCCTCCCCATCGGTGCAGCGCGGGCATCTGTTCCTTCTGGACCATTCCGCTCAATTGGTTGAGCAATACGGACTGGCTGGCGTAGTCAAACGAACGGATCATCCCGGCGACGTCCCGGAGCGGACACCGCTTGAGCCGCCGTTCGGTGATTCTTCGCGCCGGTTCTCCCTCGAAGTCGATGATCACGAAGTCCTTGCCCGTGAAGAGCACCTGCCCGAGATGGTAGTCTCCGTGGCAGCGTATTCGCGCGCCGGTGATCTTGCCGCCCACGATCGAGCGGAAACGGTCCATGATCTCTTGTTCCACGACCAGCAGCTCCTTGACGTCGTCGCGAACGTCCTCGGCGAGTTCCTTGTGCTTGCTTCGCAAGAGACGAAAGGTCCGCCGCGCCAGCCCGCGCATCGCCTGGTACAGCGATCGCTGATACAACTCGGAAAAGGGTTCCGGGGCGAACTCGGGGGCGTCCGTCGCGGAGGCGAGCGCAAGGTGAAGCTCCGCGGTGCGCTGCCCCAAGAGCGACGCGGCCTCGAGATAGGCGTTGCACACTTCCTTGGCAAGCGCCGGCGTCTCCTGGTCCACGAGCTGGGCGAGACCTTTGCGCGGCAAGTCCAGCACCTCGGAAGGCGCTTCGCCGGGCCTCGTCAGCACGCGCTCGAAGAAGCGATGGACCGCGTCCAGGGTGTAGCTCCACGCGTCGGTCTCGTTGCGAACGAATCCTTGGAGCACCGCCACCGTGGACGACGCGCCGTTCTGATCGCAGTAATCCACGGAGCCTGCGACCGGCGCGACGTGAGGGAATTGTGCCGCGTCGGTGAGGAAGGAGCCCAGTTCCAGGTCCGGGTTGACGCCCTCCTCAAGCCGCCGAAAGAGCTTCAACAGGAGTCGATCGCCGTAGATCACGGAGCTGTTGCTCTGCTCGGCTTTGAGCGTGCGCACGGGCAGAGGCTCCTCGGCGGGGCCGCGCAGCGTCCGGAACGCCCGCGCCGGGTGGCCGCGGAGCTTGCCGCATGATCCTGAGAACCGGCGCCGCGAGCCGATGACGTCCAGCAAGACGCGGCTGAACGCTTCCTCCCCGAAGGCATCGTAGAGCACGCCTTCTTCGACCTTGTCCTCAAGCGCGATTTGCACCTGGGCGACCAGGGCCAAAGACCGCTCGTTGATCATTTGCGCGGCGCGGTCGCCCGCTGCGAAGGCCAGCGGCAAGACGTACGTTTCCGGTTCGTCCTCAAGGTAGTCCACCCTCAGCAGGACCAGGGCCGGCTCGTGCCCGCCCTCAGGCACATCCAGCGGAATCACGTCCGTGACCGTCGTGGCGCGAATCGCTCTTGCCTTGCCGCCGAACCACCGGCGCGTCGCCAAGAAACGCGGCAGGCACTTCTCCAGGGCCTTCTTCGACTGGTTTCCGAGGACGCCCTGCCAACGGCGCGCGGTCCGTAGCGAGGGCAACACTTCTCCGTCGTGTGCGGTCGCCGGCGCGCTGCCCGCCACGATAATGGCCGGCTCCGACGGCTTCTGGATGCCGAACCAGTAGAAGCTGTGGGGCCCCAAGGTCAGCAGATACGGCAACTCGCCGATCCGCGGAAACGCGGTCTGGCCGAAAAGCTCGACCGGCGTGCTCCCGCGGAACTCCGCCAGGTCGAGTTCCACGAATTGCGAGAACCGCGAGAGGTTGGCCACCACCAGAATCGACTCCCCCTGGTAGCTCCGCAAGTAGGCCAGGACCTTGGGGTTCTCAGGCAAGAGGAAACGCAGCGTCCCCCTGGCAAACACCTGGCTCTGCTGACGCATGGCGATCAGACGCTTCATCCACCAGAGCAGCGAATACGGATTCCGACGCGAGGTCTCCACGTTGATGGCTTCGTAGTGGTACTCGTGGTCGATGATCAGCGGAAGGTAGAGTTGTTGCGGGTTGCACGAAGAGAACCCTGCGTTGCGATCCGGGCTCCACTGCATCGGAGTCCGCACGCCGTTCCGGTCGCCGAGGAAGATGTTGTCTCCCATCCCGATCTCGTCGCCGTAGTAGAGCACGGGGGTCCCGGGCAAGGACATCAACAGCGAGTTCAGCAGCTCGATCTTCCGGCGGTGGTTGCCCAGCAGAGGCGCAAGCCGGCGGCGAATCCCGAGATTGATGCGGGCCTGCGGGTTGTGCGCGTAGACGCGGTACATGTAGTCGCGCTCTTCGTCGGTAACCATCTCCAGCGTCAGCTCATCATGGTTTCGCAGGAAGATGGCCCACTGGCACGTCTCCGGGATCTCCGGCGTCTGTTGCATGATATCGATGATCGGAAATCGGTCTTCCATCTGCACCGCCATGAACATTCGCGGCATCACGGGGAAGTGGAAGGCCGCGTGGCATTCGTCCCCCCGGCCGAAATAGGCTGCCGCGTCCTCGGGCCACTGGTTCGCCTCGGCCAGCAGCATGCGCCCAGGATAGTGCGCATCCACGTAGGCCCGGGTCTCGCGCAGAAAAGCGTGCGTCTCGGGCAGGTTCTCACAGTTGGTCCCTTCGCGTTCGAAAAGATAGGGAACGGCGTCCAAACGGAGCCCGTCCACCCCCATCGCCAGCCAGTGATCCAGGACCTGGAATATCGCCTTCCGCACTTGCGGGTTGTCGTAGTTCAGGTCCGGCTGATGGCTGTAGAACCGGTGCCAGAAGTACGCCTGGGCCATCGGATCCCAGGTCCAGTTGGAGGTCTCGAAATCCTTGAAGATGACGCGGGCGTCCTTGTACTTGTCGGGCGTGTCGCTCCACACGTAGTAGTCGCGATGCCGGCTGCCGGGCTCGGCCCGCCGCGCCCGCTGGAACCAGGGATGCTGGTCGGATGTGTGGTTGACCACTAGTTCCGTGATCACCTTCAACCCTCGCCCGTGCGCGGCGCGGAGAAACGCCTTGAAATCCTGAAGCGTGCCGTAGCTTGGATGAACGCCCGTGTAATCCGCGATGTCGTAGCCGTCGTCGCGCAGAGGCGACGGATAAAACGGCAACAACCAGATCGCGGTCGCCCCGAGATCCTGCACGTAATCCAGCTTCTGCGCGAGGCCGCGGAAGTCGCCTACGCCGTCGCCGCTCGAATCGCAGAACGAGCGCACGTGGAGCTGGTAGATGATCGCATCCTTGTACCACTGTTGATCCGATTCCGCCATGTCCGTCACTCCTTGTCGGCACTCCCCTTCCCGGCATCGTCGCGGCGACAACTCGCTACAAGAAGTACTCGAACTGCGATTCCGAGCGTACGCGTTTCCGCATGCGGAAAACGTGGGCAGGACACACCCGCGGGTCCAGTTCCACAAAATTGCGCGGACCACTCCACAAGAAACGCCCTTCGCCGAGCAGGTCGTGCGCTTGATAGGGGTGCTCCGCGTCGATTTCAAGCTCGGATAGGGGCAAGTCCAACCATCCCGATTGCGTGTGATGCGGATCCAGGTTGACCACGACGATAATCAGGTTGGCAGGGTCGTCGGTCCGCTTGCTATAGCAGATCAACTGCTCGTTCTCCACACGATGAAAACACAGGCTCCGGTCGTTCTGGAGCGCCGGGTTCTCGCGTCGAATCCGGTTGATCCGACCGACGAACCCCCGCAGGCTCTCGGGGGCGTCGAGCTGCCAATAACGAATCTGGTACTTCTCGGAGTCGAGATACTCCTCGCTTCCCGGCTCGCGAGGCTGAGCGAGGCAGTGCTCGAACGCCGGACCGTAGATTCCGCAGTTTGCCCCCAGCGTGGCCGCCAGGACGTATCGAGCCATGAACGCGGCCCGGCCGCCGAACTGGAGACACTCGCTCAGGATGTCGGGGGTGTTCGGCCAGAGGTTGGCTCGAAAGAACTCGCCCGCCGGGGGCCGGGTCAGTTCACCGAAATAGGTCGTCAATTCCGCCTTGGTGTTCCGCCAAGTGAAGTAGGTATACGACTGGCTGAATCCGAGCTTGGCCAGACGGTGCATCACCGCGGGACGCGTGAACGCCTCGGCAAGGAATATCGTCTCCGGGTAGGCGGTCTTGACCTCCCCGATGACCCATTCCCAAAAATGGAACGATTTGGTGTGAGGATTATCCACGCGAAAAACGCGCACCCCCTCGTTTGCCCAAAAAAGGAGCACGTCTTTGAGTTCCTGCCACAGGCCCTGCCAGGCATCCGACTCGAAGTCAAACGGGTAGATGTCTTGATACTTCTTCGGGGGGTTCTCCGCGTACTGGATCGAGCCGTCAGGACGACCTCGGAACCACTCGGGATGTTCCCGGACATAGGGATGATCGGGCGAGCATTGGAACGCAATGTCCAGGGCAATGTCAATTCCGTACTCCGCCGTCTTGGCAACCAGACTCCGAAAATCCTCGATCGTGCCCAGCTCCGGGTGGATCGCTTTGTGACCACCCTCCTCCGACCCGATGGCCCAAGGCGAGCCCACGTCGTCCGGGAGCGCGGGGCTCACGTTGTTCTTTCCCTTGCGGTACTGCCTCCCAATGGGATGAATCGGCGGCAGATACAGGACGTCGAACCCCATCTCCGCCACATAGGGTAGCCGGGCCTCGCAGTCTTTTAGGGTTCCGTGCCGGCCGGGCTCTGCGGCGCTGGAACGCGGGAACATCTCGTACCAAGTGCTAAATGCGGCTCTGTGTCGCTCCACGGCCAAAGGTAGCGCGGGATCGAACCTGGCGGCGAATCGACGGTCGGCATGCTTGAGCATCAACTGCGCAAGTTCTTCGGAGACGGCGAGCTTCATCCGGTCGTCGTGATTCGACGTATCGGCCAGCGCCGTCGCCCAAGGCTCCAACAACGGTTCGGCATCCGGGGGGACTGCGGCAAGTGCTGCGCCAACAAGCTCAGCGCCGATCCTCAGGTCCGTGGCCACATCCTGACCGGCCTCGACGCGTTTCCGAAGATCCCGCTGCCACGTCGCGAAGTGGTCAATCCAAGCTTCGACCGTATACTCGTATCGTCCCACGGCGGCGACTTGAAAGGTCCCTCGCCACCAATCATTGCCCGTCGGACGCATAGGAGCCTCTTGCCAGCACTCGCTCCCCGCGGGCCGGAACTTCACGACCGCCCTGAGCACGTCGTGACCATCAGCAAACACCCTGGCTCGCACCCCCACGCTTTCGCCGATGACCCGTTTGACTGGAAAGCGGCCGCCATCCACCTGGGGACACACGGATTCAATCGTCACCCGCTGGCGACCACAGTCGCCGTGGGTTTCCTCGGGCAAAGGGATCTTGCTACCCATGGTTTCAGTAATCCGCTTTCCCCGAGTCGCGATTTGACGGCGAGCCATCATCCTGCCTCCGCTTCCTGGCGTGCGCTGCCGGATATCCAAACGAAACGCTCCGCGGCACGGCTTCTCGACCGCGATGATCCTAGCGGGACCCGGGTTCCTTGTCGCCCGCATATCGCGGCAGTGCCATAATCGGTGTTGGGGCGAGTTCGTGGGCCTCCATCAATTCAACAACTTCCTCCATCGCGCTGGCCAATCGCACCTGGTCCTTTCGGTTCATTTGGCGCAGCTTGACTACCAGAGTGGCCTGCAACGGCGACGGCGCCTGCCGGACGAATAGACGTCCCTGCTCGGTCATCCTCAGGGACACCGACCGCCGGTCCCTACGGTCCCGCCGGCGTTCCACGAATCCCCTTCTTTCGAGCCGATCGAGAATGCCCACCAGGCTGCTTGCGTTGACATGCACTCTGTCTGCAAGCTCTCGGGAGCTCAATGGACCTTCTTCCGCCAGGGTGTGCAGGCACACCAGTTGCGGTCCCGTGACGCTGCATTCCTGGAGGAGCCGCCGCGAGTGCAGATCCACCGCATGCATGATACGTCGCAATGCACTCAACACTCGCCTTTCGGGGCTGTGACCATGACTCTCGCCCCCCTCATCTTGAGGCCCCGTAAACGATGGTTCGGAACCCCCATCTGGCCCTCGGTTCGCCATCTGATCCAATCCGCCATTTCGAACGTGGTCCATGGCCCGTTCTCACTCACGGTTGCGAAGGTGCGCGGGTGCCGACGGAGGGCTACTCCCAAGCATCCGCCTTGCCGGTAAATCATACATTCGACATCAACTGATTGCAACTAAACTTATTTGATGTGCAAGCCAATTTTCCTGCTCGGCTGCGTTCTCCCAGGCACCGGCATATGGGTCGCAACGATCATGGGGACTACGTGTTCCGGGATTCCTGTACAATACGCGGATTCTCCGCCCAAGGTAATGGTTCGAATCAACCCGTACCTCGGAGGTGCCTCGATGAAGACCTCGAATCCCTGCGACGGTTGCGTCCCATCACACGGCCAGACCGCACCGCATCGCGGCTGTCCCTGCTGTCCAGGAAGAATGGGACGACGGCATTTTTTGGCGGCCGCCGGCGCATCGGCCGCGGCGTTCCAGTTGGGCGTGCTGGATTTCGCCGCCTCGGTGATGGCCGGCCCAACGCCGACGCCCTCCAAACCGCTGATCCGCGCCGCGCTGGTTCGGCCCAAGGATCAGAAGGGCTACTGGATGACTTTTACCGGCCCGGGCTACGACGCCCCGGCGCGCATGGCGGAGTTCACCCGGATCATGTCCGATGCGGCCAGGCAACTGGACGTCCGGTTGGAGATCCACGCCGAACCGGTGTGCGACCAGGCTGCGGCAGACCAGTTCCTCGCGCAGTGCGAGAAGTCGCCGCCGGACGGCATCTTGCTGGTGCTCATGTGCGGCTCGTACTGGCCGGGGTGGGAAATCATGAACCACCTTGTGGAGAATCGCGGACAAGTGCCGACGCTGATGTTTGCTCCGGTGGGAACGACGTTCACCGGCCAGCACGCGAAAACCCGCAAGGCGCCGCTGACGTTCCAGGCCGCCACGCAGGATGCCAATTGGCTGGCCGACGGCGTGCGCATGCTGGCCACGATCGGCAAGATGAAACGTGCGCGGGTGTGCGTCTTGGGGGGCACAAAGTCGGAGGAAGCGCAGGTGCCGGGTCTTGGGGTGACGCTGCGCCGGCTCCCCTTGGATCGCTGGATGGACGAGTTTCGCAAGGCCCCCACCACCGACGAGGTCCGTGCGATTGCCGACTTCTACGCGAAGGCGGCGAAGAAGATCCTCGAGCCGAAGCCCGAGGACATCCTCAACGCGGTGAAGTTCTACGTGGTCGCGCGCAAGATCATGGCCGCCGAGAACTGCCAGGGCATTTCCGTGGACTGCATGCCTCTGATTGGCCGCCCCGGCGTGCCTTGCGGCCCGTGCCTGGCCTGGTCGAAGCTCAACGACGACCTCCTGGTGGGCGCTTGCGAGGCCGACGTGGATGCCATCTGCTCTCTGCTGCTCGCCCACTCCTTGCTGCGGCGGCCGGGTTTCATGCAGGACCCCGTGCCCAACACGATCAACAACACCCTGATTGGCGCCCACTGTTCGTGTCCCACGAAGCTGGCCGGCCCCGACAAGCCGCCCGCGCCGCTGGTGCTGCGGAGCGACAACGGAACCAACTACGGCTGTGCGACCCAAGTGCTCTGGCCCGTGGGCGAGCGGGCGACCGTCATGAAGTTCATCGGGCCGAAGCAGATCATCCTGGGCACGGGGAAGGTCGTCAGCAACATCGATACGACCGTGTCCGGCGGCTGTCGCACTTCGGTCGAACTGGAATTGGACCAAGGCGGCGACCCGCGCGACTACAAGGGCTTCCACCAGTTGTTCCTCCTGGGCAAGTGGGATCGGATGATGAAGGCTTATGGCCAGTTGGCCGGAATCGACGTAGTGCCGATCTGAGGTCGGCCGGCTCGGCCTGACCTTCGGGACCGAGCAAGCGGCTGGGGAGACGACGAGCAAGTCTTGCCAAGCGGCGTAGTTGCCACCGATCCGCGGCCAGGCTCCGCTGTGGAAGGGCTTGTCAACTGCTGCCCGGCGGCCCTATCCTGGTGAAGTTGCGGATGTGGAATGAGCAGCCTGACCGGAGATCTGTGCGATGATGACGAAGAACCTGGTTGCGTTCTGCGGTTGTTGGATGCTCCTTGCGGCGACATTGTCTTGGTCGGCCGAGTTCTACATGGCCCCGGACGGCAGCGACTCCAACCCGGGGACCAAGGATCGGCCGGTGGCCACGCTCGTTCGCGCCCGGGACCTGGTCCGGCAACTCAAGCCCCGGGCTAAGGAGCCGATCCAAGTGGTCCTTCGCGCGGGGACCTACGCCATCGACGAGCCGCTGGTGCTCGGCCCCGACGATTCGGGCACGCCTCACGCGCCGATCATCTATGCTTCGCTGCCGGGCGAAAGAGCGGTGCTCAACGGCGGAAAGATCATCACGGGCTGGAAGCGGGGGCCGGGCTCGCTCTGGACGGTTGAGATTCCCGAAGTCAAGCAGGGCAAGTGGTATTTCCGCCAACTGCACGTGGACGGGCAGCGCCGGCCGCGGGCCCGATTGCCGCAACAGGGATACCACAAGGTGGCCGGCCCGGCCGAGCCCGGCAAGCGTGCCTTCAAGTTCGGCCCGGGCCAGATCGATCCGGGATGGCGCAACCTCGACGATGTGGAAATCGTCGTCTTGCAGTATTGGAGCGATGCCCGAATGCGGATCGAATCGATCGATCGCGCCGCATCCGTCGTCCGTTTCACCGGCGACGCCTTCCGGCCCACGAGTTGGTCCAGGGGTTGGTACGCTGAGAACGTGGCCGAAGGGCTCACCCAGGCCGGTCAGTGGTATCTGGATCGGGCGACCGGCGTCCTGTCCTATTGGCCGCTTCCGGGTGAGCAGATGGATAAGGTGCGGGTCGTTGCCCCGGTCGCCAAGCAGTGGCTGCGACTCGACGGCGACTTCCGCGCCGGAAAGTTCGTCGAACACGTGGCCTTCCGAGGGCTGGCGTTTGAATGCTCGGCCTGGACGCTGGGCAAGAGGCTC
>Ga0172371_10001248_pt1 | contig 40204 bp, 36 predicted proteins | sample Lak12m_FD_114543 | JGI IMG/M metagenome (GOLD analysis project Ga0172371, IMG submission 114543) | Freshwater microbial communities from Kabuno Bay, South-Kivu, Congo - kab_022012_12m | ecosystem: Environmental > Aquatic > Freshwater > Lake | place: Democratic Republic of the Congo: South-Kivu... | reverse complement strand
CCCAGAGGCGTTTTCTTCGTTTATAATTGATTCTGCATCTCACCAGCCGGTGTAGCTCAGTTGGCTAGAGCAGCTGATTTGTAATCAGCAGGCCACGGGTTCGAATCCTGTCACCGGCTCCAGCTCCCGACTTACCCTCAACCTTTGTCCCCACCCTCGCTGCCCCTTTTTTTCAAAACCCCTTCACCGAAGAGCAGGTCTCATCAGAAAATTATGTCGCAATTATTCGGGAATTCCCTGATTGTTACCTGCTATTTTCGCTGCTAATCTTGCAAACAATAACAATATAAATTGTTAACAAAGTTAAGTAGTTTTATTAATTAAGGGGGCAGCATGACTTACGAAGTAGGTAGCTGCAAGCGCGCGAGGCGTGTCATCTATATTTTTATTTCCGCGCTGATATATTTATTGGCTCTGGGGGCACCAGAGGCTTTTGCCACGACGGTGGCTACTAATGAGGCCGGCGAGCTTCTTCCCGTGATAGAAGGGGAAAAGGAAGGAAGTTCGTCGGTGTGGGAGGCCAGTAATACAGCCACCGTATTTCCGATAACACCTGACGTGGTGGCGGGGAGTGCCGTCACGACTCAGTCCGGTTCAGTTCAATACGAATCTACAACTCAACCAGAAGTATCTTCCACCTTGCCTGCCGAACAGGATATTACCTACCTCGAGTCCGTCACGGTTGAGCTCAACACTGAAGGCGCCGCATATTTCGACGAGGATGGACTTATGATCCTTCCGGCGCAGAGAAACTGCCTGCCCAACCCCTCCCTGACCGTGGAGGGCGCCACACCGGGCGTGTCCAGCGGCTGGAATAGTTTTTCCTACCAGGGAGCACTGATAGACGAGAGCTTCCAGGTGGTCGCCGGCCAAGTGATCGAGATAGCCAACTCCCAGGGATCCGGCGTGGCGGCTGTGTATTACTCGATCAATCCCCTGGAGGCTTACGGGCTTTCGTCCACCTCGAGCTACGGGGTGGCGGTAAATGCCACCATCGCCGCTGTGTCCGGCAGCGCTTCGGCTTCGGTGGCGGTCTATGATCAGAACTGGATCCTGCAGGGTCAGGCGACGCGATGGACTCTGGGCTCGGAACGCCTGAGCATCCTGGATTGTCCGCCCATCGGCGCGATCACCACCCTGAATGTAGAGGTCCTGGTGAGGGCCGCGGCCGCGGGGGACAGCATCAGGGCTATCTTCGATTCGATCCAGCTGTCCGCAATCCAGCCCAACGGCAGACAGGGCACCCAGATATACCTGACCGATCCCGCGCTGGAAACCTCGGCGCCGAGTAACTGCCTGCCCAACCCCTCCCTGAACGTGGAGGGCGCCACACCGGGCGTGTCCAGCGACTGGAATAGTTATTCCTACCAGGGAGCACAGATAGACGAGAGCTTCCAGGTGGTCGCCGGCCAAGTGATCGAGATAGCCAGCTCCCAGGGACCCGGCGTGGCGGCCGTGTATTACTCGATCAATCCCCTGGAGGCTTACGGGCTTTCGTCCACCTCGAGCTACGGGGTGGCCGTAAATGTCACCATCGCGGCTGTGTCCGGCAGCGCTTCGGCTTCCGTGGCGGTCTATGATCAGAACTGGAGGGTCCTGCAGGGTCAGGCGACGCGATGGACTCTGGGCTCGGAACGCCTGAGCGTCCAGGATTGCCCGCCTATCGGCGCGATCACCACCCTGAACGTGGAGATCCTGGTGAGAGCAGCGGCAGCGGGGGACAGCATCAGGGCCATCTTCGACTCGATCGAGCTGTCCGAAATCCAGCCCAACGGAGAACAGACCGGCTGCACCACGCTCACATCTCCGGCGGGAATCGTCGAGAGGGAGGATGGCTGGGCCTGGATTTCGGGCGATTACGTGAATCTGGATGCCGCCGCTGCCTGGTGGCGGGCGGTGGAGGTGCAGGTCGACTATAATTCCACCGACCAGAACAAGATCGATCGCGACTTCAGTTCCCTGTTGCCCGAGCAGAACTATTTCAGCTTCGATGGAAACGACCCCCCGATCTCGCTGCTCACGCTCTTCAAGAACAACACCGGTTGCGGAACCCGGACCAAGGCCTACGTGCTGGCGGGATGGGGCAATCAGTATGCGCAGGAAGGCTGGGACTACCTGGTCTCTCCGGAATTCGACTTCACGGCCGGCACGGTCATCCGGGCAATACAGGCTTTCTTACCCGAGGGCGGGCCGGGTCTGGCTCCGGGAAAATATCTCTGGGTCAAGGTCGGCGATACGGTCCTCGACGTAACCTGGAGTTCTGACACCAGCGTCCCGCCCACTCTTGACCGGCACGTGGAGACCGTGATTCTCTCCTGGCACAGCGTGGAGAATCCGACCATGCCGCAACCCACCTGGTACACTGATGCCGAGTGGGGGACCAACGGCAAGATACGCCAGTTCTACCTGCAGCAGGGAGCTATCTCAGATGTCATGGTCGAGAGCTACCTGGCCGATTCGGCCAGTCTGGGGCCACTCTATGATGGTCTGTATCTGCCGCTAACGGCGGAAAGCGGACTGAGCGGTTATGGACGAGTGCCGGTGCCTGAGGTTCAGGTCTGGATAAAACCTGAAGAAACATTAACAATTGTCTGAGGCTATTTGTCTGAGGCAATGCCTAAGGCGAAATTCAAAGGGCGGCCCTTGCGGGCCGCCCTTTCATTGCCGGTATTCATCTTCATCTACGCAGCTATTCTACGCAGTGCTCGTTTCTGATCTGTCGCTATAACGCGAGCCCCTTTACGGATACGTATACGTCGCGCCACAGGCGTCATCGGCGGTTGCCATGATCGACGCCCGGAAGGTGGTCACACCCTCGGGCACCCAGTACATCATGGTGAACAACTGGTTGCCGCTCGCCGCGACATCGCCGACGGCGAATGGCACATCCACGATAGGTATAACGCCGTTGGTCGAGGGCGCGCCGGTTATCTGCGTGTTGTAGGCGATGTTGCTGCCGGAGTTGTCGAGCTGGAAATCGACCGACAGGTTGCGGCTCACGTAGTCCGGATAGCTCCCCCAGTAGATCGCCGGGTTCGAGTGCAACGACAGTTCCGGTTTGCCGGCGCTGCAGGTCTTGGCCCGCAGGATGGCGGAATTGCCGCCGCCGAGGAAGGCGGTAAAGCCGGACCACTTGCCGGGTATCGCGGCCACGGTATTGAGGCTGACCGAGGTGCCCACGCTCTCGGTCGTCCAGGTAGTGCCGCCGTCGGCGGTCTTGTAGGTCTTGCCCTCGCCGCCGGTCACATAGCCGTTATTGACATCCAGGAAGCCGATGCTGGCCATCACGTGATGGGTGGTCGACGGGAACGCGGCCGGCATGTTCCAGGTGAGGCCGCCGTCGATGGTCTTGTAGACGCGGCCGTCGGCGAAGCTGCCGCCGGTGCCAGGTGACACGTAGCCGGAAGCGTAGCCGGTGGACGCGTTGACCATGTCAACGGAAACCAGGCCGCTGGCGTCGGTCTTCTCGATCGAGGTCCAGACGCCGGCCACATACCTGGCGGCGATGCCCTTGCCGGCGGTGGTCTGACCCACGGCCCAGACGTTGTTCATGTCGGATGAATCGACCCCGTAGAGATCGATGTTGGTGTTGAGTCCGGTGTTGTCCAGGGCCCAGGTCGCGCCGTCAGTGGTCTTGAGCGCCACCGTCGGAGCAGCCGCTCCGGAAGGCGACCGGGTCGGCCTGCCCACGGCCCAGCCGTGAGTGGCGTCGGTCATATGGATGCCCCAGATCTGATAAACGCCGGTCGACGGCACCGTCGCTGCGGTCCAGGCGCCGCTGTTGTACTTGTAGATCACTCCCTTGCTGCCGGAATAACCGGCGGCAAATCCGGTGCTGGAATCCAGGAAATGCACGGATTGCAGCTTGGCGGTAGTGGGGATGCCGGAGTTGTCATCGGTCCAGGTGAGGCCGCCGTCAGTCGTCTTCACGATCGCGCCCTCGCGCGAGACCATCCAGCCGGTGTTGCTGTCGACGAAGCTGGCGCTCGAGTAGTTGCGGGCGTTGGCGCCGGCCTTGAGCGTCCAGGTGGCGCCGGTGTCCGTTGTCTTAACGATTGCGCCCGCGGCTCCGGCTGCAAAGCCGGTGTTGGATCCGCCGGGGAACTTCGACGCGATCAGCTGGCTGGTCGTGCCGGAGCTGGCGGCCGTCATGCCCGCGGCCACGGTGTTGATGGGATCGGTCCAGTTGGTGCCGGCGTCTCGTTTGACGATGACGCCGCTGGTGCCGGTGACCACTACCGTGTTTCCGGAGATCGTCAAGCTGTTGAACCAGCCGGAAAGGTCGGTCGTGGCCGCCTCCCAGTTGGCGCCGCCGTTGGTGGTCCTGATCAGCTTGGAGCCGGCGATGCCGAAGCCGTTGTTGGCGTCAATGAAATGTATGGAAGTAATCTCGTTGCCGCCCAGTCCGGCGGGAGTGGTCTGCTGAATCCAGGTGTGGCCGCCATCGATGGTCTTGTAGATGTAGCTCGAAGAGCCCACCGTGTAACCGGTCGTAGCGTCGACCATCTGCACCGCGTCGAGCGAGACGGAAGTGCTGATGCCGGTGGCCTGGTTCCAGGTGGTGCCGCCGTTATTGGTCCAGAAAGCGTAACCGGCGCCGATGGCCACCGCGTCGGTCGCGGTTTGGAAATGAACGCCGCGCAGTTGCGCGTAAAGCAGGGCTCCCGGCAGGGCCTGGGCCGTCCAGTTGGCGCCGCCGTTGCTCGTTCGCCAGATGGTGCCGTAGTCGCCGACCACGAATCCGTTGCTGGAGTCACGGAAAAAGACGCCGTTCAGGTTGCAGCCGCTGCCGTAAGAGGCCACCCCGGCACAGGTATTGGTGGCGGGTATCTGCGCGTTCCAGCTGTCACCGCCGTCGGTGGTCTTGAGAACGGTGCCGCCGCCGCCGACCGCCCAGCCGGTGCTGGTGTCGACAAAAGAAATCGAAGTGATGGTGTTCCCCTGCGGCGAGGGATTCATCCATGTCCAGGTGCCGTCGCCGGTAGCTATACCGACAGAAAAAGCGGGCGCCGCGACGACCGCTATGGCCAGGAGGGTCAGTGCCAGAACCGCGATAACGTTCCTGGTTCTTCGGGTTCCAACCTTCCTGGAAAAACTCCTGCATATTGAATTTTCCGGTAGTTTACCCCTCACACCCATTCCTCCATTAGTTATTTATGTAGCAATCAAACAATTGTAAAGGCGAAATCCGAGTGAGTCAATCGCCTTTGAAATGGTGGCACGCGCTGAAAAAAAGACTACATGACATCAACAAGGTCAATCCTCGGGAGGCAGAACGACGGTGGGAGAGACAGGAGAGGTCGGCTAACCCGTTTTCAACGCTGCGATCCAGCCGTTGAACGGGCATGAATAAAGGTTATCCGGGCGGTGGCCGTTAATGCGCCAGTGAGACTTAAAAAACAAGCCATCGGGAATAAACAAAGAACAGTGAACGATGCGGAAAAAAACAGCGGACTGAAGACGGCGGGCCCTGAAGGCAGGGAAGTATGCATTCCGGCGGAGCAGGCCAGATCCCAGGAAGAGCTCCTGCTCAAAAGCCGCAGGCTCGAGCAGTTGGCCGAGGTCGCCCGGGAAATATCCTCGGGACTGGATCTTGCCGTCCTGCTGCCCAAGGTTGTGAAGAACGCCGTCATGCTCACCGGAGCTGACGCTGGTACGGTAGCCCTGCTCGATGAGGAGCGCCAGGAGATCCGTTACCCCTATCATTTCAACATGCCCGCCAGCTTGTCGGAGCTTACTGTCCCCGCTGACGCCGGCTTGGCCGGAAAAGTGATGAAGACGGGCAAGCCGGTCGTACTCGAAGACTATCCTTCGCATCCGGCGCAGATACCGGCCTTCAGCGAGGCGGGCGTCGTCACCATCCTGGCAGTGCCGGTGATGGTCGGCAACAAGCCGCTGGGCGCCCTCGGACTCTTCGGCAAGACCAGCGAAAATAAATTCTCCCAGGCGGACATGGAGATGGCCATGGCCGTAGCTGACCAGGCAGCCATCGCTGTCGAGAATGCCAACCTCTTCCGCAAGACCAACGATCAGTTGCGGATCCAGCGCAAGCTCAACAAGGTCGCCCTCAGCATCACTTCGGGCCTGGAGCTGGAGAAGGTGCTCCCGGACGTGGCCAGGAACGCCGCCAAGATGGTGAACGGCGAGGCCGCCATGATCGCGCTGCTGGACGAATCCGACGGCTCGATCACCTATCCCTATTCATATAACCTGCCTCGACATCTAAGCCAGGTCACGGGCACGGCGGAAAGCGGCATCGCCGGCGACGTCATCCGGAAGGGCAAGCCGCGGATAGACAATGATTACGCGGCCTCGAAAAACCGGCGCACGGAATTCGTCGGGGCGGGGGTATCCGCCGTGGCTTCGGTGCCGCTGATGATCGGCGACCGTTGCATCGGCGCCATCGGCGTGATGGACCTGGGCAAGGGGCGCCGGTTCACGGAAGACGACATAGATATCCTGACCCTGGTGTCACGCCAGGCATCGGTCGCGGTGGACAACGCCCGGCTGTACAACGAGCAGTCCCGTTCGGCTCAGCAGCTCGAACACAGAGTGCGCGAGCGCACCGACGCCCTGTCGCGCATGTACCAGGAGAGCGAACGCAAGAGCGACGAGCTGGCCCAGGCCAACCGCAGGCTGCAGGAGCTGGACCGCATGAAATCCGAGTTCCTGGCCAACATGAGCCACGAGCTGCGCACGCCGCTCAACTCGATAATAGGTTTCAGCAAACTCATCCTCGACGGGCTCGAGGGTGACGTTACCCCCGAGCAGCGTCAGGACCTCGAGATCGTTCATAACAACGGTATGGAGCTACTGCGGCTGATCGATGACCTACTGGACCTGGCCAAGATCGAGGCCGGCCGCGTCACGGTGGATCTGTCTACCATCTCGCCGTCGGTCCTGGTCGAAGAGGTTGTCATGAACATGCGCACCAACGCCGCCGAGAAGGGGCTCAAGATTGAATACACGATTCCCGATACGATCGAACCGGTGAAGATGGACGCCGGCAAGGTGCGCCAGATCCTGCTCAACCTGGTTGGCAACGCGATCAAGTTCACTGAAGCGGGGAGCATCACCGTGTCTATCGAACAGTCGCCCGCCGAGTCCGTCTTTTCGGTTACGGACACCGGCATCGGCATCAGCCCGGAGCAGATCGATGTCATCTTCGACCGTTTCCATCAGATCGCTCCGGGGGAAGCTAACGCAGCGGGCGTCGGCCTGGGGCTGACGATCAGCAAGCGCTTCGTGGAGATGCATAACGGGCGCATCTGGGTCGACAGCGAGCCCGGCAAGGGAACCACATTTTCTTTTTCGATACCGCGGGGAGAAGGTTGATGGCGGAGGAAAAAAACAAAAGCATCCTGATCGTCGACGACAACGACGACGTGCGCCGGCTGCTCACGAAGGTGCTCGAGAGGTCCGGCTACCGGGTCGAGGCGGCGGTCGACGGCGAGTCAGCGCTGCAGGTGCTGGAATCGTTCGTCCCCGATCTCATCCTCATGGATATACGGCTGCCGGGCGAGCTCGACGGGCTCGAGACCACCCGGCGCATCAAGGACGACGCTCGTCTGCAGCGGGTGCCGGTCGTGGCGTTGACCGCGAGCGTGCTCGAGCGGGACCGGCATCTGGCGCTCGCGGCGGGCTGCAGCGGTTTCATCGCCAAGCCCGTGGACATCACGGCTCTGCCGGGGACAGTGGAAAAATATATCGAACGCGGCGTCACGGCGCCGCGATGAGCAATTCAGCGAACGTGGCGTGATGCGCCCGACGCAACTGAAACGAGGTCACAGATGATGGATCTGCCGAGAGGGAGCGGCCAGACGATCCTGGTCGTCGACGATGATGTCAACCATGTGCTGCTGCTCAAGAAGAGGCTCGAGGCTTCGGGATACCAGACGCTGACCGCCAACGACGGCGCCGAAGGTGTGCAGCTGGCCGAGAGCAAGCTGCCGGACCTGATCATCACCGACGTGCTGCTGCCCAAGCTCAACGGCTTCGAACTTGTGGAGCGGCTCAAGTCCAATCCGGACACCAACGCCATTCCCATCATCATGATGTCCGCCGTGTACGTGACTCAGGAAGATATGGCCCGCGGGTTCGAGCTCGGCGCCGAGACCTATGTCGCCAAGGCTGACCTGGCTCTGCGCAAACCATTGCAGGAAGAGGCGCTGCTCGAGGCGACCGCCGCTCTGCTCAAGAGCGCCGGCGCCGGAGAGGCCATGCCTGGAGTGCCGCGTCTGCTGGTCGTCGACGACGACCCCGAGGCCCTGCGGCTGATCACCAAGCGGCTGGCGCCGGAAGGCTATCAGATAGACACGGCCAGCGATGGCAGGGAGGCCATCGACAAGGCGGTGCTGCTGGCCTACGACCTGGTCCTGCTGGACATCAGGCTGCCCAAGGTCGACGGCCTGGGGGTCCTGTCTGAGATCAAGGAGAAGCAGCCGGAGACCTCGGTGGTGATGATGACCGCCTACGGTTCGGAGAAGATCGCCGTGGACGCGCTCAAGCGCGGGGCCGACGACTATATCATCAAACCGCTCGAGGCCGACGAGCCGGTGCCGACGGTGCGCCACAGCCTTGAGAAGATCGAGATGCGCCGCCAGATGCGCCGGACCGCCGAGCGCCTCCAGGAGCAGGCTTCACCCGAGGTCGAGGAGAAAGAGCGGCTCATCGCGGAACTTCGCGAGTCCAGCATCAAGCTGATGGACCAATACGACCGCCTGTTGGCAGCCGAGGAGCAGAACCGGGCCTATTCCGAGCGCCTGGAGCAGATGGTGGATGAGCGCACCGAGGACCTGCGCAAACGCAGCCGCGAGTTGGCGGCCCTGCACTCGGTGCTGAGCGCGGCCACGCGCAGCCTGGAGCTGCCCGAGGTTATGCTCGTGGCCCTCGGCGAGCTGGAGCAGATACTCGGCACCAGCGCTTCGTCAGCTTTTGTCGTCGATCCGGAGACCCGGCGGTTGCGCCTGGTGGCCCAACAGAACATGCCGGCCGAATTCCTGCGTGAGATCTCGCGGGAGCCGGGTGGCGACGGCATGTTCGCGCGCGTGCTGGCCACGGGGAAGGGTGTCGTCATCCCCGAACCGGTGAATGACGCGGCGCTCGCCACGGTCGGCGAGGCAGCGGCCTGCCTGGTCGTCTTTCCCATGAAGTCATCGAGCGACATCGTCGGGCTGGTGATCAGTTCCTGCCCCGAGTCGCGGCAGATAGACGAGAACGACTGGCGGCTGCTCGATTCGATCGGCGAAGAGATGGGCGTGGTGGTGGAGAACGTTCGCCTCTATGAGAATCTGCGCCAGGCATATCTGTCCACCATCAGGGCGCTGGGCGAGGCGGTCGACGCCAAGGATTCCTATACCCGCGGACACTCCGACAAGGTCTCGGCCTACGCGGTGGCCATCGCCACGAAGATGGGGCTCGACCATGAGTTTGTGATCAGGATCCGCGATGCCGGTTACCTGCACGACATCGGCAAGATCGGCACCCCCGACGCGGTGCTGGTAAAAGCCGGCGAGCTGACGACGGAGGAGATGGAGACCATGCGCATGCATCCGGTCGCCAGCCACAAGATCCTCTCGCCGACACAGGTAGCCGACGACCTCAAGGTCATGATCCGGCATCATCACGAGCGCTATGACGGCGCGGGTTATCCCGACTGCCTGAAGGGTGACGGGATTCCGCTTGGGTCACGGATCCTGGCCGTCGCCGACGCCTATGAAGCCATGACCGCCGATCGGCCGTATCGCGATTGCCTGTCGCAAGAGGATGCGGTCAGCGAGCTCGAGCGCTGCTCGGGCAGCCAGTTCGATCCCATGGTCGTCCAGGCATTCCTGCAGGTACGAGCAGAGGTGGAGAGCGCGCTGGGCCGGGAGCAAGCCATAGGCGGTTGAGACCGCCGATCACAGATAAGATTTATGTTAACTTGAGGTTTGCGGGTAATTGACAATATCCAGGGATGAGAATAAACTTAATCGGAACGGTAGGGTATATGTACCGTTGGGCACTAGGGGAGTGGGATCTGGAGGCGCATTTTCCGGGAACGGTGGTTGGCGGCTAGCCATGCCCAGCCGGTTTCGGTTCATCCTGACGATCCCTCCCTCAACGAACTTCGGGAAGGATATAGCCGTGGGTGGAAAATGCACCTGACCAGACAGAGTGACTACGGGGTTCGCGCGATGTTGCACCTGGCGAATCTTCCCTATGGCGAGGTAGTGCAGACCCGGGAAATCGCGGCCACCGAAGACATTCCCTCCAAGTACCTTCCTTCCATCATCCGCACTCTGGCGCGCGCCGGCCTTATTCGCACCATGCGCGGCAACCAGGGGGGCGTCATGCTCGCCAAACCGCCCGAGGATATCAATCTGCGGGAAGTCATCGAAGCTATCGAGGGCCCCATCCTGCTGGTCCAATGCCTGCGGGGTCCCAACCAGTGCACCCACGAGGGCAACTGCAGCTTCATGGACGTCTGCCGCGACCTGCAGCGCATGATGGTAAATCAGCTTGATGGCACTACCTTCGCAGATCTCGCTTCCGGCACTTACGTGGATACCCGGACCCCCGAGCAGTTGCAGCAACTGCAGGACTGAATCGGCCGCTTTGCGGCTCCTTTCCAGCCCGCGATAATCACCTCCGGCATGGCTTCAATAGGCCCATTCTGATACCATTATATTGTTAAGCGTATGAACCGGTCGGCAGGAGGGGGCTTCACCGCGCCGGTTCCTTTATATGTACCCTCCTTGCCGATCCGTTGTCGATCCCTCTAGCCCAGGATAGAGATGGAAAGCAGCAGTCACGAAGTCCTAAACCAGGCGGCGGGCGTTTCCGAGACGAGCGCGCGCGCCGAGGCTGAGACGTCCTGGGACCGGTGCGTCTGCGACTATGTGAATCCGGTCATGAACCGGATCAAGCGGCGGCCTCTTTTTCAAAAGGTCGTCATCGCCAACACCGCCCTTATCGCCTCAGGCGCCATCATGGGCTACTACCTCGAGACCGAGTATTTTGCCGGCGGCGACATGGGCTACGTGCTGCTGTTCGTTCTCAGCGGCCTGGGTCTCTGCATCCTGATCAATTACCTGCTGGTGAAGATGGCGTTCCGTCCCATGGACGACGTCTCCGACGCCATGAAGGCGATCCGCGCCGGACACCGGGGCATCCGCGTCCCCGAGGTCACCGACGATCCCCAGATCGAGGAACTCTCCAAGAGCCTGAATTCCATGCTCAATACCATGGACATGCAGCGCAAGAAGGCCGCGGCCTCGGTTATCAAGGCTCAGGAGGAAGAGCGCAAGCGCATAGCCCGCGAGCTGCATGACGAGACCAGCCAGAGCCTCACCGGCCTGGTGATCGGCATCCGCATGGTCCAGGAGATCGTGCCGGAGACGCTGCCCGATATACGCGAGCGCCTGGACAACATCAACGATCTGGCGCATTCGACTCTCAATGAAGTGCACACGATGGCCGTGAGGCTGCGTCCGAGCGTGCTCGACGATCTCGGTCTGGCGGCAGCGCTGCGCTCCTACACCAAGGAGTTCACCGCCAACACCGGCATCAGGGTAGAGATGCAGCTGATGGGGATGAACCAGCGGTTGAGCCCCGAGCTGGAGACGGTTCTTTACCGGGTGGTGCAGGAAGCCCTGACCAACATCGCCCGCCACTCCGACGCCAGCAGTTGCCGGGTGACGCTCAAGCGCAAGTAGAACCTGATCCAGGGGTCGATCGAGGACAACGGCAGAGGCTTTGATTCGCAGTCGGTTATGCTGTCGAACGAAAAAGGCCGTGGACTGGGATTGCACGGCATGAAGGAACGTATAGAACTGGTCGGCGGCTCGCTCGAGTTCGATTCGCGGCCGACTGACGGCACCAAGATCTTCATCGAGGTGCCGCTACAATCCAAGGAGGGCGTCTGGTGAGCAAGATCAAGATTCTGTTGGCCGATGACCACGCAATTCTTCGCGCCGGACTGGTCCGCCTGCTGGGCGAGGAGGAGGACATCGAAGTCATCGGGGAGGCCGAGAACGGGCGCGAGGCGGTCCAAAAGGTCCAGGAGCTGCATCCCGATATCGTCCTGATGGACATCGGTATGCCGGTGATGAATGGCATGGAAGCGACCAAGCAGATCAAGAAGCGCGACGGTGACGTGAAGATACTGGTGCTGACCATGCATGACAACGAGGAGTATCTTTTCCAGGTGCTGCAGGCGGGGGCGTCGGGTTACGTGCTCAAGAAAGCCGCCGACAGCGACCTGGTCAACGCCATCCACGTCGTCAACCGAGGTGACTGTTTTCTCTATCCTTCGGCGGCCAAGATGGTGGTGGAAGATTACCTGGAGAAGCTCAAGCACGGCCAGGAGCCCAGCTCCAGCTTTGACGCGCTCACCGACCGCGAGCGCGAGATCCTGACGCTTGTGGCCGAGGGCTACACCAACCGCGAGATTGCGGAGACCCTCTTCATCTCCGTCAAGACCGTGGAGACCCACAAGGCTAACATCATGGAGAAGCTTAACCTGCACAAGCGCGCCGAACTGGTGCGCTACGCCATCCGCAAGGGCATGCTGCAGGTCGACTTCGACGAAGTGCTCGACTGACCGGGTGGGGCGGCGTCTGGCGGCATACCTTCTGGCTCTCGTCGTGATGCTTGGCGCCTCCGTGTCGCTGGTGTCGTGCGGGTCGGAGACCTCTACCGGTGACACCACCACTGACCAGAAGGGCCTGCCCTCCGCGGAACAGATGCAGCGGGACCTGCTCGGCAAGACCATCACCGACCCAACCCTGGGCGAATGGGAATTCGAGTCGTTGTCCGAATTCATCGATTTCTCGATCGAGAGCCAGAAGGTGACCGATAGTCGCGCCGAGTTCGTGATCGACATGCTCCTCGAGGACATCCACGACGGCCTGCAATACAACGGCGAAGCCACGGTAGTCTATACCAAGGTCAACGGCCAGTGGCGGCTGTCGGACGTGTCCGGGGAGTACCGTAGCGCCCAGCCGTCTGTTTGAGACAGTCCGGCTCTGTTTCCGGGGGAAAGTCCGGGGGCGACGCGGGCTTTTTGTTGAAAATTCCTTCCTTCCCCCATATACTTCCATAGTCAAATATTGCTTCAGCCTGCAGGTCGCCCGAGGGCGTCCAGGGGAAGCCGGTGCGATACCGGCGCGGTCCCGCCACTGTAACTGGGTAATCCAGGAGCCAGGAAACCTGCCTGCAGGCTCTAGCCAGGCAAACTCTTCGCGGAAAGGGAGTGGCTAGGGTGTCAGGATCGTTCTGTCGGCCCGCTTCTTCGGAAGAGGGTCTTTTTTCGTTTTTAGGGCGGTTAGCATGATCTTTGTGACAGGAGGGGCGAGGAGCGGCAAGAGTGCGCTCGCGGAAAAACTGGCGCGCGAGCGGGCCCAGGCTGGCGCGAATGCCGGCGTTGTTGTGGACGCCCAGGCTGCCCTTCCCGTGATCTATATAGCCACGGCGGAACCCGCCGACGGCGAGATGCGCGAGCGCATCGCCGAGCACCGCTCGCGCCGGCCCGCGGAATGGCGGACCGTGGAGGCGCCCGGGAACCTGCCCGAAGCGCTCGAGGCGGCGTTGTCGGATGGGGCCGTCGTGCTTATCGACTGCCTCACTGTTTATATCTCCAACCTGCTGCTGGGCCAGGGCATCGCCGGCGGCGCTCGCCTGCAGCGCGCGGTCGACCGTGAGATGGACCAGCTGGTCGAGGTCTGCCGCCGGGGCGACGGCCGCGTGATCATGGTCAGCAACGAGGTGGGCATGGGCATCGTCCCCGACAACCTGCTGGCGCGCACCTTCCGCGACGTGGCCGGCCGGGCCAACCAGAAGCTTGCGGCCGCGGCCGAGGAAGTCTATCTGTGTGTCTCCGGAATCCCCATGAAGGTGAAATAGTCATGTTTTGCACGAATCATCCCGAGGCGAAATAAGCGTGCCCCTTGCTCCGACGATAATGCTGCAGGGAACCGCCTCGCACGCGGGCAAGACGCTGCTGGTGGCGGGCCTCGCGCGCATCCTGGCGCAGGACGGCTACTCGGTGGCGCCCTTCAAGAGCCAGAACATGTCGCTCAATTCCTGGGCCGACGCCGATGGCGGCGAGATGGGCCGCGCCCAGGTGGTGCAGGCCGAGGCGGCGGGGGTCGAGCCGCGCGTCGACATGAATCCGGTGCTGCTCAAGCCGACCAGCGATACCGGCTCGCAGGTAGTGGTGCAGGGGCGTCCGGTCGGCACCATGACTGCCCAGACCTACCATGATTTCAAGATGAGCCTGCTGGACGCGGTCTCCGAGTCGCTGGAGCGGCTGCGCCGTGAGTTCCAGGTGGTTATCATCGAGGGGGCGGGAAGCCCCGCCGAGGTCAATTTCCGCGGCCGCGACATCGCCAACATGACCGTGGCGGAGATGGGCGACGCGCCAGTCATACTGATCGGCGACATCGAGCGCGGCGGCGTCTTCGCTTCGCTGGTGGGCACCATGGAACTGCTGGAGGCCGAGGAGCGTGAGCGGGTAGCCGGCTTCGTGGTCAACAAGTTCCGGGGCGACCGTTCAATCCTGGAGCCGGGTCTCGATTACCTTGAAGGGCGCTACAACCTGCCGGTGCTGGGCGTGGTTCCTTATATCCGCGACCTGCGCATCGAGGAAGAGGATTCGGTGGCGCTGGGCGCCGCCGGGCGGTACGGCGGCGGCCGGTTCGCGAGCTCGGGGGCCGGCGCTGAGCAGTTGACCGACCAGGGCCTCTGGCCTTCGGACGTGCGCGCGGGACGCGCCGGCGCCAATGGCAAGACGGTCAGGGTACGGGCGGCGCGGCTGCCGCGGATATCCAATTTCACCGATTTTGACGCGCTGGCTGCCTGCCCCGGCTTCGATTTTCGCTTTGCCGAGCATCCCGGCGCTTTCGCCGACGCCGACCTGATCGTCATCCCGGGGACTAAAAGCACGATTCCGGACCTGCGGTTCCTGTGGTCGAGCGGCATGGCCGCGGAGATCATCCGCAAGGCCGAGGCGGGGACGCCGGTCATCGGCATTTGCGGCGGCTACCAGATGCTGGGAACCAGGATCCTCGATCCCCAGGGGCTTGATTCCAGCGCCGGCAGCGTCAAGGCGCTGGGTCTGCTGGACGTCGAGACCGTGTTCGAGCCGGAGAAGGAGACGCGCCAGACCGAGGGCGAGGTGGTGGCGGCGACGCCGCTCCTGCCGGAAGGCACGCTCGTGCGCGGTTACGAGATACACATGGGACGCGCGTCCCTGGGGCCGGACGCTGTGCAACTTATGAATACGGCGCACGGCGCCGACGGCGCCGTGCGCCGTGACGGACTGGTGCTGGGAACCTACCTGCACGGTTTCTTCGACAGCGACGAGGTTCTGGCGGGGCTGCTCACATATTTCGGCTGCCCGCCGGAGCTGCCCCTCATAGACCGGGAGCTCTTTAAGGGCCGCGAATACGACCGGCTGGCAAGCGAGCTGCGGGCCTCCCTTGATATGGAGAAGATATATGACATCATCGGACTGGTCTGAACGATGCGCGGCTTCATAAACCTCATGAAAGCTGCGGTCGGCTGATGCCGTACACCGGCATCAAAGTGTTGCTGGGCGCTTCGCTGGATATGCTGGCGGGCGAGCCCCGCACTGCCTGGCATCCCGTCTGCTGGATGGGCAAGGTCGTGGACCTGGCCGACTGGGCCGCGCCCGGGCGCGAGCGCACCGGGCCGACGCAGAGGGTATCCGGAGCTTTAGTCGCGACTATTTTACCGGGAGCCGTGTTCTTCTCCACCAGGATCTTTATCAAAGCGATCCCCAGACCGTTCTCAAGTCTGGCAGAGGTAGCGCTGATATCAACAGCGCTGGCTCCGCGTTCGCTCTTCGAACACGCGCGCCGGGTCGAGGACGGCCTGGCCAATGGTCTGGAAAACGGCAGGGAGGCGGTAAGCCATATGGTCGGGCGTGAAGTGGAGAACCTCGATGCGGACGGCGTAGTCCGCGCCGCCGTCGAGAGCGTCGCCGAGAACGCCAACGACGGGGTCGTGGCGCCGCTCTTCTATGCCATGATTGGCGGGGCGCCGCTGGCGCTGTCATACAAGATGGTGAACACGCTGGACTCGATGATCGGCTATCGCGACGAGCAGTATCTTTATTTCGGATGGATTGCGGCCAAGCTGGACGACATCATCAGTTACGTGCCGGCGCGGTTGACCGCACTGTCGGCAGTCATGCTGAGCCCGCTTGTAGGTGGCAGCCCCGCTGCGGCGCTGAAAATGTGGCGCCGGGACGCCGGGCTTCATGACAGCCCCAACGCCGGCGTTTGCGAATCGGCTTATGCGGGCGCGCTGGGCGTGAGGATGGGAGGCACTGACGCCTACTCCGGGTTGACCGTCGAAAAGCCCGTGATCGCGCGTGAGAACCGCAAAGCTGAGGTCGAGGACATAAACCGCGCCGCCAATCTGATGTACGCTTCGGCGGCGCTGGTCTGCGGCGCCGGCATACTGATCCGGACCGCGATCGCCGCCCTCCGTTTCTTCCGGCGATGGAATTCCTGATGAGCGCGGGCGGCAACTTCGAGGACCATGACCGCCTGGCGCGGGTGCTGTGGGAACAGACACGGCCGCAGGGTCTGGTCCATCTATATACGGGTAACGGCAAGGGCAAGACCACCGCGGCGCTGGGTCTGGCGCTGAGGGCGCTGGGGCGCGACCGCAAGGTAGCGGTGGTCCAGTTCCTCAAGCGCACGAGCGTCATGACCGGCGAGATGGTCTTCGCCGAGAAGATGGACGGGCCGCTGACTATCAGGCAGTTCGGCGCCTCGCGCTTCGCCACCAAGGAAGAGCAACAGGCCGTGGAGGACAGCGGCCAGACCGTCGAGCGCGGCTGGGAGCTCGCGCGGGAACTGGTGAGCAGCGGCGGGCTCGATTTGGTTGTGCTCGACGAGATCACCCATGTGGTCAAGAACGGACAGGTGCCACTGGCCGACCTGATCGAGCTGGTGCGGGGCAAGGAACGTTCGCTGGAACTGGTGCTGACCGGGCGGTACGCGCCGCCGGAGCTGGTCGCGGTCTGCGACTATGTCACAGAGATGCGCGAGGTCAAGCATCCCTACCACAACGGCGTCAGGGCTCGGGAGGGGACAGAATTTTGATTATCGATGATGACATGAGTGAAAGGGCCGGTATCGGCGTCGGCTCGGGTGATGGCGCCGGCACCGGAACGGGCGACAGTCGCGCCGGCGGTGTGCCCGCGCACGGCGGGCGGCGCGAGGATGCCGAGCGCCGCTTCGGCATCCCCAAGGAGGAGCTGCTCGACTTCAGCGCCAGCATCAACCTGCTGGGACCTTCACCTTCCGTGATGGCCGCCGTGCGGTCCGCGGCGGTCGATCTGCATTATTATCCCGAAGAGGGCGCGGGCGAGTTCACGCGGCTGGTAGCGGATTACCTGGGCGTGCTTCCCGATGAGATTGTTCCCGGTAACGGCAGCATCGAAGTGATCTATTGGCTGGCGCGGGCGCTGACGCCGCGGCGGGTGTTGATCGTCGAGCCGACTTTTTCCGAATACCGGCGCGCATGTGAGGCCGTAGGTGCTGACTGTGATTCACTCATGCTCTTGGAAGAGGAGAACTTCATCCTCGATGCCGGGCGCATCGAACCGGAAGGTTATGACCTCGTCTTCCTCTGCAATCCCAACAATCCGACCGGCGGTTTTGTATCCCGCGAAAGCGTCACCGCTTTATGGAAACGCTGCCGCGAAGCCGGCGCCGGCCTGGTGGTGGACGAAGCCTTTATCGATTTCAAGGACTCCGAAGAATCGGCGCTTTACTACGGCGTCCGGGAGGGGATGTACGTCGTGCGCTCTTTCACCAAGTCGCACTCGCTGGCGGGCCTCCGTCTTGGCTGTCTGGTTGCCGAAGCTGGCTTTGCCGGCAAGCTGCGCGCCATGATGCCGCCCTGGAACCTGAATTCTTTCGCCCTGGCCGCCGGCCGGGCTGCGCTGACGGAGTGGGATTACATGGAACTGTCGCGCCGCGAGAACGCCGACGCACGCGCGCGTCTGCGTGCGGACCTGGCTGCGATACCTGGAATCGAACCTCTGCCGTCGGTTACCAACTTCCTGCTCTGCCGCCTGGAAGAGGAGAGCTCGGCCATGCTGGCCGAATGGCTCGGCTGGCAGGGGATCCTGGTGCGCGACTGCCGCTCCTTCGCCGGATTGGGAGACCGTTATGTGCGGGTAGCCGTGCGCGGCGAGCGTGACAACTACCAGCTGGTGGCGGCGCTTAGGAAGGCGTTCATTTGACGAACTCGCTGAAGCCTGTTGTTATCGCCGGCGCCGCCAGCGGCGTGGGCAAGACCACGGTGGCGGTCGGGCTGATGGGCGCCCTCAAGCGCCGGGGACTGCGCGTGGCGCCGTTCAAGTCAGGGCCCGATTATATAGATCCGAGCTATCATCTCGCCGTGACCGGCGTCGGCTCGCGGAACCTCGACACCTGGCTCACTTCTCCGGAAACCGTCCGCAGGATCTACGCGCGTGGCGCTGCCGACGCCGATGCCGCCATCATCGAGGGAGCCATGGGGCTTTTCGATGGCCGCAGTGGCGCCGGGGATCAATGCAGCACCGCCGAGATTGCGCGCCTGACCGGCGGCGCCGCCGTGCTGGTGGTCGACTGCGCGCGCCAGGCCCGCAGCCTGGCGCCCGTGCTGGCCGGATTCGCTGCTTTCGATCCGAGTCTCGAGCTGGCCGGTGCCATCCTCAACAACGTCGGCAGTGCGTCCCATGCGCGCGTCCTCGAGGACGCCGCCCGCGAAGCCGGCGTGCCGGTTTTCGGTGTGTTGCCACGGCGCGGCGATATATCGCTCAGGTCCCGCCATCTGGGGCTGGTGCCGGCGGGAGAGGGCATGGACCGGACCGGATCGGCCGCAGGCGGCGAGCCGGATTCCGTTCAGGAAGTGCTCGAGCGGATCATCGATCATGTGGAGGCCAATCTCGATATCGAGGGGATCATGGCGCTCGGGAAGGCGGTTTCCGCGGATTCTGCGGCAGGCCCGGCGGCGCCAACGAACGCGGGAGCGGCGCGAAGGGTGCGCCTGGGTATCGCGCTCGATGAAGCCTTTTCTTTCTATTACGTGGACAGCCTCGAGGCGCTAGCGGAGGCAGGGGCAGAGCTTGTCTATTTCAGCCCTCTGCACGACGCGGCGCTGCCCGTCTGCGACGGGCTCTACCTGGGCGGCGGCTATCCCGAGGTCTTCGCCGCCGGCCTGGAGAGCAACGCACCCATGCGCGAGGCGGTGGCCGCGGCGGTCAACGAGGGCATGCCGGTCTACGCTGAATGTGGCGGGCTGGTTTACCTCTGCCGCGAGGTCGAGGTGGATGGCCTTCTCCATCAAATGGCAGGGGCCTTGCCATTTGCGGCCCGAATGATGAGTCGCCGTCAGGCATTGGGATACGTCGAGGCCGCCGCGCGCGGCGATGACCTGCTGCACGCCGCGGGTGAGCATTTCCGCGGGCACGAGTTCCACTGGTCGGCGGTCGACTGGCGCGAGGACAGGATCGCTTTCGACTGCTATTCCGCTTTCGGAAGCGGCGGTAGTGGATCTCCTGGCCGCGACATCCCGGGCAAGGCGCAATCGAAGCCCGACGGTTACGCGGCTGGCAATCTGCTGGCCTCATACGTTCATATCAATTTTGCCGGGAATCCCGAGGCGGCCTCGCGTTTCGTCGCCGCCTGCGCCGGCGACCGGGAGGTGACCTCGAGTGCACGCGGTTGACATGGAGGCGCTAGCCGATGGCGCTACCGGTGTGGTCGTGCTCGGCCACGGCAGCCGCGCACCGGAGGCCAAGGGGTTGCTGGACTGGGTGGCGGAGAAGCTTGCGGAGCGTTTGCAGTTGCCGGTACTCGCGGCATCGCTCCAGTTCAACCAGCCGACCCTGGATGACTGCTGTCACGAGCTGGCAGCAGCCGGCGCCCGCCGCATCATCATAGCGCCCTACTTCCTTTTTGCCGGCAACCATATGCAGAGGGATATTCCCGAAGAACTGTCGCGGTTGCGCCAAGAGTTGGCCGGGACGGAAATCATCCTGGCCGAGCCGCTGGGAGCACATGAGCTGCTCGTCGAGGTGCTCGCCAGCCGGACTCGGGAGAAGACTGGCGATGACAGCGATGCCGGCGATGTGCTGGCATCATTTCTGGACGCTGGCTGTTCCACGTGTCCACCTCTGCCGCAACATCCTATCGAAGCTGAGAGCTTCGAGATCATCGACAGTCTACTCGAGCCGGATGACAGCGAGGACCCCGAATACCAGGTCGTCCGGCGCGTGGTCCACACGACCGGCGATCCGTCGCTGGCGCGGGGCGTGGTCTTTTCCGGGGCCGCTGTGGGGGCCGGGCTGGAGGCGCTCGCCACCGGCGCAGGGATCTATTGCGACGTCAAAATGGCCGCGGCCGGCATCGAGCCGACTGCGTCCGCTCGCGGACTCGATGTCTCATGCCTGGTGGGTGATCCCGCGACTATCGCCATGGCGAAGCAGTTCGGCATCACCCGCGGCGCCGCGGCGATGCGGCTGGCCGTCGAAAGACCCGCACAGAATTGGTCGGCCGATGACGCCGCACGGGATCAGTCGGCCGATGGCTCCGGTCTTGACGGCGCCATCGTGGCCGTCGGCAACTCACCCACGGCCCTTTTCGAATTGCTGCGGCTCGTCCGCGAGGAAGGCGTCCGTCCGGCTCTGGTAGTCGGAGTGCCGGTGGGATTCGTCGGCGCCGCTGAGAGCAAGCAGGAACTGCTCGCCTCGGGCCTGCCTTGCATCACCATTCCGGGCAACCGCGGCGGCAGCGCCATCGCCGCCGCCATCGTCAATGCGCTCATGAGATTAAGCGTCAAGGCCAGACAGGAGATGGATTGATATTGAAACTCCGTTCATCTAAACTCCGGTCCACACAATATGGTCAGTGGGGTTTCCGCTCTCCGAGTGGAAGCTTAATTGGGGCAAGTTCGGTGCAAGTCCGACGCAGTCCCGCTACTGTTAGCGAACAAGGCATTACGGCCTGGCCCATGCCAGTCCTGCCGTCTTTCCGCAAGCCAGAAAACCCGCCCCTGACCCGGATTCCGAGAACCCTCGCGAGAAAGGGGCAGGATCATGTCTGCATTTCCATAGCTAACCCTTTGTTTCGATTTCTGGAACGAAGGGTTTTTTCGTTCCCTAATATGCCTGAATAAATTCTCAATCGCAGGAAAGGAAACGATTAATGCATATTCCTGAAGGACTATTACCCGCCGAACAGGCCGTAGCCTGGTACGCACCGGCGGTCGCTTTTCTGGGCGCGGGCCTGGTCGGGCTCAAGCGGCGCCTGGCTGTCCTGCCGTCATCACGCCCCCTGGTGGGGCTGATGGGCGCCTTCATCTTCGTGATCTCGCTGATGCCGATCCCCGTGCCGGGGCTGGGGACGGTCTCCCATCCCTGCGGCACGCCGATGGCGGCCATCCTGCTGGGACCGCTGACGGCGACGGTGCTGGGCTCTGTGGCTCTGCTGCTGCAGGCACTGTTCTTTGCGCACGGCGGCATTACCAGTTGGGGAGCCAATATCATCTCCATGGCCGTGGGCGGCTCCTTCGCCGGGTTTGCCGCCTTCAGGATTTCCAGGCGCGCCGGCCTGGGGCTGGGCATTGCCGCCGGCCTGGCCGGGGTGGCCGGTGACCTGGTTACCTACGGCATCACGTCATTCCAGCTTTCCCTTGCCCTTCACGGGGACGAGTCGATCCTCAACGTCTGGGGTGTGGCTTTCGCCTCATTTCTGCCGACGCAAGTGCCGCTGGCAATCGCCGAGGCCCTGTTCACGGCGGGAGTCGTTGTGTTCATCGCCAGGGAACGGGCCGAGATTCTCGAAGGCGCGGTGATCCATCCATGAGACGCTGGCTGATAATAGCCACGGTCGCGCTTGTCTTCCTGGGCGCGGTGTTGATGACCGAATCGAAATGGGAGGGGGACGTGACCGAGTCCGCCGCCGCCCCTCTGGCCGAGAAGGCCGGCGTCTTCGAGTCCCAGCTCCTGCCCTGGAAGATCGAAGGCGACCTGCTGCTCTTTTTCTTCCTGACCGGCGGTGTGGCGGCCGGCTTCGCGGCTGGTTACTACTGGCGCACGCTCTTCCCGGGGAAGGACGAGAAATGACAACCGCCGCTAAAAACGACGGCTATGCCTGGAGCGGCAGCTTCCTGTCCCGGATAGATCCCCGGGTCAAGATAGCCGCGGTGGCCGGGCTGCTGGTAGTGAACCTCGTCGGTGCGTCCTTTCTGGTGTCTGCCGTGATCGCGCTGACCATGGCCTTATTGATGGTGGTCGGACGCATACCCTACCGGCGGCAGCTGCTCATGATCGCATTCCCGTCGACATTCGCGTTGTTCGCGGTGGCGTCGCAGACCCTTTTCAAGGGGAGTGACGTCTTCGCCTCTCTGGGTCCGTTCGACCTGCACCGGGACGGGTTGCTGGTGGGTCTGTACCTTTCGCTACGCATCATCGCCGGCGGCCTCATCGTCGTCGTGCTGGGAGTCACCACGCCGCTCAACCGGCTCTGCCTGGCGTTGCGCTGGTTCAGGGCTCCGGCGACTTTCGTCGAAGTCGTGCAGTTGACCTACCGGTACCTGTTTGACATCCACGCCGAGTTTTCGCGCATGCGCGAGGCGCAGAGGTCCCGGCTCGGCTGGCACTCGGCGCGCGCGGGTCTCTCGAGCAGCCGCATGCTGGGAGGCTCGCTGTTCCTGAGAGTCTATGAACGGGGCCTGCGTTCCTCGGAAGCGATGCGCTGCCGGGGAGCGGGTCCGGTTGTGAACGGCACACTATCGGCTCCCGGCCGCCTGGACCTGGCTGCCGGCTGCGCGGCCGCGTCACTTCTGGGATTGCTGGCGGTTATCAGCCTGGGAGGGGCGCCATGATCCGCGTCGACGATCTTCGCTTCGCTTATCCCGGCGGCGCCCGCGCGCTAGAGGGTATCTCACTCGATGTGCCCGAAGGCTCGTTCCTGGCGGTCATGGGTGCGAACGGCTCCGGCAAGTCGACGCTGCTCAAGCATCTCAACGGCCTGCTCAGCGCCGCATCCGGCAATGTGCGTGTGGCCGGCAGGGAAGTGGGCCGCGACAGTTTTGAAGCGGTCAACCGCGCCGTCGGCTTCGTCTTCCAGGACCCCAACGACCAGATCTTCGCTCCGACGGTGCGCGACGACATCTGTTACGGGCCGCGCAACCTGGGCTTGCCGGAGGACGAGGTCGCGCGCCGTCTGGAGACAGCCGCCGCGCAGGTAGCCATCACGGACCTTTTGGACCGGCCTATCCATCATCTCAGTTACGGGCAGAAGAAACGCCTCTCGATAGCCGGTGTTCTGGCGATGCAGCCACGGGTGCTGGTGCTCGACGAGCCAACGGCGAGCCTGGACCCGATGGGTGAGAAGCGGCTGATGCGGTTGCTACATGACCTCAACCGCGAGGGTATGACCGTGGTGATGGCCACGCACGACGTCGATCTTGTGCCGCTTTACGCGCGCCAGGTATGCCTGCTGCGTGCGGGTCGCGTGGCTGTGTCCGGCGGGCTGCGCGAAGTGTTCGGTGACCAGGAGCTCATCGAGCGCTGTCACCTGCGGCTGCCTCGCATCTCCTACCTTTTTGACATCTTTCCCGATATCACGGACCTGCCTCTGACCGTGGGCATGGCGCGCCGCAAGATCGAGGAGCTGCTAGAGCGCGGCGAGCTCCAGATGGGAGAGGCGCCGCGGCCGGGACTTCTGGAAGTCGAGGGCGGTCTGGCGTAGAGAACTGTTTCCAAATACTGGGGGACGAAAGATGACCAGGAAATATCTGACATCTCGGAAACATGGTGGTGAGGATTCGAAGAAGGGGCTCCGCCGTGGATTCACCACCGGCGCCTGCGCCCAGGCGGCGGCGAGGGTGGCGGCGCTCACGGTCGCCATGGGTTACGTGCCCTGCAGCATGGGCGATGCCGAAGACTCGGAATTCTCCTGCACGACCAGGGGTTATGTCGATCTGGTGCTACCCAACGGCGAGGAAGTCCTGCTTCCGATGACGATGCTCGGTGAAGGCGTGGCCTCGGTTATCAAGGATGGCGGGGACGATCCGGACGTAACCGACGGTGTGGAGATCGTCGTCTGCGTCGAGCCGAGGCTGGACGGGAAGTTCAGCGTCGACGGCGCCGAGGGCGTCGGCCGCGTGACCCTCGAGGGGCTGCCGGTGAAGCCCGGCCTGGCCGCCATCAATCCGGTGCCGATGCGCTACATCCGGCAGGAGGTGCGCCAGATCCTGCCGCGCGGCGCCGACGTGACCATCTCGATACCGGAAGGTGACGAGCTGGCCAAGCGGACCTTTAATCCGAAACTTGGTATAATCGGCGGCCTGAGCATCCTGGGGACTACCGGCCGGGTCGAGCCGTGGTCGACGCGGGCTTACCAGGAATCGCTGTTGCCGCAGCTCGACGTCGCCCGGGCCGCTGGCTACGACGAGCCCATGCTGGTGCCCGGCGCCAAGGGAGAGTCCGCGGCTCTGCGCGCGGGCTTCGAGCCTCTGGCCATCGTCCATACCGGCAATTTCGCCGGCATGATGCTGGCGGCCGCCAGGGAGCGCGGTATCAGCAAGGTCACTCTCCTGGGACACGCCTCCAAGCTGGCCAAGATCGCGCGCGGCGATTTCGATACCCATTCGCGGCACTCGGCGATGCCGCTCGATGTGCTGGCGGCTTGCGCCGAGGCGGTGGGCTGGAGCAGCGAGCGGGCCCAGGCCCTGATGGCGCTGCCCACGACCGAAGCGGCTTTGCGGCAGCTGACCGGCGCCGGCGCTGAGGGCGCTGCGGTGCTCGATGAGGCGGCGCGCCGTGTCGCGGCCAGGGTCAAGGAGGCTTACGGCGTCACTGCCTCGGTCATGTTGACCGACAGCCACGGAGATATCGTCGGGCAGGCCTGAAAGCCAGCCGGTAAATATTCTGATGGAATTCAATGAGCAAGCCATGAAGACGGACAATCACACGCTGCATATAGTAGGCACCGGCCCGGGAGGAGAAGGCTTTTTAACCGCGGAAGCGCGCGAGCTCATCGCTTCGTGCCGGGTCGCCGCCGGCGGCCGGCGGTCGCTGGAGCTGGCTCCCGCCGGAGCCGAGACCTTCGAGATCGGCGCCGACCTGGAGGCGGCGCGTGATTTCATCGCCGGCCGGCTCACAGAAGGAGACGTCTGCGTGCTGGTGAGCGGCGATCCTGGCTGCTACAGCCTGCTGGGCTATATCACCAGCCATTTTCGCGCTGACATCCGCGTGGCTCCGGGCATTTCGGCGGTTCAGGCCATGGCGGCGCAACTGCGGCAGCCCTGGCATGACTGGCGGCTGGTGAGTCTGCACGGCCGTGGCTACGACCTGGCGCCGCTGCCCGACCCCGGCGCGCCCACACTATATTTTTGTGACACCGAATGGACTCCGCCGGCTATCGCCGCGGACCTGCCGCAGATGCTGGCGTCCAGGCAGGTTGCCGTCGGCGCCAGCCTGGGCCAGGATGACCAACAGGTCTGGCAGGGGTCGCTTTCGGAGGCGGCGGGCATGGACTTTCCGGGAAGCTCACTGCTGCTTGTCTTTCCTCAGCCTCGCGAGGCGGAGGAATCGACGGCGACCGGGACTTCGACAGCAGTCGCACCCATCGCCGCATCGGCCCCGGGCATCCCCGATGAATTGTGGCTGCGGCGCCAGGGCATCCCGCTTTCCAAGAGCGAGGTGCGCTCGGTGCTGCTGGCCAAGGCGCAACCCCGCGGCCGCCGCGTCATATGGGATTCCGGCGCCGGCACCGGCTCCTACGGCATCGAATGCGCGCTGCTGGAGCCCCGGGCCCGGGTCTACGCCATCGACAAGAATGAGGAAGCCTGCCAGCTGATCGTCGAGAACGCCGCACGTTTTGGCGCCGTGGTCACGGCGGTCCACGACGAGGCGCCCTCCGGTTTCGGGGCGCTGCCGCGGCCGGATCTGGTGATCGTTGGTGGCAACGACGGCCGCCTGGAGGAGATATTCGGGGGCGCACTGGCGGCTCTGGCTCCCGGGGGCAGGCTCGTGGTAACCGCCCTGCTGGAAGAGACCAAGAAGCGGGCGCACTCGCTCCTGGCCGCGTCGGGCCTGGAGAATCGCGCGGCCACCAGGGTGGCGGTTTCCCGCGGCGAGGAGCGAAAATGGGTCGAACACAATCCGGTTATAATCTTCACCGGCGACAAAGCGACGAACGCATGAACCACGAACCAGCAACCACGAACCAGGAACCAGGAACCTTGTTTGGCGTGGGCGTAGGCCCGGGCGATCCGGGCCTGGTCACGGTCAGGGCCGTCGAGGTCATCCGCAAGGCGCCGACCCTGGCTTTCCCGGTCAACCGGGAAGATGCAACAAGCCGCGCTTACGAGACCATCGCGGGATATCTCGGCGATGGCGGCGAGCGTGAGCTGCTGCCGCTGCTGATGCCCATGACCCGCGACCGGCAACGCTTGCGTGAGGCGCACGAGAAGGCTGTCGCCGCTATCATCGAGGCGGCCGGCGGAGGCCGGGACGTCGCTTATCTGTCGCTGGGCGATCCACTCTTTTATAGCACGTTCGGCTATCTGGCCGAGGCTTTCCCGGGCCGGGTCGAGGTTGTGAGCGGCGTGACCGCCGCGAGCGCGACCGCGGCAGTCGCAGGCCGTCCGCTGGCGGCCGGCGATGTCCCCACCGTCGTCGTTACCGGCAAGGCGCACGCGGCCCTGGCGGCGGCGCTACAAATGGACGCCTCTGTTATCATCATCAAACCGCGTTCGCTTTCGGAGGAATCGCTCGACCTGCTGGATAGCGCCGGAGTCTGGGCGAGGACGTGCGCCGCCGTCGAGCTGGGTACGCCGGGCGAGCGCCTCATCGAAGCGATGGACCGGGAAACGGCGGCGGCGCTGCCCTATTTCGCGGTGCTGTGGATCCGGCCGGCAACTGCACCACAATGAGAGCCCACGCATCTTCACCAACAGGAGTTACACATGATTGACGCCAAGGTATATTTCCTGGGAGCCGGCCCCGGCGATCCGGAGCTGCTCACCCTTAAGGGGATGAGGCTGCTGGAGCAGGCCGATACGGTCATCCACGCGGGTTCGCTGGTTCATCCCGACGTGCTCGAGTTTGCGAAGCGCGCGGAGCTCATCGACAGTGCCCCGCTTTGTCTGGACGACATCATGGCGATCATGGTCGAGCGGGCGAGGCAGGGCAAGCGCGTAGTCCGCCTGCACAGCGGCGACCCCGCCTTCTACGGCGCCATCAAGGAACAGATCGCCAGGCTGCGGCAGGAAGACATCGATTACGAGGTTGTCCCCGGCGTCAGTTCGCTGGGCGCGGCCGCCGCGGCGCTCGCCTGCGAACTCACGGTTCCCGGGGTCTCGCAGACTGTCGTCATCACCCGGGCAGCCGGCAGGACGCCGGTCCCCGAGCGCGAGGACATCTCGCAGCTGGCGGTGCACGGAGCCACGCTGGCGATATTCCTGAGCGCCGGCCTGGCGGAAGAAGTGCAGCAAAAACTCCTGCAGGGATACACCCCCGAAACGCCTGCGGCCGTCGTCCAGAACGCCAGCCGCGCCAACCAGAAGATCATCAGGACCCAGGTCGGCAAGCTGGCAGCTGACGTGGCCGCGGCCGGCATACACCGCACCGCCATCATCCTGGTGGGCGAAGCGCTGGCGCAGCAGGGCGACGAGTCATTACTTTACCGGAAAGGATTCTCTCACGGATGCCGGGACTGACATGAGCAGCAGCCAGAATGGTAGCGACAGCCTGGGCGGCAGCGGCAACATCAGCTATTTCTCCCTGACTGCCGGCGGAGCGCTTCTGGCGCTGAAGCTGCGGGACCGCTTCGGCGGCGCCGCCCGCCTGCCGTCATGCCATAGCCAGGGCTGCCAGCACTGCGACCCCTTCGACAACCTGGCCGATGCGCTGCCGGAGCGTTTTCGCGCCGGCGATACCCTGGTTTGCGTCATGGCGGCGGGCATCGTCTTTCGCCTGCTGGCGCCGCACCTCGGTTCGAAACAGGAAGACCCGGCCGTCATCGTCATCGATGAGGAAGGGCGTTTCGTCGTGCCGCTTTTGGGCGGGCATGCCGCCGGCGCCAATCGCCTCGCACGTGAGCTCGCCGCATTCCTCGGTGGCGACGCGGTGCTTACAACATCCAGCGACGTCCAGGGCCTGACCGCGCCCGACGAAGTAGCGCGCAAACTGGGCCTGCTCATTGCCGACGCTGAAGCCCTCAGGAGGGTGACGGCGGTTCAGGTCAACGGCGGCCGGCTCTGCATCGAGAGCCGCGGCGATCCCGGCATGGACGGCTACCGCTGGCTGCGGTCAGACACCAGCGACGCGAGCTATGACGCGAAGTTGATAATCACTCATCTGAAGGAACAGGCTGGGACTGGGACTGGGACTGGGACTGCGGCGGGGGCGGAGGCTGGCGCGAGCGATATCCCCAGCGCCAGGCTGATACCACGCAGCGTCGTGGCCGGCATCGGCTGCCGCCGTGGCGTTCCGGCTGCGGAGATCGTGGCCGCGATCGAGGCGGCCTGCGACTGCCATGGTATCGATTCCCGGTCTATCGGCGCCGTGGCCTCGATAGACGTGAAGCATGATGAGGAAGGGCTGGCCGAAGCGGCTTCGTTCCTTGAGATAGAAAGAGTCTTTTATTCGGCCAACCGGCTGGCGGCCATGCACGTGCCCGGCAGCGATTTTGTCGCCGCGGCTGTCGGCACGCCGGCGGTCTGCGAGCCGGCGGCGATGCTGGCGGCCGGCGAGGGCGCCGGGCTGATCTCGGGGAAGGAAGCCTACGGGCGCGTGACGGTCGCGCTCGCCCTTCGGGCGCAGGATTTCAGGGCGCCGCGAGTCAAGGCCGGCAGGCGGACGGCTCCCGAGGCGGCCGGGACTGTCCGTGTCTGGCGGGGCCGCGTCGCGGATCTGCGAAGGACGGACCGCGAAGGTCAAGGGGAGCAACATGAATTTCCAGAAGAGAAGGACCGCGAAGGGCGCGTCCTGGTGGTCGGCACCGGCGCCGGCACCGGGCAACTGCTGACCGGAGCGGCCAGGGAGGCGCTCGTGGAGGCCGATGTCATCGTGGGCTACCGCACGTATGTCGAGCAGATGCGGCCTCTCTTCCCGGACAAGGAATTTATCAGCGGCTCCATGGGCGCCGAGATCGAGCGCTGCCGCGAAGCGCTCTCGCTGGCGTCGACCGGGAAGACCGTCGCCATGGTCTCCAGCGGCGACCCGGGAGTCTATGGCATGGCCGGTCCGCTGCTGGAACTGGCGGATGGCGTCCCGGTCACGATCGTTCCCGGGGTCACGGCGGCGCAGATAGCGGCGGCCCGGCTGGGCGCGCCGCTGATGAACGACTACATCACCCTCAGCCTCAGCGACCTGCTCACGCCGCGCGAGGAGGTGCTGCGCCGCGCCAGGGTCGCGGCAGCCTCCGACCTGGCGATCTGCCTGTACAACCCTTCCAGCCGGAAGCGGCGGCCGCTGTTCGAGGAGGTCTGCGAGATTCTGGCCGAGGAGAGGCCGTCCGACACCCCGGCTGGCTGGGTGCGGGAAGCCGGCGGGCCGGGTGAGACCTGCGGCGTGACGACTTTGGCGGCCCTCGCGGATGAGGATATCGACATGCGCACGATCATCATCGTCGGCAACTCGCGCACCTCGGTCATCGGCGGCAGGATGGTGACCGGCCGTGGCTACGAAAAAAAATCCGCGGCCGGGCCGGCGGGCTCGCAAACTTTCTGAGATGGAACCCTCGGTCTACCTGATCGGCGGCACCTCCGAAGCCAACCGGGCGGCAGAGCGACTGCGGGGGGAAGGATACCGGGTGGTGGTCAGCGTGGCCACGGACCTGGGAGAGGGCATCGCCGCCTCCGCCGGAATGGAAACCGATACCGGCCGGAAGGACGCCGCCGCCATGGCCAGTAGCGCCGCCGGTATCGGCGCCACGGCGATCGTCGACTGCTCGCATCCTTTTGCCCGGGAAGTCAGCCGTGAGGCAGCCGCCGCCGCCGGCACGGCGGGATTGCCCTACCTGAGATATTCAAGACCGCCGGTGGCGCCCGGCATGGGCGCCACCGGCGGCATCGAGGACGGCCGTCGCATCGATGCGACGGCCGTCGAGGGCGACCTGGAGTCTTCTTCACGCATCATCCTGGTCGACGATTTTGAGGCCGCGGCCGCGCTGCTACGCGGCCGCGGCCCGGCTCTGCTAACTGTCGGCTCCAATAATCTCGCCCCGTTCGTCGAGGCCGGCATCGACTTCACCGCCAGAGTGTTGCCGGTCACCGAATCGCTCGGGAAATGCGCCCGGCTGGGAATAGAACCCAGCCGTATAATCGCCGCCTGGCCGCCATTCAGCGCCGATTTCAACCGCGCCTGCCTGCGGCGGTGCCGGGCGGATTTCCTGGTAACCAAGGATTCAGGGCGCGAAGGCGGCCTGGAGGAAAAGCTGACGGCCGCGGCGGCCGAGGCCGCCGCGGCCGTCATAATCAGGCGGCCGCCCGAGCCCGAAGCAATCCACGATCTGGATTCCCTGGTCTCGCGGCTGGGCTCGTTGCAACAGGCCAGCGCATGAAATCTCTGCGGGCGGTCTTTGGCTTCTTCACCATCCTGCCCCTGGGAGGCAACGGCGGCCTAACCGAAACGGCGCGCGGCGGATACCTGCTGCCGCTGGTGGCGGTCGTCCTGGGAGGGCTCGAAGGACTGGCAGGCTGGGGCGCCGCCGATGCTTTCGGCCAGCCGGTGAGCGCCGCGCTCATGCTGGCGGCGGCGCTGCTGCTCACAGGCCTGCATCATACCGACGGCCTCGCAGACCTGGGCGATGCGTTGATGGCGCACGGCAGCACCGACCGTCGCCTGGAAGTGCTCAAGGACAGGACGATGGGCGCCGGCGCTGCCGGGGCGCTCATCCTGACCTATCTGATCACCTGGGCGGCGCTGCTGCAGGTGCTCGCTTCGACAGGGGGCGGTTACGTGATCGTCTGGTGCCTGATAGCCGCCGAGCTGGCGGCGCGGCTCAGCCTGTTGACCGTGATCGCAGCCGGGCGCCCTTCTCACACGGGCAGCGGCAGCATGTTTCTGGAGACCATGCGGGGCTGGCGCAGCGCTGCCGGTATCATCCTCTCCCTGGCGGCGCTAGCGGCGCTGGCGCCGGCCATCGGCGCCGCAACTCTGGCCCCAGGAGCCTCGGCAACACTGGCAATCGGCGCCGTGTCCACGCTGACCACCGGCATCATCGCCGTGACCGCCGCGGCAGCGGGAGCCGTGACAACGGGGCTGCTACTCACGGTCGCGGGCAGGCATTGGTTCGGAGGCGTTGGCGGTGATGTGCTGGGGGCCTCGGTGGAGCTGGGAAGAGCGGTGGCGCTATTGGGGTTAGCTGCGGCGCTGCTGCACCCATGATCCTGTGCCAGGCGCACGCTTAAGCCAGTGGTGCTGCGCCACTGCCCTTAATCCTGTAACTGCTGCCAATCCCCGACCGCTTCCGAATCCACCACCAGTTCGGAGAAATCCGGACGTTCACAGCCGCGGAACGCGACTGCCAGAAGATTGGCGATGCTGAGGACGGTCTCGGTGGCCGCCGTCGTGAAGCGCCGATGGTCGGGCCAGACCAGTGCCATGCCGCCGACGACTTCATCCTTGTACATGATGGGCACGGTGCAGCGGCGGTTGTCGCCGACATCGAGAGCCCTGAGGATATGGGCTTCTGCTTCGGTAGCGTTAGTCAGGTCGACTTCCTCGTGGGTGATCATCCGGCGCTCGTTGACGGCGCGCACCAGTAGCGTGCCCTGGTCCAGCGAAGATACCCGGTACTGATCCATAAGCTCGACCGAATGGCCCAGAAACGCCAGGCTAACCAGCGCCTGCCGTTCTTCATCCAGATAGTAGACGCTGGCGCGGAAGCAACCCAGCTGCTCGTACACTGCCTTGAGCGCCTCCGCGGCGATCCGTTTCATGTCGTGCGAACCGGCGCAGGCGGAGGCCACGTCGCGCAGCAGAGCCACGCGCGCGAGCTCCTTCTTGGTGGCCTCGTGCAGCAGTGAGTTCTGCACGGCCATCGATGCCCGGTCGGCCAGCACCTGTATCAGGCCCCATTCCCTGGCTGAAAACGCCCGCTCCCGCTGCGAGCCGATCTGCAATACGCCCGCTACCCTGCCGCCCATCCGGAGCGGCACCGCCAGCACCGATTTGACCCCGGCGCTCTCCGCGAAGGGACACAGGTCCGTTGCCTCCGGAAAATCCTGTACGTTGTCGATCTTCATGGGGACGCCTTCCTTGAAGGCTCTCCCTGCCAGTCCATCGCCGATCCTGGTCCTGATCTCATCGAGCGGCTTGGCCAGCTTGCCGGCCGCCGCTCTTGCCACCAGCTCTTCCTCCGACTCGTCAGCGAGCAGGATCATGGCGGCGTCCATCCGCATGACATCCTGCGTCCGGGTGACCAGTTCGGTCAGGACCTCATCCAGATCGAGCGAGACCAGCCCCGCCTCGGAGATGGCCTCGATGGCTTCGAGCGACTTGCGCACGTAGTGCTCGTTCTCGTAGATGGTGGCGTTCTCGATCGCGAGTGCTCCGTGAGAACCGATGACCGTGGTGAACTTCACCTGCTCATCGCTGAACTGCCGCTCGCCGTCGGTCTGGCTCAGCACCACCGCGCCGATCGACCGGTTAGCGGATACCAGCGGTACGATCAGCGATGATTTGACCTCCAGGCCCTTGAGCTTCTCAGGCAGGATCAGCGGGTTCTCGTAAGGGTTGGTGGAAACGATCGACTCCTTGCTCTCTACGGCCCGCACCGCCAGCGTTACCTCCTCGTAGGGATAGCGCCGGCTGCCAACGTCTTCATCCGTCAGGTCGCCATAGCCGGCCTTGCCGACCCACTGGTCATCCTCCAGCAGCAGCAGCGCGCCCACGTTGGTGCCGGCGATGAACGCCAGGTTGTCGAGCACGACACGGATGGTCTCGTCGAGGCTGAGACTGGACATGACCGCGGCGCTTATCCTCAGCGCCGCCTCGCGCGTGCGCGTCCGGTTCACGGCGTCGGTGACATCGAAGGCGAACAGCGATACGGAACGCGGCGTGCTGCGCCCCGTGGCGGCGACCGGTATGAAACTCATGGAGAAGTAACTGCCGCTGCCGACGGAGTTGGGTATATGGAGTTCGTGTATGTCGATCCGCTTGCGAGCCGTGACAGCCTCATCCATCTTCTGGGTCATCTCCTCGGCGGCGGAAGCCGGCAGCACATTCTGCAATGGAGCTCCCACGGTAATCTCTCCGGGCATGATCTGCTGGTAGGGCTCGTTGAAGCTGATCAGCCTATAGCCGGGGAAGCTGAACTCGGCGAAAGCCAGCGGCGAGTTGTCCAGAGCATCGCGAGCAATGCTTAGCTTGGCGAAGCGGCGGCGGACCAGGGCGGCGGTTATAGCTGTCAGGATTCCAAAGATGGCCACCAGGGCCGAAGCCCACAGGTTGATAGTCTCGTGACCGGTCACGTAAGAGCCGAGGCAGAGGATGACCGCGGCCAGACCCACGCCGACGACCTCCAGGGGCGTCAGCAGGAAGGCGGCGGCCAGGATGGGCGCAGCCCAGACCAGGTCGATCCAGGGGGTGTCGTCCATGAACAGGGTGTCCAGCACGGTGGCCATGGCGAGAAGCACTATAACCGTGAACAGCATGACCACATGCCGGTAAGGGAATTTCTTTGGCAGACGTGGGATTTGTGGCATAGTGTTCCTTGTGCGCAAATCTTCCCGGGATAGAAGCGCAGCGCCCTGGGAATGATTAAATTACGTATAAATTATAATACAGTCGTATAACCCATAAGTCACATCCCGGAGGAACTAATCATGCTACTTCACACCACGCGGATCGACGGCTGGCCAAAGGCGAGGAAGCTGGTCAGGACGGCAGTGTTAATATCAGGATTGTTGCTGGCGGTGCTCCTGGCCGCGGCATCGGCAGCCGGCTGCGGTGGCAGCCAGACTTCGACAGCGGCCGGGACAGCCGACGGCGTATCCGGCGAAGGCAGGCTTAAGATCGATGAGGCCAGTTACGACTTCGGCGACGTGGCTGTAGGCCAGTTCGTCGAGCACGAGTTCGCCATCAGCAACACAGGCGCGGGGACGCTTCGGATCGGGGATATCGATGTCAAACGGCTGGAAGGCTGCTGATCAGCTTCGGCGGTCGTGGGTTCCACGACCCTGGCTCCCGGCGAAAACACGACGGTGAAGGTATCGATGACGATGGGCCGCGGAATGGGAGGCCAACATCTTTTCGAGGTGACCATCAACTCGGATGACCCGGCACCGCCCGTCAACCAGGTCTCGGTGCGGGCGAATTTCCTCGAGCCCTGATTTGCGGCCGCTAATTTCCTAACCCTTGCCGGCCCAATGCCGGGAGAGGCCGGAAAGGCCTTCGCGCCAGAACAGGCGCCAGAACTCGGTCCGCCGGTACCGGGCGTAGGCCGCCCGCTTGCCGGGATCGGTCAGCACGTCGTGCGCTTCGTTGATCTCCTGCATCATTAGGTTGGCCCACTGCTGGCGCTCGGCGGGATAAGAATCGGGATGGTACTTACGGGCGAGCGCCCGGTAAGCGCGGTCGATCACTTCGCGGGAGGCTTCCTGATGGACTTCAAGGATACGGTAATAATCTTTCAAAGTGCGCCAATGGTACCGCAAACAGGCCGGCGTTCCAAGCTGACAATCACGATACCTGGAGCGGGAGGTGGTCCGGGGAGGTACCAATGCATAGCGTGCCCGCTAGCGGGCACGCAAAAGCATGGTATGTAAATCAATCGTTCTGTCGCTTGCGCTAATCGGGACGGATCAAGCAGGTATCCGGTCCCGTGTTTGGGAATCGGCAAATTCCCAGCCCTTGGAAGACCCGGCCTTCCCGGCGGCGTTCCGCTCGGAGGCCAAATCGGCGAATGTGGTCGACTCCAGTCGATCGATCAGCGTCTGCTGGATGATGTCCCATACGGGGTGCACCGGGCAGAAGCTCTCACGGTCACATTCACCGTCATCGCGCAAGCAGCGATTCAGCACGATCGGTTCCTCGATTGCTTCGATCACTTCACGCAGGTTAATATCATCAGGTTGCCTGGCTAACAGCACACCACCCTGATTGCCTCTCATGGTTCTGACGAGGCCGGCGCGAGCCAGTGTGCGCATGATCGTGGGGAGATATTTCTCCGGAATCCCTTCGCGGGTAGCTATCTCCTTGGTCTGCACGACATTGCCCGACTCTTCAGCTGCCAGATGTAGAAGTGCTCTGATCGCGTAATCTGCTTGTCTGGTGAGTTGCATGTATCACCTCCTGAGGGGAAATTATTAAAATCGTTGTTTTTCGCAACGCTTTGCCACGTACCGTAAACACTTTTCTTCAGGAGCTTATCGTCTATTCGAAAACCAGGCCATCGGGGAAAACCCCCATTTTTATTATCGTTATAACTAATTTGAGTTAGTAGGTTATATACGAGATTCGCCACTGCCCGAGGAAATATGCATATTTTGCAGGCAAAACGGAAGACATTCGTGCTCTGCCATAAGGAAATAGAAAAGAGGATTATTCTGGATTAATTTGCTGCCAAACGAAAAGAAACAAAAAGGAACTAGGGAAAATGTCCCTAAACGAATAATAACGGGACATAATCCGCACTCAATCGGGACGCAAATCTGTGCTTTTACCAGCGCCGCTCGAGGTTGAGCAACTCTCGCGAGTAGCCAATCACGCAGATGGGAGAGACGATGAGCTGATAGACGAAGAAATAGGCCAGGAATCCCAGCAGGTTGCGGCGGATCTTCAGGCCCATGAGATCGAAGACGCTCTTCTGATAGCGCAGCATCACCAGCACTATCAGCGCGGTAAGGGGCAGCACCAGAAGTGTCATCGCGCCCGCCAGATAGAAATAGCCGAGGCAGGCGAGCACGACCCCGGGAATGAATCCCAGCGTGAAGACGAGATCCAGAGGCGGGAACAGCAAGTCGAGCGCTACGAAGAAGCTGGCGAAATGGCGCCGCCGGAAGACGTTGTGGAAATGGTTCCGCAGCGCTTCGATCATCCCCCGGGCCCAGCGCTGCCTCTGCCGGAAGAAGCCCCTGAAAGTATGGGGCACCCGCGTGAACGCGATGGCGGTAGGCTCGTGGATGACATGATAGCCTTCGCCGAGCAGGGCCCAGGTGAGCACGATGTCCTCACCGATGCGGTTCGGCCAGCCGCGCGCCGCGCGCACCACGCCGGTACGGAAAGCGCTGAAGGCCCCCTGGGCCACCAGCGTCCCGCGGTACATGCTCTGCTGGCGCTTCACGGCGCCGATGCCCAGGAAATAATCCCATTCCTGCAGGCGGGTGAAGCGCGACTCGCGCGAGTTCTTGGCCAGCACCGTGCCGGCGACGGCTGCGCAATCGGGGCTCTGCAACAGGCGGGCGACGATCCGGCGCAAGGCTTGAGGATGAAGGAATGTGTCGGCGTCGATTGTAACGAGCACACGGTGCGAGACGGCCTCCAGTCCGGCATTGAGCGCGGCGGCCTTCCCCTGGTGGGGGATGGAGATGACGTGCAGACCCGGCTGTTGCAAGGATCGCAGACATCTGAGCGTGCCGTCGCTGGAGCCGTCATCGACAACCACTATCTCGACCTCAGCCGGATAGTCCTGGGCGGCCAGGCCGCGGAAGGTCTCGGACAGGTTGTCCTCTTCGTTGTAGGCCGCGATCAGAACCGAGACTGCCGGCATGCCCGCCGCGAGCCGCAGCTTCGGCTGGCGGTAGGCCAGCAGGCTGAGCAGCAGGAAGACGTTGAGGTAGCCCGGGATTATGGCGATGCTGGCGACGATCATGATGGCTCCGGGGAGAGTCACCAGGCCGCCGAGGTCCTTTACCCAGTTGCGCGCCAGCAGGCAGGCTACGGCCGCGAACAGCAGCGCGCCGATGTTGGCGGCGATGAACCGTGACGCCACCGCGGACCGGGAGAGGGCAAGCACTTCAGCTCCGGCCAGCACCTCCCCGCTGGCAGCGGATTTAGTCTGAGTGTTCAAAGTGGATTCGTTTTCCCTTGCCCCCCCGGGCTCGGTACTGACGATAGAGTATGAGCCGGCCGGGCCTACGGCTATGAGGCCCGGCTCCAACTCGACGAATTATTCGCCGCCGGGGCCGAAAAAACCTTCCTGCTCAGATCTCACAGTCGACGGCCGGGCAGCCGCCGGCGAACTCGGGGCCGACGCGCACATGGCCGTCGCCCTCGGGCGCCTCTCCCTCGATCTCGCCGCTCAGATACAGGACCTGCTGCTTCTTGCTGCCGTAACGGAAGACGGTGATGCCCTTGCAGCCGAGGTCCCAGGCTAGCAGGAAAGCCCGGCGCACCTCGTCGATGCCGGCGTCCTTCGGCAGGTTGATCGTCTTGGAGACGGCATTGTCGACGTGCTTCTGGAAGGCCGCCTGCGTGCGCACGTGCCATTCGGGTTCGATGTCCATGGCGGTGCGGAAGAGCTCCTGCACGTCGTCGGGCACCTGCTCGTTGCCCTGGACGCTGCCGGTGCGGGCAATCTCCATCATCAGCCCCTCGGAATAGAAGCCGCGCCCGCGCGCCACCCGCTCGAAGTCGGCGTTGGTCTCCAGCAGGTGGGTGCCCTCCATGACATCGCGCACGAAGGAGATGGCGAAGAGCGGCTCGATGCCGCTGGAGGTACCGGCGATCACGCTGATGGTACCCGTGGGAGCGATCGTGGTCACGGTCGAGTTGCGCATGGCCGCCAAGCCGCGCTGCTGCCAGAGACTGCCTTCGAAATTGGGGAAGGAGCCGCGCCGGCCGGCGATCTCCGCCGATTTGGCCACCGCTCGCTGCTCGATGAATTCCATGATCTCCTCGGCCCGGTCGAGCGCCGTCAGCGAATCGTAGCGGATTCCCAGGCGTATCAACGCCTCGGCGAAGCCCATGATTCCCAGGCCTATCTTGCGATTGCCGTCGGTCATTTCCTTGATCTCGGCCAGGGGGAAGCGGTTGGCGTCGATCACGTTGTCGAGGAAGTGGACCGCGACATCGACCAGCTCGCCCAGCCGCTCCCAGTCGAGCTCGCCGGCGCTGCCCTCGGCGCCGCTAACGGCTCCGCCAGGCTCGCCGTCTTTCGGCATCTTCACCAGCTTCGACAGGTCGATCGAGCCCAGGTTGCACGACTCATAGGGAAGCAGCGGCTGCTCGCCGCAGGGGTTGGTCGTCTCCATCGGCCCCAGCTGCGGCGTCGGGTTCACGGCGTTGATGCGGTCGAGGAAGATCATGCCCGGGTCGCCGGTGCCCCAGGCCGCCGAGGCGATGGCCTCCAGCACCGGCAGCGCCCGCAGGCGCGCAGTGACCTCGCCGGTGCGCGGATTCACCAGGTCGTACTCTCCGTCGGACTTCACCGCATCCATGAACGCGTCCGTGGCCGCCACCGAGACATTGAAATTGACCAGGAAGTTCTCGCGCTGCTTAGCGCCGATGAACTCGAGGATATCGGGATGGTCCACGCGCAGCACGCCCATGTTGGCGCCGCGTCGCCGGCCGCCCTGCTTGACCACCTCGGTGGCGCTGTCGAAGGCGCCCATGAAACTGACCGGCCCTGAGGCCACGCCGTGGGTGGTGCCCACGATGTCGCCCTTGGGCCGCAGATGTGAGAAGGAGAAACCGGTGCCGCCGCCGGCCTGGTGGATGATGGCCATGTATTTCACCGAATCGAAGATGCCGGGGATGGAATCGGGCACCGGCAGCACGAAGCAGGCCGATAGCAGTCCCAGCTCGGTGCCGGCGTTCATGAGCGTGGGGGAATTGGGCAGGAACTCGCCCGCCGCCATCACCTCGTAGAAGCGGGCTTCGGCCACGGCGGGATCGTCACCATAGGTAGCCTCGGGCGCCGCGACATGCCGGGCGACCCGCCGGAACAGCTCGCCGGGAGTCTCCATGACCCGCCCATGCTCGTCCTTGAGCAGGTAGCGCTTTTTCAGCACAGTGAGCGCATTCAGGGGCAGTTTGAGGTCATCCTTCACCCCCAGGAACTGCTTGGCGGCGCGGATATCGGCCCGCCGCCGCCGGTAGGACATGTAGGCTCGGGCCGTCTCCTTCAGCGGGCTCGACATTAGCACTTCCTCGACCACGTCCTGGATCTCCTCGACGCCGGGCGTGCCGCCCGCGTACTGGGACTGAAGCCGCTCCACCACCAGCTTCGCGAGGTCGGCGGGTACCTGGCCGTCACGGCCCTCAGACTCGCCTGCAGCCTCAGCCGCCCGCAGGATGGCGTTCCCGATACGCCCGGGGTCAAAGGCCGCCAGGCTGCCGTCACGGGTGCGGATTTCGGTTATCGTCTTAGAGTTCATGCCTGCAAATCATCAGAATATTTATCCCCCGGGAGAAACAAACTTAATCAGTTCTTAACCGTGTGGCCTTGCCGTAAACAGGCTAATCACAGTACAATACAGCGACTTGAAAAGAGAGCGGCCAAGCAAGTTCACGCCGACTGGAGCGGGAAATGGAACTTTTAGGGGCTGCGGAATCGGGAAAGGGTACAATGTCTTTATTGCTGGAACTCTCCGAAGAGCTGGAGTGCAAGGAATGCGCTGTTCTTTGCGAAAAAGTGGTCTACCCGGCCAATTGTTTCGACTCCGGGTGTAAGTATATCTACTCCTACGACCAGGGTGGAACCACCTATTTTGGCTGCCTGTACAAGGTATTCGCCGTCGAGATCGACCTCGGTGGCTTCGAGGAGCTGGAGAAGCGTAAGGGTGGCTTCGGCGCCGTCAAGGCCGTGCGTCCGCCACGCGAGCGTTGCCAGGTCTCCGTGGAGCGGGCCTACAACCGCGAGCAGGGCGAATCCTGCCGCCAGGCGCTGGTCAAGCGCTACTCCACCGAAGACTAACTTCGTAATTCAGGGACGTACGTTTCCTATGTTTCCTAATGGCCGTATTGCTGCGGCCGGTCAGCACATCGAATGGAAACATAGGAAACGTACGTCCCTCTTCTTTTCCTTCTTTTCTCGTTAATGGACCGCGCCCGATTTGAAAAGCTGGTCGAGGAAGCCTTGGCGGACCTGCCAAAAGAGTTCGCCGACCGCCTCGATAACATCGCTATCGCGGTCCAGGACTTCGCCACGCCGGAACAGTTGGCCAGGGTGAATCTCAAAAATCCGCATCAGCTGCTCGGGCTGTACGAAGGAATCGCCCTGACCAACCGGCCGCT